>Ga0182024_10025392_pt1 | contig 10464 bp, 11 predicted proteins | sample P32metaG_FD_120480 | JGI IMG/M metagenome (GOLD analysis project Ga0182024, IMG submission 120480) | Permafrost microbial communities from Stordalen Mire, Sweden - P3-2 metaG (Illumina Assembly) | ecosystem: Environmental > Terrestrial > Soil > Wetlands > Permafrost | place: Sweden: Stordalen...
CACCTCGGCAGGAGTCCGGAAAGACGAATCCAGGTAATCCGCCACAAAGCCAGCGGCAACAGCGACGAAGATGGCCAGAATGAACCCGGCCAGGGTGACGAGAACCGGATTGTAGGCTGGCAGCGCAGGGACCACCGCAGGAACAGCAATCGCAACGTCTGCAATGCTCTTTTTGTCGAGCACGTCGGAGGCGCGTTCTTGCTCTCTCTTCTCGATGTAGAGCAAGTAATTGGCCTCGTCCGCTTTCGCCTCGCGGAGCAGGGCTCCGCGCTGGACGGCATTCACGTCCAGATCGACCATCTGCAGATTCATGTTGTGAACGCTGCCGGCAAGAGACTTCTCCGCGGCCTGCTGGGCAGCGAGGTCCGCTTGTGTCTTGGCAAGATCCTCGCGCAGCAATTCATACGTAGGGTCGCGGTCGGTGGTCTCGTTGACGTACTTGCTCTTTTCGGCTTCTCCGAGGGCTTCTTGGGTCTTGGCTATTTCCTGATCGGCCTCTCGGGCCAACGGATAGGAGGGATCGTACTTCATCAGGATTTGGCTCCGGTTGTTCTCGGCTGTGAGCAGACTGACACCCAGATTCTGAAGAAGAACACTCGCGGAGTTCGATGTTTGCTGGGTAGCCGAACGCTCTGGCGTTGCGGTGATTTGGGTCTGCACGTTGGCGATGCGCTGTTGGTCCCCGGCGATCGACTGCTTCACTTGATACAGTACCGCTTCGGTGCTGGCGACCTGTTGAGCCATATTCGTGCGGAGGTCGTCGGGGTCAGCGATTCCCGATGTACGGCTGAAGTCGGTCAGCCGCGCTTCGGAATCGGTCAGAGCCTTCTGGTATTTCTCGGCTTCCTGGGTAAAGAAATCAGTCGAACCAGGAGGACGCCGCAGTTGAAGATGTTTTTCCAAATACAGCGAGCTGAGTGTCTGCAGAACGCAAGCCGGCGTCCTGGGATCGCCCGTCTTTCCGTACTTGACGTTGATCACGTCGGAGTTCTTCTCCGCCTCCACGCCCAGCCCCCGCCCTAACTTCTCGGCAGCGGTTTCCAAACGAGCTGCCTGTCTGCGCCCGGGATCCTGCGGAAGAAATACATCGAGCACGCCAGGCTTTGGCTCGGCGAGCCCGCAGGTCGCTGCCACCGAACGCAGCATGTCCTGCCCTTGAAGTAGCGCAACTTCGGAGCTGATTTGGTCCGAGGTCAGTGCCCTCGGTGTGGGAGTAGTCGGATTTTGGGCGGTGGTAATAGCCGGGTCTGAGCGGTCCTGTTCAACCAGAACTTGCATGGTGGACACGTAGTACCTTGCGGCCCATCCCCAGGCGATGGCACTGGTAGCCACGACAGTTGCGCAGAACGCGAGCGCCGTTAATCTTCGATGGCGAAACACCGGGGTCACCAGGTCTCGCATGGTTAGTTCTCGTGCCGCTTCCGGGCCCTGGTTCTTTTGATTCGGCATGATGTGTTCCTCGCTGATCTCTCGTCGGTATGCGAATGATGTCCCCGCGCACAATCAGTAGAACGCGGGGGACGGACTTATGCTCGTTCCAATGCCGTACGGGATATATTTGCGGAACTTTGTGATGAATTTCTCCGGGACGAATATGGAGTCCCCGGGCGCGAGATAGGCATCTTCGTTCGCATTTTTTCCACGCAGAAGGTCGTTCAGGTTGAGCTTCTTGACCTCGACCCAGTTTGTCGACACTCGATGAAACAGGAACACCTGGGTCTTTGCGCTGGGCACTAGCCCTCCGGCAATGGCGATCCCTTCAGAAACCGTCGTCTCGTGGCGCAAGTCATACTGGCCGGGCTTACCCACCTGACCCGAGGCGAGGAAGTATGGTTTTTGGAAATCTACCAGGTCCACGCTGATAATCGGGTCGTGAAGTATGCCGGCATACGCCTTCTTCAGGACTTCAACGATTTCAGGTGCGCTCAGGCCCTGCACATACACACTGTCCACACCCAGTAGGTTGATGTACCCATCCGGTTGCACCTCGACATTCGGCTGGTCGAACTCAGTGGCGAGTGGAAACGATAATGCCAGCACGTCGTCGGCATGAACCCGGTAGCGGGGATTTCTCTTTTGCAGAGTCAGTTGATCAGCATCTGAGTGCCCTGTTGAGGTGCCGGTCGAATCGGAGGAAACTTCCGGACCCGAAACCGCGCTCGTCTGGCCCCACAGACTTGCGGGTGTTCCCGTTAGAAGAACAAGAAGTCCTAGAACTAGCGCGCCCAATCTCTCCACATGCCCCCCTTCCCGAACTTGCCCACTCGCCCCGTCTTTCTGCCCAGGGGAGTGTCGTCCGTCGGTCATGTCCCCATCAATTGAACCTTGGTCTAGATTTGGGTCAGGCGAAACCGTGGTCCGTCGTACAGCGAAAGTCGGTTGGGAAACTGCGGACGTTTTCGCGCGAAAACTGGTCGAGGGAACCGGAGAAAATTCGGCGAAACTGGCGGATTCATTGGAAGGATTTGGCGAATGATCAACAACTTCGCTCCAGAGAAGAGCGGGTCGCCTTCGCGTTTCTTCCCATGCTGTCGGAGGGCTTGCGATCCGCTTTCACGCTGCCGGAGGCGAACTGAGGAACGCCGCCGACTGCTTCAGACAGGCTCTCGTTTCGATTCGCTGCAGAATCTCTCAGAATCTCTCCTCCTGAAGGCAAGTATTAAAGGCCACAATCTTGACACCGCGAACATCTCAACAGCCACAGTTGGTATCCCAGGCTACAAGGAGAGCCGACCGGTAAGTTCGGTCGAGTCGCCTGGCACAAGCCTGGTCCGTTAGGGAGGCTTCTTTCGTCGGAACTGGGAAGAAGATTTCCTGCAGTACCTAAATGCTTCACCCGATAGGCCCTGCCGGTTCGCCTGCGATTCGAACTCACAGGCCAAAACGCGAGTTATCAACGAGTTGCCCGTGTATCGGAGGACTCTTAAGTGGTATCGCAGTTGCCATGCTAAATGTTGATGAGTCATCTCGCAAGTCATTCGCCAGGTGGCTGGTGGACCGTCTATTCGTGAACGGATCGAACTCCGGTGATCAGCAAGACGGAGCGATCCGCTCAAACCATGGTAAAAGGAGATGTTTATGAAAAAGTACATTAAGCCTAACCTGACAGCGCTTGGTTTGCTGCGGGATGTTACGAAATTCAGTGCCTGCATTCCCTCCAGCTTCTTCGTGAGCTGCCGGGACTAACGTTGTCTGCTTTAGCTTCGGAAGGCGGGGAGATATTACTCAGCAATCGCGACAACTTTCCCGCCTTCCGGAGTTCTTCACTTCGAAAAAATCTCATCCACGCAGAACCTCGCGAGCCCTATCCACGCCGAAAGAAAACGCCTCCAATGAATGAACCAGACACCCCACTTGAGCACGCTCCATCCGCCCGGGGAGCCGCACGCGAGGTGCGGCAAAGCTCGGCAATCGTAGCCGTGTTTTGGGGGCCAAACGGTCTGCGGGCCGGATGGCGCTTGGTGATTTTCTGCACGATTCTGGCGGGGCTGTCCAGGATCGAGGTATTGGTTTTACAGGCAACGGGTCACGGTCAACCTTCGGAAAGTAAATTCACAGCGCACGGACTGGGCTGGTGGCTAACCCATACTCGAGCGCTTGTCTTTATTCTTGTCTTGATCGCGAGCTGGATCATGGCGAGGATCGAGGGCAGACGAGTCGCAGACTACGGGCTCGGGTTCAAGCGGGCGTTTCGCGGCGGGTTTTGGCGTGGAGCCGCGATCGGCTTTGCGTCGATCACGGCGCTACTAGGCGCGATGCGAGCGCTTGGGATCTTCAGGTTTGGGACAATTACCCTGCACGGCACACAGATCTGGAGGTACGCCGTGTTGTCCGGTGTCATTTATCTTTTCGGGGGCTTGTTTGAAGAATTGCTGTTCCGCGGCTACATCCAATTCACGTTGACCACGGGCATCGGCTTTTGGCCAGCGGCGATGCTTACTTCCACACTGTTCGGCTACGTGCACTACAGTAATTCTGGTGAGACTCTGGTGGGAACATTCAGTGCGGGCGTGGTGGGATTATTCTTTTGCTTGCTCTTGCGCCGGACAGGTGATCTGTGGATGCCCATTGGGTTTCACGCCGCATGGAACTGGGGCGAATCCTTTTTTTACGGTGTTCCCAATAGCGGAGGCGTGGCGTCCACGCATCTGTTGAAAGCGAGTTTTTCAGGTCCGCAATGGCTGACCGGGGGGACAGTGGGACCGGAAGGCAGCTGCCTTTGCGTGCTTCTCATCGTCATTTTGTACGTACTTTTCGCCGTATTGCTTCGGAATGCCAAGTATCCGGATCCCTCGGCGCTCGGCGCACTTCGTAGCGGTTCGTCGCGCTCGATGTAACTCGTCAGTTCTCCACGGGTCCAACCCAAGAAAGGCAGACGTCCTGGTTCAGCCCTCTCTGTTTTCTGGTGCCACTGTTACGCTAGACTGAGCGATGATGCCCGGACGTTTTCTGCAAGGAATGTGAGACGAATGACAATTCTAGTGACAGGTGGCGCGGGATACATCGGGAGCGTGACTGCCGATCGACTGCGGGGGAAGGGCGAAACGGTTGTCGTCCTGGATGACCTGGGTCGGGGTCATCGATCCGCTGTGGATAAAGACGTCCCGTTTTATTACGGTCACGTAGGCGACCGGGCGCTCGTGGCCCGGATCGCGGCAGAACACAAGATCGAGGCCTGCGTGCATTTTGCGGCGCTCGCCTACGTCGGCGAGTCAGTATTGGAACCGGCGAAGTACTTCGAAAACAATACTGAGCAGGGAATTGCCCTAATGGGGGCTTTGCTCGAGGCTGGCATCCGGCGCGTGGTGTTCTCTTCAACCTGTGCGACGTACGGAGAAGCCGATCAGGTGGCCATTTCAGAAAAGTGTCCGCAGTGGCCGACGAACCCGTACGGATGGTCAAAGCTCGCCATGGAGCGGGTGCTGGATTCCTACGATCGCGCTTACGGCCTCAAGTTCGTCGCGCTGCGCTATTTCAATGCGGCAGGAGCGACCGCACTCCAAGGTGAGCACCACGAACCGGAATCGCACCTGGTGCCCAACGTACTTAAGACGGCACTTGGGGAAAGGGCGGAACTCTCTGTTTTTGGGGATGATTACCCCACGCCTGATGGAACCGCGATCCGGGATTACGTTCATGTAAGCGACCTTGCTGAGGCTCACATTCTGGCGCTCGATTACCTTCGGCTGGGTGGGAACTCCGACTTCATTAATCTCGGAACGGGGCACGGCTATTCCGTGCTGGAAGTGATTGAGACTGGCCGCAAAGTGACGGGCCACCCGATACCGACGCGGCTCGAACCACGGCGAGCGGGCGACCCTCCGAGATTGGTTGCGGACGCGACAAAAGCGCAGAAGGTGTTGGGCTGGAATCCGGCAATGTCCGACCTTTCTTCCATTCTGCGGTCGCAGTGGGAGTGGCGCCAAAAGCATCCGCGCGGCTACGGATAGAATCAAGCAATACCCTGCTGGCGGGAGCGAGCGTATCGGATTGGACTCCTGGGGAGAATCACTTCCCGCGCTGTACCATCGATACACCGTAAAGTCGCTGCCGTCGCAGGATCAGCTTATCCAAACGCGTTCTGCCCGCAGATCTGAAAATCCGTTAAGAAAAGCCAGTCTTCATAGGACTGCGTGTGTTTGTCTCCCCCGCAGAGAACGGGTTGGTCGACTTTGGCAGCATCGAGCCTATCCGTACTTCCCGATGAAAGGGCCCGGCAATGGTGGCCTCGATTGGATTTCTCTCAGAACGGTTTTCATCGCATCTACACGACAGAACCTGTCAGTTCTGAGACCAACAGGCAGAACGGTTGTCCGGTGGGAACCACGATTTTATTTGGAGTTCATGGCTCAAACCGGAGTGAACACTTTTCAGTGTCCTCCGATATCGGCACCTGTTTCCAGCTTGCGTACCGCGTTTGATCTTTCAAGATCGAGAACCAAAAAAGCTATGCTACGTTGCATGTGTCACCCCAAGCGTCTGTACTTCCTCTAAGAATATGACAACCCGTAGACGAAATCCCAACGCCCTGGACAACCCCAAATTGTCCGTCGTGATACCGGTTTTTAACGAAAAAGAGACGATCCTTGAAATCTTGGGGCGCGTTCTCACAACGGGAATCGCGAGTGAAGTAATAATCGTAGATGATGACTCGACGGACGGGACGCGGGAAATGCTGGAGAAAATGGCTGAACTGCGGGCAAAAGGCGAGACAACAGTGGCTACTCGGGACGGAGCCGACTCTCTCAGTTTGCGCGAACTTCGGTTCTTCTTCCAAAAACCGAATCAAGGAAAGGGCGCCGCTCTGCGACGCGGATTTGCCGAAGCAACCGGCGACATTGTGCTGGTTCAGGATGCCGATCTCGAATATGACCCCAAGGAGTATCCAAAGCTGCTCGAGCCGATTGCGGATGGACGAGCCGACGTTGTGTACGGATCCAGGTTCCTCGGTGGGCCCCAGCGCGTGCACTTCTTCTGGCATTACATCGGGAACCGAATACTTACCTTGCTGTCAGACGTTTTTACGAACCTAAATCTCACGGATATGGAGACATGTTACAAAGTGTTCCGTCGCGAGGTCCTCGAGGGAATCACTTTGAAGTCAAACCGCTTCGGTTTTGAGCCGGAAATTACCGCAAAAGTGGCCAAAGGCAAGTGGCGCGTGTACGAAGTCCCCATCAGCTATGCAGGCCGTACCTACGAGGAGGGGAAAAAGATTACGTGGAAAGACGGAGTTCAGGCCTTATGGTGCATCATCCGATTTCGATTCAAGGACTAGCTGTAGTCGGCACTTTGCGGCGACTGGGGTATGTCAACTCGTCTATTCGATTGAAACCGATCACGCGATGTAATACCTGCTCGATTTGCTCTGTCAGAGCCAGCGACCGGACCTATAAATCCTGCTAAAGTGCCGGCGGAACTCTCCCGTCGGGCCTTCTGATGAGGGCCGCCTGTAACGGACCACCTGCACGCCGACAGCGGCAGGCAAGCGTCATCACTCCGCCGCCAGCGGAAATTGCCGGCAGCATGCCGTGGCCATTGGGACATCTGCACCACGATCTCCGCGAAACGCTGCGCGCCCAACTCTCGGCCGAGGTCTCGATTTCGTTTGGCTTGCCATGACGCTGTCGGCCACGCTTGGAGCGATTGGCATAGTACGAAGGCGTTTTGACGGGCTTCATACTTTCACCGGGCTTGCACCTAGCAATGCCTTGGATCGAACCAGGATTCGCATTTCACGTAAGGCGACCTGATCCTCCGGAAGGTCGGCCAGCATTGCGAAGGAGACAATCGCAGTGACCGCTTCCGGCGTCGCAGTGCAGCCTCTTTCGCACAAGAAAAAGAAAGCCTTCGCAATCGTATCGTCGAGCAATTGGTCCCAGGCGTTCATTGTTCACGCTCCCTCCCAATCGGCTTCCCGCGAGTGGCGCGCCCCACCTACCAAGCTCTTCGGCAGCCCGCCTGCAAGACTTTAGCAACCTGTCGGTTCAGGCATCGCCATTAGCAACGGCTTTCAGCCGAAGGGGTACGCGGTGGATTAGGTCGCCGGGGGCCCAACTCCATGCGCCCGATTGAGTTGGTGGGCAATCTTCAAGAATTGAAGGGGAAAGCGGAGGAAAACGGGGGCCAACCGGTGGACGAACTGGCCGAGAAGCGGAAGACCAAGCAGAAAAGATAGCCCTGCAGAGGCAGAAGGTTCTGCGCGAAGTGAAGCGCATCCGCAATCGGGCATACCCCATGCGCTGACGGCACCATCGCCGCCAGCGCTATCGAGGCAGGTGAACGAGCTGATCTAAGTTAGGTGCTGGTATTACTGCTCTTGTAATCCCAGTTCAGGACGCGGACTTCGCCATGGCCTTCTCTGGTTCTCCCACGAGCTCTTCAAACAGAGTCCGATAATGAATCATTGCCTGGCGCAATTCTTCTGTGCTCGCTCGCCCCAGGGTTTGGCGACCGGCGATTGCGTGGGCTACCCGGTAGTTCTCCACTACCAGCGGATGGTCCACGGATATGTCAGCCGCACGCTGTTCAAAGTCGCTAACAGGATAGCCGCGGATCAGCATCACGTCGCCCAGCAGTTGATCGGCTTCTGTTACTGCCCCTCCGGGGCTGTCCACAAATCGCGACTGAACCTTGCTCCACGATTCGACGAAACGAGCGTGGTCGCTGGGAGCAAGAGCTCGAATATGAAAACTCTCCACGCGTTCGGCGCGCTTTTCAAGTTTCGCTTCCGCACGGCGCTGGTTCCCGCCTTCCTGCACTGCGCGGGCATATTCCGGATCACCAAATTTTCCTCGCAGCCTGGCGGTGCGGCGCTTTCGCGTGTACAGCATCGCGGCGATGCCTCCAACGACGATCACGATAGCAGCGATGATTAGGACCCATTGCGTGGTGCTTAAGGCACTCATGTTCATAACTTACCTCCATTGCTTCTGCGATTCTTTGACTGGGGCCGGGGAACCTGACCGCCAGAATCATAGAGGCACCGCGATGAGATGTCTGTTCACAACGGTACACACCTGAGGGCCAGGTCTTGAGGAAGAGTTGAAGATACCGCGCTCAATCGTGGATGCGCGTCTGGGCTTTCAGACCACGACTCCCGAGAAGGTGCGCGCGAAGATATTGATAGGAGCAGTTGGTAACAACTCCCGCCGCGTGATGACTCGGCCGCTCAATACGCCCGGGCGCCTTGCGCCATGGCGTGCTGGTCGTCGACGCGCGTGCCTCGCGGATTCCTTCTGAGCTCTGCCGCGTGGCCACCATGAGTCCCGAACTGTTGGTGATGCTGTGACCTCCGCGCGTGATTCTCGAGCGCAAGAACAGCGACAGGCAGTGATAGGCCGGCGTTGTTGAGGGTCAGACACGGTGCCCGGTGCGTCCTTGAGATCTGCGGGGATCAGACGTAGGGGCGCATGTAGTCGTGGGCCGCGGAGAGGAGGGCTTGGCCTAGCTCGGTCAGGTTCCCGTGAGAAGAAACGACATCGTAGCCTTCACGGAATGATTTGACGTGGTTGGCGGAGGCGCGCTTTGCCTCTTCTACCAGCGCGGGAGAGAGCGTTCCCGAGGCGAGAAGGCGTGAGAGAACGTAGTGCATGCGCGCGGTGACGTACGTCGCATGGTAGATTCCGTCCATCGGGCGGGGGTCAAGGCGCAGTGGCGAATGGTAGCGCTCCGTGTCCGCATTATGGACAAGCGGACTATCCAGAGCGACGGCAAACAGATGCATGTGCGAACTCTCATGGGCGAGAGTCTGCACGACTTCCAGCGTCGTCTTGTGGCCTTCAGCGTTCAGAAGAATCGTTCCCCAGAGATAGAACGAGGAGATGCCGTGAAAGACGAGCTTGTCGCCGGCTCCTCCGCTCGCGAAGACAACTTCGGCGAGCAGGGAGCGGATTTCGCCGGAGACGTCTGGGGCGCCGTCGTCCATTAGGGCAAAGGCTTCGCGTGTCGTGGTGGCGATGCGGCTGTACTCGCCGGAGGTCAATGGCAGCAAATTGAGCGGGTGTTCCAGGTCCCTGTCCGCCCAGCGACGGTAGCGCGCACCGTTCCCCGGGCCCAGGTGTTCATCGGTGAGATTGTAGGGGCGGACAGACTCGTCCGGTGTATCCGCATTCACGAGTTCAGCGAAGAGACGGGAGACGGCGCCGGTGTCATCTTGATCGACTGCTTCGAGAATTTCATGGTAGATGGCAAAGAAGCGTGGAGAAATCTTATGCGAGCGGGCTACGGAATCGAGAAATGCCGTGAGTTGGGTCTGGTCGATTTCGGCAACCGAGAAGCTGGCGGCCGCGATTTGGCGAAAGCTTTCTGCGAGACGCTCCTTGATGCGGTCGTAGAGGATGCGGCCACGCTGCGAATCGGGAGAGAAGGCGAGAAGTTTTTCTGAGGAGAGCAATAATGCTTTCGTCTCGATCGGTTTCAGGTTGGTTGTGCTCATTCCATTGGGCTCGTCTTGAACGAGATTTGAGACAAGAGTCGGCATTCCCTCAGAAAAGAGCGCTGAATTGGTCGTACACGGGCCAGCAGCAACAGCGACCGTCCGGGACGAGCACGAGTCCCTGAGTCAGAGCCTGCCACGTGTTTGCGTGGTCAGCCGACCATGGGAGCCAATATTCAGAACCGAGTACTACCAGCCGGTTACTGGCCGCTAGACAGTCCCTACTTGGAAACGACACCAAGTCTGAACAGGCCCGTCTTGAGGAGCTCGCCGACCTTTATGCGCGTGCTCCCGGTCGAGTCGGCGGGATTGAGCCCGTAGGTCGAAAGCAGCTTGCAATTGGAAAGATCAATGCGACGGGGAGAAGGAGTCTTCTGGTCATTCTGCATGAGTCACCTCAATTATCAGGATAGGGGGACGTTAGGGGTATCTTTTATACTAGGCGGAACAGACGGTCAAGTACCGATTCGGAGAGGCCAAAGGGTAGACTAAAGTAATGGTACGGTTCCTGACGGCGCGCGGGCACG
>Ga0182024_10025393_pt1 | contig 10464 bp, 5 predicted proteins | sample P32metaG_FD_120480 | JGI IMG/M metagenome (GOLD analysis project Ga0182024, IMG submission 120480) | Permafrost microbial communities from Stordalen Mire, Sweden - P3-2 metaG (Illumina Assembly) | ecosystem: Environmental > Terrestrial > Soil > Wetlands > Permafrost | place: Sweden: Stordalen...
ATTTCATAGTTGAAGGAGCGTGGACGCTTGGCGCGAAAGAAATCTCCCCATCTGACGGAGGCCGAATTACGGCTCATGGACGTAATCTGGGACAAGGGCTCAGCCACTGTGTCAGAGGTTGCTGACGCGCTGCCGAAGGACGTCGGGCTGGCCTACAATACGGTCCTCACGACGCTGCGCATCCTGGAAGACAAGGGCTATCTGCGCCACACTAAGCGGGACGATGCGCGCGCTTTTGTCTACCAGGCGGTGGTGGGACGGAACGAAGCTAGCCGAAGCGCCGTACGATATCTGGTGAGCCGATTTTTCCGTAATTCGCCTGAATTGCTGGTGCTGAATCTGCTGGAAGACGAAGAACTCGACGCCAAGGAACTGTCGCGCATCCGCAAAATGGTGGCGGGGGAGGCAAAGCGATGGGCCTGAAATTGGTAGTTGGCGCTGCGCTGGCCGGCGTGCTGAATACTTTGTGGATCGGGCTGGCGATCGCCGCGGTGACCTGGGCACTCGGCCGCTTCCTGCCGCGGACCAACGCGGCGACGCGCTATCTTCTGGGATGGGCGGCATTGGTGCTGGTGTTGCTTGTGCCTTTCGCCGCGCTGGAACGCGAGCCGGTTCGCGATGCCGATGCGGTCCCGACGGTCGCCGCGGCGGAAGCACTGAGCCTATCGCCTACGGACGCCCCGGACGCACCCGCGCCGTTGGCGCCGCCACGGGCGATTTTCCCGCTGCAACTCCACGAAGGCGACTGGCTCGGTGTCGCGATGGGTATCTGGATAGTGTTCGGCTCCCTGCAGCTTTGCCGGATCGCCTTGAGTTTCGTCTATCTCCGCAAGCTCAAGCGCGGCTCGCATGCCGCTCCCGATGCCCTGGTGGACCGATTCCAATACTGGGTGACGGCCTGCGATATACGCCGGCCGGTGCGGCTGCTGGTTTCCGAGCGGATTCAATCGCCGATGGCCACGGGATTCCGGCATCCCGCAGCGATCATCCCCTCGAGTCTGCTCGCGCATCTCGGCGACGGCGAACTCGACCATGTGCTGCTGCATGAACTGGCGCACGTTGCCCGGCTCGACGATTGGAGCAATCTCTTCGCCCGCTGCCTGAGCGCGGTGGTGGGTCTGCACCCCGTGGCGGCCTGGACTCTGCGACAGATTGCGCGCGAAAGAGAGCTGGCTTGCGATGATTGGGTGGTCTCGCGAATCGGCGAAGCGCGCCCTTATGCCGCGAGCCTGGCGCGCCTGTTTGAAGTGTGCCGCGGGCAGCGACGCGTCGTGCTGGCGACCGGAATGGCGGGGCGCGCGTCACAACTCGGCGAACGCATCGAGACTCTGCTGGCGAGTGGCCGCCAGTTCAGTGCTCGCGCGTCCTTTATCAGAGTCGGTATCGCAACTGTGGCGTTACTCGCCTTGATAGCCGCGGGCGCGCAAGCTCCCCACTGGATCGCCCTGGCACAATCGACCGCGGCGCCGGCTGGAGACTCACCGCGCCCCGTGAATCCGCATGGGTCGTTTCTGGCGGCCCTGGTGGCGGCGGGTTACGGCAATCTCTCGGTCGACGAAATCATTGCTTTGAAGGACCACGGCATCGATGCCCGATTCCTCGCGGATCTCAGCCAGAGCGGCTGGGACAAAATGGCGGCGCGGAACCTGATCGACATGCACGATCATGGAGTGCCGGCCGAAATGTTGCGCGCCTTGCGCGATGCGGGTTTCCAGCATCTGGAGATCGACAAGGTAATCAACGCATACGAACAGGGCGTGCGGCCCGGCACGCTGAAGGAAGCCACACAGTACGGCACGCATTTGACACTGTCCCAGATCGTCAAATTGAAGCAGGCAGGAGTAATCCAATGAAAGAATTTGGATGGTTCGCAGTCATCGCAGGCGCGGTGATTCTTGAGGCGCTGACCGCGCCGGGCACAGCGCTCAACGGACAGGGATGGAAACTAAGCCGCTCCGGCTCGCCCGGCATGGTCCGTTTCACAGTGGAGCGGTCGCGGCCGGGCAACCGAACGGTGACCAGCAGCGATGTGCCACTGGCCAACTTCCGCGGCTTCACGCTCGATATGCTGGACCATAGCGGCCCGGCGAAGTTCACGTATGCAGAGGACGCGGCGGACCTTCAATGCGAGGGGAAATTTTCGTGGGGCCGGGGAGCTGGCGGTTTTACATTGGTCCCCAACGCGGCATTTATGAGCGAGCTCAGCCGGCTGGGATTCGCCACGCCGCGCGAAGACGAGCTCTTTCAAATGGTGCTCACCCATATCAAACTGGACTTTGTGCGGGAGGTTCGCAGCGCGGAAATCGCCACCTCGCTGCGCGACCTTCTCAATTTGGCGATGCACGGCGTGACCAGTCAGTATATCCACGACATCAATCGCACCGGCTATCGAGATTTACGGGCGCAGGACTATATCGAGATGCGCGACCATGGCGTGGAACCGCGATTTATCGAGCGGCTGAAACAGGCCGGCTACCAGCTCAGGGCGGAGCAAGTGATCGAGCTGAAAGATCACGGCGTGGATTCCAATTACATGCGCGACCTGGGAGCCTACGACCTGCATCCGAACGCATCGGAGGTGGTGGCATTGCGCGACCATGGGGTGACACCCGAGTTTCTCCGTGGCTTCCGCGACGCCGGATACGGCACGATTCCGGCCGACCAAACGATTGCACTCAGAGATCATGGCGTGGACCGCAACTTCGTGATGGAAGCGCACGACCTGGGCTACCGCTTCACGCCGGATGAGCTGATCCAACTGCACGATCACGGCGTGGACGGCAAGTACCTGCGAACGATTCACGATTCGGGGATGAGAAATTTGAGCGCCGAACAAATCGTGCAATTACGCGATCACGGAGTGGAATAGACTCAGACACGCGGGCTTTGCCCACGATGTCCCTTGGGGACATGGAAGACAGAAGTCAGAAGTGGCCCCTGTCGGGTTCGTGAAGTCAGAATGAACGCGCCCGTGACCGCAGGCTCGCGACGCCTGCTTGATTGCGCAAAGGGCCAAAAGTCCGCCGGCTGGCTTCAGCCGAAACGCCGACGTGTCCGCTAGATGAACAGCATTGTGCCTAGAGCTGGCGGGGATAATCGAAGGGTAAGCGAAAACCACCAGCGCCTGAAGACAACGCTCCCCAAAGTTCTCGGCGTGATTGCCCGCGAGTAGTCGCGAACTATTTATTTTGATCTTAGGAGCCTCGGTTTTTCGAGACCGGCCGATTTAATGGCCTATCTCTGGGATCATCGCTGAAATCATACCGTCGCCGCCACCACCACATATTTGGACCCATAAACCTGCCGTTAAGTAAGCGCCGTTGTCCAATTCACTCGCAAGTCTCTGATAGCACTCGTGGACGCTACACGCTACCAGCGCATAACTCTGTTTTCTAAAACCAGTTGGTCTGAAGCCCAGCAGGTTACCCCAGCAACCAGTTCTCGGTTTCTCGCGCGAATCCCCGATGGCTCCGTGGGCCGGTATGCGCTACCAGCTCATACAGTAAGTGACTGGCACAGCGGGTCTTGAGATGCTTTCTTTCAGTGCAACAGGCTAAGAAGTCACTGCCAATTTATGCTTCAAGGCACACTTTCAGTGCAGCAGGCTAAAAACGCCGCGGCAAGTTTATGGGTCCAGTCACACAGAAGATTGCGACAAAACCCATAACCTTGCCATCTTGAACCCATATCCTTGCCGGTAGAGTCGTCGCAATGTCGTTGATTTGCCGGTTTAGCTGCCGGCCCACGTTTTGGTATCTGCATAAGCTTGCCGCTCGTGCAGCTTTGGCCCCATAACATTGCCAGAAATACATTGAGGCGCCGGCCCCATCATTACAAAGCTTGAACCGTGGTTTCAGGTCAGCCGGGAACATTCCGGAAATCATGGACCCTAACCCCGGTCGAATCTTTCGTAACCACTACGGCGTCAGGGCTGATTTAACCGCCGCGGCCGGCAATGTCAGCAACGGGCGTTATACGGCAAGTTGATAGGAGCACTAATGACTTCACGGGAGTGATCCACAAGGCGCCGTCCGGAGGCCGAGTCGGCGGACCCAAAGGCGTATGGGGAGTAATTCGAAGCGATCGGAATAATCCGTACGTAGAGAATTGCTGCGGAGCTATTTCGAGATGGAATGGTCATCAAGACGTTGATCTTGAATCGGCTAGGGACGTCGGCGCTCGGAGCATCCGTCTGGTAAGGGTTTCCTTTTTGTCTCAGCCTGCTGTTACCCCTGCCTTGAATTTGGGTTGCCCGCCCTTCCTCTCACATCAGCGATTCTCCACCATCCAAATGTTTGCGCTAGGCGAAGACTTAAACGTCGCGATCTGCCGGCCATTCGGAGACGGTATAGCCCACAGTTTGGTATAACGGCATTCCATGAGAACATGAACTGCGCCGTCGAGACCGACATGAAGTAAACGGGATGATGTTGTTGAAGCCTGAACGTAACTTGCGAAGAAGCCGGAACCTGAGGTGTCCCAATCCAAAGTGTCGAGCGACGCTGCGCCGGCCACGGTTACAAGTTTCTCTGTCACACCTTGCAGATTGGCTAGACGGATTCGGTTGCCCGGGTTACCCGCCACCAGGAACGCGATGTGCTGTCCATCCGGCGAGATTACGCCGCCCCTGTCGTCCGGCTGGGTTTTTACCACCTCCTTTTCGATGCCCGTCATCGGGTCGAACAGTGATAGGGAGTCACCGTTTTGTTTTTGACGAAGGAGCGTGCAAGCGGTTCCGGGTACCCCGCCGCAACCAACATCGAATGGTTCCTCCTCGTGGAAAACCACCTGAGCCTCACCGCCCGTGAGCGGCATCCGCATAAGACCCCTGTCTTGTGGACTAGAAGTTGGGGGCAGTAACTCGTAAAGAAGCCACTGCCCGTCAGGGGAGATCCGTGCCCGATGCGGATAGGCGGTAGCCGGTGTCATCAGCTCGGCGCCATTGCCATCAGGCGCCTGTTTATAGATGCGCTCATGCCCGTCGCGGTCCGACCGGAACACTACGGCCTTGCTGTCGGGCGTCCAAGCGTAGGGGTACTCCTCCGCATCCTCGAACGTCAGTTGACGCGTCCTTGTAAGCTTTGTTCCGTTCGTGTCGATATCGCCCAGCCAGACATTCACTCGGTTTTTAACGCTGTCAAGGCACAGGCGTTTGCCGTCTGCCGACGAACTTAGAGCCTGGACCTCAAATCCAACCCAGTGCGTACGTTGGCGAGCTGGTCCGGAAGGAAGACCTGTCCCCGGATCCAGTTTGACGGTCCAGAGATTCCCGCTTCGGTCAGAACCATCAGCAAGCGCGTACACCAGCTCGCTTTCGGACAACCACGCTACGTCCCATATGTAATTAGGCCGGGCCGACAACAATGTGTGTCTGCTTCCGTCAGCCAATTGGATACCTTCTACCCAATATTTTCCGTGCGAACCGACGGTTACGGCAAGCCATTTCGCCGGCGACGGCCCCCAACTCGTCCCGTAGGCAGGGTAGCCCTTGTCAAACGAAATGGAATGGTTCTCGCCGGTGGTGCTCCTGACGTCGAGCAGTGTGCCATCTTTCCCTAGCTTCAGTGTGTAGCGGCCATCCGGGGATGGCTCGCGATCTCCCAGGTAACGCGGCGAATCACCGAGCGGTGAGATGCTGAAGAATTGCGTCCCACCCGCATTGGCGATCGTGATCCGGGTTCCATCGGCGGTCCAATGTTCAACCTCCATTTGCGCGGTATTCGGCAGCAGACGCGTGTCGGAACCCGGTAACAACCGGACGTGCACACCTTCGACATCTGAATACGCGAGGTACTTTCCATCCGGCGAGAGCGCAAAATACCCCACTGGCGAGTCGGGTCCGTAGCTGGTAATGCGGACCGGTACGAGATCACTGGTGTTGGCCGCGGGATGGCGGAAAAACAGGAGAATCGATAACAGCGCGGCCGCCAGCAGCGCTAGAGCGCCGGGAATCGCCCAGGACGGCCTTCGGGGACCGGTTCCCGCGGGCCGCGTCAATTTCCCCGATTCCGATTCGTCACGCATTTCCTCCAGCGCCAGCTTCACATCGGCCATGTTCTGGCTGCGCCGGTTGATGTCCTTGCGCAGGCATCGCGTGATCAGCCGCTCCAGTTCGGGCGGCGTGGCGGAGATCTCGCTGGGTGGCTGTGGATCCTTCTCTACGATGGCGGCCAGCGTGGAAATCTTCGACTCGCCGCGAAATGCGCGCTGTCCCGTAATCATCTCGTAGAGGACGGCGCCGAACGAGAAGATGTCCCCGCGGGCGTCCACTGACTTACCCTCGGCCTGCTCGGGCGACATATAGGGAACGCTGCCCAGGATGACCCCTTCTTCGGTGACCGGCTGGACGGTAAGTGTGCGGGTGGCTTCGTCGGCGCCGGCGAGCGCGGCGGCTTGCGCGGATAGCTTGGCCAGGCCAAAGTCCAGCACTTTCGCGCGGCCGCGAGCATCCACCATGATGTTGGCGGGCTTGAGATCCCGGTGGACGATGCCCGCGGCGTGCGCGGCCGCAAGAGCGTCCGCAACCTGGGCGGCAACGCGCAGCGCCTCCGTCAATCGCATGCCTTTGCGTGGGATCAGTTCATTGAGCGGCTTACCGTCCACCAATTCCATGACGATGTAAGTCTGCCCGTCCTGCTCTCCGATTTCGTGGATGGTGATGATGTTGGGGTGGTTCAGCGCCGATGCGGCCTTGGCCTCCTGGACGAAACGGGCGCGGCGATCAGGATCGGTGCGGCTCGACTCGGGAAGGACCTTGATGGCAACAAGTCGATTGAGGAGCAGATCGCGGGCCTGGTACACTTGGCCCATTCCCCCCTCGCCAATCTTTTCAAACAGAGCGAAATGGCCTAGCTTGCCAGCGTCCATATCCGTTTTATTCTAATCCGTCAGCAAGACTCGGTCCTTACTCACTTTCTACTTGGAGCTATCCGCCTTCCCTCGCTGGGCTCTCGGCAGGGCTGTCGTCGAGCAGGGCCCCATTTGGAACGACAGTTCTGCTTGTTCCAGCCGATCTAACCCCGAAACCTCCCGGTAAACGCTGCTCACGTCATTTGGCGCATCCCGGTGGTCCATGTTGACGCAATGTCGCCGTCTCGTACTTTGGCCGGCCAGGGTAGCGAGGGCGCCGCTGAAAGCCTAACCTTGCCGAAAGTCCAGTTTTAAAGGATAAGTTGCCGCGCGGATGCCGCTATGCTCGATTCCCGATTAGTCTGCATTAGCGCACGGCGATAGTGACATTGGACTGGCTGCTCGACAATGGAGCGCCTACGATCGAAATAGGTACGGCGCTCCCGGTTTTGAGACCGGCGGGGATCGGCACGTTGATTTGCATCAGGCCTGCGATTGCACCCGGCGCGGGACCGACGTATTGCAGTTGCGCCGTGGATAGCAAGAATTGTTGTCCGATGGATACCTGGACCGGCAGCGCCTGTGCAGCCAGCGGGAACTCAGACACCTGGCCATCCACGCCGCCCGGCAAAGTTTGACCTCCGCCGGTCGCGTAAAGCGAGATGACGCTGCCGATCGGCGCCGGGTTGGAAGCGCCGTTGATGGTGCCGTCCTGATTGATGGCGGCCGCTTGTCCCGTGCCTGAGCCGTCCAACGTGAACAGCCCCGGAGCCGATGGAAAAACTTGAATCGTTGCCGGGACGGAGGCTTGACCCTGATAAGTCATCGTAACTTGGGCGGTGGGGCCGGTAACTCCCCAAGGCACGACCGCGGCGACTTGAGTCGCCGACGTATAGAGCATTGGCGCAGCGACCCCGTTGAACTGCACGGAAGTGCCGCTAAGTTGAGTGGGGTAGAACCCATCGGCGCCGGCGTGGGCGGCGACAAGTTGCGCGGGTCCGAGGCCCGATCCCTTGAAAGTCACGATCTCGCCAGGGGCGATTCCGAGAAAAAGATCGCTGGCGGCGTTGTGGACGAAGTCGACGGCTACAGGTGTGGGCGGAGTCGCGCCGGCCGGCTTCAAAACCAGGATTCGGCTGAAGCCAGATCCGTAGATGTTGCCGGAGGAGTCAACGGCGATCCCGACGCCGGGGAAAGCCTGGGCGGGGCCCATCGGGAAAATAGTGGTCGTGCCGTTCGAGAGGATGCGGACGAGGCCGAGATTCCCGTCGACGATATAGCGGTTTCCCGCGGAGTCGAACGCGACACCCGTTCCGCCCCCGATGGTGGTGACGACGCCGTTCGAGATCTCTACAATGGCGCCGGAGTTCTGGTCCGGAGAACAGGTCCAGCAGTTTGTCATATAGAGGTTTCCCGCGGAGTCGAGGGCCAAGCCGGAGCCGCCGGCCGTTAGGGTTGTGGCGTTGCCGTTCGAAACTTTGAAAATGTGCGAATGCACGCAATCGGACACGTACACGTTGCCGGCCGAGTCTGCAGCTACGTCGCATGGCGTGTAGCCAACGGTGCCCGCGACGGTAGTAATCACACCGCCGGAGACTTTGCGGATGCGGTAGTTATTGACGTCGGCGATGTAGAGATTGCCGGCGGGATCCACAGCGACGGCGACCGGAGTCGCCAACCGGGCGCTGCTGGCCGGGCCTCCATCGCCGCTGGAGCCTAGGGCTCCGGTTCCAGCGACGGTGGTGACGACTCCATTGGCGATCATGCGGACGCGATTGTTCTGGGTGTCGGCGACGTATATCCTTCCGGCGGAATCAATGGCGACGCCTTCGGGTTGATAGAATTGCGCGTTAGCGGCCGGCCCATTGTCTCCGCTGAAGCTATAGTAGCCATTTCCGGCAATCGTTGTGACGGCGCCGTTGGCAACTTTTTGGAGGCGATCCCCGCTCGATGGATCGGAAATGAAGAGATCCCCGGCGGAGTCCACAGTGATGAAGGTGGGATAGGTCAGTTGGTTGGCGGTGGAACCGCCCGCGACGGTGGTGATGACTCCGTTCGAAATTTTGCGAACGCGGGAGTTGAAGGTATCGCAGATGTAGACGTTGCCGGCGGAATCCACGGCGATGCCAATGGGTCCGCTTCCGTCCCCCGCGCCATCGTCAGGGTATCCACCGAACTGGGCGCCGGTGGCCGGTCCGTTGTCCCCGCTGAAGCCAGGGGTTCCGGTACCTGCGAAAGTGGTGGCAACACCATTCGAGACCTTGAGGACGCGCGGGGTTTCGGTATCCACAAGGTAGAGGTTGCCCACGGAGTCGGCTGCGATGCCGGCGAAATAACCTTGGGCGGCGGGTACGCTGGCGATGACCCCGTTCGTAACTTTGCGGATGACGCCGGAGTCATCGCCGATATAGAGGTTGCCCGCGGCGTCGATGGCGAGTGCGTATGGGTCGGACAGCTCAGCGCTGCTGGCGGGCCCGCCATCGCCGGCGGCGCCGTCTACGCCATTTCCGGCGACGGTGGTGATGATGCCGTTCGAGACTTTACGGATGCGTCCATTGTTGGTATCCGCGATATAGAGATTGCCGGCGGAATCGAGGGCTAGACCGTTTGGCCCGTAGAGTTGAGCATCGACGGCAGGGCCGTTGTCGCCGCTAAATCCGTTGCTTGCATTTCCGGCGACGCGCGTCAGAATTCCGGTTGTGGCGTCGAGTCGCATGACTGCCGCGTACTGGGGCAGTGACAGGAAGACATTGCCGGCCGCATCCACGGCAACGCCGCCGATCTGGTTCAGGCTGACGGAGGCGCCCGGGAGGTTCTCCGGCAGCCAAATACCTGCAAAAGTAGAGGCATTGTAAGTCTGGCCGAATGCGGCTGTCGCGAGCAGGACCAATGAAACCACGCGCATGGCCGTCCTGGAGTGGAACTTGCCGGGCAACCCAGCGCAGGTCGTAAATCGAAAATGCATCATATTGCCTCCGTTTCTCGTTTCGTGTGGATGAAATTTTCTGCTCTTCCCAAACTTCACCTCACGCCGATGCTGACCTTGTTGCTTGGGCGGCCGAGATAAGTGAGGCGTACCGGAACGACCGGTCCCGGCGTAAGGCCGCCGGGCACCCGGAAGTTCACCTGGTAATAACCCGGATATCCCGGAGCGTCGCCGAAGTACAGAATCTCGCCGAGAAAGCCGCCAATGGAAACTTGAGGGGGAATCACGCCGCCCGGAACCAGGCTGGTAGTGTACATCGATAGCGCTTCGCCGGCGGTCGCGGGATTATCGGCCGATGCGGCTTGTCCCGTAGCGGCGTGCCAGATCGCGCCCTGCCCTTGCCCATCGTCCGAGACGGCGAACAGCACGGGTGCGGGCACCGGCTCTATGGGATGATAGATCTCCGCGCTGCTCAGACTGTTATCCCCGCCAAGGATCAACACCATGCCATCCGGGAGTAAGGTGGCGGTGTGATTGATTCGGCCTGTCGTCATATCGCCTGTGGGTGAAAATGTACCCGCGGCAGGATCATAGATTTCCGCGCTGGCGGTCGCGGTATAGACACTAGTGCCCACCTGACCTCCCGCGACCAGCACGGTTCCGTCGCCGAGCGCCGTGCCCGTGTGGTA
>Ga0182024_10025394_pt1 | contig 10464 bp, 7 predicted proteins | sample P32metaG_FD_120480 | JGI IMG/M metagenome (GOLD analysis project Ga0182024, IMG submission 120480) | Permafrost microbial communities from Stordalen Mire, Sweden - P3-2 metaG (Illumina Assembly) | ecosystem: Environmental > Terrestrial > Soil > Wetlands > Permafrost | place: Sweden: Stordalen...
ATCCGCAGCGGCGGCATCCTTGTTTGCCGCGATCTGGAAACTGGGAAGCTAATCTATGAAGAGAGAATCGACTCGCCGGGCGGTTACTTCGCGTCTCCGCTTCTGGTCGATGGCCGAATTTATCTCGCGTCGGATCGGGGAACGGTCACGGTCGTCAAAACGGGGGATAAGTTTGAAGTGCTGGCGCGCAATGAGCTTGGGGAGCCGATCATCGCTTCGCCCGCCATTAGCGACGACGTCCTCTACATTCGTTCAGCCGGCCAACTGTGGGCCTTTGGCGAGAAGGGCTAGCGCCCATTTCATAATTACGCGTGGGGCGCGCTGCCAGTGGACAGGCCGATTATGAACGTGCTGGCGTCACAGCTATTTCACAGCGTCTTTAATATGAAACAGACTATGATTCGTTCCTGCACCGGTTGCCACATCTTCCCGCGGCCGGCTTGCGTCCGCGCGGCGGCCATCACGGCCACGTTGTTGCTTTTCACCGCCGCACGTCTTTCCCTGGCCGGACCGCTGGACAACCTGGACAAACCGATGGAGGGCCGCTCCATGCGCGCCACCTCGACCATGCGCGTGGGCGAAGTCCGCCGCGCGGGCGAGGAGAAGCTCTTTCCCAAAAACCCGGGGCGCGGCGACACCAACGAAGCGAGCAATTGGGACAACTTCCGCGTCCCGCCCGGCCAAACGCATGTCCTGCTCGATGAACAAGGGCCGGGCGTGATCAATCATATCTGGATGACTTTCCTCGGCCCGGAAAAACAGCAGTGGGCCAAGAACGGTTCCGCCACGCACCAGGATTTGCTCCTGCGCATTTTTTGGGACGGACACGAGCGGCCCGGCGTCGAGGCGCCCGTCGGCGATTTTTTCGCCAGTTGTTTTGGGCAGCGGCACGAGGTCATCAGCCTGCCCGTCGTCGTTTCGGATGGCTCGGCCTACAATTGCTTCTGGCCCATGCCCTTTCGCAAATCGGCCCGCATCGAAATCGTCAACCAGGGCGACAAGCCCTTGAGCCTGCTCTACTACAACATCGACTGGGTCAAGAAGAAGAAATTGCCCAAGGACACGCCTTATTTTTACGCCCAATACCGCCAGGAATATCCGGTCGAGCACGGCAAGGATTATCTGATCCTGGACACCAAGGGGAAGGGACATTACGTCGGCACCGTCCTGGCCGTGCGCACGCGCAGCCCCTACTGGTTCGGCGAGGGGGATGAAAAAATTTACATCGACGGCGAGAAGACCGCTTCGATCTGGGGCACGGGCACGGAAGATTATTTCCTGATGGCCTGGGGCCTTCGCCCGTGCAACACCCCTTACTACGGCTGCCCCTATTTCGATCAATGGGGGATCGTCGGCAGCCACGCCGAAGCCTATCGCTGGCATATCAACGATCCGATCATCTTCAACACCGGCATCCGGGTGACGATCGAGCATTGGGGCTGGATGTCGCCGGACGAAAACCCGGATTACAAAGCCATGAGCTGGAACGAACGCGAAGACGACTATTCCAGCGTCGCCTTTTGGTATCAAACCGGCGAGCCAACCTTCGATTACCGCGCCCCCGACGCCCACGCGCGCCGTCTGCCCAGCCTGGAACACCTAATCGTGCCGGGGACCAATTTTGCCGACGCAAAATTTCATGGCCAAGGCGACGCCCACGCGCAACAACTGGACCTCTACGACGATCCGCAATTGTTCTACCAACCGTCCTCCGCCCAAGGCGCATGGCTGGAGATGCACTTCACTGTCACCAATAAAGAACCCGTGCGCCTCGTCCTCAACGTGACCAAGGCGCCCGACTACGGCACCTATCAGGCTTCCTTGAACGGCGTGAAGCTCCAAGGCCCGCTGGATTTCTACAACGCGAAAGTCGTTAACGAAGAATCGCACCTGCTCGACTTCTGGCCCGAGCCGGGCGACTACACCCTGCGCCTGGAATGCACCGGCAAAAACGTCGCCTCCGCCGGTTGCTACTGCGGTCTGGAATCGCTCCGCTTGCGAGGCCGCCGCCCCCGCGTCACCGCCATGGCCCACGACAAAAACAAAGATTGGCGCAAAGACCCCAAACTGTATGGGGATGAATAAGAACGTTAAATGTCCAACGAGCTACACGGCGTGTTGCTTCGCCGTCGAGTGTTGGGTGCTTTCTTACTTGATGGACTCTTAAGGCTTGCAACCGGGCGTAATCAGCGGACAATGCGACGCCATGCGATATGAGGATCTAATTTTCAAGACGCCGGAACAGTGCGATGATTATGACGATTGTTCAGCGTTTGTCACTGCTGCCGTTGAAAGCATGATGAAGGAGGCAATCAGTTCAGGCCGTAACAAAATCATCATCAACACGAATCTCAAGTTAGGTCTCCCGATGGAGAACATTAATAAAATCGCAGGTCCGTTCGTCGAAGCATGGGCCGTTGAGGTCTTTCAAGATGTTTTAGAGGACTCGAAGAATCGGTACTGCCTGATCAATGTGGAAGCGAAGGAACGCCTGTATATGGCCGACGTGATCCTTCAGTTCAAGAAAGCACGAAGGCATGAAAGCGGCGTCACTGCGGAAGTCGATGTCAAAGCCACGGCTGAGGACATCCCATCGAGCGGAAAATCTCCTAACATCACTGCGTTTAAGCGAATTCGCACCGCATACGTTGAGGATCCTGACTATATCTTTATCATTCTCTCGCTCAAACACAAAGTTTACTCGACCAAGAATTCGGCAACCCGCATGATGGATGGCATAATGGAGGTCGTCGGCTACAGGGCCTACGACTTGAAGTACCTTTCAGGGCCTGACATCAGCTACAATCCTGCTCTAGGGAGCGGCCAACTTCAAGTCCGCGACATCAATTACGTTACACTCACTAAACGGACAACATGGGAGTTCTGCCAATTGCTCGACCGAAAGTTTATTGCATCAAAAAAAGGGTTCGATGAATGGTTAGAATTTGCTAAAGCCAATGATTGGATCAAGACTGATGAATAACGTGGAGATTATTACTGGTGACGCGCTTTTTGAAATGCGCAAGATCGAAGCAGGTTCTGTGGACTTAATTGTTGCTGACCCTCCTTATAATCTTGGAAAGGATTACGGAAACAATCACGACATTCAAGGCTTTGATGACTATTTACTGTTTTCCATAGACTGGCTTCGCCATGCGCACCGAATGCTCAAGCCGTCAGGGACTATCTATGTGTTTATGGGATTCAAGTTTATATCTTATCTCTACAACATCTTAGATCGCGAACTGCAGATGTTCTTTAACAGTTGGATAGTCTGGCACTATACACAGGGCATCGGAAAAACTAAGGGATTTTCTCCCCGTCATGATGATGTTCTCATGTTCACAAAATCCAAGGAGTTCAAGTTCCACTTGGACGACGTTCGAGTCCCCCAGAAATACTTCCGAGAACGAAACAATATGAGAGGAGCAAACCCCGGCGACGTTTGGGAATTCTCTCATGTCCACTATTGTAACGGGAATAGACAAGACCACCCAACGCAGAAACCGGAGGGATTGATTGAACGAATGATATTGGCATCGTCGGACGTGGGTGACGTAGTTTTAGACCCGTTTTCAGGCAGTGGGACAACACTTCGCGTGTGTCAGCAACTTGGTCGGAAAGCGATCGGCATTGAAATCAACCCTGATTACGTGAGTATGACAAGAAATCGCTTGGCGGCGGACTTTGCGGGATTTGACAGTGTAGATCCTCGAATGGAGAGAGTCCCGTTTGACTTGCGGCGAGCTGATGTACGGAGAGAATATCTCCAAAACCACAAGCATTGGTTTTTGCGGCACCATGAGAACGCAATTACAAAGTTTGAGGAGTCGGTGGCATCACAATATGGCCAAGCAGACACTGAACAATCGGAACAACTAATAATGCTTGAAGAATTTGTGAAGCGCAAACCCAAGTCGGCCGACGCATCGGGATCAAGCCAGTATGCTGGGCCAACCAGAATTAAATAAAGGAAGTCCTTTTAAGCTTAGTACTCGGAGTTTTGCCAACAGCGCGATTGGCGAAAGCAAACACGGTCGCTTAATCCGTAGGGTTGGCCGCTTTGGAGGATTCCCTCGAGCCATTGCCGGTAACGCGTGTGATCCACGGCGTCCTCGCGGTGGGCATAGACCAGCACGTTGACGTCCGGCAGGATCATCCACCTTGTTCCATCGCGGCAAGCAAGGCGGCTGAATTATCCAGATCAATTCCGGGGCGGACGCCATCGCCTCTAACAGTAGTCAGGCGCAGGGAAGCCTGCGGAGCGACGGGCAGCGTAGGCGCGATTTTGTCCCGCAACGTCTCCTCAATGAGATGCGACAGGTCGCAGCCCTTCTCGCGAGCCAGTTTGGTGGCTTGAGCGAGGAGGGCGTCGTCGAGTTGAATCGTCGTCTGCACGTTGAAACATTACCGCGAAGCCAGCCGACTGTCAAAGCGTCGAATTCGCCGCCGTTCGGGTGCCCCAACATCGGAGGCAAATGCAGGGAAAAAATAAATATTGCGTTCCCAGCAACGTGTGGTATTGTGGGTTGTGTTCGGCGCTAATGCGCCTGTTCTTTGAAAGCGGGAACCGGGGGAAAGTATGAATTGTGAATTGTGAATTGTGAATTCGGAAGACAGAACGGGGAATTCTGGAGGCCGAAGGCTGACGGATGAAGGCTCGACGCAGGCGGGCTTGACTGCGGATGGAGGCGGTGTGTCGCCGTCCGTTTTGGGTTCTCCAACCGGGACGGCTCGAAGGAAAAAGCCGGAACCGAGCGACGTAAGTCGTTGATTTCCATGATAGTTTCAGATAATTCCAGCCACCGTTTAAGAGCCATGCTGACAAGGATGCGGGAAAAACGAGGATCAGCCAGCCGCAATCTAGGCGAGAACGGAAGAGAAAGAAGGGACCGCTGGCTAATTTTTGGCAGAGGAATGTTTGGCAGAATAATCTTGCCATCTCCTTTTCCTATTCCTCTGACAATGGCTTTTTCTGGTATGCCACCGCGCCACCGCGATTTGGGCACTTTCGGGATTGACGTTTGCCGGGCGCGCATCATGGTATGGGGCGTATGAAATCACATTCACTTTTGTTGTCAGCCGTGTGCGTCGCCTGTTGGACCGGTTCGGCGCAGGCGCAGGATTGGGCCAAGGCGAACTTGGAGAAGTCACCCCGCCACGGCGAATGGGTGGAGGTCAAGAACGGCGCGCGCACGGTCCGTTGCTTCATCGTCTATCCGGAAGTCAAGGAGGCCGCGCCGGCGGTCATCGTCATCCATGAGATTTTCGGCTTGACAGATTGGGTGCGGAGCGTCGCCGATCAACTGGCGGCGGCAGGCTACATCGCCATTGCGCCGGATTTGCTCTCGGGCGCGGGACCCAAGGGCGGCGGCAGTTCCGATTTTGCCAGCGTTGATGATGTCCGGGGCGCGATCTTCAAGTTGCCGCCCGATCAAATCACGGGCGATCTGAATGCGGTGGCGGATTACGTCAAGGCGCTGCCCTCGGCCAACGGCAAATTGGCGGTGGCGGGCTTCTGCTGGGGCGGCGGGCAGTCGTTTCGCTTTGCCTGCAACCGGCCGGACTTGAAGGCGGCGTGCGTCTTCTACGGGCCGCCGCCGAGCGCCAAGGACATGGCCAACATCAATTGTCCGGTCTATGGTTTTTACGGCGGCAACGACAACCGTATCGGCGCGACGATTCCTAAAACGAAGGAGTCCATGGAGGCGGCGGGCAAGACTTACAACCCGGTGACATACGAGGGCGCGGGCCATGGTTTCATGCGCGCCGGCGAAGATCCAACCGCGGAGGGCGACAGCAAAGAGGCGAACAAAAAGGCGCGTAATGAAGGTTGGGAACGAATGAAGAGCGTGCTGGGAAAACTTTGAGCGCGCACTCGACGCCGAGTCAGAACGAGTAGTTGCGCCGCGCCAGACTTCGACGCAAGAACTTAAAGGCAAAGTAGGCCGAGGAGGCGTGTGCGGCCATGACCCACACGACCACAGGCGGCGAGGGCACGACTTCCAGAAAAGCCCGGATGTCGATCCTTAGCCACTGGGGGGCGGACGAATTCAGTGCCTTGATTAGGTAATCATTGAAAAACAGGACTGCCGCGGGTCCAAATACCACTGCCACCGTCAGTGCCGACCCTACGATCAGGCTCTTGAAGCGCAACGCACACGAGGTCGCAATAATGGGTAGCGTCAAATAGATTGCACCGACTTCAAGGTCCTTTATCCAAAACCAATTATCATCGTTTACCCAAGAGCCTCCATAGAATAAGTGGGACTGGGGAATCATGACATTCACGGCGACGTCGGACGCGAGCAGCAGAACGACGGACGGAAGAAATTGCTTCCACAGGCCCCAGACGCGGCCAAAAATGATCTGCTGGACGGAGAGAGGAGAGACCAGGATTAATTCGAGGGCGCCACTCTTTTTTTCCTGGAGGAATCCATTGACGCCGGCGTACGTGTAGGCAGCGGCCAGTATCAGCAGCAGCGCCGTCACCAGCCAGCCGAGGGAGTAAGGATCATTGCCGTCGATGACGGCGCATTCCAGCAGCACGAAGAGCAGGCAAAGCCCCCATTTGCTCAGACGCGCTTTCCAGGAATATTGTTGCAGCCAGGCGATGGGATTCCACTCCAGCGTGCGCCTCATGCTGCGGGCAAATCGGCGGCCAAAAAGCGGCGTGCAATAGCGCCTGACCCAGTGCTGTTGCCGGGCGGTGGGAATTTTGTCCTGCCACGAACGTTCCACGCGCCACCCGGCGAAACGGAGCGCGGCGAAGAGCTTGATGAACGAGACTATGAAATCTGCCGCCAGAATTCTGGCGGGCGGATGGCGCGACGTAACGGCCACACCGCGCGGTGTTATCCACATCGCGCTCCCGGTCGGGTACACGATGCTGCCGTTCGGCAAAGTTACGGAGCTGCTGATGGTCACAAATACATTTGCGGAAGCCGGTCCGGGGCGAACCGCCCGCCAAATGCGCGTCCGCGCGTATCTCTGCATCCGCCAATCCTGGTAATGACTGGACCCCGCCACGAATGCCCCCATGAACAGGAACGCCAGAATGAAGGCGATGGCGCGATTATCCGTCAGCGAAGTGGCCAGGATGCCCGCCGCCAGACACAAGGAGCCGACGCATAATTCGATCACCAAAAAGCTGATCACATCGGCCCAGGTCACGCCGCCGGTGAGAAAGGGGATCGTCAACACCGGCACCACCGCCAGCCACACCGTTAGCGCCCGCAGCACTTGCGCCAGGGTTTTGCCCAGGACGATGCCCGAAGCCGTCAGCGGCGTCATGAATAATAACCCCAGCGTCCCCTCCCGCCGTTCGCGGGCAAGGCAGTCCGCCGTGAGAGCCGGCACGATGGCGCAAATAAGATAGAGCAACAAGGTGTGGACACGGTCGAAAAGCTCCGGACCCAGTTCGTTAAAAGGGACATCAGAGGAGAACCAGAATGCCGCGATACCCACGAGCGCGCCCCCCACCCGCAGCCAGCGGCCCAATGGCCACCGCGCCGCTGCGCGCAACTCGCGTTGAACAACCGGCCAGACTCCGCCGCCGAACTGGGATTTCATACCCTGTCAAAATGAATCACTGTACCTCGCCCGGATTATGAGGCAAGAGGCAGGGGGCGGCAAGTAGAGTGAAGTGCGCTCCACTTTTTCAACACCGACAGTGCTGTCAGAGAGGCGCTTCGATTGGGCTGGCAAAATAACCACGAAAGGACGCCCTGCACAGACGGACCCAGCGCGTCCGGCCGCAACCAAAGCAGGAAGAAGAAAAAGACAGGGGCAGGGGGATGAATGGCAGGGGAATAATCCAGCAAAAATTTTCTTCCCATTCCTCTGCCCAACATTCCGTTGCCCAATGGCTTTCTGCCTGCGCCGCCGGTGAAGCGCATCGGGTCCGGTCGCGGAGGTCAGGTGAGGCGGTTTTGGTTTCAGTCCATGCCAAAGCCTGGGATAAGCTTATTTTGTTCTCCCGGACGCAAGATTTGCGTTGTGTCCTGACGGAAAGGCAGTTAGATTAAAGCCGAAAGCTGTGCGGACACAACTCGTCCGGTGGCTTCTTGAAAGAGAGACTTTTATGAGTGAATCGTCAACTTTTGTCAAAGAACAAGGCGTTCCAACACTCAAGCCGGGCCATGCCGGGCCGAAGTATCCCGGTGTCCGCGTCACCTGTAACGGCAACGCTCTGGTGGCCCAGCATGTCGAAGTCCGCATCACCGAAGGCGGTGTCTTCTATCCCATCACTCCATCGACGGAAGGAGGCGAGATTTACCAAGGCTCCTTCGCGCAAGGTGAACTCAACGTTTGGGGCCAGCAAAAGGTCGCCGTCGAGACCGAAGGCGAGCACGCCGCCCAGGGTGGCGCGACCGCGTTTGCCGTCACCGGACGCCGCACGGTTAATTTCACTTCCGGCCAGGGCATCGTGTACGCGATGGAGCAGTATTACCACGCGCCGGGCAAATTCTCCACCATGGTGCTGGAAGTCGGCGCGCGCGCCCTGACCAAGCACGCGCTGAACGTCCATTGCGGCCACGACGATTTCTATGCCGCGCTGGACACCGGCTGGACGATGATCGTGAGCAAGGACGCCCAACAAGCCGCGGACCAGGCGATCATCCTGCGCAAGGTCAACGAACTTGCCCTGAATCCGGGCATGAACATCCAGGACGGCATGCTGACCACCCACTCCGAGCGCACCTATCTGGCGCCGGAAGCCGCCCTGCTGCGCGAGTTTCTGGGCGCGGCCGATGATATGATTGACTGCCCCACGCCGGCGCAGCGCGAATTGTTCGGGCCCAAACGCCGCCGCCTTCCTGAGATGATGGATTTGAAGAATCCCATCCTGTTAGGCCCCGTGCATAACCAGGAGCACCACATGAACGGCGTGGTCGCCCGCCGCAACAATTTCAACGAGCCGATCCTCCAGTTCCTCCAGGACGCCTACGACGAATTCGGGCGGCTGACCGGCCGCCAATACGGCTTGATCACCGAATTCAAAACGGCTGACGCGGAAACGGTCTTCGTCTCCCTCGGTTGCGCCGCGGACAACATTGAGGCCGGCTGCGATTATCTGCGCGAGCAGCGCAATGTTCTTGTCGGCTCCATCCATATCAACGTGCTTCGTCCGTTCCCGGAGGCGGCCGTTATCAACGCGCTACGCGGCAAGAAAAACGTCATCATCCTCGAACGCACTGACGAAGGCATGGCGGGGGACAATCCCCTGGCGCGCGACATTCGCGTTGCGTTGGGCAAGGCCAATGAAGCGTCCAAATATTCGGCGCATGCGGGATTGCCCGCGCTCACGCCCGCGGAGACGCCGCGCTTGTTCCGCGCCAGCTATGGCATTGGTTCGCGCGATTTTCGTCCCGAGCACACCCTCGGCGCGTGCGAATACGCCCTCGGCCAGACTCGGCGCAAAGATGGTCGCGGCGCTGCCGACGGCGAGACTTATTTCACTCTGGGCATCGACCACCCTTACTCCGTCATCAGCAAGGATTCTCCTTCGCTGCTGCCGGAAGGGGCAATTGCGGTGCGATTCCATTCCATCGGCGGCTGGGGCATGATTACCACCGGCAAGAACCTGGGCGAAATCGTCGGGGAATTCGGCGACCTCATCAAACGGCGCGACCAGGAATTCGACGAAGACGGGCGGTTGAAGGAAAAACTCTTCATCATGGCCAATCCCAAATACGGCTCGGAAAAGAAAGGCGCGCCGACCAATTACTATCTGACGGTCGCGCCCGGTCAAATCAAGGTCAATTGCGAACTCAACCACGTGGACGTGGTCTTGTGTTGCGATCCCAAGGCCTTCACCCACACCAACCCGCTCGAAGGCATCAAGAAAGGCGGCTGCCTGGTCTGGGAATCCAGCGATAACGCCGAAACCGCCTGGCGCCGCATCCCTCCGCAATACCGGAATTTCGTGCGCGACAATAACATCCGGGTGTACATCCTGCCCGGTTTCGACATTGCCAAGAAGGCGACCTCCCGCAGCGACCTGCAATTGCGCATGCAGGGCAATTCCTTTCTGGGCGCTTTTTTCCGCGTCTCCCCGTTCCTCCAGCAACATCGCATTTCGGAAGAACAATTCCTCGCCACCGTCAAGAAACAGTACCAGAAAAAATTCGGACGCTTCGGCGACGACGTCGTCACCTCCAACATGACCGTCATGACCGAGGGTTTTTCACGCGTGCAGGAGATTATTTACGGCCTGTACGACGATCCCGACCGTTCCTCGATGCGCAATCCGCCCGACAAGCCCATCGGCGGCCTGCCGCTCATTCCCACCGCCGGTTGCGGCTCGGCTTGCGGAACCGGGCTGCCCACGCCAGCGCAGCAGACGCCGCGTTATGCTTTCCAGACTCTGGCCAAGTTCGACTCCGAATATCGCAACGGACTGGGCTACCATCAACCCGCCGGCGCGCTCGCCTCGCTGGGCGTCATGGGTGCGGGCAGCGG
>Ga0182024_10025395_pt1 | contig 10464 bp, 8 predicted proteins | sample P32metaG_FD_120480 | JGI IMG/M metagenome (GOLD analysis project Ga0182024, IMG submission 120480) | Permafrost microbial communities from Stordalen Mire, Sweden - P3-2 metaG (Illumina Assembly) | ecosystem: Environmental > Terrestrial > Soil > Wetlands > Permafrost | place: Sweden: Stordalen...
ATCCAGGCGGTCGCGCAACGACAGCAACTCACGGAATCCGCCTGGCTGCGCCGTCTGATCGAGGTCACTCTTCAAACCGCAGGCGCGAGCCGTTCCGATGATACCGATCGGGATATGATCAGCATCCGGGCGACCCGCCTTACCATCCGCCTTGTCCAGGAAGATCAGCTGCTGTTGAAGGCGCGAGCCTCTGCACGAGGAATGGCGGCGGCGACGTACGTGTCTGTGCTCGTCCGGGCGCACCTTCGAATTCTTTCGCCACTCCCGAAGCAAGAACTCATGGTGCTCCGGCGGGCGGTCGGCGAACTGGGCGCCATGGGTCGCAATCTGAATCAGATTGCTCGAGCGGCCAATCGGGGCGGACAAGTTGTCGGCCCTACCCGTGAGGATCTCATGGCCGTGCTGCGCGCATGCATGGGGCTACGCGACCATGTAGCGGCCCTCATGCAAGCGAATTTGGCAACGTGGGAGACGGGGCGTGCCGAAGCGCACGGTTGACCTAGGCGCGCAGAGACCGCTGCTCGATATCGTAAGCTACGGGCGGCGGGGTCCCGGGCGCCCAAACACCTTAACGCCAGCGCAACGCGAGCACATCGCGCGGACCGTGCGACGCACGCCGGAGGTCATGGTGAAAGTATCGGGTGGTGCGAGAACGGCGCGGGGAGTCGGCCAGCACGTCGACTACATTGGGCGCGAGGGAGAACTCGGAATTGAAACCGACGATGAAGAGCGGCTCCGAGGCGAAGGATTCGAGAAAGCATTGCTCAAGGACTGGCGCCTCGATCTTGACGCCCAGCAGGCGCGAGCGCTGTATTCGGGCGCGCCCGGCCGCAAGACGCCCAAGCTTGTCCATAACATCGTCCTGTCCATGCCGGCCGGCACCCCGCCGGACAAGCTTCTCAAGGCCGTCCGAAAGTTTGCGCAAGAGCAGTTTGCCCTGACACACCGGTACGCCATGGCCCTCCACACCGATCAGGGCAGCCCGCACGTTCACCTCGTCGTTAAAGCAATGAGCGAGCAAGGCGAACGGCTGAATATCCGCAAGGCGACGCTGCGGGAGTGGCGCCAGGAATTCGCCCGGCATCTGCGGGAGCAGGGGATCGGGGCCAACGCGACTGAGCGCGCCGTTCGTGGTCAGACTCAAGCCTCCAAGACAGACGGAATCTACCGCACTAGCCAGCGACGGGAGTCGACTTACTGGCGCGAGCGCGCGGAGTCGGTGGCCCGGGAGCTCCGGAACGGCAATATCCGTGCAGAACCCGGCAAGGCCAATCTGCTACAGACTCGACGGGATGTGGAACACGGATGGCGGGCCGCAAGTCAGATACTCGAGCGCGAGGGGCAGCCTGCGCTTGCCGCGGAGGTCAATCGGTTCGTAGAGCGCATGCCACCGCCTCGGACGGAGAAGGAGGAGATCGCCAAAAAGCTACGTGAACTAGTGCGAGCGAAACACATCGATGACCAGCAGCCCATCCGTTAAATAGACGGTCGCAGCCGCTACAACAGTGGATTACCGTCGCGCCGTAACACTCGAGCATCGCGGCGAATTTCGCGAGACCGCGGGTGGCGAGAGATTGGCGTCGACAAGTAGGTCATGTTGCCCCGACGCGCCTGGCCAAACTTCATTGAATACGAGCAAGGGGGTTGGAATAGGCTGTCACCCCTCTGTCAGGAAGGGCATGGGACGCGGCCCGCAACTTGCACGATCCGGACCGTTGAAGGCAGATTGTCAAGCAGGACAACATAAACGAATCGTCATAAAAAGACTCTCATTCGCGCTTCACAGTGCTCTGGTCGGCAAAGCGGACGCATGCTTGGACTCGACAGCGATCAGTCCGTGATCTGGTCCGAAATGCTCCTCAGTGCATCGCGAATCTTGGTCTTGTTCCGCTCGCGAAATCCGAGCAGGACGTCCTTGACACGGGCGCCGGGCGATTGTCCATAGCGAAAAATGCGTTGCTTGTAAAGCAGGCCAAGTTCTGGCTCGTTGAATTTCGCCGGGTCGAGCGAATAGAAGACTCTGTTGTCACTTGATTCGATCTTCGGTCCGGCGATCTCGATCACCGGTCGATTCGCCAGAATGCGCAACACACCTGGCAAGTCCGAGGTCCCTTCCAGCCTGAGAAGCTGCCAGTACCAAATCAGATAGCGATTCAGGCGCCTGATCTCAATGCGCTGCTGCTCTCCCGCGGCGTCGAATGTCCAAAACGTGTCGAGCGCGACCGTCACGACCTTTATAAAGAATGCACGAGTTTCTTCGGCCTGCGGATTCTTGCCGGTCATTTGAATGGCAAAGTCGTGGAGGAATGCCCATACGTCCGCCTGGTAGTCCAGCTCTTCCACGATCTTGGGAAACCGCCTGACTTGGGGGGCGGTTGCGCCAGTCAGGCCGTGAGTCTTCAGATGAAGGCCTTCATGCAGCAGCAGCAGCCTTACCGCTTGCCGCCGATCCCTCGGATCAGTGAACTGCTCAGCGAGAGCCACCAGGAAGCGGTCGTCGAACCGCCACATTCGGCTCGGCGCGTCGTAACAGAAACTATCGGCCGTAGCTGTAGAAATGAGATCCACCGTGCTTTCCACAAGCGGCGTTTCGAAGATTTTTGCAAGTTCCCGCATCGGCCCACGAAAAACCTCCTCGCTAACAATTGGTAGTGCGGCTTTCAGCCACCATTGACCGGAATCAGCTTGGTTGCGTTCGCGAAATTCTGTCGCCACCGACCGAATCTGAGCCAATTCTTCTTGGATCTGCGAGCGAAGACCCGCCGCCTCGGCAACCTGCTCGGACGAAAGGGGTTTAACTAGCTCGTCAACGCGCTGCAGAACTAGCGCGTGCTCATAACGCGGGGATGAGGCTTTTGAATACTGGTACGTGTGAACCGGCGAGTGAATCGTTGGATTAACTGCCATCCCAAGCCGGAACGCGGCACCGACGGTTACCGCGCTGAAAACGTGCAATTCTGCATTCGGCCTGGCGGCGTGTGCCCAGTCAATAACCTGATCGAACCGCTCCCTTAGGGCTGCCAAGTCAGCGATCGACTCAAGTGCATCCTCGTGGGGCGAGAGCAGGGCAATATCGATCTCACCGAGACTCATCGGGATCACGGCCGCCGTTTCCAAAGCGTCGACGCGGTGGGACACGGATATTCGAACTACAACGTGGCCGTCTGCAGTAATGCGTTCTTTCGGTAATTCGAGTGTTTGAAACTGGACGTTACTCGACGGCGACGCCCGCAACCAACTCCAAGCATGCGTGTCGTGGCGCTGCTGGTACACGTCCACTGCCGCCCATCCGCCGATGAAGTAGCCTAGCTCCATCGCCAGCGGAATAGGCGCCGCGCCGAAATACTGGACGCGCCAAGTTGGGTTGGAATCGATCACAGATTGAAGCCTGCCACGGACCTCATCCGCTTGCAGGCGCCGCGCGCCGGCCCAATCGAATCCTGGCAATTCACTGAGCTTGGCTGACACCGCGCGCAGGTAAACTACTTCGCGCGGGAGATCCCGGTATTCTGGCGGAAGCGCCGCGAGCATATCTTCCTGCGTGATCTGCGCCAAAACCTCATGAGCTACTAGGATGATTCCGTTTGGTGCAGCAGCCTCTGATTTGTCACGCGTCATTGCTAGGTCGGCGGCCGATGTTCAATCAGCGGTGACGGCTCAATCGCGGCAATGACCTCCTTGAGTACCGCGGCGCTAAAGGCGCGGTCGGCTTTCCAGGCGTGGCGTAAGGCAACCCGACCGACGCGGTTCGTTAGATCGGAGAACGTGTAAGGAATCGCGCGTTCGCTTACCGACACCAGCTCCTGGAGATCCCCATCGCTGAATTTCGTGCCATCCAACATGCGTTGAAACAACGCACGGCGTGAGTCTTTATTCGGCCGCTCAAAGCGCAAGGTGAGCGAGGCTCGGCGAATGACGGCAGGGTCAAGCACGTCAGCGCGGTTTGTAATCAGAATCACGGCGATCGGTGTTGCGTCTAGAGCGATCTGATCGATCTGTTTTATAAGGACGTTAACACCGGCACGATCTTCGTGATGCGCCTGCATCTGACTGCGTCGCGTGGCTAGGTCGTCCGCTTCATCGATGATCAGGATGCCACGGCCAATTGCACCCGTCTTGCGACTCGCCTGAGAGAAGGCATCAGTGATACGCAACGACAGCTCACCCACATGCCCGCCTCCTCGAATGTCCGAGGGGGTCTCCAAGGCGAGCACGCGGCAATTAATTTCCTTGGCAACGGGAGTGGCGACGCATGAAGCGAGTGCGGTCTTGCCGCAACCGACTTCGCCGGAGAGCAAGATCAGGTGCGACTTGCGCGATACGCCGCTCAAGACGGACAAGCCGCGAGGGTGGTGCCGCTTGAGCCACGCATTGAGCCGGCTGCCATCGAGGATGAGGGCCAATTCGTCTACCAGCGTTTGCTTCACAACATCCATGCCTACGAGAGAGTCGTATACAGCGGCAGCATCTGTGTTCGGATGCTTTGACTCGACAAGATGTAGTGATGTTGTCATTACCACGTCCCAATCTTGTTTCGAGTCACGCCGTAGCCATCTGTCGAATAAACGCGATCCTTTGTTCCGGTGCCGCTTATCGCTTGGCCGTTGAATCCCCATCCATGATCGCGCAAGTAGGTCTTCACGGTTTCGATATGTTGAGACTCGTAGTTGAGCGAGACATATAGCGAGGCCCGTGTTCCCTTGGGAAGCGCGAAGTAGTCGATACCACCCGCCTTATCACTGGACTGAAGCGTCCCATCCGCGCTCACCGTGTACTCCAGCGCGACAGGCGTATGGCCGTCGCATGTGAATTGGATTTGAAAGTTTCGGAGCGCCTCCTTTTCCAAAAGAAAGCTGAGATCGGTATTCCACTCCATGCATTTGTCGTACGCGGCATGTCCGGCGACAGCGACCCCCGTAAAGTCCGCGGCGACCTCAAGCATGACAGTGCGGACACGCGCAGCAGTCATTGTCGTCGTGGCAGTGCGGGTTGCCGTGGAAACGAAGGGTGAACTCATGACAACTCTCCGTGCGCAATGACGGCGTTGCCAAACAGCTCGGCCAACAGTTGATCGACCGCGGTGTCCCGTCCGGCCTGCTCATGCGACATGATTCGGCTCAGCGCGTCGCGCCCACTCGCAAACCAGTCGGCGAATTCGGACAGCTGAATGCTCGTCCAGTTTGAGTGCACGACGTTGTTGTTCTCGTTTACGGGGTCCAGAACGTACCAGAGGCGGTTTTTCTGGCTGGATTCCTTGAAGGGTTCAATGGTTTTGTAATCGAGAAAGCGCACAGTCAGCCGTCGCGCCGTAACGCTCGCCAGCCATGCGAACCAGCGCGCAAGCGTCGCCGTATACGTCGACTCGACCTGAAGTCGATCGAAGGCATCCGCGCACATCAGCTCGATGAGTGTGGTGCGGACTTCGTCGATCGAACCTTTTTCGGAAATGCGCGTGCAACGCCACCACTTCATTAGGCGTACGCATTCATTGAACGTCACCGGGCCCGGGAGTGCCTGACTGTCCTCGGTGCGCTTTTTCACGAACTCCGTGTGCTTGGCGACAGAAGTCAGCCGGCGGCTACCATCCTTCTTCAGGATAAGCTGATAGTCCGGATGGTCGGACAAGAGCATCGGCACGAGATCGTAGTTGAGCTTGGAGGCCACAAATTGCAGCTCAACGGAACTTGCCGTGACCTCCCGTGGAGTTTCCGGGTAACTCTTTGCTGCGTAGCGCTCAAACCGCCGCAGCAGCTCGTCGATGTGTTCACCGTCGGCTGTTGCGGGTTTCACCACAAACGGCAAGTCAACGTCCTGGCCCTCGATTTCCGCGCCGCCCCGCATGTGCCTGCGGAGACCCGTGTGCTTGGCGAACGAACCTGAGTTCGGCGTTGCGAGAACCGACAAGCCATCGGCCACCGCGTGGCCTTTAATCGCCAACCTGATGTCACCTGCCTGCTTGATGATGACTTCGCGGGTTTCGGGTTCCGGCTTGATCCATTCCACGAAGTTGGAAAGGCGCCGGTGTGAGCGGCTTGTCTTGCTGAGCATTGTTTACCTCCCGCCGCTTTTCACGCGGATTTCGCGGTGCCGCGCAGTCGCCGCACGTCGAAGTTGTTTTAGAACGTGGGACGTTCCCTGATCATTGGGTGAGCGCCACGCGCCGGGGTGATTGGTTCGAAGCAGTAGCGGCGCTGGGCTCGACTGCAGGACGGACTAAACCACTATGATCATCATATGCGATCTTAATGATCGCGTATAGTACTCGTGATGTTTTCTGATTTATCGAGGGATTTCAACGAGATGATCGATAGGACAGTCGAAAGCGCTACAAGTGGGTCTGAAATTACTGCGGGAATGCGCGAGCGATTGGTATTCATCGACTTTCGCTGTGTCTTTCTTGGGGAGCTGAGGCGAACGGATCTGGTGGGGCGATTCCGCATAGGCACCGCAGCGGCGACACGCGACATCGCCTACTACCGACGTGTTCTAGGCGGAAAGATCGAGCTGGAGCCCGTGACAAAGGTCTATCGGGCTGCGGAGGGCTTTTCTGCGGTTTTTGCGCATGATGTGGAGCGGGCCCTATCTGGTCTGTCCCGCGGCTTTGGAGAAAGTCAGACGAACCGTGCGCGACCACTCCTTCGGTGCGAGATACCGCCACAACTATGTAATCCGCGTGTGGAGATTCTTGCGCCAATTACCCGAGCCATACATCTAAGACGTCCGGTGCAAGTCCGCTACAGTTCATTCACAAGCGGCGAGCTCACTCGAGAGATAGTTCCATTTGCGCTTGCAAACAATGGCCTGCGCTGGCACGTCCGCGCCTTCGACCGACGGCGTCGTGAGTTCATTGACTTCGTTCTCACGCGCATCCACGAGGTTTGCGAGCGAGCTACGGGCAGAATCGAAGAGCATGAGCTATCTGAGCACGACTTGGAGTGGGGACGCGTACTGGAACTGGAGCTGGTTCCTCATCCGAAGGAGGAGCGCCCCGAAATTGTCGCAATGGACTACAACATGATGGACGGGGTGCTCAAGGTTCGCGTCCGGGCGGCGCTTGCAAGCTATCTGCTACGGCAATGGATCGTTGATTGCTCGCCGGACCACTCACTTGCCGGCACTGAATATCGCCTATGGCTTCGTAATACGCCGATTTTGTATGGCATCGCCAACGCACATCTTGCGCCTGGCCATAAGCTGTGAATTTCGAGACGGATTGTGCATTCCAACGCGGATGAGCTACTGAGCAAAGAGGCGAGGGCCGCCGCGATCATCGGCCTCCTACGCAAATGTCCGGACCATCACTGTCGGGGCACATGGCATGGGGTTTCGGCGGGCGTGAGCTCCGCCGGGATCGACTTCATAGTAGTCGGAGACGGCAAACGCGCCCGATCATCAGGACAGAATTTGCCAAGATGCAGGAATCGCTCAGACACACGAATAGCTCGACGACGTGGATTAACGCTTGGCGCAGGACGCCGTCCGAGGATAGCCCGACCTTCAAGACAGTCTTCTAGCGCAGCCCAATGAAAGAGAGATCTCTAGCAGACTTAGTGAGCGATTGGGGAGGCTTCGAACGTCTTGTAGCCCAGCTTCACGAGACCGGCGGCGTGTCGGTTGAACACGATGTCACATTACAGGGGCGCTCTGGTGCACCACGTAAAATAGATGTCTTGGTTCGCCATACGGTTGGGCTATACGATCACCTGATTGTTGTCGAATGCAAGTATCGAAATGACGCGGTAGAGCGTATCCATGTTGACGCCTTGGCAACCACAATTCGGGAGGTTGGAGCATCACGCGGAGTTATCTTTTCGACACGAGGTTTCCAAAGCGGCGCAATCGAACAAGCAAGACACGAAAACATTTCTCTGTATCAATTGCGCGAACCGACGGATGCGGAATGGGGGTTGCCCGGAAGAAAAATTGATATTTGGCTGCATTGCATTTCTGTGGGTATTGGGGATTTTCAATTTCCTGGTGCGACCGCTATGACCTCACTCCCTGGACGTCCCATTACAATTAACCTCGAATTTGGACCCTCAGGGCCATCGTCACACACGCCGATTAAGGCGGAAGGGAAGCCAGACGGCACCCTTGAAGCCCTACTTTTGCGAATGACAACCGAGGCCGTGCCGCTGGTATACAAGCCAATACGAATTGACTTTGGGGGAAAATTCGACGGCGTCGTAAAAAACGTGATCAAAATGAATTTCCAGCCTAAGAAGCCGACGGAGATTTTCAAGGATGGCGCAACGATATTTGCTCCGTGTTTGAAGTTTAGCCTTGGTTTGAAAATCACCCAATCGCGATTTCAGATCGACAGAGCGGCTCCTTATGCCTTTGCTCTGGCTGTTGAAGATTGCGTGACAAAAACGGTAACCACAGCTTCTCGCAGGAAAGGTGATGAAACTACACAGCTCGATCTGGTTACTCATGTAGAACCAACGGAGCCGATTTTCGAAAATGGTTCCTTGATTTCTGTGTTTATCAAACCGTTCGAGCAGTTTTCTGAGTTCGATAGCATTTTGCCTGGACCGGGTCCAGAAATTAAGATGACGCTAAAGTTGTGAACCGCCTAAGCAAAGTGTTGCGTTCCGCCGCGACTCTAACCCCGGGCCGGACTAAGTTTGAGTTTCAGGTCCGAATGGGGGTTCGCCGGCACTGTCGGAACTGCTAATAACTTGCAGAGAAGTCCCTTAATTCTGTCATGCAACCTGTTTCTGGAGTACGTCCTCGATGCCGTTCTTGCTTGTTTGATTCTTCTTCAGCCGCAAGTCGTCGAGATAGTCCGCCCACGCCTGCATCATCTCTCGGCGTTGGGGTAGATATCTTGCGTGGTTATAGGCAGCGCGCACCTTGTTGCGTTCGCCATGAGCAAGTTGTATTTCGATCCAATCGGGATTCCAGCCTTGCTCGTTGAGACACGTCGATGCAAGTGAGCGAAATCCATGGCCTGTCATCTCGTCCGTTGAGTAACCTAGGCGGCGCAGTGCGGCATTGATCGTATTATCGGACATCGGACGCTCGGCCGAGCGAAGGGACGGGAACAAATATCGACCCCGTCCTGTTATGAGATTCAATTCTTTCAGAAGTGCGAGCGCTTGCTTCGATAGTGGAACGATGTGCGGGTCGCTCATCTTCATTCGTTCCGCGGGAATTCGCCACTCACATCTATCGAGCGTAAATTCGTTCCATTCCGCTCTTCTCAGTTCGCTAGGCCGTACGAAAACATATGGCGAGAGTTTAAGTGCAATCGTCGTTCCCGGTGTACCGTTATAGGCGTCGATGGCAAGGAGGAGAGCGCCGATCTGCCTGGGGTCAGTTATCGCCGCATAGTTTTCTGAGACTACCGGGGCCAGCGCGCCGCGAAGATCTACTGTTATATCGCGCGCGGCACGACCCGTCGCTACCGCGTACCGCCATATCTGTCCACAGCGAGCTCGTGCTCGGTGCGCGGTTTCATGTAGACCGAGTTTCTCGATCTTCTTGAGCATTCGCAGCAGCTCGGGAGCCGTGATTAGCCCAATGGGGCGGGAGCCGATTTCAGGGAAGACATACTTGTTAAGCGACCAGAGCGCCTTGCCGACAGTAACTTCTGCCAAGGCGGCTTTCCTTGAGTCCTTGGCCGGCGTCGCTTGCATTTCCATCCATTCGAGCGCAATCGGCTGAAATGTATCGGTCAGAGCCGCCTTTTTTAGCTTCTTTTCCGTACCGGGATCCTGTCCGGACGCGATCAACTTTCGCGCATCGTCGCGCCATTCGCGAGCCTGCTTCAGCGCCACATCAGGATAGATTCCGAGCGCGAGTAGGCGCTCGACTCCGGCAAATCGATACTTCTGCCGCCAAAGTTTCGTGCCGTTCTTTTTGACCAGCAGGTAAAGGCCGCCGCCATCGAAAATCTTTCGATCTTTCTCCGCTGGCTTCGCATTTCGGATCGTAACTTCGGTGAGCGCCATTTTGGGGGTACCGCTTCTGAGGATTTCTCCGATACCCCCACATGTACCCCCACTTACAGTGCGCTGTCAAGGTTTCGGCTGTTACACCGTGGTCGGCATAAATGCGGTGCCATTGCGGAAAAATAGAGCCTATTGAAGCATGGTGATACGCGATGATACGGGGAGCAAAGGGTCTGATGGTGCCCGAGGTCGGAGTCGAACCGACACGCTTTTAAGGGCGGTGGATTTTCTTATCACTTCGGCTTTCGCCGCCCAAAGCGCTGTCGCTCTAGTTCGTGGTCTGGAGCACGCCTTCACCTTGGCCTCGCGGCTTTAGGCGCCCGCCGTCTGCTCTCTACACCTTCCCTCTTGATTGGAGGGCTTGGCTCGGCGTGAGCTCGAACAGTTGCTGTTCAGGGCCTTCACCGACTTTGACGGGCTTCACCTCAAAAATTTCTTAATGAGGGCTCAAGTTTTCTAGTCTGAGTCCACTGCGTCTACCAATTCCGCCACTCGGGCTTTTTCTGAC
>Ga0182024_10025396_pt1 | contig 10462 bp, 11 predicted proteins | sample P32metaG_FD_120480 | JGI IMG/M metagenome (GOLD analysis project Ga0182024, IMG submission 120480) | Permafrost microbial communities from Stordalen Mire, Sweden - P3-2 metaG (Illumina Assembly) | ecosystem: Environmental > Terrestrial > Soil > Wetlands > Permafrost | place: Sweden: Stordalen...
GGCAAGGACATCCGCAGCGTGATTGCCGCGAAGATCGTCGAAAAGGGCTGGGAGCTTTACGAATTGCGCGGCGTGAGCATGAGTCTTGAAGACATTTTCCTCGAACTTACCACCGACGATGCCGCCCACGCGCAGCCGTCTAACTAACCGGAGGAAACGATGCGGAGTCTGTATGCTATTTATCGCAAGGAGATGGGCCATTACTTCGTTTCCCCCGTCGCCTATGTCCTGGTGGGGTTGTTCCTGTTCCTGAGCGGATTCTTCTTCGATCTGTACGTGAACGCGGCGAACGACCAATCGCCCGATGCGCCCACCTGGGTTTTGCGAGCCTTTCTCGGGTTCCTGGCTCTGGTTTTTCTCTTCTTTCTTCCGATGGTTACGATGGGCGTGTATGCCGAGGAAAGAAAGCGCGGCACGATCGAGTTGTTGATGACCTCGCCGATCACGGAGCTACAGATCGTGCTTGGCAAGTTCCTGGCCTCGCTCACGCTATTCGCCGCGATGCTGCTACCGACGGCGGGCTGCGTCGTATTCATTTGGCTGCACAGCGACCCGGTGCCGCCCTTCCGCATTGTGCTTTCCGGATATTTGGGGGCGTTGCTGTTCGGAGGGGCCTTGCTGGCACTGGGTTCGTTTCTGTCGTCGCTTACCGAGAATCAGATTATTGCCGCCGCGCTGACCTTCGCCGCATTTCTGGCTCTCTGGGCCATCGATTTCGGCACACGCGGCGCCAGCGGCCCGGCAGGCCAAGTTCTGCAGTATCTTTCGGTCATCAACCATTACGATGACTTCACCCGAGGCATCATTGATACGTCGGCGGTGACGTATTACCTGAGCTTCATGTTCCTTTTCATTTTCTTGACCGTCCGCTCTGTAGATTCCATGCGTTGGCGGCGGGCGTAGTGCGGTCTTCGCGGTTGCGGAGGGACTCCTAGCATGAATTGGGATCAGAAAGAAACGGCACGATTTCTCGCGGCAGTCGGCGGGGCCTGCGTGGTGGCCGGATATCTGCGGTATTCCATCCAAGCCGAATTGCTGCGCACGAGCGAGATTCTTCTAATTGGTGGCGGCGTTCTTCTCCTCGCGGCGATTGTCATCGGCTTTCGCCACATCTTGATTTTTTTTTCCAAGCGTTCCTCCCAGCTCGGCACGAACGCCATCATTCTGTCAGTCGCTGTCGTCGCCATCCTAGCTCTGTTGAACTTCCTGGGTTTTCGGCACTCCAAGCGTTTCGACCTGACGACTGAGAAGCTGTTCAGCGTTTCCGACCAGACTCGCAAAATCGTTGGCGGCCTGCAAAGGGACGTGACCATTGTTCGCTTCGCGCGGCCTTCCGATTCGACGCCGGAATCTCAGCGCTTTGAAGACTTGATGACCGAGTACAAGCACCTCAGCCCCCATTTCCGGTTTGAGGACGTCAACCCACAGGAAAAGCCTGAAGTGGCCAAGGAATATGGCGCAAAACACATCGGCGATGTCATCGTCTCTTCCGGTGAGCAGAAGGTGAACCTGGAAGGAAGCCCCGAGGCCGGATTCTCGGAATCCGATGTAACCAACACGATCTTGAAAGTGACGCGCGATACAGTGAAGAAAGTCTGTTTTGTCACCGGCCATGGTGAGAAATCGTTGACCGACAGCGGCCAGGACGGTTACGCGCAGATAGCGGAAAATCTGAAGAAGGAAACCTACACAACGGAGTCCATCAATCTTGTCTCCGGCGGCATCCCTTCCGACTGCGATGTCGTGGTGATTGCCGGCCCGACGCAACCCTTTTTCCCGCAGGAAACCACGATGTTGTCCAAGTACCTGGACGCTGGCGGCAAGGTGCTGATCGAAGTCGACCCCGAGCACGACCCGAAGCTCGATGCCATCTTCCAGCCTTGGAACGTAAACGTCGGGAACAACGTGGTGATCGACGCCAGCGGAATGGGGCAAATGCTGGGCGCCGGACCCGAGATCCCGCTCGTCGTGCAATACGGCGACAGCCCGATCACAAAGAGCCTCCAGCGGCAAATGACGTATTTTCCGATTGCACGCACGGTTTCGATCGCCGACAAGTCGAAATCCGATCCGGAGGCCGTGGAGCTGCTCAAGACTTCGCCGCAGAGCTTCACCAAGCCGAAGCTTGAGCACACCGTAAAATATGATCCCAAGACAGACACGCTCGGCCCGCTTTCACTCGGCGTCGCTGCCAGCCGGAAGGTGGACGATAAGAGCGCCCGGCTCGTTGTACTGGGCGACTCCGACTTCGCGACCGATCAGGTTCTCGGCGGCCCGGGGAGCGATGGCGACCTTTTCCTGAACTGTGTCAATTGGCTCGCGCAGGACGAGAACTTGATTTCGATCCGCCCCAAACCCGAAACGAGCCGCCACATCACGCTGACTCTGGCTCAGGCGACTGCTCTTGCGTGGATCGACCGTTTTTTTCTTCCGGGCTTCGTGATTATCATCGGGATCTCCATCTGGTGGAAGCGCCGATAGAGGATCCGCACCAGAGACTATGATCAAGAAAACCACTTTACTTGTGCTTGTTTGCGCAGCCGCTCTTGGCGCTGGCGTCTACTATTTTGATTGGAAGAAGGGCGAGGAATCCAAGTCGGCGGTAGACACCTCGAAGCCCGCCTTTTCGATTCAGGCTTCTGATATCGTGTCATTTACGATCGCTCATCCGGCCCAGCCGGGAGATTCGCCGATTCGCTTTGAAAGGCGCGACGGCGCGTGGCGAATCGTGCAGCCGATCCAGACCGACGCCGATCAGTCAACCGCCGACGGAATCGTCGACCAACTTGCCGCCGCGCGAGTCTCGCAAACCGAGTCCGGCTCGACCGACCGGCGCAAGGCGTTTGGCCTGGACCCGCCGCAAGCCTCTGTGGAGTTTCAGCTCGCCAATGGTTCGAAGCACGGGATTCAGATCGGCGACAAGGATTTCACCGGCGAGTCTACCTACACCATCGTGGACAACGGGCAAAGCGTATCTTTGCTGCCCCAATTCCTTGCAACCAGCGCAATGAAATCGCTCGACGATCTGCGCGACCGCGCCGTGCTTCACCTGGACAGCGAACAGGTGGTCTCGTTCGAACTCAAGAACTCTGCCGGCGACATATCGGCGTCGAAGGACAAAAATGAATGGAAGTTCGCGACGCCCGCAGGCCCGCTCGCCGGCAAGGACGCCGTGGATTCTCTGCTGCAGGCCGTGGCCAGCGCCAAAATGGTGTCCGTTGCCAGCGAGACGCCCGACAGCCTGGCGCGTTATGGCCTCGCTTCCCCGGCCATCACGTTCACAGCTTCTGGCGGCAAAGCCACGGTGTTCACGCTCGTCGTAGGAAAGAAGGATGGGACCGCGTACTTCGCCCGCGACCTTTCGCGCCCGACGATTTTTCGCATTGATGGGGAAATCGAGAAGAAGCTCTCGGAGAATTTCGGCGACCTGCGCGACAAGCAGGTGCTTCATGTCGATACAGCCGATATGCAGCGGATTCAAATCGAGGGTACCGCCGGAAGCGTCGTCGTAAGCCGCAAACCGGATGGTTCCGATGATTGGACCTTTGAATCACCCGCCGATCGGAAGGGAAAGCCGGTCTCAAGCTGGAAAGTTCTCGATCCGCTGGGCACCATGCGGGCCGAGGAGGTGATTGACCATCCGGCGCCGAATCTGCTGGCCCAGGTCTCGGGCCCGGGCATCCGCGTGGTTCTCACCGGGAAGGATGGCAAGGAATTGAATCTGCGAGTCTCGAAGCCCTCGGGGGATTTTGTATACGCCCAGGCGAGCGGCGACGCAGCGCTCTATAAACTGAAGAAGGAAGTTTTCGACCAGTTGAATCTCGGTCCGGCAGATCTCGCTGCCGGTGATGCTCCCACAGGCCCGAACTAAGTGGTCGTTAGGATGCTTCCCCCGCCGAAACGGCTTCGTTCTGCCATGTGGCGAGCAGCAGGACCTTGCCGGTCGATGGCGAGACATGGATGTAGTAGACCACCTGCTCGCTTTCGATTTCAAAGAAACCACTGCGCTTAGGGTCGGCGATCGTGCTCGCCCCGCCAGCGAGCAGGCCTCGCAGGGCCGCCACGGTTTCCGTGGAATGATTTCCCAGATCTTCTATTTGCGCCATGCCGCTGAGGTTTGCGACCATTGCTTGCTCCTTGCCCGCTCACCAATATTACGCGGCCCGATGGCGAAATGTTCCACGGTATCGTAAGATGTTTCCAAATCCCGCCCTTCCATAGCGCTGCCGACGGTGATTGATTGTAATTGTTAAATAATAGGAGAGTTAACCTTCTTCTTGCTACTTGCGCGGTCAAATCAAAATTTGCCATAGTCGCGGGCGTTGAGGTCTAGCCCATCGTGAAAAAGAAGACGACGAAGACAAAACCCAGAGCCAAAGGTTCCAGCCGGTTCCACCAGGACCGAAGACGCAAACACCGACACTGGCAGGTCACCGTGTATTACCACGATGGCGAGAAGTTCGGTCGCGTCTACATCGATCGTGAACGTGCCGAGCGGTTCGCCGAACGTCAAAAGAAGTCGCCGGTGGTGAAATCGACCCGAATTCTGGAAGTGGATTAGGCGACTGGCAGGTCTTTTCGAGCTGGGATCCTGGGACACGCCGCCTCAGTGGATGTATGCCTCCTCGATCAGTTACTTTCGCCTCCGCCCGGGCCTTGTTCGTCACTATGCGGCATGCTATAAATGCCACGGGCATCACAGGGTCGTTCCGTGAGCGGGATTCGTATAGTGGTAGTACGCCACCTTGCCAAGGAAATCCCTCCGCTTGGTTACGCTTGAACTCGCTTGTTTCCAATAATGGTGTCTTGATGATGGTTGGTGAAAGTGGGCTGTGAGAGGTCCGAATAATGAAAGTTTAGTGGAACTCGGTCCCTATCAGGTGGGGTCTTGAAGCAGTTGGAGTCTACCATCCAAACGCCCTGTAGAATCCCGCAAATCAGTCCCTATTGCGTCCAAGGAGCAATCCCACACGCTGCTACCAATGTGGGGGGTACGTATACCCGTTATCATTCAAAATCTTAACGCAGTCGGCCCCGCCTTGGGCGGCATCAGCCATGCAGGCTTCATACTGTTTGCGGACGGAGGCCACTCTCTGCGTCGCCGCAGCGTTTGGATCGGCTATGTGCGCAAATTCGCTCGGAACCGTCGGAGGAAGATTAAAACTAAGCAACTCCGGCTCGTATTCAAAAGGTGTGTATTCGATGTGAAGAATGTGGCCGACCCCTGCGCGCTCCAAGGCCTGCCATAGAATATACGGTTGAGAAGAAAACAAAGCTGTGCCGTCTTCCGAGCCGTGCCACTCTTCTGTATGCAACCCGCCAGTATCTATCCGCCAGCGGACTCTTCCACCCTCCGCCCCAACAAACATCGGGGGAGCCAGAATAAGGTCTACATGCTTACCGTGCTTCCGCAAGCTAAGGACAGATTTTCCATCATCGGCAAATAATTGAGTCAAGTCGGTCTGTGTGCCATCAACGGCAACACTCGAATTGACAGGTTCCCAACTTAGTTGATTGCTGGCAGCAGCTTCGGATGCGGCTGTTGTGACGGTCGGCGTCGAAGAGACTAAAGGCACCGAAACATTGCTAGCGCACCCCGCGAGAATGAGTACGAAGCCTGTCAAAGCCGAGGCGGAAATTAGAGTTACTGCTTTCATACTTCTACAGTCTATTAGGTTTGGAAGAGAGCCAGTAACCGAGGGTGCAACACGGCCACCGTCTGGTAAACCTCCTCGCGGAAAAGTTTAATTTGCCCCATGGTAACCTTCGTCCATGCCGCGTCCACGTCAGAAGAATAACGATTGCATCGTTGCGGTCTTTCGTGAATTGACCGGAGAAGACGAGCAATCGGCTGAAGTCCGGTTCATGCCTCATCTGACGGGCAAACCCGGTATCACGGAAGACGTGCTGCGCGCTTGTCTAAAGGGTGTCGGTTGGACAATGACTCCTGACTACGAAGTAGTTGAGTCTGCTGGGCCGGATGGCTCAATAGATGCGGAACGGTTAGCAGCGCGCTTGAGACGGTTTCAGGGCGACGCCGTCATCTTTTACAACGTCGATGAACAGCAGATCGGCCACGCGGTCGTTGTGCGTTCTGGCGGTATCGTCCTTGACCCTCGGCCCACAGCACCCGAGGAAGGAGAATTCATCACAGACCACCTGAAGAGCATTGGAGGAAAGACGGCTGAGCTAAGAATCTTGCAAGTTGGCAGGCGGTCGGGATTGGCCTATGACGCGAATCAATAGTCCGCTGGACGATGCTCTTCGTGCAGCAAGACGAGACTGGCTGAACTCGCTGGTGTACTCCGTTCTCGATACAGCCGTTGAGTATCAGGCGGACCGAGATATCCGACAGGAGGCCCAAGATTACGGTCCATACCTGACGGCGCAAATGCTCCTCAAGTCGGCGCGATTCGATCCAGATAGCGAACCTGATCCTGAACCGCCGTGGGCCAGGGTGAATCCGTGGGAAGCTGAGTTGCTACTCGCATTTACGCCCACGGATATAGTGCTGACGGTCGAAGAGTGGACCAATAAAGTTCCCCTAGACCCAAGAATCGACTCGGATCATGCCGTTGAATTGGCAAAGTTACGTCGGCTCCAATCCCTGCGCCGGAAGCTGAACCAACCGTAAACGGCGCAGCTAAGAGAAATCCACCATGGAAAAGGCTCCGAACGACTCGCTACCAGCTTCGGAAGACATTCTCCGGCTGATTCTCGATCACCTAAAGCCGATCACATATCCTGATATCGTCCAACCACCGGAACAGATGAGCCTCGAAAACCCTGTTGGTTGGGGTGCTCGCGTCTATTCCTACGCCGCGTTGCGGCATCTGACTGCGCTTCTGGACGGCATGTTGAGCCTCTTTGATTCTGGCAATTCACCTGCGGCCCGAATCGTAGCGCGGTCAGCCTATGAAGTCGGAGCGCATGCCTACTACGTGAAGAAGCATTTGAAGCAGCACATCGACAAGAAGGACTTCGCCGCCGCTTGGAAGTTTCTAACGCCCATCGCAACAGCGAGCCGATATATCAGCGAGCAAAATCCAGAAGAAAATGATTTGTTCCCGTTGCCTGCCCATATCAGCAAGGTCGTGAATTGCTTCCGTGAGGTCACACCGCAGGACGACGACTACAGCTACCTTAGTGAGTTTATTCATCCGAACGCGATGGCTTTCCTGCAACACTACAGGCGGATCAATCCGACAACCATCAGGTTTCAATCCTCGACGGTCCACGGGTTTCTAGGATCAATTGTGACCGCCAGTACCCAAGGCATCGCAGCTATCTACGATCTGCTCGGGTTGGCTAACGAGCGTGATGTCCGCGAACCACTCCACAAACTCATTCGGAAGATTGTGGACTTGGCTCGGTAGGCCCGAACAGCCGATTCCGCAACCGATGAATTTCTACGACAGTCCATATTGCAATTGCGCCCGTGAGCACTGTGAAAACTGCGCCAACTTTAGTGCTTAACTGCGTGCAATCTCCGAAGCGTCTAAGCAACTCCACGTTCGCAAAAACCGGAAGAATAAAAACTGTCACGTAAGTCACAGCGAGCGCACCTAATGCGCCCTTGAAAAGTAGCGCGAACGGAAAGGAGGCTGTCTCCTGAATGTCGTCCGTTAGCGTTCGGACGTGGCGAAGGTGAAGACATAGGAACAAGAGAATTGCAAAACAAATCACCGGACTTGCTGAAATCGCAAGACGTGTTTCCACAGGTATTCCAAAGAATGAGACGGTGCCCCGTGTCGTTTCCTCAAGCTGCCCCTGCAAGTAAAGCGTGGCTGCTTCGGGGGTAAGACCATTCACCTTTTCCCAAAACACCTTTAAGTGCGGTAGGACTTCTCCCGTTTTCGAATCCACAAGATTCCGACCGAATATGTCTTTCCTCAGCCATTCGAGAGCGAAGTGTCCCTGCTCAGAAACGATTTTGAAGCTGACAACAGTCCAGACGGGCTGATTAGGAGCCGTTTGCGGTTGGTCATTTATATTGAAGTTCAGAGTTATCGTTGGCGTGAGCGGAGGATTCCTCCAATCCATCATCTCCTGTCCGTATCCGCCCGGAAATCCCGACAGCCACATTCCACTCACAACAGGATGGGAATTCCTCTGTGCGACTCCATGTTTCAATTGCTCTGCCGCCGTCTGCTTGTCGCCGACCAGCTTTAGTATTCCTATCTTCTGATTGGCACTCAGAAAAGCATCAAACTGCAACAAAGTTCCAGCCTGTATTCCGTCACCAAACACTGGCTCGTTCAATGGCGGATCACCTTGGAGTGGTAGTCCAGCCTGCCGCACTATTTCGCGAACGAACTTGTCATTCTGGATTTCGACATCGCTGTATCGGTCGTGAACGAAGGTCACCCATTTCGTAATGTCCAGTTCTTTGACCGCCCTCAGTTCATCCAGTGCTGCTTTGTAGTCCTTGGACATATCAACGCGAAGTGCAAAGACTAAAATCGCGGCGGACACTACCATCAGTAGCTGGTGTAGCACTCTTAACGTCTTGAGATTCTCGGCTAATAGAGGCTCAGACATCGTATTTGCGACGGAGGGTACCCACGTTCCGCTACTCTCTGTTCGAATGCCGAGTATAGAAGCAGTATACTAACAACCTGTCATACCTCAAGCCAGTCCGGGTCGTAAGCTAGAAATGAAAAATGAATGGTTGTGGACAGCGGTTATCGTCGCAAGTATTTTCGTAGGATGCGATGTCGGGAAAACGGAACCAGAGAAACCCGCGCAGCCAACGAAGAAGAGGTAAATGCGCGTTCGCTCAGTCGCAACAACACTGTGGCATAAGTGGTCTGTGTTCCCAAGACCGTTAATCAGCGCTTGCGTGAATATTGGAGATCGGTTTTAATCCAAAATCCGACGTATAGCCAAAGATGGCCGGGTCGCAACAGTCCGACAGCGAAAACCGTTTTGCCGCGAGTCTCTCTGAACGCGCTGCGCAATACCGTGCAGAGACTGAAAAGGTTGTGCAAGAAGTTGGCGAACACCCTCTTTATGAACTCAAACGATCCTGCTCTCTGCAACAGCTTTCAGAGAAGATCGAGTTTGTTAAAGACATTCAGTCCATCGCCACATCGCGCATCGAAATAGAAAAGTACTTGGTGATTGGTGCTGACGCCACAAGGAAGAAGTTCCATCCGGTCCAGAATCTAAAGGAGTTCGATGAGGCGAGTCTTCGGCAAATGCTGGAACGCTATCTGACGCCTGTGCCGGACTTCGAAGTATTCAGCAGTTTGATAGCCTCAGATGGAAGCCCGTTTGTCCTGATCGTTATTCCAAAGCAGCAATCTCGGCGCATCCTTGCACGGGTCAGCGTGAATGACGAAACTGAGTTGAAGCCGATGGTGCTTTTGCGAGCAGGTGATCTTTGGACAAAGGGAGGGTCGACAGGAAAGAGGCTCGCCAAGCCTGAAGACTGGGACGAAATCTATGAAGACGTGATCGGGGCGGAGACAGAACGACGGACAAGACAGCGAACGGCCCACGCTCTGGAACTTGCAATGGCACGGGAGAAGGTTCAACCCGGCAGTAGCACTTCGACAGTTCCCAGCTTTTACACGGACGAAGAGTTTCAGGCGTTGATGGAGGATTTGTGCGCCGTACAGGATGTCGCTCGATTCAAAGTTCTGCTAGAGCGATTGCGAGATGACTTGGTGGAAGGATGGCATGAAGTTGGAGCATACGAACAGCCCGCCGAGCTACTGCCCGACCCAGCCGAGTTAAGAATGAAGGTTGGAGAGAACATCACAAATGTGTTTCGGCCAGCCGTCCACTGGCTGACTCTTGCGGGCCTCTACACCGTCAAGAACGATGGTCCCGTCGCCTTTGTAGACGCGGTTGTCGATCTACTACAGGAAGTATTCGAAACGTCGCATCGGTTGCTGATGGTGCATACATTCACGCCTCGCGTCGGCGCAACTTCGAATTCCGACGATTACCTTAGCCCAACAAGACCTGCACTTGAAAGTTTGGTCTCGCTTTACTTGATCGGCGCATATTTGGCAAAGCGAAACCGCTTTCGATACTTCAAGAGTCTTCTACGGCCTGAAGTCTATCGCGCCGGGCCAGTGCGAGAGCGGGAGGCTCGGAAAACACTGATGGTGTTTTGGCCGCTCGGAGCCGGGTACGGGGAGCCAGACGAACTTCGGTTTCGCGCCGGAAAGATCAACTATTGCGTGAAGAGAATTGAGTCTGACTCCGCTTACCTTCGTCTGTTTGGTTCTGCCACCGCAGCGACGGCTGCAATGTGCCAATTCGAATTTTGTCTGGAGCTAAACTCATATGTGGCGAATCAGAGCGATCACACTTCCCCAATCATGGTGCTGACCTGACCGGGCTTTGTTGTACCAGCCGACGTGAGAGAGAATTCACGAGGAGGACGGCTGGATATGCCAATCAAGAGGTACAAAGCAGAACAGATCGTGACGATACTGCGTCAGATCGA
>Ga0182024_10025397_pt1 | contig 10462 bp, 6 predicted proteins | sample P32metaG_FD_120480 | JGI IMG/M metagenome (GOLD analysis project Ga0182024, IMG submission 120480) | Permafrost microbial communities from Stordalen Mire, Sweden - P3-2 metaG (Illumina Assembly) | ecosystem: Environmental > Terrestrial > Soil > Wetlands > Permafrost | place: Sweden: Stordalen...
GCTCCCGAGGCATTCCAGCCTCCATCGCTCAGCGCAAACCGTCCACCGAGAAACAGCACACCGCCGCCGCGCCGATCCACAAACTCGCGCAGCAGCTCCTGCTGCGATGGCGTGAAGTAGCCCGCCTCCACCGACCCGATAATAATCCCCTGATAGCCGAACAGGTCTTCCGGGCGGCTCGGAAATCCATCCGCCAGCTCCTTCGGATCGCTGATGCCCTGCCGGTAGATCTTGTTCTCCGTGGTCCGCAACATGGCAGGCACCTGCACCGTTTTGTCGTCATCCTCGGCGCGTCGTATGAACTTGTATTCCCACCGTGGCTCGCCCTCCACGTAGAGAATGCGCCGCTTCGCATCACTCACGCTCACCGGTCGCATGATCGCGTTGTTCAGCTGGTTCTCTTCCCCGGCCAGCGGCCCGATCGAGAACTGGAAGTTCTTCGCTCCCGCACTGCCTGGATTGAAGAATATTGTCTCGACCTGCGTCGTCCCATCGCGGCCGAAGGTCACCTCGCGCGAGCCCAGCAGCTTGTCTCCATCCCGGATCAGAAGATCGGCCTTTCCACCGGCATATCCCCGCTGATGAAACGTGACCGTCGCGGTCATCCGCGAATCGATCACGGCGCGCGACGCGAGGCTGACATCATCGACCGCAACATCGTGCGTGGCCTGCTCTTTGCCAAAGCCAATCGTATGCACCGGCAGCCGCCGGTTGCGCAGCGCATTCAGCGTGTCGAGATCGATGCCTCCCGATGGCCCCGGGCCGCCGCCATTCTCCGAGCCATCCGTCAGCAGCAATACCGCCCCAATCGGCAGATCGGATGTCTCCGCCGCAAACTGCTTCAGCCCCGCGCTCAGATGCGTCGCCGCACCCGTCGGCTTGATCTCATCCAGCGTCGTGGCGCGCGTCAATCCGCTATCCAACTTATAGATGCGCGTCTGGAATCTCTTCTGCAACCCCGCCAGGACGCCGTCCTTCATCGTCTTGATGGCCGCCGCCTCGCGCGTGGCAGCGCCATTTACGCCGCTGTCGGCAATGTTCATGCTGCGTGAGTCGTCCACCAATACCGCGATGATATTCTGCTGCGACGTCAGCTCGGCAACTGTCATCGCCGGTCGCCATAGCAGCAGCAGCAGCAGTGTGATCAGCAGCGATTGCAGCGCCCAAACCAGGCCCGCCCGCCACGTCCTCAGCTTCGGGGCCGCTTCCGGCAGCCGTGACCGGATCAGCCATCCCAGCCCCGCGACCGAAGCGGCGATCAACAGCAGCAATACCCATCCATGCCATGCACTCAGCAGGATGAAGTGGCCTTTGCTAAACACCGAGATCGGATACTTGAAGAAAAATTCGAACATGAATGTAAAAGAGAAAACCAAACAGGAATGAATAGAAGAGGTGGGTGCTTAAGCGTTTAGTGGGTCATGCCCTCGCGTTTAGTGCGTCATGCCATAGACGATATAGTTCAGTCCTTCACGGAAGGCCATGGACGCGAATTGTTCCGGATAGTTTGGGTCGTCCGCCCACTCCCACGCATCGCCCAGGTGCATGTTGAAGCAGATGGCGACCATGATGCGGCCCTTGTCGTCGCGGATGGCACGCCACTTCGGCACATACCCATCCTTCTCGTACGTCCTTCCGCTGCGGATGTATTGTTCGCCGGGCACCTGGAAGCGGTCGTCCAGATCATAGAGCACATGGAAGATCTCGTCTTTGTTGTCGAGGTCCTCGATCGGCTTGTCGGGAAAGATCTGGCGCATGCCATTCATGAAGTTCTCCCAGTCCTCCGAGCCGTGAAAGTCGTCGACCATCAGGAACCCGCCCTTTTGCAGGTACTCGCGCATCCGCGTGGCCTCCGGCTCGGTGAAGGTCCACATCTGCACCTGCACCGCATAGACCCAGGGAAAGTTCTCGATGGCCTCGGGGGAGTCCTTGGGTAAGTCGAGGTTCACCACCTGCTCGGTGGACCGGCCATCGACGCGGGTCAGGCGCTTCAGCGCAATCAGCATCTGGCGGTCGGCCTTGGGATAATCGCGCGACCAGGTGCCGCCGCCCCGGCCAAACCCACCCCGCCCTCCAAATCCCCCGCCATAGTTGCCCATGCTGGTGAGGTAGCTCAGCCGCGACCAGGAGAACTCCGCCTTCTCATGGCTCTGCATGTCTCTGCCAAATCCAAAGTCCGCCGTTCGCTGCAACGCGAACACCACTGTGCAGAGCACACCGGCAACCAGCGCGACCGAAACAGCTTGCAGCAGCTTCATCGGCAGAAACCTCCGTAGGCGGGAGAGTACCAGAACCGTCCCTCGATTCTCTACTGTCATAGACGAGGACAACTGCCAGTTGTTGCAGATGTCGCAGTTATGGTGCGAATTATCCGCCACTCGGCTTGCAAGCGGATTTTCTCCCATGAGAGGATTTGTCACGCTGACTCGGCGTCTGGGGGGAAGTTTGCAGCGAAGAGACTTCATTGGATTAGGCGGCGCAGCGCTCGCCCAGGCAGCAGCCTCCACGGTCCTGCGCGCCCAAACATCCTCCCTGATGCCGTCCGGCCAGATGGGCACACCCACCGCCGACCCGGCCGGCCCCAAGGCCGACTACACCCTCCGCATCGCACCCGTAACCGTGGAGCTTAGCCCGGACCACGTCCTCAGCACCATCGGTTACAACGGCACCTCGCCCGGCCCTGTCCTGCGGATGCGCGAGGGCCAGCCGGTCACCGTCGATGTCATCAACGACACCGACACACCCGAGCTCGTCCACTGGCACGGCATGCTGATCCCGCCGGAGGTCGACGGCGTCGAAGAGGAAGGCACGCCCACGGTCCCGCCGCATGGCCGCCGCCGTTATCAGTTCACGCCGCGTCCCGCCGGCTCCCGCTGGTATCACTCCCACGCCATGGCCATGGCCGACCTGCACAAGGGCTCCTACACCGGCCAATTCGGCTTCGTCTACGTCGATCCGGCCAGCGATCCCGCCCGCTACGACCAGGAAATCTTCCTCTCCCTGCGCGACTGGGAGCCGTTCTACACCAGCATGATGGAGGACAACGACGATGACAGCCACTCCGGCCCGCAACCGGAGAAGCCCGCCGTCCTCAATACCGACCCCAACGGCCTCGAGGTCAACTCCCTGACCTACTCCATCAACGATAAAGCCCTCGGCTCGGGCGAGCCCATCCGGGTAAAAGAGGGCCAGCGGGTGCTGATGCATCTGCTCAACGCCAGCGCTATTGAGAACCGCCGCATCGCCTTCGCCGGGCACATGCTTCAGGTCATTGCCCTCGATGGCAATCCGGTGCCGTCCCCGCAGATGGTCGACTCCGTCTTCCTCGGCGCCGCCGAACGCGCCGACGTCATCGTTGAGATGAACCAGCCCGGCGTCTGGATACTTGGCGCAACCGAGGAGCCCATCCGCAACGCCGGCCTGGGCATCATCGTCGAGTACGCCAATCAGCACGCCGCACCGAAATGGGTCGATCCCAAGCACACCGCCTGGGACTACACCCTCTTCGGCAAACCCGACGGCGTCGTCGCGACCCCCGACCAGACCATCGACATGGTCTTCGAGAAGATTCCCGGCGGCATTGGCGGCTTCAACAGCTTTCTGGTGAATGGAAAGCCCTATCCCCACGACCGCGAGTTCGTCCTCAAGCAGGGCGCGCGCTATCGCCTCGTCTTCCGCAACCGCACCGACGATGCCCACCCCCTGCATCTGCATCGCCACCTGTTGGAGCTGGTCGAAATCGACGGCAAGAAGACCACGGGCATCCTCAAGGACACGGTCGTAGTCCCCTACTACGGCCGCGCCGTAGTCGACTTCACCGCCGACCAGCCGGGGCTGACCCTGTTCCACTGCCACATCCAGCAGCACATGGACTACGGCTTCAAAGCCCTCTTCCGCTATGCCTAGCTAGGACGTATCACTCACTGCTTCTCGTACACCACAATCTCCGTCGGCTTTCCGTCGTCACCGAGCGCATAGTACGTCTGCGTCTTTCCATCCGGCGAGACGGTCGCATAGCTCTTGCTCGGCTTGCCGTTGTTGTCCCAGGTCTGCTCGCGCCGGTACGCATTCACCACCTGCACCGTCACCATCACCGTGCCCTTGCGCCCGATCACCTGCACCGGCTTGCCTTCTTCCGGCTTGTAGTGCCAGTCGGAGGCGTTCCCATTGGCGCCAACCTCATGCAGCGAGAGCGTCCCATCCGGCGAGATTGTAAGCACTTCCGTCTGCGGCGGCGTCCCGGGAAAGGTGGATTTGGCGGCATTGAGCTTCCACGTACCCGCCCAGCTATCGGGGCCCGCAGCCCTGGCCACCAGCGGCATGGCAAGCAGTAAAACAACCAGCATCTTCAAACCTGATCTCATACGGTCACCTTCAATTTTGGAGTTATATCGTGGGTATCCTACACCAACCTGTGTCAGACCGCTAACGCAGGATCTCATCCAGCGGGGCCTGTTTTGCATCCGGCAGGCTTACGCCCAGTATCTTCGTAATCGTCGGGGCCACCCGCCAGTGAGTTAGAAGACGAAGCCGGTGGTAAGGTAGATCGTGCGATTGCCCGGTGAAGAGGGCGTGTAGGCGCCGCCAGCTACGGCTTGCGATCTGTTGAATAGCGGCGAGGTGAGGATGCCGTTGGGCGCCGCGAGGTTCACGATATTAAAGAGGTTGGTTGCGCCGAGCTGCACCATGAGCTGATAGCGGCGTGGCGCAGCCGGCGCTTGCGGCGCTGTTGCGGAGATCTGGCCGGGGCGGACAGGGCCGGTATTCTGCGCAGCGTTCTGTATGGCAGTGGCGGCATCCGCCATTTTGGGCACCTTGAGGCGTGGACCGATGCCGAAGACCTTGCTGGCGGAGATGTTCATCACCATATTGGCAGGGCCGGTGCCGAGGTTGATGGGCACGATGGGCTCACTCTTGCCCGTGGGATTTTCGTCGAGACAGCCGAAGGGAGTGGAGACGACGTTGGCGGCTCCGCAGGCGCCATAGGTGGGACGGGCGTTGAACTGGTTGTTGCCGGTGAGGTCGCTGCCGGTGGTTATGTTGAAGGGCGTGCCGGACTGCGCGAAGAAGATGGTGCTGAGGTTGACGGCGTGCGGGAGGCTCCAGGTGCCGATGGCCTGGAGTTGGTGCGCGATGCTGAAGCCGGCGCGTCCGTAGTCGAAGCGCGGGTCCTGCGCGTCGGAGGGGACGGAGCTGGTGCTGTCGGCGCGGCTGAAGGTGTAGGTGGTCTGCAGGGAGAGCTTCTTAAACCGCGAGCGCGTGGTGAGGATGAGCTGATGCTGCTTGAAGATACCGCCAGCCTGGTACTGGTAGTTGAGCGTGGAGGGCGATGTGCCGGAGATGGTGTAGTTGGTGGGATTGAAGATGGGCGCGGTGACGTTGTTGGTGAGGTACAGGTGCGTGCCCTGCGTGAAGAGATAGCTGAGGTTCAGCGCAGCCTGCTTGTTGACCACCTGGTCGATGCCTGCGCCGGCTTGCAGGTATTGCACTGCGTGGAAGTGCGGGTCGAGGGTGTTGATGGTTGGGTGGGAGCTTCCCGCGCTCTTTAATATGCTGGGCGCGATGGCGTTGTTGGGATCGTAGAAGGTGGGATTGTCGACGGTGTAGCCGATCTGCGCAATGCCGTTGTTGCGGATGGTCTGCTCCTGCTGGCTGTAGCTGAAGCGGTTGTCGAAGAGGCCGGCTCCAGCGTGGAATGCAGTTTTAGCGGGCGTTTTGCCGTCATTGCCGGGCGCCCAGCTGATGGCGATGCGCGGCTCCCAATCGAGCGGATTGTGGATGCGGTTCTGGCCTTCGAGACGAAGTCCGTAGGAGATATTGAAGTTGGGACGCCAGCGCCACTCGTCCTGAAAGAAAATAGCGCCGTCGAAGGCGAGGATGCGCGTGGTGGGGTTGTTGATAATGGTGGCGGTGTATTGCGAAGGTGTGCCTGCCTGATACGCGGCGATGGACTGGAAGCTGTAGCTGCCATTGATAGAGGCTTGCGAGTAATAGGCATCGCGGTAGGAACGCAGCAGCACGCCCATGCGCATGACATGGCTGCCATCATTGACGGTGGCGTAGTTGTGCAGTTCGACTCCGTCGAGGTGGTCGACGGCGGTGCCCTGGCTGCTGCCGCCGGTGGTGAAGGCTCCAGAGACGCTGACGGATGGACGGAAGGACACAGGAATGCGGTTGCTGCGGTCGCGCCACCAGCGGACGGCAATCTCGTTGAGCATGTGCGTGTTGACGATGATGGTGTCGCGTAGCTGCAACATATTGGTGAGGTCATAGCCGGTGACAGCCTGCTCCGGAAGGGCGGTGCCACCGACACCTTTGCCATCCTGATGGACGCGATAGATGAAGTCCTGCACAGAGATAACGTGCTTGCCGAGTTGGAGATCGATGCGCGGGTTGATCTGCAGCGTGGAGTAAGGCGCGGGGAAGGCCTGGTTGATCGTGCCGGTGAGGTTGGCGGGATTGACTGCGCTGACGATGTCCTGGTTCTGGCGCTCCCAGTATTGGCCGGAGAGGAAATAGGATGCGTGCTTGCCGATAGGGCCGGTGACGTTCCCGCTAAAGGAATAGTACTGATAGCCAGGCTGCACGGTGACGAGTGGATTGGAGGTGTCGAGCGCGGAGGTGAGATAGGAGAAGCGGATTTGACCGCCGAGTTTCTGCGCGCCGGGCTTGGTGAGGACGTCGATGCGGCCATAGCCGATGCGGTCATTTTCGGCGGAGAAGGGGTTCTGGTTGACGCGGACCTCGAGGATGGAGGATTTGGGCGGAAGCTGACCGCCGGTGAAGCCATCAATGTAGATGGTGCCGCCGTCGGGGCCGGCTGATGGTCCAGCGAGGGCTTTGAGCTCGGCGGCTAGCTCGTCGGGATCGTCGGAGAGGGCTTCGAGGTCGGCGCCCTTGATGACGGTGGCGTTGATGTTTTCGTCGGAGTTGAGGCTGACGCCGGTAGTGCTGTTGGTGACGGTGACCTGCTGTTGCTGCTCGGCGATCTTCAGCGAGAGATTGAGCTGGCGCGACGCGGTAAGGGCGATGTCCGGCATAGAGAGGGATGCGAAGCCGGTAGCGGTGGCTGTGAGCTGCCATGCGCCGGGTGCGGTTATGCGGAGCTGATAGCGGCCATCGGCGGAGCTAGTGGTGGTTAGTGTATTCGCCCCTTGCGTGAGGGTGATGGTGGCGCCTGGGACGACAGCTCCGTCGGGGTCGAGGACCTGGCCGCTGAGAGTTATGTTGGCAGTCTGAGCGGAGACCACACTGGGCAACAACGACAGCAGAGCAACTAAACCGATGAGGACAATATGGGTTCGGCGGATAAATATCGAGCTCAAAAAATAGACCTTTCTTACGTTAGTTGATGTGGGTTACATAGTGGTCGAGATCGATGGTGGGAAGATTTTTGGGAGTCATGATGATGAGTGTGCCGAGCACCAGGGGCGAGAGGATGAGCACGATGCATGCGGCGGTGGGCCGGCGGGTGAGGTATTGCCCGAGGAGAACAGCCGCGAGCAGGAGGAAGAGCAGGACGGCAATCGCCTGCTGGGTAGCGGGGGTCCAGGCACGCAGATCGAACAGACTCGATCCGAAGGCGACGATCAGGAAGAGGGCCAGCAGCAGGGCGATGGCGGACATGGCTGCTCGGAGAAAGGTGGGGGTGACCGCGGCGATGAGGGTGAAGGGCAGCCAGTAAAGGAGGGTGAGGTAAAGGAGGTTGTGGAAGAGACCGGAGGAATGGCTGAAGGGGTAGATGCCGGCGTGCACGAGCAGATAGCTCTGCATGATGACGAAGGGAAGGATGATGCAGCCGAGGAGGAAGAGGAGTTTGGCCGCGAGCAGCGAAAGACGGGAGTAGGGGCGGGTGATCCAGAACTGGCGATCGCCAGCGAGCGAATCTTCCTGCACGAGGCGAGTGATCAGGACGAACCAGAGGATCGGGAAGACGTTGCGCAGAAAGAACAGGAAGAGCATGAGCAGCGTATTGGCGTTCTCCGTGCCAGCCCAAGTGTGCGGCACGGCGCAGGCGAAGGCGATCAACAGCGCGACGTGGAAAGCGAGACCCTGCCAGAAGTGGCGGATGTCTTTGCGGAAGATGTGAAGGATCTGGGTCATAGGTTCCCGACTTTTGAATTGGAAAAACGGCGCGGCTTAAGGGATAGTTACTTTGACGCCTGGTTGTGGCGACGGGGGCGCGGTTGGCGGCATGCCCTGGGCGTTTCGCCTGGCCGGGTCGAAGTGCGCAACGTAGTGGTCGAGCGTGACGGCGGGGATGTCCAACTCTATGCGGAGCTTGTCGCTGGGTTGGTAGGGAGTGAAGGTTAGCTCGGCTCCGTTGCAGATGGTTCCCCTCAGGTCGAGGGTCCCGAGGTTGTACGGGACGACGGGATCGAAGGTGGGGGTCTGCGCGCCGAGGCTGCGAAGGTAGTCCATGCCCGGATGGGTTGGGGCGGAGGCCTGACACCAATTGGCGGAGACGAGACCGGTGACCCTGGTGACGGGCGGGCTTTGATAGGCATAGCGGCAGAAGGGGCCGCCGCCGGGCTGGTCGGGTGAGTAGCTGCAGACGCCCTGGTTAGGGACATCGAAGCGGGCCTCCGTATTGGCGGTGACGGTCTGCGCGGTTTCGGCTGAGAGGCGCTCCGCGACGAGTGTGAGATGCAGGTGGACGTCCTTGCCGTGAAAGCGGTCGAGGGCTTCCTGCGGGATGAACATGGAGAGGTTGCTGGTGCGGGGGCTTGCGGGCTGCCAGGGAGAGACGTAGTGGTAGCCGGGGGCATCCATGGTGAACGAGAGGCCGCCGCTGGCGAAGCGGACCGAGGGATCGACGCCCTGGAGCTCGAGGGGAAGGTTGACCATCGTCAGGCCGGCGATGGTCATGGTCCTGCCCTGTTGCTGCGCGTAATGCAGTGGATCGGTGTCGAAGCTGAGGTGCACAGTGGGATCCGAGGATGCGGGATAGAGGTGGCGGATGAGGGTATCGGCGGGATAGATGGCGTACAAGGCAATAAGCAGCAATGGGGTGGCGATGAGTGCTATGCGTGACCGCGTTGTAAGGCGGCCGGCGTATTGGTAGAGCAGGATGGCGATGAGCAGGACCGCAAAGATGGTCCCGAAGGTTTCGAGGAGGAAGGGCGGCTCCATACGCGGGCCCGCGGTGCGGCCACCGATGAGAAGGATGACGATCATAGCAATGACGGCAGCGACCATCGTCATGGCGGCGCGCGGGAGCGTGGAGGTGACCGCGGCGACGACGGTGAAGGGCAGCCAGCAGAGGAGCGTGAGGTAGAGGAGATTGAGCAGCAGTCCCGGGATGGCGCTGAGGGGATGCAGTCCGGCATGGAAGAGAAGGAACCATTGCATGGCGACGAAGGGGAGGATGATGCCGGTCACTATGAAGAGGAGTTTGGCGCCGAACAGCGAGGGCCACTTGTAGGGACGGGTGATCCAGAACTGCTGGTCGCCGACGAGGGACTCATCATGGATGAGGCGCGCGATCATGACCAGCCAGAGGACCGGCATGAGGGCGTGCAGGAACACAAGCACTACCTGGAGCAGCATCTGCGACTGGGTGCTGTTGGAACCGGGCCAGGTGAGCGGCGCGGTCCACGCGAAGGCGATGAGCAGGGCCGCATAGATGGAAAGTTCCGGCCAGAGATGACGGAGGTCTTTGCGGAAGATGTGAAGGGACTGGTTCATGCGCGGCTCCGATCGTGGGTGCGGCTGGATTTGGCGAGGGTGAGGAAGATGGTGCGGAGGGTCATGGGTTCGGACTGGATGTTTTCGGCGTTGGGAAGGATGGTGCGGACCTGCTGCTCGATGGACCCGGCGTTGGCTTCGGTGTGGATGAAGCGGAAGACGGATGCGGTGGATTCTGGAAGGAGCCAGGTGGCGGGGAGATTGGCCGGGATTTTGGTGGGGGCGTCGGACGGGGCGAGGGTCACGGTGACTTCGCGGAAGCGGGCGGTGAGGGTGGCCATGGGTTCGGCGAAGAGCAGCTTGCCCTGATGCAGGAAGCCGACGTGGGTGGCGAAGGATTCGACTTCGGCGAGATCGTGCGAGGAGATGAGGATGGTGGTGCTGCTCCCCTCGGCAGGATCGCGGTCGGCGTTCATGCGGTCGAGCAGTGCCTCGATGAGTTCGTCGCGGACGAGCGGGTCGAGGCCGGAGAAGGGCTCGTCCATGAGGATGAGCGGCGGGCGGAAAGCAAGGACGCTGGCGAGGGCGGCTTTCATCTTCATGCCGCGGGAGAGATGCTTGAGCTTGCGGTTGGGCGGGAGCTCGAGGTCGGCGAGGAGATTGGCGTCGTCCCAGGTGGGGTAGAAAGGGCGGAGGTAATCCATCATGCCCTGCACCGTCATCCACTCGGGCATCTCCTGATTTTCCGAGACGTAGCCGATGCGGGTGAGCAGGCTTCCGGTGAGCGCGGCGGTGGATTCGCCGAGAATGGTCGCGGTGCCGCTGGTGGGCCGGA
>Ga0182024_10025399_pt1 | contig 10462 bp, 8 predicted proteins | sample P32metaG_FD_120480 | JGI IMG/M metagenome (GOLD analysis project Ga0182024, IMG submission 120480) | Permafrost microbial communities from Stordalen Mire, Sweden - P3-2 metaG (Illumina Assembly) | ecosystem: Environmental > Terrestrial > Soil > Wetlands > Permafrost | place: Sweden: Stordalen...
CGGTGATGATCACCGGCGACAACCCGCTCACCGCCGCCGCCATCGCCGCCGAGGCCGGCGTGGATGATTTTCTCGCCCAGGCCACGCCGGAAATGAAACTCCAACGCATTCGCGACGAACAGGCCATGGGCCACCTCGTCGCCATGACCGGGGACGGCACCAACGACGCCCCCGCCCTCGCCCAGGCCGACGTCGGCGTGGCCATGAACACCGGCACGCAGGCGGCCAAGGAGGCCGGCAACATGGTGGACCTCGATTCCAACCCGACGAAGCTTTTGGAAATTGTCGCCATCGGAAAGCAACTGCTCATCACGCGCGGCGCGCTGACCACGTTCAGCATCGCCAACGACGTGGCCAAATACTTCGCCATCATCCCCGCGATGCTCATGGCCGCGTTTCCCGCCATCGCGCCGCTCAATGTGATGCGCCTGCACTCGCCGCTCAGCGCCATTCTGAGCGCGGTCATTTTCAACGCCCTCATCATCATCGTGCTCATCCCGCTGGCGCTGAAGGGTGTCGCCTACCGGCCCATCGGCGCGGGCGCGATGCTGCGGCGGAATCTGCTGATCTACGGCTTCGGCGGCATCCTCATCCCGTTCATCGGCATCAAGGCCATCGACATGGGCGTCGCCGCTCTCCACCTCGTTTAATGCCATGAAAACTCTCCTCAAGGACATTCTGAATTCCGTGCTGCTGACGCTCGTGTTCGTCGTGCTCACCTGTGGAGCTTACCCACTGGTCGTATGGGCGGTTGGTCAGGCACTTTTCCCCGCCCAGGCCAACGGCAGCCTGGTGGTGGACAAGGACGGCACCGTGCGTGGCTCGGCGCTGCTGGCGCAAAGTTTCGTCAGCGAAAAATATTTCCAGCCGCGCCCGTCGGCCGCGGGCACCGGCTACGACTCTACCAGCTCCGGGGGCACCAACCTGGGCCCCACCAGCGACAAACTGGCCAACGGCTCCCACGTCAAGGACGCCAAGGGCAACCCCATCTTCGACCCGGGCGATTTCGACGGCATCAAAGACTTGGTGGCCCAGTATCGCTCGGCCAACGGACTGAAGGACACCGACCCGGTTCCCGCCGACGCCGTGACCCGCTCGGCCAGCGGCCTCGACCCTCACATCAGCCTCGCCAATGCCCAAATTCAGGCGCCGCGAGTGGCGAAGACGCGCAGCCTCCCACTTGCCCAAGTGCAGGCGCTTATCGCCAAGCATGTTCAGGGGCCCGATCTGGGAATATTTGGCGAACCGGGCGTGAACGTTTTGTTGCTAAATCGGGATCTCGACGATGTCGCGCCCGTGGCGCCGGCCAAAACCAGTTCCTAATCCGCCCGCGGGCTGCGCCAGTTTTAGCTTTCGTGTCGTGAGTGCGTGCAGATAAGCTCGCGGCGCGCCCTGCCATGGAAGCTCCTGAAAATCGGCCCGACCCCGACTCGATTCTCGCCAGAATGCGCGAAGCGGACTCACGCGCCAAGCGCGGCCGGTTGAAGGTGTTTTTCGGCATGTGCCCCGGCGTCGGCAAAACCTACGCCATGCTGCGCGCCGGACGCAAGGAGCACAGCGACGGCACCAGCGTGCTCGTCGGCATCGTCGAAACGCACGGCCGCGTCGAAACCGAGGCGCTGCTGGACCAGCTGACCGTGTTGCCGCGCCAGGAGATGCCCTACCGCGGCACCGTCCTGCGGGAAATGGATTTGGAAACGATCCTCGCGCGGCGGCCCGCCCTCGTGCTCGTCGACGAACTCGCGCACTCCAACGCCCCCGGCTCGCGCCACGCGAAGCGCTGGCAGGACGTGGTGGAACTGCTCGAGGCGGGGATGGATGTGTTCACCACGCTCAACATCCAGCATATCGAATCGCGGGCGGACACCGTGCGCCAGATCACAGGCGCCACCGTGCACGAAACCGTCCCCGACTCCGTGCTCGACCTGGCGGACGAGATCGAACTGGTCGACATCACCCCCGAGGCCCTGCGCGAGCGCCTGCGCGAGGGTAAAGTTTACCTCGGCGAGCGGGCCGAGGCCGCGCGGGAAAACTTTTTCCAGGAGACCCACCTGGCGGCGCTGCGCGAGCTGGCCTTGCGCTACACCGCGGAGCGCGTCGACCGGCAGTTGCGCGAACTACGCGCCGGCGACGCGCGGCGGGTCGTCTGGCGCAGTGGCGAGCGCCTGCTCGTCGCCGTGGCGCCGAGCCCGTTTTCAACGCAACTGGTGCGCTGGACGCGCCGCATGTCCGCCGCGCTCGGCGCGCCGTGGGTGGCTGTGCACGTGGAAACCTCCCTGACACTCTCCGCGGAAAGCCGGCGGCTGCTGGACAAAAATCTCGCCTTGGCGCGCGAACTCGGCGCGGAGGTGGTCATCACGCACGACGAAGACGTGCCCGCGGCGCTGGTGCGTGTGGCGCGGACGTGCAACGCCTCGCAAATGGTCGTGGGCAAGCCACGCGGGAATTACTGGCTTGATCTCTTGCGTGGCGGCTCGCTGGTGGACCGCCTCGTCCGCATCGGCGGCGACATGGACATCTACATGGTGCCCGCAGAGGAAAAACAGCCGCGGCGGCTGCACTTGGAAAGTTTCGGTGGCTCCGGCCCGCGGGAGTATTTCTGGGCGCTGGGCGCCATCACCGCCGTGACCGTGGCCAGCAAGGTGCTGACGGATGCGGTGAGCTACCGATCCGTCGGCTTCCTGTATCTGCTCGCGGTCATCGGCCTGAGCCTGCGGATTGGCCGCTGGCCGGTGCTGTTCGCTGGCATCCTCGCGGCGCTGACGTGGAATTATTTTTTCATCCCGCCGCGCTATACGTTTGTCATTGGCTCGTTCGACGATGTGCTGCTGTATGTTGCCACCGTGGCCGTCGCCCTGGTGGCCGGGCAGCTCACCGCCCGCATCCGCGCACAGGCGCGCAACGAGCGCCTGCGTGAACAGCGCGCCACCGCGCTGTTCCAACTGACCCGCGCGCTGGCCGAGGCGAAAACGCTCGACGAGGCCGTATTTTCCGCGCTGCGGCAGGCGGATGAATTGTTCGGCGCACAAACCGCTCTCGCCTTCGTGGACGAACCGAGCGCCGCGCTGTCCCCGCATTTCGCCGGCTCGTTTCCCCTGGACGAAAAGGAGCGCGGCGTCGCCGAATGGGCGCTGCGCAACCGCCGACACGCCGGGCGCTTCACGGACACGCTGCCGGGCAGCGTCGGTTACTACGTGCCGCTTGTGCGCGAGGAGCAGGCGGTAGGCGTGCTCGGCGTGAAAATGGCCGCCGCCGACACGCTTTCGCTCGAGCAGCGGGACTTGTTGGATTTTTTCGCCCGGCAACTGGCGCTGGTCGTTGAGCGGGAGCATCTCCGCACCGCCAGCGAGCGCGAAAAGCTCCTCGCGGAATCTGAAAAACTGCACCGCGCACTGCTGGAGGGTGTCTCCCACGAACTTCGCACGCCGCTGGCTGTCATCACCGCCGCAGTGGAAAATCTGCCCGAGGCGGACGCGCCGTTGCGGGCCAGCCTCACCACGGAGATGCGCGCCGCCGCCCGCCGGCTGAACCGGCTCGTCGGCAACCTGCTCGACCAGACGCGCCTGCAAAGCGGAACCCTCCGTCCGAATCCGGACTGGTGCGACGCGCGCGACCTCATCAACGCCGCGCTCGACGCCACGCGTGATGCCTTGGCCGCGCGGCCCCTGGCCATCATCGTGCCCGACGACCTGCCGCCCGTGCGCGCCGACTTCGCGCTCACCGAGCAGGCCCTCGCCAATTTGCTCCTCAACGCCGCGTGCCACACGCCCGAGGGCACGCCCGTTTCCGTCACCGCGGGCGTCGAAAGCGGCGGCCAGCGGGTGTTCTTTACCGTGGCCGACCGCGGCCCGGGCTTTCCGCCCGGCCAGCGCGACGAACTGTTCAAGAAATTTGTGCGCGGCAACACCGCGAAGGCGGGCGGCCTCGGCCTCGGCCTCTCCATCGTGCGCGGCTTCATCGTGGCCCAGGGTGGTGAGGTCGTCATGCGCGAAACGCCGGGTGGCGGCGCGACGATCACGTTGTTCCTGCCGCATGCTCCCCCGCAAAACCCGCCTCCGGAATGACCACTCCCGCTCCCAAGCCGTGCCTGCTCGTCATTGACGACGAGGTGCAAATCCGCCGCCTGCTCCGGGTCACGCTCGAAGCGGGCGACTTCGACGTGCGCGAAGCGGAAACGGGCGGCCTGGGCCTCAGCGAGGCCGCCACGTCGCCGCCCGACGGCGTCATTCTCGACCTCGGCCTGCCCGATCTCGATGGGACCGAGGTCCTTCGCCGTCTGCGCGAATGGTCGCGCGTGCCCGTGCTTGTGCTGACGGTGCGCGACGGCGAGGACGACAAAATCGCCGCGCTGGACGCCGGCGCCGACGATTACCTGACCAAACCCTTTAGCGGACGCGAACTGCTCGCCCGCCTGCGCGCGATTTTGCGCCGCGCCAAGAATGACGAAGAGCCGGCAGTGGTGGCCTTCGGTGAAATCGAGATGGATCTGGCCGCGCGCGTGGTGCGCCGCGCGGGCCGCGAAATGCATCTGACCGCCAAGGAATACGCCCTTTTGCGCCTCCTCGCGCAGCACCGTGGGAAAGTCGTCACCCATCGCCACATCCTGCGCGAGCTCTGGGGACCGAACGCCGAAGACCACACCCATTACCTGCGCGTGCAAATGACCCACCTGCGCCGCAAACTCGAACCCGACCCCGCCCATCCCCGCCACCTGAAAACCGACTCCGGCATCGGGTATCGCCTCGCGGATGAATAAGCGCCAGTCTGTGGTTTGGGCGCACCAAACATTTTATCACCCGGGAAATTCTTTGCACCTTTCGCCCCACGCCACCTTCTCCATGAAACGCGGTTTGCTTATCGTAACCCTGGGGTATTTCCTCTCGCGCATTTGGTTTTATGTTATCGGCATCCGGTTTGAGGGAATGGATAATCTGGACAAATTCCTGCAAATCATCGACCCACCGCTGCTGGAACACCACCTCCTCTCCAGCCTGTATTATTCGAGCTTCCCGCCGCTGTATAACCTCGTCATTGGCGTGACGCTGAAGCTCTTTGGGAAATCCGCGGCGGCGTTTGCCGTCGAGCAGCTTTTGGCGGGCTGGGCGCTAGCGCTGGTGCTGTTTGCGCTGATGGCCGACCTCGGCATTGGCGGGCGGCTCGCCGCGGCGGCCACCGTGCTGTTTCTGGCGCTGCCGCCCGTGATCCTCTACGAGAACTGGCTGTTTTACTCCTATTTCGAAACCCTGCTGTTCACCCTCGCGGCGTGGAGCTTCCTGCGCTTCGTCCGCCGGCCCGCCGCCGGGTGGGGACTGGCGCTGTTTTCCTGCTACGCCGCGCTGGCGCTGCTCAACGCGCGCATGATGTTCTTCGCCCTCATCATCGGATTTTTCCTGTGGTGGATTTGGCGGCGCGAAGGCGTGACGCCGCGAATCAAGCGCGCGACCCTCGTTTCCACGACGCCGGTTTTGCTCGTGCTCTTCGTCATGGCAAAGAACGCGTGGCTGTTCGGCGCGTTCACGGTCGACCCGCACTTCGGCTTTCACATGGCCAACGGCCTGATTTTTTCCGTGTGGCGCGATCCGGAAACCCACGCGGTTTGCGAGCAAGAGTACCCCATGCTCCTGATTCCCCCCACGAAGCTCCCGCCGGACGCCGCGAAAATCGGCCTCGAACCGCTGGCGCCCACCGGTATTCCCCTGCTTGACGAGCCCTACCGCTCGGGTGGCCAGCCGAATTTTCACAACCGCTTCTACCTCGAGGCCTCCCAGTTGTATTCGCAGGCCATCACCGATTTTGTCGAGCGGCATCCGCGGCTTTACGCAAAATTTGTGCGGCAGGCGTTCTTCAACTATTGGCAGCCCTCTGACGATTACCTCTATTTTCCACCGGAAAACCGGAACGTCCTCGGGGTGTATGATTACCTGTATAATGCGGCGTATCCGCTGCTGCTCATCCTCTACCTTGCCGGCATCCTTTACGCCCTCCACGCCGGCTGGCGCGAGCGCTGGCGCAGCCCCGAAGCCGCCACGCTCGGCTTCATCGTCGCCACCATCGCCTACACCATGCTCGCCATCTTCGTCACCTACGGCGAAAACGACCGCTATAAATTCACCGTTGAGCCGCTCCTCTGGATCCTTGTCGTTTATTGTCGTTGTGGATTGAGGCGAATCCAGTCCTCCGGCGATGCCCAGTTCGTGGCCAAATCTGTCGTTTGCGCTAAAAGATGGCCGAGCTCTGCGGCATAAGGCGGCCAGAATAGAGAATTTCTGTGATATTAGGGCGTTATTTTTACCCCCCATTGCGGCATATGCTGACCAAGGATGTATTTCGCGTATCCATAAAACGGCCAAGGAGGTAAGGCTTAAGCATTTGGTTGCGTGCGTATTGCGGAATTGGCGCTGAGTGACTATTTAGGCGACCAGGCATTTTTGGCAGTCGAAGAGTTGTTTTCCCGAGATTTCAAAAGCAAGTAACCGCATATACCACCGCCTTGGCTATTGTCGATGGTCAGATTATGCTAGAAAAGCGGGATGCGGGTAATCGCGCAAACCTCTCGGACGCACCCACGTAGCCAGCGATGTGCAAGATCGGCATCCAGCCGGGGGTGCCAGAGCAACGAAATCGTGAATTCTGGTGTGGAGAACGGAAGAGGAAAGCTATGCATTCCATCGCGCAGGTTTCCGGTGTGGCGTTCGGGCACACTGGCGATCAGGTCAGTGGCCCGGGTCAGAACCAGCGCAGTCGAAAAACCATCAACCACCGTGATGATCTTCCGTTCCAGCCCGTCCTGCTCCAAGGCTTCATCAATCGGTCCCTTGTCAAGACCCCTACGCGAGACGCAGATGTGCATACCGCCGGCATAACGGGAGGGAGTGATCTCACCCTGGCTCAACGGGTGCCCCGTTCGTACGACGCCAATTAGACGGTCTCGGAACAACGGCTGAGTAAACAACCCTGGAGCAGTCACCTCCTCCACAATGCCTGTTTCCAGATCGACTGTCCCGTCTCGAAGGGGCTCGCTGTCTTTGTCCGGCTTTTGCACAAAACGTAATCGCACGCCGGGGGCTTCCTCGCCAATGCGAACGATAAGGTCCGGCCCGAAGTTTTCCGCAAAACCTTCACTGGTCCGAAGTGTGAATGTTCGGGCGAGCTGTTTGAGGTCGAGTTTGTCCGCAGGTCGAAGAACTACCTCAGCTTCGAGGACCAGATGACGAACTATTTCGCGGAGTTCGAGTGCCCGGGGCGTGGGTACGAGACCGCGTCCGGCCCTGACCAACAGTGGATCGTCCATCGTCTCACGCAACCGGGACAGAGCCCGACTCATAGCCGACGGGCTAAGCCGCAACCGTTGAGCGGCGCGGGCGACACTGCCTTCCTCAAGAAGCACGTCTAGAGTAACCAGCAAGTTAAGGTCGGGTCTCGACATGGGTGCAGTATACCATGGGCTTATTGTATATGGCGTTAAACGCATGAGTGAAGTGCGAATGCTGCGTCATACGCTATGCCAGCCGAAGGACTATAGTGGCTTCATGTTGAATCAAAACACTACGGGGCGGGATAAGGTATTCGGAGTGCCTACGGAAAGGGTCTCTTCGCCTCGGTGGGCAGTTGGCCAGTCTCTGGCTGCTGATCGCCCCTTACCCGAGGGCTCGGTCTGTAAGGCAGTTCCGAAGGCCAAGGCCGGCAGCGCCATGGGTCTTCTAGGAAGAATTTCCGCGATTGGAACGACGCTTAGTCCCACGCTCGGTCGCATTCTGATTGGTGAACTCGGCTGCCGGCGAGGTTCGGCATCGTCGGCTACGTCGCCCCCCTCGTTGTCATCACAGCAAACGAGGAAGCAATCAAGTTCGCGTGGTATAGTCTTCGAAACCGACTTACCGCCGTTATGTCGCAAAAAGCACATGGTGCCGATTCGCGCCCCGCAACCGAACCAAGGCTGCACCTAGAAATCACAGACCCGGATAGTGATGTCCGAGTGATTTTTGGGATTTACGGTCCAAATCGGCTTGTAACTTGCAATGTTCCTCTGACAATCGAAGCAATTCGGCTTGTTCTTCTCGCGAAGGTGGAGCTAGAGAATCTTCTAAGGATTCAGGGGTTTTCCTTAAATTCCCCTCCTTAGCGTCCTTCTCAACCAAAAATTCGACCACGGCCTTCTCTCCCTCGTAACGGTTTTTTATCAGATTTCTTACGCCTATCACTATTTTCATGTTCCAGTACATCTTGGAATACTCGTCTGCGATTTTTTTCCTTTTGTCGGGATTTTCAATTTCGAGGCTACTCACGTAAACGATGCAAATCATCATTCCCTGATACGGTACGATTTCAACTTCGTAATTCATGACAGTACAATCTTTAGATTGTCATTATTGCAAAACATTGAGGTGCTTTCAATATTAAAACTTCGTCCATATCCTCGCGGCAAAGCAACCTTGGGACATCGTCTGTCTGGAACGGTGTCGCAGGTTTTGGATACGCCGAAGCTAAAAGTCGACCTCGACCTTTCCGTCGATCCGTCAGCAGCGCTGCAATCATACCAAGGTTTGTCCGGAGCGGAGCGCGGCGTGCGCACCAAGAGCGCAAAGCTTCTTGGTCGTTCGATTGTCTCCCGCGTTTTGTCTAACCCCGTTTACTACGGACATTTTAAGTATGCGGGAGAGGTTCATGAAGGAACACATGAACCATTGATTTCCAAAAAGCTTTTTGACGACGCACAAGCCGTCCTCAATCGCCGCTTCCGCTACTCGCCCAAAGACAAGGACACGGAGCGAAAGGTGTTTCTCGGGCTTCTCCGGTGTGCCGAGTGTGGCAGTGCCATCACTGGCGAGATTCAAAAGGGACACATCTACTATCGTTGCACTAAGAAAAATCGCGTGCAGAAATGCTCGCAACCGTATGCCCGCGAAGAAGCCCTCGAAACGGAAATATCGCGGCTCCTTGTGCCCTTTACGCTGCGCGAAGACTGGGCGGACGAGATGCTTGTGCGTCTCGAAAGCGAGCGCAAAAACGATGCACACGCGAGCACTGCGCTTGCCGCCCAAAAGCGCACGAGCATTGCCAATATCAATGCACGCCTCCAGCGGCTTCTCGATGGATTTCTTGATGGCATTATTGACCGCGAAGCTTACACCACCGAGAAATCTAAATTGATGAGCGAGAAGCGCACGCTGGAGGAGCAATGCACGGCACTTTCCAAAGGGCAGCAAACTTGGCTCGAACCGATGCGAAAATGGATTTTAGAGGCGAAGTCCGCAGACAAAATCGCCCTCACGGGCTCCCCAGAACAGAAAAGGGTTCTCGCCTCAAAAGTTTTCGGCTCGAACCTTGTCCTCGATTGCAAAAAACCTTGTGGCGCAGCGATTAAACCGTTCGCGCTCCTGCGCGAAAAGCCGACTTGTTCTAAAGTGGTGGGAGAACAGGGACTCGAACTTTATCTCCCTCGCGAAACTAAGGCTTTGCGGATGATTGCATAACCAGACGATTAACCGAAAAAACTCAAGTGACGAGTTTTGTTCAGAAACATCATCGGCTAAAAATTTGAAGGACTCAATTTGCGGAGTGGCGTCTCCTACCATCAGGCGAATGTGATCGATAACCACATCGATTAATCGATGACTTTCATCTCCAGTAAGCAGCGGTCCAATTTTTTCGATAAGGTGTTGCGCTGGCATCCACTTTTGCACATGGCGTTCAGCTTCCAGCAATGGAGCGTAGTGCTTGATAACGTTCGAAGCGCTTGTTTCTCCTTCAACTATTATTGCTTCAGCCCGTCGCGCGCTGTCCGGGGAGTTGCACCAGAAGGCATTCGCAAAGATTGCGAATGAAGCGGGAGCGGTGCCAGAACTAGTTCGACAAGCGGCAATCGTCGCCGGCGCTGAAACACCCGCAGATGACCATACATCATTCGCGTTATCCTTCAGAAGTGCGCTGAAGCCCGAACTGCACGCGGCCTTTGTGTCAGTGCTTGCCGACTTGCCTCCGCCCAAGCTGTCCGAGCCGGTCGCCCGATCTGAAGCGGACGATGATGATGACACCGATCGCAGTTTGCTTCATCCAGGTATTTTTGGGAGGCAAAAGGCCCTACGGGACGCAGAAAAGCTTTTGATTGACGCTGAACGACAAAGAACATTGGGCAATCGTACCGCAGCCAAGGCACTAGCAATAAAGGCACTGGAGGCAGTCCAGAAAGGCGAATGGGGCATGGCGACGGGCGGCGACCCGTCACCATAGGGGTGAACGGAGCCTTGTTCCTATTCTACCCTCCCTTTGGCGCATTTTCTTGGACAATCCCGGCATTTTTCAGGACGATTCCGTAATCGAAGTCTGGGGCGGACGCCTGGTAGTAGGGCTTTACCCCATTACAAATTTGGGCCGAGAGTTGTATAATCATTCCGAAAATCTTGTAAACCCAATGATAAAACCCCGTCATCCAATAAATTTGAGGCTCGCGACCAAGCCCCCC
>Ga0182024_10025400_pt1 | contig 10461 bp, 10 predicted proteins | sample P32metaG_FD_120480 | JGI IMG/M metagenome (GOLD analysis project Ga0182024, IMG submission 120480) | Permafrost microbial communities from Stordalen Mire, Sweden - P3-2 metaG (Illumina Assembly) | ecosystem: Environmental > Terrestrial > Soil > Wetlands > Permafrost | place: Sweden: Stordalen...
GGCCCGCCGGAGAAGGCCGGCCGGGCCGCTCAGCGGCCGTTGAAGGCATCGCGCAGCCGGGAGAAGAACCCCTGCCCGCCCGGGGCGAACTTGCCAGGCGGAGCTTCTTCGCCGCGGAGCCTGGCTAGCTCCCGCAGCAGGCTCTCCTGCTCGGGCTCCAGCTTGGTCGGCGTCTCCACGGTCACGTGAATCAGCAGGTCACCACGGCCGTGCGCATTCAGGTGCGCGGCGCCCAGGTTGTACAGCGGGATCGCCTGGCCGGATTGCGTGCCCGGCCGGATGTCCACGTCGGACGGCCCGTCCAGCGTCTCCACCTGCAGGGTCGCGCCGAGGGCAGCGGCGACCATCGGGATGGTCACCGTGCAGTGCAGGTCATCGCCCTGCCGCTCGAAGATCGCGTGCGGTCGCTGGGCGATCTCGAGGAACAAGTCGCCGGGCGGGCCGCCGCCGGCCCCGATCTCGCCCTCGCCGGCCAGCTGGATGTGCGTTCCGTCCTCGACGCCGGCCGGAATCCGCACCTTGATGTTGCGGCGGGTCCTGACCCGCCCGTCAGCATCGCATTCAGGGCACGGCCGGCGGATGACCGTGCCGAAGCCCCCACAGCCCGGGCACGGCCGCGACACCATCGCCTGGCCCAGGAAAGACCTGGTGACCTGGCTGATCTCGCCGCGGCCGTTGCACACGTCACAGGTCTGCGGGTGGGTGCCGGGGGCTGTTCCCTCGCCTGAGCAGGTCGGGCAGACAACCGCCGTATCGACGGCCAGGTCCTTAGTGATGCCGAACGCGCATTCGGAGAGATCAAGCTCCACCCTGATGGTGGCGTTGCGGCCGCGGCGGGCGCGGCTGCGCGGCCCGCGGGTGCCGGCCGCCCCCCCGAAGAACGCATCCATGATGTCGCTGAACGGGAACCCGGCCGCGAATCCGCCCTGGCTGGCGCCCCCTGGCGCGTACGGGTCGGCGCCCAGGTCGTACATCTGGCGCTTCTCGGCGTCGGAGAGCACCTCGTACGCCTGGGTTATCTCCTTGAACCGCTCCTGGGTCTGCAGGTCGGGATTGATATCCGGATGCAGCTCGCGGGCGAGCCGCCGGTACGCCTTCTTTATCTCATCCGCGTCCGCGTCCCGGCGGACGCCCAGGATCCCGTAATAGTCGTTGGCCACCAGGACTCCTACGACTCGGCCAGAATCTGGCCCACGTACCGTGCCACCGCGCGCACCGCTCCCATCGCTGTCGGGTAGTCCATCCGGGTCGGGCCGAGCACGCCGAGCTTCGCCAGGGCCTGGTCGCCGGAGCCATACCCCACCGCTACCACCGAGGTGCTCCGCAGCCCCTGGACCTGATTCTCCGCGCCGATCCGCACTGTCACGGATGCCTCGTCGCCTGACTCGCCGAGCAGCCGCATCAGCACCACTTGTTCCTCCAGTGCCTCGAGAACCTCGTGCAGGCCACGGGAGAAGTCGGCCGGGGTCAGATTGGCGGCCCCGCCGACGACGATTCTCTCCTCGTGCCGCTCGATCAGGCTCTCCAGGATCACGGAAAACACCGCAGCCGCGTTCGTGCGCTCGTCGGGCGTGATCCGCTCGGGGAGATCCGCGACCACCGACGCTACCTCGGTCAGCCTGCGCCCGTCGAGGCAGGCGTTCAGGACCGCGCGCAGCTGCGTGATCGCGTCCTCCGAAATCCGGCCGGGGAGATCCACCGAGCGCTGCTCGACCCGGCCGGTGTCGGTGATCAGGATGAGCAGCAGCCGCCGGTCCGTCAGCGGCACCAGCTCGATGTGACGCACCGCCGACCTGGTGAGCGAGGGGTACTGGACCACCGCCACCTGGCGAGTCAGCTGCGCGAGCAGCCGGACTGTCCGCATGACGACGTCGTCGAGGTCGTAGGCGCCGGCCAGGAACGTCTCGATGGCCCGGCGCTCTGCCGCCGAGAACGGCTTCACCCCGGGCAGCCGGTCGACGAACAGCCGGTAGCCCTTGTCCGTCGGCACCCGGCCGGCGCTGGTATGCGGCTGGACGATGAAGCCCTGCTCCTCGAGCACGGCCATGTCGTTGCGGATCGTTGCCGGGGACACGTCCAGGTTGTGCCGGTCGACGATGGACTTCGAGCCGACCGGCTCGTTGGTCGACACGTAGTCCTCGACGATGGCGCGCAGGACTGCCAGCTTCCTGTCGTCCAGCACCCGCCCACCTCCCTGGCACTCTTGCGTCCCGAGTGCCAAGTGTATGGCGCGCAGGATGCTGGGACACCTTTCCGCACGCGGCAGCGTTGCGGAAGCGGAACGGTGGCAGCATGACGGCGGCGAGCGGCGCCGCGGCGGGGCCGTTTTGCCGGGCCGGCCGCCCGCCGCTAGCGTGGCGCCGTCAGGAAGAGCAGACGAGGCAGATGGCCAGCTATCGATCGCGGCGGCGGCACCGGGCGCCGGGGGATCCCGTGCCCGCGCCGCGCGAAATCCCGGATCCGCCCGTCCTCCTGCCGCCGGCCCGGGACAGCAGTGCCCGGGACAGCAGTGCCCGGCTCGCGGTGCTCTGCTATGCGGGCGCGCCGGTCCTCGGCTTCCTCGCCCCGCTGGCCTGCTACCTGGCGAGCAGGCGCGCGCCGGAGGTCCGCTGGCATGCCCTGCAGGCGGTGAACCTGTGGATCACCGTGCTGCTCTACACCATCTGCGCGCTGATCGCCGGCGCCATGCTGGCGCTGGATGCGGTGGGCGTCGCCCTGATCATCGTGACGCCGCTGGCCATCGCGCTGTGGCTGACCGCGCTCCGCTTCGGAGTCCGCGCCGCGGCTGCGGCCGGGCGGGGTGACCGTTACCGGATACCTTCCTGGCTTTGCGCCACGGTCCTTCGCTAGAACGAGCACGCACCCCGCCAGCCCGGCTACCAGGCCAGCGCAGCCGCCCGGCTCACCCAGCCCCCCGCCTCGGCCAGCCGACCCCTCAGCGCACGCTGCCGCCTGACCCTCAGCCCCGCCGCCTTGCCCCGCCGCCAGCCTCAGCTCAGCCGGTCAGGCCGCGGATCACCGCATCGGCCAGCAGCCGGCCGCGCCGGGTCAGCACGATCCGTCCGGCCGCGAACGCAGCCCGGTCCGCCAGGCCGTCGGCAGCCGCGTCGGCTGCCGCGCTCATCCCGGCCCGGCCGAGCTCGGTGACCGGCAGCCCGGCCGCGAGCCGGGTCTGCAGCATGATCCGCTCGGTGCTGCGCTGCCGCGGCGTCAGGATCTCGCGAGCCTGCCCCGGGCTCGCCCCGGCGGCCAGGCGCGCTGCGTACCCGGCCGGATGCCGGACGTTCCACCAGCGGGTGCCGCCTACGTGGCTGTGCGCCCCCGGGCCGATGCCCCACCAGTCGCCGTCGGTCCAGTACAGCAGGTTGTGCCGACAGGCAGCGGCATCGTCTGCCGCCCAGTTGGAGATTTCGTACCAGTGCAGGCCGGCCGAGCCGAGCAGCCGGTCGGCGGCCAGGTAGCGATCCGCCATGGCGTCGTCGTCCGGGGCGGGCAGTTCCCCGCGCCTGATCCGGGCCGCCAGCCTGGTTCCGTCCTCCACGATGAGCGCGTAGGCCGAGATGTGGTCCGGGCCCGCGGCCAGGGCGGCCGTCACCGACTCCGCCCAGTCGTCATCCGTCTCACCCGGGGTCCCGTAGATCAGGTCAAGGCTGACGTGCTCGAACCCGGCCGCGCGGGCCCATGTCGCGCATCGGGCCGGCCGCCCTGGCTCATGCACCCGGTCCAGCACGGAGAGCACGTGCCGCACCGAGCTTTGCATGCCGAACGACATCCGGGTGAAGCCGCTGCCGCGCAGTGCCGCCAGCGTCTGCTCGGTCACGGTCTCCGGGTTGGCCTCCGCGGTGACCTCCGCGCCTGGCGCGAGGCCGAACTCGGCATCGATCGCGCTCAGGATGGCGCCGAGCTGGCCCGGCGGCAGCAGCGTCGGCGTACCGCCGCCGAAGAACACCGTGCTCACCGGCATGTCGGCGGTCCCGAGCACTCTCCTGGCCAGCCGGATCTCCTCGATAGCGAGATCGGCGTAGGACTCTCGTGACACGCCGGGCCCGAGCTCGGCGGCCGTGTAAGTGTTGAAGTCGCAGTAGCCGCACCTGGTCACGCAGAACGGCACATGCACGTAGATGCCGAACGGGCGCGTCCCGGCGCCGTCCAGCGCTCCGGGCGGCAGCGAGCCGTCCGCCGGGACGGCAATCCCGTCCGGGGGTGCACCGGGCATGGTCAGCTCACCCGCGCCAGCCGGCCGGGCGCGGCCAGGCCACGCCGGGACCAGTCAGGGCAAGACCAGCCAGGGTTGGACCGGCCAGGGCTAGACCCTGACCCGGCCGAGTACCTGCTGGCCGATCTGGTCCCATTTCTCCCCTCGCCCCGCTACCCGAAGCAGCCTGCGCATCACGTCCTGGTCACCATAGAAGGCGCGCATCGACTCAGCGACCGTGACCCGCTCGGCCGGGCGATCGATGACCTCCGCGATGTCCCCGGCGCTGACCGCACCTTCCTCGAGCACGCGCAGGTAGGCGCCTGGCCGGCCGGCCGCGGCGAACCGCTTCACCCAGTACCGCTCGTCCATCCAGGACTGGAAGGTGCTGCACGGGATCCGCGGGCTGGTGACCTGGACGACCGCGGTGCCGATTCGCCAGGTTTCCCCGATCAGGGCGCCGGTGATGTCAAGCCCGGCCGTGGTGATGTTCTCGCCGAACATCCCGTTGCGCAGCTCGCGGCCGAGTCGCTCCGTCCACCAGTCCAGGTCCTCCCTGGCGTACGCGTACACCGCCTGCTCGGAGCCGCCATGGTCCTCCTTGTCGGCGAACTCATCGCCGGCCAGCCCGAGCCTGGCCACCCGCACCGGCCCGGCCGCGGAACGCTTGTCGATCGCCGTTCGCGCGGGCTTGCCGCCCACCACCAGGTCGGCTTCACGACCCGTGTTCACCGCGATCACCCGAGCACTCGCCATAACCGCACGGTATCCGCCCAGTCCGGCAGCGACAAACAGCCCGGCGCAGCCAGATCCAGTTATGCTGAGATCGGCCTGCTCGCGAGGGCGCTTACGACGTTGAACTTGAGGACACGGGATGACAGCTGGCGACTACGGTCAGATGCGGGCGTCCGACCGGGACAGGGACAGCACGAGCTCACTGCTGCAGGTCGCCTACGCCGAGGGCCGGCTGACCAAGGACGAGTACGACGACCGGACCGACCGGCTTCTCAGGTCGCAGACTTACGGGCAGTTGCAGGCGCTGACCGCCGACCTGCCCGGCCATTTCCCCGGTGCGCCGATGGCGCCGCAGGTGGTGCAGTACGTCCGGCCGGCACGGACGAACGGGCTGGCCGTTGCCTCCCTGGCCTGCGGGATCGGGCAGCTCTGTTTCTGGTTCCTGGCGGCGATCCCGGCAGTGGTGCTTGGTCATATGGCGCGCCGCCGGATCCGCGAGACCGGGGAGTCCGGAGATGGCATGGCCGTGGCCGGGCTCGTCCTTGGCTATATAGGCATCGTGCTGACGGTGCTTTTCGTGGCCGGCGCCGTAGCGCTGGTCGTGGTGGCCGGCACGCATGGCGCCCCGCATTTCCACATCCAGCAAGTCCCCAGTCCGCCCCCGCAGCCGTAGCTGAGCACCGCGCGAGCTGAGCACCGCGCGGAGGCCAGGCCAGCGGAGCCTGAGTCACAGGACCCTGCGTTCTCTTCGCCCGGCACGGCGTGGATCCTACCTGGGGCGGGAGCGAGCCCGGATGTGTGCTCGTTCATCCATGCCGCCAGTTTGCCAGGATGGCAACAGAACTTGCCTCCAGCGCCGGCCGGACCGCATGATCATGATCCCGGCAGAGAGGAACCGTCATGTCAGAACAGTTCGACGAGGCGTTCTGGGACGAGCGCTACCGGTCCCATCCCGCGCTGTGGAGCGGCAACCCCAACCTTCACCTCATCGCCGAGGCCTCCGGCCTGGCCCCTGGCGCGGCACTGGACGTGGGCAGCGGCGAGGGCGCCGATGCGATCTGGCTGGCTCAGCGCGGCTGGTCCGTCACCGCCGCCGACCTGTCCACTGTCGCGCTGCAGCGCGGCGCAGCCCACGCCGCGCAAGCGGGCGCCGCCATCGCGGAGCGCATCAGCTGGCTGCATGCCGACGTCATGACCTGGGAACCTGACCCGGCCAGCTACGACCTGGTCTCGGCCCAGTACCTGCACCTGCCCGCACTAAGCCGGGACGCGCTGTTCCGCCGTCTCGCGGCCTCGGTCACCCCGGGCGGCACCCTGCTCATCGTCGGCCACCATCCGTCGGATCTGCAGACCACGATGCCGCGCCCGCACATGCCGGAGCTGTATTTCACCGGTGATGACATCGCCGCCTCGCTGGACCCGCGCCACTGGGACATCGTCACCAACGCCGCCGCGGCGCGGTCCGTCACTGACCCGGACGGGAACGCCGTCACCATTCACGACACGGTGCTGCGGGCCTGGCATCGCGCTTAGCGGCGGCGGGCACGTCCCGTGTTCCGTTGCACGTTCGATGCTGGTTTCGTGAAATGACCGTGCAACACGTTCTCTATCTAGGTAGAGTTCGTGCGTGGCTGCTGAGCGAGGATTCTCCGCGCAAACCCTGGCCGTGCTGGCGGCGCTGTGCTCTGAGGCGTCGGCCTGGCGGCATGGCTACGACCTCGCCAGGCAGACCGGGCTGAAGTCCGGCACCCTCTATCCGATCCTGCTCCGGTTGTCGGACCGGCGGCTGGTCGAGGCGTGCTGGGAGGACGTCCAGCCGGCCGGCCGGCCACGGCGCCACCTCTACCGGCTGACCAGTGACGGGCTGGCCAGGGCCGAGGCGGCGCTGGCCCGCGCGCAGGCTGCCGCGCCCGGCTCGGCCGCGCGGGGCCCGGCCGCGCCTCGGCGGGCCGCCGCGCCCGGGCGGCCCCGGCTGGCCGGGGAGGGGCAGTGACCGAGCAGCTAACCCGGGCTCTGGCCTGGATGTTGCGCCGCTCGGCGCGTGCGCTGCCCGCGGATCGGCGGGAGTGGGGCGAAGCGGTGCGGGCTGAGGCTGGCCAGGTGCCGGCCGGATGGCCGCGGTGGTGCTGGCTGGCGGGCGGGTTGCGGTTGGTGGCGAAGGAGGCTCAGATGACGCGCAGGATCGGATACGGCCTTGGGGCCGCGCTAGTGGCGGCTGTCGCGGCATGGGCTGCGTGGCTGAGCTGGCAGCGGGCTCTGCCGGGCGATGCCGACAGCCTGGTCGACCGGGCCAGGGTGATCGAGCTGGCGGCCGTGCTGGCGGCGCTGCCGTGGGTGGCCCGCCGGCGCGGGGTGTTCAGCCCGGGCGGCACTAACGCCGCGATGCGATTGCTGCGGATCGGCGGCTGCGCGGCGCTCTGCGCCATGGTCCTGTCCGTCGTCCACCTGGACCAGACTGCGCCAGCCCGGCGCGCGGGCGACCACGAGCCGGGCGGAGCGCTGGGGAACTTCAGCCTGACGGGCGAGGCGAAAGACCTGGGACTGCTGGCCGTCCTGCTGACGGTGGTCCTGGTCCTCACCACCTGGCGGCGTACTCGGATCGCGGCTGTTCTCGTGGCTATCGTCGGTAGCTGGGTGGTGTTCTGGTTTGGCCCGTTCCAGTTGTTTACCGCCCTTTACGCAGCCGGGATCCTCGCTGCGACGTCGCGGAGGTCTGAACTGACCCCGGTGAGCCTGGGGATCGGCGCCGGGGCGGGTGTTGCCGGGAGCCTGCTCGTCGGCCTGATCAAGGTGGCGGCGGGCCTTCCCGCGCAACCCAGCGACAAGGGGGGCCTCGCGATCGCGATGGGCCTCAGTCATTTCGGGATAGTGGCGCCAGTTCTGGTGCTGGCCGCGGGAGCTGCGGCCCTGCTGGCAACCCGGCGGACCCCGGCCGCCGGCGGCAAGGACGACATTCAGTGGCCGCGCATCCGCCAGGGCGTGGGGGCCGGCCTGACGGCCGGGGCCGTCGGCGGCCTGATGATCACGATCCTCACCGGGTGGTGGCCCGTGCTGTTCCTGAGCCCGTTGCTCGCCAGCGTCGCAGCCGTATTCGGCGGATGCGCCGGCGCTGCGGCGGCTCCGCCCGGGTCACGGCTGAACCGATCCCGGCTGGGCGAGGTCTTCGCGTCCGGCCTGGGGGAGAATTGACGTCAGCAGGCGCTAGCGCTTCCGGTCAGGCCCCTGATCGGTGGACAGCGCCGCGACGAAGGCTTCCTGCGGCACCTCGACCCGCCCGATGGTCTTCATCCGGCGCTTGCCTTCCTTCTGCTTCTCCAGCAGCTTTCGCTTGCGGGTGATGTCGCCGCCGTAGCACTTGGCGAGCACGTCCTTGCGCATGGCGCGGATGTTCTCCCGCGCGATGACCCGCGACCCGATGGCGGCCTGGATCGGCACCTCGAACTGCTGGCGCGGGATCAGCTCCTTGAGCCTGGTCGTCATCGCGATCCCGTAGTCGCGCGCCTTGTCGGTGTGCACGATCTGGCTGAACGCGTCGACCGGCTGCCCCTGCAGCAGGATGTCGACCTTGACCAGGTCAGCGTCCTGCTCGCCGGCCGGATCGTAGTCGAGCGAGGCGTAGCCGCGGGTCCGCGACTTGAGCTTGTCGAAGAAGTCGAAGATGATCTCGCCGAGCGGCATCGTGTAGCGGATCTCGACCCGGTCGGAGGAGAGGTACTCCATGCCGAGCAGCACGCCGCGCCTGCCCTGGCACAGCTCCATGATCGTGCCGATGTACTCACTCGGGGCGAGCACCGTGGCGCGCACCACCGGCTCGAATATCTGGCTGATCTTGCCGTCAGGAAACTCGCTGGGATTAGTAACGATCAGCTCGTCGCCGGTCTCCAGCACCACCCGGTAGACGACGTTCGGCGCGGTCGAGATCAGCGACAGGCCGCCCTCGCGTTCCAGCCGCTCGCGGACGATCTCCATGTGCAGCAGGCCGAGGAACCCGCAGCGGAAGCCGAATCCCAGCGCCAGCGAGGTCTCTGGCTCGTAGACCAGGGCAGCGTCGTTCAGCTGTAGCTTGTCCAGCGCGTCGCGCAGTTCCGGGTAGTCGTCGCCGTCGACCGGGTACAGGCCGGAGAACACCATCGGCCGCGGATGGTCGTATCCGGGCAGCGGCTCGCTGGCCGGATGGCTGGCGGTCGTGACGGTGTCGCCTACCCGGGCCTGCCGCACGTCCTTCACGCCGGTGATCAGGTAGCCGACCTCGCCCGCGGCCAGGCCCTCGGAGGGAACGGGATCGGGCGAGATGACGCCAACCTCGAGCGTGTCGTGCGGCGTCTTGGTGGACATCATCAGGCTCTTCTCGCGCCGGGACAGGCGCCCGTCCATGACCCGGACGTAGGTGACCACGCCGCGGTAGGTGTCATAGACCGAGTCGAAGATCAGGGCTCTCGCCGGGCTGTCGAGATTCCCGCGCGGCGGCGGTACCTGCTCGACGACCGCGTTGAGCAGATCCCGGACCCCGTCACCGGTCTTGGCCGAGACCTGGAGCACGTCGGCCGGGTCGCAGCCGATGACGCCGGCCAGCTCGGCCGCGTACTTCTCCGGCTGCGCGGCCGGCAGGTCGATCTTGTTCAGCACCGGGATCAGGTGCAGGTCCGCGCCGAGGGCCAGGTACAGGTTGGCCAGCGTCTGCGCCTCGATGCCCTGCGCGGCGTCCACCAGCAGGATGGCGCCCTCGCATGCGGCAAGCGACCTGGACACCTCATAGGAGAAGTCAACGTGGCCAGGGGTATCGATGAGGTTCAGCACGTACGGCCTGCCGTCGGTGCCCTGCCAGGGCAGGCGCACCGCCTGGCTCTTGATCGTGATGCCGCGCTCGCGTTCGATGTCCATCCGGTCCAGGTACTGGGCCCGCATCTGGCGGCCTTCAACCACGCCGGTGAGCTGGAGCATCCGGTCAGCGAGCGTGGACTTGCCATGATCGATATGCGCGATGATGCAGAAGTTGCGGATCATCGCTTGATCAGTCCGTCCAGGCTCGGGCAATCCGGGCTCGGGCGATGGTGGCACGGGTATCCGCCAGGTGGTCGTCGGTAGGGCCGGGTCCGCAGGATAGCCGCGCTGGCCGGCCACTTCGGCTGGCCGGGCCGGCCAGCCGTTTCGGCCGGCCGCCTCGGCAGGAAGCCCGGCCGGCCAGGCCGGAGGCCGCTCAGGCCAGCCGGGCCGGCCAGGCCGGATCCCCCGGTGCCCGCAGATCTTGTCGGTCCATGGTCGCATGTTCCGGCGGATGCTGGCGCCAGCCGGGCCAGACGCAGCGGGCAGTTCGCGTCCCGGGTTTGAGGCGCCGGGGAGATCTCGGGTATCCTTCCAATTCGGCTGCCCGCATGCCCGCATCTTCTTTGCCGGGCGCGAATCGCGACCTCGGCACGTGCCGGGCATACTCCGGACCAACCTGACCAGAACTTTAGCGAGGCACCCGCGTGGCAAACATCAAGTCCCAGATCAAGCGCAACAAGCAGAACGAGAAGGCGCGCGTACGCAAC
>Ga0182024_10025401_pt1 | contig 10461 bp, 11 predicted proteins | sample P32metaG_FD_120480 | JGI IMG/M metagenome (GOLD analysis project Ga0182024, IMG submission 120480) | Permafrost microbial communities from Stordalen Mire, Sweden - P3-2 metaG (Illumina Assembly) | ecosystem: Environmental > Terrestrial > Soil > Wetlands > Permafrost | place: Sweden: Stordalen...
CCCCACTGCCCGAGTGTCTCCCATCCCAATGCGGCCATGGCACCTCCTTGCTCACTGAAATCAAGCTCAGGTATACGTACCTGCTTGAGCAGAGCCTACAATACCCGTTTGACAAAATATTGTATACCCAAAAGGAGGTGCTCCCGCGCCATGCGTGCTTCGTGGAACGGTTACCTAAAGGGCGGATAAAGTTTTTCATGGCACCGGTGGTGGTGACTGAGTTCGAACAAATTGCCTGCATGCGTACAAGGCAGTTCATAAATTTGCTTGGGTGCTTTGCGCCCAACACATCAGTTATGGTTGGTTGAACTTGGCTGTTAAGGCAGCCACAGTGGTTCCAAGTTGTAGTACGTCATAACAATACCGAATGCGGCTTTCGAATCAAAAATGGACACGTCGCTACCAAGTTTTGGAATTGATGGCCGACCCAGTAGTGGTCTGAGCGCTTCAATCTCCCATGGCTCCCGCTTTCCTGACACGACACCCCACAAATATCGGTCATCACCTTTTTCTTCCATGTCCAATGCCCGAACCAGCGCACCTTTGTTCCAGTGATAATAGTGAAAATATTCAGTGGCACTAGATACGGTGACCCAGTAGACGTCATTGCGAGCAGAAAGTCTTTCGAGAAAGTCGTTTGGGGCCTGGAACTCAGGACACGACAAATAGACGCATAGGTACCCCTCGGATTCTTCTATTGAATAAGCAGCTGGAAATCTTTTCTTTACCTGTGCCACTTTTATATCATCGCTGTCGCGAACATATAGCACACTGAACGCCCCCATAATGCAAACCCTCATGGAACGGGGTGAGAACCGAGTGACTGATACTGATCTATTTCGCTTTCATGCCACGTTTCGGTATGCTTTAAACACTGTTATCACAAGAGGCAGCGCGTGCTCAAGTTTTTCCAGGCCGGCTAAAAACTAACGAAAAATTCGGGCAGGTCAATTTACCCCAGACTTAAATTCAAGGGGCTCAGAGGGCAAATCTGAGGGGCAACGCCTGGCGTATTTCCAGGAACATTCGCTGCCGAAGCAGCCCGGACTTCAACGAAATTTCAACAAGTCTGACTCGTACTTTCAACATTCATTTCCTACGATGCAGATAGCAGTAGTTGCTCTCTACTCGAGGAAAATATATGTGGTATTTAGTTATTATTGTTTTGCTGTTTATCACTGTTTTAGGCGCTGCATTGTTGGCGGCGCAGCCTTATTTCACTCAGTACGTCGAGAGTTATGCCGTCCGCACCCGTCCTCGAAAGGCGGTCGCGGAACTCTCAACTATTCAACCTCACGATTCAAATATTTTGCTTTTGTGCAAATCAGTTGGTGGCTTGGCATTGCGTATACTGCCTGGTATCGTCGACAAGAGAACACAGGAGCTTCTCACCGTGGCTAATTACCGCAGTGAAGCGCATCTTGCTACCTATATCGGCATCCGCACTTTGCTGGCGGGTGCGTCCTTGGTATTCTCTTTGCTGTCGGCGCCCAGCAATCCCACGGCGCTACTGCTTTGTCCCCCGGCAGTATTTATGTCTTGGCTTTTGCCTAATTTTCTCCTTGCCGGACGAGCGAAAAAGAGGCAGAGTCAAATTTTGCGAGAACTTCCGGTGCTCATCGATTTGCTCATTGTTTGTGCACAAGCGGGAGTTGCCCTGATGAGCTCGCTGGATAAAGTAAGCAGAGAGACTGTTGATACATGTCCGGTTATAGCTGCGGAGGTGCAACAACTAATTCAAGAAGTAAAGGTTTTTGCTCAAAGTGCCGGTACCGCATTTCGAAACATGGCCGATCGTTGTGGTGTTGACGAATTGACGAGTTTGGCCGGAGCCTTGGTGGCAGCCGAGCAAAAAGGTGCCGATATCTCCTTTCCACTCAAGCAGCAATCTAGTGCCATCCGAGATCGGTTGAAAAGAAAGAAAGAAGAAGAGTCGGCAAAAGTGCCGGTAAAGATGGTGCCTGTGATTATGCTTTTTGTCATGCCCTTGATATTGGCACCGATGCTCGGTCCAGCAGTGGTCGTCATTGCTGAATCAATCGGACCTATCTTGGCGACACAGGAAAAGCGCTCGGTCAACAATCATTGATGATTGCCGCAGGTACTGTGGAAAGGTCAGTTTTTGTCGCCACAAGTTTATAGCCGACACCATGGACGGTGACGATGATCGGGTCTTGCTCGGTAGAACCAAGTTTGTTTCGCAATCGCGTAATGTAGGACCGAATCGTTTCTGGCGAAGAATCCGAGGTGGTGGCCCATACCCGTTGTATTAGCGCCTCAGCACTGAAAACCTGACCTGCGTGTCTGAGGAAGAATTCGAGCAACGAATACTCTTTGGGTAACAGCGCCACCTCTTCACCACCCCTGGTGACTCGGTGTTCATTCAAATAGAGAAGTATTTCACCCCGGCTGAGAATATCACTGTGAGTTGATTGCCCCGGCCCGCGCCGAATCATTGACTTCACCCGCAACGTCAATTCCCTGAAGTGGAAAGGCTTCGTCAGGTAATCATCGGCGCCTGCTTCAAATCCAATTTCCTTGTCATCAATGGTGCGATTGCCAGTGAGCATCAAGACAGGAGTATTTCCACCGTGCTGCCTAAAGGTTCGGCATACGTCGATACCGCTCAATCCGGGCAAGTTCAAATCCAAAATGATCAGGTCGTATTTGTACAACCGCAGTTGATTAAGAGCCTCCGGTCCGCTGATCACACAGTCGACCAAGTAATCGTGAGCGGTGAGTGAATCTCTTATGAGCTCAGACAATTCAGTGTGATCTTCAACAACCAGAACCTTCGACATTAACGCACCTCGCTACGTGCCGGTGCGGCTTGCGGCTCATGCTTAAGCGTGGGTATGATCGCTCTCTGCTCAGCTTGTTGCAACCTGAACCAAAAACTAGATCCCGTGTCTGGGGAACTGACCACACCTATCTCTCCACCGTGGCTTTCTACAATTGCTTTGCAGATCGCTAAGCCAAGCCCCATGCCACGTTCATTATCGGCATCGAATTTTGATACCTGTTTGAACCGACCGAATATTTCCTTATGCTTGTCTGGCGAAATCCCCCGACCTTGATCGGTAACGCGAATTTCAACCTGCCCAGCTTCTAGAGGCAACGCAAACACGCTCACGGTGCTGCCGTCGGGCGAAAACTTAATCGCGTTGGATATCAAGTTGACGATCACTTGTATCAGTCTCGCTTCGTCAGCCATAACTTCCAGATTCGTATCAATGGATTGAATGGAGATTTGTTTGTAGAGCGCGAAACCTTCAAGACTCTCGATAGAGCACTGGATTGCCGATTGAAGCAGCGTTGGTTTTAACTCAATGGGAAGCTTTTTGGATTCAAATTTCTCAATGTCGAGAAGTTCATTGGCCAGATTAGTTAGTCGTTCGATGCTTTCTTCTGCAATTTTTGCTTTGTTCACCCCTGAGTCTGAAATATCACCGTAGACTCCGTCGGCAATAAGCGTTAACGTTCCTTGTAACGCGCTCAGAGGGGTTCGCAAGTCATGACCGATCATGGCGACGAATTCTTTTTTCAGACGCTCAATTTCTTCTCTTTCAGTGCGTGTGTCCGCGATCTTTTTTGCCATGCTGCGGAAAACAGCGTCGAGATGCGCGATTTCATCGTCCCCGTCGATCGGATCCAACAGTTGCTTGTTTTGTGCGAGTCGTTCGGCGTTCTCTACCAACACTCCTAATCTACGAACAATACCTTGGCTGAAGTACAAAACAAGTAACGGACATGCCATGAAGTTGGCTGCCAGAAGCCAGGCAAGAAGCTGTTGCACATTGCGGTCGTGTAATTTTGCTGCTTCGGAATCTACAGGTAGCATTTTGGAGTGCTTGTCTGCCATTGTCTTCAGATTTTGAATTTCTAAATCCAGCTTTGGTAACGAAGCTTTCTCAAGCTCGATAGTTTTACAGTTCTGCGCCACGTTCAAGATGGTCTTGGTGGTAGGAATAATTTCTGCTAGCTGATTTTTGTATTGCTCGTTCTTTTCTGTTAGTTCAGTCAGAACTTTCACGTCAGCTCGAACGGCACCAATATAGTCATTTAGATTTTGGCTTCCTTTGCTGCTTCCAGAGCCGACATGTGAGAATCTATCTTCTGCATCTGGACCGTGTTCAAATATATAAGCCTCTACATTTCGATCAGTGAGATCTGCTCGGAATTCAATGCAGTCTCTCACTAGTTTATTGATTGCGTCGGATGCTATCGCGCTTCGTTCAATGCTCTTGCGCATTTGAAGTGATTGCTGCAATGCCGAATTAAGCGCAACCGTCATGATCAATCCAAAGATGAGCGGCACAGATACGATCATCAGACCACTGTGGATCAATTTCAATTTCAATTTCGGTTTGGTTATTGGAAGGTTCATTTACCCCATTATGCCATCCAATTCTAGGCTTTGGGGCATAACACCCACCGGCAATGTCCGTTTCAACGAAAATTCAACAAATCCGCAACGGCGGTTCAACGAATTCCGTCAGGTTTTACCTGCGTAATCCATTTGGCTTATTCGATGGAGCGCAGCAAATCAGTGCCACAAACAAGCCATCTTCGATTGCGAAAATGACGTCCAGCGTATCATAACCCACGGAAGGGATTGTAGGTGAGCCAAACTTGGACTCTGCGCACTGATGGGTGCTGCAATCCTATGTCTCAATCTGATCATCAGATCATCAGTCTGTTACCGTTATCTTGCCGCTCATCCCTTCATGCCCGCTACCGCAGAAGACATCGCAGAAGAAGTCGTATTTCCCTGCCTTTTGCGGAGTTACTTTCAGTTCAGTTACCTTTCCTGGCACCACATCCGCTCTTAGATTCATTGATGGAATATTGAATCCGTGTGAGCGATCCTCAGTTGTGAGTTGAAAAACAACTGGTGCCCCTTTCTTGAGCGTAATCTCTTGGGGGCTGTATTCAAATCGCCTGGCGCTTATCTTGATAATTTTCGCACCGTCTTGGCTAGAAGCACCCAAGCAGGCTATCCCAAATACAGTGACGAAGCAAAATACAGCAACCATGCCAAATACACTTGTCACATTGATTTCAGAAATTGTTCGCTTGATCATACTGTTGCATCCTCTTTGATCGGGTATTCATTTAATTGATATTGATCTTTCCTTGATTGACTGAGCACATTTCGAAAACCCATCCCTTTATAAGGTTCAGCGGCATTCCATGGAATCGGCTGGCGCTTGGGCATGGAACCGGCCGGCGGCATAGGTAGCATCAAAGACTTCGCCGAGTGGTGCGCAATGTGTCCGGTCATGTGATGGTTCTCCTGATGAATGTGGCCATAAAAAACAGTCACATTCTGGAATGGCCTCAGCAAATCAATCGCTTTTGATCCGTCACGTGTTGCCCAATCCCATTGAGGATAAAGATCGAACAGGGGTCTATGCGTTAGCACAACGATATTCGCATCCTGCTTTTGCTTTGCCAGATCAGCCTTGAGCCACTCAAGCTGCGCCTCACCTATGCTTCCGGTTGGATCAGATACATTATCAATGGTGATGAAATGCACTCCCTTATGATCGAATGTATAGTGCGTTTCGCCGAAGAAGTCCTTGTAGGTCGCGCCCTGATCCAGAGATGCGTCATGCTCGCCAGGCATGAAATGAACGACCTTGGTGTCCAACTCACCTACTATCTGCTTGAACTCTTTCATGCGCTGCTTGCGTACGTTGGTATCATCGGTGGTTTGCGTCAGGTCGCCGGTGAACACGATAAAGTCAGGCTTCTGTTTCAGGCTGTTCACCTCCTTGACGGCTTTGATCAACGTACCGCCGGCGTCAGGGTTGATCTTGGCTCCTTCAAATCCCCAGTGACTGTCTGAAAGCTGAACGAAAAAGAAATCCTTGCTCTTGCCACCGGCAAAACTTAGTGCTGGTTGACCGCCTAAGCCCGATAGAAAGACGACTCCGCCCATGCCAGCCAACTTCAAAAACTCTCTGCGATCTATTTCCATTGTCATTTTTTCTCCTCACATTTGACAGCTTCAATACAAGAAACCGCTGGCAAGCAAAAATAATTCCCTAAATCCGAAAAGAAATGATGAAAAGGTCCGAAAAGAAATTCCCAGGGTCTGAAACTCCCAACTGATGGGGCGAGAATAAATTTGCGAGCAAATCAGTTAATCCTTTTGACACCCCAGGAGAAACCAAATTGTCAATCGCAATCACAGATAAAGCCAAGCTCATGAGGCTGACTCAGTCGGCTACCATGACTGGCGGATTCCTTCTCTTGTTCACTGAAATAAGGTTTGAGCACCGGGCAGTCCTAATTGATGATTGGCGACCATGGATTCCCCTTATTTTTTGTGGGTTGATGCTGATGGTGATTCCGACCGCCAGTGTGCTATGGGAGCGCGGTGGTAAATCCACGCTTTTGGGATGCTATTGTTTGACCGTGTGCCTTGGTGTGTTGGGTCTGTATTTTCATTCCGAAGGACACTTGCTGCCAAGACTAATCGAGCTCTTCACCGTCTGGTCAAGCAACCTACAAACTGGAGCCGCCATCAAGGCATTACATCCACCACTGCTTGCGCCAGCAGCATTTATTGGATTAGGTTCAATAGGTTTTCTTTTCTGCATAAGTGAAAACCAGGACATTGGTGACAAACTAAAAGTAGTAAGTTGGAATACATGAAATTTTTCCATAATCGCAGAAAGGAATTCGAGCAGTTCACCTGGCCTCACGGCCATGACCTCTTCCGGCTGGCTTATTGGCGACTGGCTAATGCGCAAGATGCTGAGGATGTAGTTCAGGAGACTTATTTGAGAGCGTTTCGTTCCTTTCATACGTTTCGGCTTGGCACCAATGTCAAAGGATGGATGACGCGAATCCTCCTCAACGTTATTAATGACAGCCTCAAGAAGCGCGTCCGAGACGCTGACTTATTGGCGTTTGACGATGGTGACGATCTAATCATGTCTGTGGCGGACCAATCGGCCATAGCAAGAGATCCTTTGGTGCAGTTGAGCGAAGAAGAGATTGGTCCTGACTTGCTGGAGGCGCTGCAGCAGCTGCCTACAGCACTGCTTCATCCGCTCTTACTGCGGGAATTGGAAGACATGTCTTACGCTCAGATTGCGGAGATTCTCGGCGTTCCAACTGGCACAGTGATGTCACGTTTGTTTCGAGCAAGAAAAGTCGTTAAAGACCGACTGACCAAAAATGTGAAGGGGACCATTAAACAGGAGGTTGCGGATGAAATGCAGTGATGCTCGGCCACTCTTAGATCTGCTTTGCGATGGTGCGCTCGAAGCCAAAGATTCTGCGCTCGTGCTTGATCATCTGAAGTCGTGCGACGAATGTGAACGTGATTGGAACGACCTGGAACAGTTGCGTTCCCGCTTTCAGGAAGCGAAAGAGAACCCCCAGATGCCGGCAGGGCTAATGGAGAAAATATCGCAGAAGCTCAAAGATGAGGAAAGAAATCAGCAGAGGAGATTTATCCAACGATTTTCTCGACCACTTCCGCTGATGGCAATTGCCGCAACGTTTGCACTGATTGGATTTCTCCTTTTGCCGTGGATTCATCACATTGATACACCATTGACCGCGATGCAACCAGCATCGGCGGATACTCTGGTGGAAGATCTGGTTTCGGAAGGGACTTTGGAGCCGGCCATCGATAGAAACGAGCTTGCCAAAAAATTGGGCTATGACTTAAGGTTTGTTCGTCTTCCTGCCTGGCAGATGAACAAGTTAGGTGTGTATAGATCGCAGGGATCAACGCCGATTGCAAGAATGGATTTTGTCAGGAAGGGGCTCTCAGGCGATCAGCACCTCAGTTGTTACCAGGCTCCTGAAGGTGTGATTCAGGCAAACGCCGCTAACCTTGAGAATGTCGAGGGCAAGCATGTTTTCTTCGGTAACCACGGCAAATTTCAATTTGCGCTGTGGTCCCAGAATGGACGAGACTATCTCATGGTGACAATGCTTTCCAGACCGCAGCTGGAAGAGATCGTGCGGGGCGCATAATCGAGGATCGGTGGTGGCAATGCTAAAGATGACGTATATGCAAAATCTACTGAAGATTCAATATCCTATTATTCAGGCGCCCATGGCGGGCACAGATACTCCGCAGTTCGTGGCAGCCGCTTGTAACGCCGGAGTGCTGGGTTCACTTGGTGCGCAGTACAGATCACCGGAAGAGATCAGAAAGGCGATTGCCGAAATCAGGGGCCTGACTGATAAGCCATTTGCCGTCAACTTATTTGCACTAGATCAGCAAATGGCGCCAGATGATGAACAAATCACGCAAGCGCGCAGTCACTTGCAAAAGTATTACACGCAGTTTGGCGTTCCCCTTCCAACTGTTGAATCGGTGAAAATCGGCATCGACCCTGAGGCTCAGCTTCAGGCTATTCTGCAGGCACGAGTGCCGGTGTTTTCGTTTACGCTTGGAACTCTTCAATCAAACTGGATAGAGGCGTTCAAGGGAGTGGCGACATTTTTGATTGGCACTGCTACCAATGTTAAAGAAGCACAGGTTCTTGAAGCCGCTGGTGTCGATGCCATAAGCGCCCAGAGCAGCGAAGCTGGTGGGCACCGGGGCACCTTCATCGGCTCGCCTAAGAGCTCAATGATTGGTGCCATGGCTCTGATACCACAAATGGTGGATGCCGTGAAGCTTCCTGTGGTTGCTGCCGGCGGCATTATGGACGGACGCGGCATTGCTGCAGCTCTTGCCCTCGGCGCACAAGGAGTGCAGTTGGGTACGGCATTGCTTACAGTTAGCGAGAGTCCGGCCCACGCCAGCTACAAAAAGGCGATTCGGGAGCACGATGCTGATGAAACGACAATTACAAAAGTATTCTCGGGTGGTGCGGCCCGAGGAATCGAGAATGCTTTTATTGACGAAACCAGCGAGATATCGTTGCTGCCATTTCCGTACCAGAATTCATTGACACGACCTTTTAGAAAGATAGCAAACGAAACCGGGCAAATCGATTACACCAACCTCTGGTGCGGACAAGGCGGTCGGCTGGCAAGGGAGATGGCGCTCAAAGATCTTGTCACAGAACTGATGGCTGAAACTGAAGCTGTTTTGAGCAGAGTAGCTGCCTTGAAACTGCGGCTTTAATCTTCGATGCGCTCCTACTCAGCCAAAGAGTATGAAGTCAAGGCACTTGAGTTCTATCTTCATTTTGTTGAATGAGAATTGGTGCAAGTCGTTCGAAATACTCGCGAAAATTGCCATCGAGAATTGCTTGGCGAGCGTTAGTTGCCTCTCTTATTAGATAGCGAACATTGTGAATTGCCGCCAATGTAGCTCCTGAATATTCTTTTGCGCGGATGAGGTGATGCAAGTAAGCACGGCTAAAAAATTTGCAGGTGTAGCAATCGCAGGTTTCGTCAATTGGTCCGAAGTCTCTTCTGGAAGCCGCTGTTCTAACTGATACTCGTCCTTTGGCAGTAAAAACCGATCCATGCCTGGCTAACATCGTAGGGGCAACACAGTCAAACATGTCGATACCGCATCTGATGGCATAGAGAATATCCCATGGTGTTCCAATTCCCATCAAATATCTCGGCTTGTGCACGGGCATTAACGGTGTTGTAAATCTGACGATCCTTTCAATTTCGCTTCGCGCTTCGCCGACGGCGACACCACCAATTGCGTAACCAGGCAGATCGAAGGAAGTGACTACTTCAGCCGACTTCAGGCGCAGGTCTTCGTACATGCTTCCCTGAATAATCCCGAACAGAGCTTGTCTGTCCTTGCGAGCGTGCGTTGCCTGGCAAATTTCTAGCCAACGGTGCGTGCGTTCCATAGCCGCTTCAGCTTCACCATACGTAGCTGGATTCTTAACACATTCATCGAAAGCCATGATTATGTCGGCGCCGATCGCGTTCTGAATTTCCATCGATATCGATGGACTTATAAAATGAGCGCGGCCAGTTCTATGATCTCGAAAGTGCACACCATCATCGGCGATGCGACGAAGCTCATCTAAGCTAAAAACCTGAAAGCCACCGGAGTCGGTGAGTATCGGCAGTTTCCATGACATGAATTTATGCAAACCGCCGGCGCTGGCAATGAGCTCGTGCCCCGGGCGCAAGTAGAGATGGTAAGAGTTGGAGAGAATAATTTCGGCACCGCAATCTATAACGTCAGTAAAATTCATTGAGCGAAGAGAGGCGTTGGTCGCCACGGGTATAAAAGCCGGCGTGCTAACCGTTCCGTGGGGTGTGGTGAGAAGGGCCGCTCTGGCACCGGACCAGGGGCATATGGCGTCTGTTTCAAATGTTATGGAACTTGACATTGGAGCCTTGAACCGGAATCTTGTTACTTACTTTACCTGGAGGATGCAGGCTACTTGAACGAGTCTATCCCCATCTTCGCCAAAGTAATACCTGCACTGGCCCTATGTGGATAAAAAATCGCAAAAGCTATCTCTTTAAAATGCTATGAAGATTAAATTGCTTGGCTTTCAG
>Ga0182024_10025402_pt1 | contig 10461 bp, 10 predicted proteins | sample P32metaG_FD_120480 | JGI IMG/M metagenome (GOLD analysis project Ga0182024, IMG submission 120480) | Permafrost microbial communities from Stordalen Mire, Sweden - P3-2 metaG (Illumina Assembly) | ecosystem: Environmental > Terrestrial > Soil > Wetlands > Permafrost | place: Sweden: Stordalen...
ATCCCGCCCTCGCGGTTGATCTTGTCGATCGCGATCGAGATTCCGTCGATGAACGTCTTGCCGCCCTCGGCGAGGCCGCCAGTGAGCGAATTGGGCGCGCCGATCACGATTTCCGGCTCCTCGGCGCGGCCAATCCGCGGGAGGCCCATCAAGGCGGTGCTGGCCGCCAAACCTGCCAAACCCGCTCTGCGCGTAATCTTCATGGTCTTATTCCTCCCTCTGGATGGCCTGCCGCGCCGGCCGTTCACACGCCGAGATAGGCACGGCGCACGAATTCGGAATCTTGCAGCGTCTCGCGGTTTCCCGCGAGCACAACATGCCCGTTGGCGAGGATGATTCCCCCCGTCGCCATCTCGAGGCAAGTCGCATTTTGCTCGACCAGCAGAATTGTCGTCCCCTTGCGCTGGATATCGGCGAGCCGCTCGAACACCAGTTCCGCCAGGAGCGGCGACAGCCCCAGCGAGGGCTCGTCCAGCATCAGGAGCCGAGGGAAATTCATCATCGCCCGTCCGATCGCGAGCATCTGCTGCTCGCCGCCGGAGAGGGTCCCGCCATGCTGCCTCCGCCGTTCGGCCAGCCGCGGAAACAATTCGTAGACGGTCGCGAAGGCCTCGGCCGGCGTCACGGGCGCGCGCTCGCGGATGAAGCTGACGAGCAGGTTTTCCTCCACCGTAAGGTTGGGAAACACCTGCCGTCCCTCCGGAACATGCGCGATGCCGGCGCGTGCCACTTGATGCGGCTTCATCCCGAGCAGCGATTGCCCGGCCACCGAAACGGTGCCGCCGCGGGCTGGATTGAGGCCGGAGATCGCGCGCAGGATGCTGGTTTTGCCGGCGCCGTTGGCGCCGAGGAGCACGAACACGGCGCCCTCGTCGAACGAGAACGACACCTCGCGCACCGCGAACAAATCGCCATAGGCGACGGAAAGGTCATCGACGGCGAGGAGGTTCATTGCCACGCACGCTGCTTGGTGCCGAGATAGGCCGCGATCACCACCGGATCGTGCGCGACCTCGGTGGGGGTGCCGTCGGCGACCACGGTGGCGTTGTGCAGCACCACCAGCCGGTTCACCATCGCCGCCAGCACGGACAGCACATGCTCGACCACGATGACGGTAATGCCGCGCTCGCGGTTGAGGGCGAGGATTTGCGTCACCAGCGCCTCGGCCTCGTCGTGGGTGAGGCCGGACAGGCTCTCGTCCAGCATCAGGAGACGGCAATGGCCGGCGATGGCGCGGCCGATCTCCACCCGCTTGCGGTCGGCCAAGGTCAGTCCCGACGGCTTGCGGTCGGCGAGGCCTTCGAGACGCATCGCGGCGAGCACGGATTTCACATCGTCCCGCCACGCGCGGCCCTCCGCATGGCATTGGGTCGCGGAAACCGCGATGTTCTCGCGGACCGTCATGGTTTCGAACAGCCTGATCTTCTGGAAGGTGCGGGAAAGCCCGGCGCGGCGGCGGTCGTGGGCCGGCGCGCGGGTGCAATCTTGGCCGAAATAGGTGATGGCGCCGGCGCTCGGCGACAGATTGCCGCTGATGATCTCGAACAGCGTCGATTTGCCGGCGCCATTGGGGCCGATCAAGCCCATCACCTCGCCCTCGCGCACCGCGAACGAGACGTCGCGCAGCGCCACCAGGCCGCCGAAATTGCGGGCGATGCCGGCGACTTCAAGCGCGATTTCGGGATCGTTCATTCGAGGCTCTCTCCGCGCCGCAGCTTGGGCATTAGGCCGACGATGCCTTGCGGCGCGCGCAACACCACCACCAGCAGCATCAGGCCGTAAACCAAGATGTCCAAGCCGGTCATGTTCAGCTTGGTCGAGCCCCAATTGGTCGCCTCGGACAACAGGATCATCACGGCGCCCCCGATCACCGGTCCCCAGGCGGTGCCCAGCCCGCCGATCAACGCCGGGAGCTGAAGCTGGATCGCTTGCGACAGGCCGAACGCCGTCTCGGGGTCGATCGCCTGATAAACCTGGATGTAGAACGTGCCGGCGACCGAGGTCATGACCGCGCTGACCAGGAGGCCGAGCAGCTTGGTGCGGAAGACTCGCACCCCCGATGCCGCTGCCGCGACCTCGTCGTCCCGCACCGAGCGCAATTCCAGGCCGAACCGGCTCGAAAGGATGCGCCGGCTGATCCAGAAATAGACGATCACCAGGACCAGACCGGCATAGACGAACGGCACCGGCGAACGCGACTGGGCGCCCCACCATGAATTTCCGAGGAAGGTCAGCGCCAAGCCATTGTCGCCGCCCGTCAGATCGACGTAGTGGCGCGACAGCTGATCGAAGGCGAGCGACACGGCAATCGTCGCCAGCGCGAAGAACACGCCGCGCATGCGCAGCGTCATGGCGCCCATCACCAGCGCGACCATGAGCGAGATCGCCGCCCCCACCCACACGCCGAGCCAAGGCGAGATGCCGTAATCGTTGAACAGGATGCCGCCGACATAGGCGCCCAGCCCGAGAAACACGCCGTGGCCGAGCGACAATTGTCCGCCGATGCCCGCGACGATGTTCCAGCTTTGCCCGAGGGCGATGAAGATCAGCGCCCGCACGATCACCGCCAGCACGAAATTGTTGTTGGTGAAGGGCAGGAGCGGCAGAATCGCGACGATCAGCGCCGGCAACAGCGAGAGGATCATCGAGCGCCAGCGCTGCACCGGCATTCTCGACGGCATGGTCGCTTCTGTCCCGGTCACGTCCGCGCCTATTCCGAGCGGTGGCCGAAAAGGCCGATGGGCCGAAAGGCGATGAACACCAGCAGCAGCACATAGAGCGGCACGTCCTGCAGCGCGGAATTCCACAGCATCGCCGTCATCTGCTGGACCACGCCGCAGAAGATGCCGCCGAGGAACGCGCCGTTGATGCTGCCCAATCCGCCGATCGTGGTGGCGATGATAATGATCGGCATTAGCGAGAATCCGACCGAAGGTTGCACGGGAAAATAGGTCACCATCACCGTGCCGGCGATTCCCGCCAGGCCGCAGGACAGCGCGAACGCGGTGAGATTCACGGTCTGCGAATTCAACCCGACGATCTCGGCCGCCTCGATATTGTCGGCAACCGCGCGCACCGCCTTGCCCCAGCGCGTGCCCCGCAGCATGAGCTCGACCCCGACCGTGAAAACGACCGCGACGCCGAAGGCGACGATCTGCGCCTCGGAAAGGAATAGCGGTCCCAAAATCACATATTTGCCGCTGAAATAGGATTTCGCGCCGTGCGTATCGACGCCGAAGATGAGCTGGGCGATCATCTCCAGCACCAGCGCCAAACCGATCGCGGCCAGGAGCTGGCTCAGCGTGGCATGGCCGACGAAGCGGCGGAACACGAAACGATACTGCAGCGCGCCCAGCGCCGCCACGAACAGGAAACTCAGCGGAATGACATAGAGCGGATCGAGGGCGAAGATGCTAAAGGCGAGAAAACCGATATACATGCCATACATCACCAGATCGCCGTGGGCGAAATTGACGATCCGCATCACTCCGAATGCGAGGCTGAACCCGATCGACAGGAGGCCATAGACGCCGCCGACGAGAACGCCGCTGACGATCGCCTGGAGGATCTGGAACATCGCGTCCGGATTCGGCCGTTCGTGTCGAATCAGCGAGGCCGCGGCGCGCGATCGGATGGGACATCGAGTTCAGTCACGCTTCCCCCCTGGTTGCTCTCGGCCCGACGGGACTTTCGATCGCCCCCAATTTATCCATTCCACAATGGATGCTTACGGCAAGGTCCCAATTCGCCCGATTCCGGACCGGAATCGTGAACGATTGCCCCCGAGATTAGGTTTTCTAGTCGCCCCTGAATCTCGTGGTCCACCATGACCTGCCCCGGGATTTTCCACCAGATCATTTGTTGGGCATCCGGCTGCCGGCGATGCGGCGCCGAACGAACGTTGTGGCGGCACACGGATGAGTTACTCCGATAATTTCGCCTCCCGCACGACCGCCGTTTGCAGCAGGCGCGTCACGTTCGCCCGCACGCATGCGACTGCGGCGTTCTGATCGACAAACGCCTGTTTCGGGTAGCTTACTGCCGGTCGCTAGCCTAAAGGCTTTGTACCCGTGAAGAGGTAAATCGATTGGAGCGACATAGTACAAAGCAGTGAGGCGGAGGTGTAGCCAGCGTTGGTATATGTGGAGAGGGTACTGGTGGTCATGAACGAATAGGCGTCGATGAAGGTGTACTGCAACTCGCTTTTGTAGAGGCCGGAGCCCCCCGTAACGGCTGGAACCAGCTTGAAATTGCCTAACGCGACCGCCTTGTTCCCGGGTTGCGTCGTCGTCTTGGTCGCAGTGCCGACGAACACTTCGAAGAAGCCGCTAGTGTTGGACCCCTGCCTAAGAATGGCTCCAGGCTTGCCGACTCCCGGAAATTGGAAATACTCGATGGGCTGGAGACCGAACGACAACGGACAGGTGCCGCCATTGAACGCATCCTCGGCCAGGACATAATCAGATTCCGAGTATATCCCGGGCACCGGCTGCACCGGTGCCGCCGAAGCGACCACCGGAAATATCGTCGCGGTCGCAAGGATGCCCCATCTAATTCTCATGATCTTTCCCCCTTTTGATCGTCAGCTTTCCGCGCTGATTTGCCGCGAATTTTAGTGTCTTGCGGATTTTCGGTCAACCTGGAGTGGACCTCGATGGCATTGGTTGGGTTCACGGCGCTCGGCGACCCGGTGAGATAAGGCGTTGTCGATGTAGAAGTCGCCAGCATCGCCGATTCGGGAGTGGGTCAGTTAATTGACCCACTACCGCGTTAGACCTGCCCTGGAATTTTCCACCAGATCATTTGTTGGGCGCGGGCGACCGGCTTCCGGCGATGCGGCGCCGAACGAACGTCGCGGCGGCAAACGGACGATTACTCCGACAGCTTCGCCTCCCGCACGGCCACCGTCTGCGTGAGCCGCGTCACGTTCGCCTGCATGCCCACGAGTGCGGCGTTTTGATCGGTGAGCGCTTGCTTCAAGACGGCGATCTCGTTGCGGTCGGCCGTCACTCGCTCGTGGTCGGCGACAAATCTTGCGTTTGATACCTCCAACGCCGCGATCCTGGCGTCGCGGTCTTGAAGCTCGGCATAAAGACCTTTGATGGCGGCAAGCGCCACGCCCTGGGCGTTGCCGGTATTGATGGTGGTGTCGCCTTCGCCCAAGCCGAAAGCCTCCTTGAAGTCCTGCGCCGTCGGGCCAAGCCAGCGCTCGCCCGGATCGCCCTGTTTCTTCATGCGGAAATTGAACACCGGCATGTCCACCAGGCGACGCAGGATTTCGCGCTCGTCGACCGCGTGGAAATCCTGCTTCAAATTGCGGTCGCTCGAACATTCCCAGCCCGTGCCGCCATTGAAAAAACAAATGGGGCCGTCGCCGCTTCCGGTCTGGAAGTATGCGGCATAATCGTCTTGGCTGAATCCGAACACGCCACTGCCAGAGTAGCCGTTCTTAGAGTATCCGAGGCCTGAGACTCCAAAGCTGCCGTAGCTGGTTCCATCCACACCGTCGCCGACGGTCCCGGTCGCGTTTAGTGCGGTGCTGGCGTTGTTTTGGTTGGTGATGGTGAATATTCCTGCGCTGCCATACTGGCCATACCCGCGGCCACCGCTTGCACCGCCGGCGTTGGTCGCGCTGAGAGCGGTTTGAGATTTGGTGAGATGGACGTTGTCGATGTAGAAGTCGCCGGCATCGCCGATTCCGGTGTGATAGCCCTGGATCGCCGCCCCGCCGGTGCCGCTCGTGTCCGTCGCGACGGCGTAGACGCCATAGCCGGCGGCGCCTGTGCCCTCGGCGAACATTCCGGCGGCTTTGGCGCCGCTCGTCGTGCCCTTGATCCCGTTGCCCTTGCTGGCGGCGCCGAGGATTGCCATGGCGCCGGGCGCTCCGCTTCCGGTAGCGTCGACGGTCAAGCCCGCGCCCGTTCCGGAATAGGCGCAGGTCCCCGGGGTCGCGCCCAAAGGGAGCCTGCAGAGGGCGAAGGCGGATGAGGCGGTCGATCCGACGAGAACGGCGCCGAGCGCGATGACGACGAGCGCGCGGCCCGCGCGCCTGGGAAAAGAAGATGACATCGGAGTCTCCTTCGATTTCCGGCGATTTCCGGATAGGGCCATCATGGCGCGGTCTCCTGACCTCGGCAACGGCGGCAACGTTTCGCAGAGAGGGCTCGCCTCCGCGGGCGTCGCGGCCTGTCATGATTTGTTTCTTGCTTGACGGGAGGTTTGCCGCGCATTAGGTTATGCTCAATCGTAGTATAAGAATTGGGCCGGATGATAAATCCGGTTTTATTTGTAAGGTATAATGCTCAAAATGAGCATATGGAGGAGGAAGCCGCGATGTCGCTGATCGAGACCCGCTCAACTCCCACCGGGATGCCGCTCTCCGGCCTGTATGAGCGCGTTCGCCATCACGTTCCGGCGTTGGAATGGCCGGCCTATGCCGGCGACATCGAAGCCATCGTGCGACTGAAGCGCGAGCGCGACGCCGTGATCCTGGCGCACAATTATCAGACCCCCGAAATCTTCCACACCGTCGCGGACATTGTCGGCGACAGCCTGGCATTGGCGCGCGAAGCCGGGAAAACCGACGCCAAGGTGATCCTGCTCGCCGGAGTCCATTTCATGGCCGAGACGGCGAAGCTGCTCAATCCCGAGAAGACCGTGCTGATCGCCGACACGCGGGCCGGCTGTTCGCTGGCGGAATCGATCACCGGCGCCGATGTCCGCTTGCTGCGCGAGCGCTATCCCGACGTGCCGGTCGTGACCTACGTCAACAGCTCGGCCGAGGTGAAGGCCGAATCCGATATCTGCTGCACGTCGGGCAATGCGAAGAAGGTGGTGGAATCGCTGGGTGCGCCGCGCGTCATCATGCTGCCGGACGAATATCTCGCCCGCAACATCGCCGCCAAGACCGACATCGAGATCATCGCCTGGACCGGGCATTGCGAGGTCCACGAACGCTTCACGCCCGCCGACATCGCCGAATTGCGGGCGAGCCATCCCGGCGTGACCGTGCTGGCGCATCCGGAATGCCCGCCCGATGTGGTCGCGGTCGCGGACTTTACCGGCTCGACCGCGGGCATGATCGACTATGTCGGAACTTATCGCCCCGCGCGGGTCGCTCTCATCACCGAATGTTCGATGAGCGACAACGTGGCTGTCGCCTATCCCGATCTTGAATTCGTGCGGCCCTGCAATCTGTGCCCGCATATGAAGCGCACCACCTTGCCGGGAATCAGGCGCGCGCTCGAAACCATGACCCATGAAGTGACGGTCGCGCCGCATCTCGTCGCCCGCGCCCGCGCCTCGGTGGAGCGGATGCTGGCAGTGAAATAGATATGACCGACCGCATCGTCATTGTCGGCGGCGGCGTCGCCGGACTGGCGACCGCGCTCCGCCTGGCGCCCGTCCCCGTGACGTTGCTGGCGGGCGCGCCGCTCGCAACCGGGGCGGCGACCGCCTGGGCCCAAGGCGGGATCGCGGCGGCGCTCGGCGCGGACGACAGCCCCGCCTGTCACGCGATCGATACGCTCGCGGCGGGCGCGGGCATCGGCGATGTCGCGATCGCCCAGCGCGTCGCTGCCGCCGCGCCCGATGCGGTCGAATGGCTGGCGCGGCTCGGCGCGTCTTTCGACCGCGATGCGAGCGGCGCGATCGCGCTGGGTCTCGAAGCCGCGCACTCCCGCCGCCGCATCGTCCATGCCCAGGGCGACGGCACCGGGCGGGCGATTCTGGAAACGCTGATCGCGGCGGCGCGCAGCGCGGCATCGATCGAATTGCGCGAAGGCTGGCGCGCGGTCGATCTCGTGCTCGATCGCGAGGAGCGCGTCGTCGGCATCGTTGCGATCCACGGCGAGCACCGCGAATTCGTGCCGGCGCGCGCGGTGGTGTTGGCTACCGGCGGGATCGGCGGCCTTTACAAGCATACCACCAATCCGTTGGGTGCGGTCGGCTCCGGGCTGGCCCTTGCGGCGCGGGCGGGCGCGGTGCTGCGCGACGTCGAATTTGTGCAGTTTCATCCCACCGCGATCGCGCTCGGCGGCGATCCCATGCCGCTCGCGACCGAAGCGCTGCGCGGCGAAGGCGCGGTGCTGGTCAATGGTCGCGGCGACCGCTTCATGGCGGGCGTGCCCGGCGCGGAACTGGCGCCGCGCGATGTCGTCGCGCGCGCGATCTGGCGCGAGATCGAACGCGGCGAGCGAGTCTTTCTCGATGGGCGCGATTCTATCGGCGACAAGTTTCCGAAGCGCTTCCCGTCAGTGACCGCGTTGTGCCGGGCGGCCGGCCTCGATCCCATCACGGCGCCGATCCCGGTCCGGCCGGCGGCCCATTATCACATGGGCGGCGTCAAGGTCGACGGGCGCGGCCGCTCCGGCCTCGAAGGCCTCTGGGCCTGCGGCGAAGTGGCGGCGAGCGGGCTCCACGGCGCCAACCGCCTCGCCAGCAATTCGCTGCTCGAAGCTCTCGCCTTCGCGCCCTGGATCGCCGAGGACATCGCGGTCCTGCCGGCGCCGCGGCGGTCGTTGCCGGCCATCCTGCCGAGCGCCGCGGCGAACGCGCCGTCCGACGATCGCAAGATCGCCGAGCTTCGCGAGACAATGGAAAATTGCGTCGGCGTGGTCCGGGATGGAGAGGGACTCGCCCAAGCGGTGACGGAATTCGCTGCCTTCGGGTCGGATCGAAGCGCCGAAGGCGAGCGCGCCGCCGTCGGCTTGCTGATTGCGGCGGCGGCGTGGTCGCGGCGCGAGAGCCGGGGCGGCCATTTCCGCAGCGACTGTCCTCATCCCCGCAACGAGAATGTCGCTTCCTCGGAGTTGACGCTGGCGGCGGCCTATCGCACCGCCGCCGAACTCGGCGCTCCGCGTCAGGTACGAAGGCGCAAGTGACCGCGATCCTGGAGTCGCTCCCGGCGCTGCTGATCGAACCGATCGTCCGCGCCGCGCTCATTGAGGATCTCGGCCGCGCCGGCGACATCACGACGCGTGCCGTGATTCCCGCCGCCGCCCGGCTCGAAGGCGTGATCGCCGCGCGCCAGCCTGGCGTCGTCGCCGGAATCGCTGTCGCGCAAATCGCCTTCGTTCTGCTCGATCCCACGATCGGCTTCGCGATCGAAAAACCGGACGGAGCGCGAGTCGGGAAGAATGAAATCGTCGCCCAAATCTCAGGCCCTGCGCAGGGTATCCTCACAGCCGAGCGCGTCGCCTTGAATTTCCTCTGCCGCCTCTCCGGCATCGCGACGGCGACCGCGCGCCTGGTCGATGCGGTAAAGCCGCATCGCGCGAAAATCACCTGCACGCGCAAGACGACGCCGGGCCTGCGGCTCCTCGAAAAGCACGCCGTGCGGGCGGGCGGGGGGATCAATCATCGCTTCGGGCTCGATGACGCGATCCTGATCAAGGACAATCACATCGCGGTCGCGGGCGGCATTGGTCCGGCGGTCGAGCGCGCTCGCGCCGCCATCGGCCATCTGGTGAAGATCGAAATCGAAGTCGACACGCTCGACCAGCTCGAAGAGGCGCTCGGCCTGCCGGTCGATACCGTGCTGCTCGACAACATGGATCCGGAGATGCTGGCGCGCGCGGTGAAGATGGTGGATGGCCGGATGGCCACCGAAGCCTCTGGCCGCATTACCGAAGCGACGGTGCAGGCGATTGCCGCGGCCGGCGTCGATTACATCTCTTCAGGTTGGATCACGCACAGCGCGCCGATCCTCGATCTCGGCCTCGACGTCTAACCTTGATGCAGCATCGCGATGCCCGCGCCGATCAGAACGAGGCCGGCGAATTGCGCCCAGCCGAACGGCTCGCCCCACAGATAATGCGCGGCGAGCGCGACGACAAAATAGGACACGGAGACCGCCGGGAAGGCGAGCGAGAGCGGTATGCGTCGAAGGGCGACGATGTAGAAGAAAAAAGCCACCGCGTAGACAACGAGCCCGCCGATGGTGAAGGGGCTGACGAATTGCGGGAGCCATGCGGCGCCGGCACGATCAGCCCCGGTCTTCAGCAGGATTTGCGCGCAGACGCCGAGCAGGATGCTGCCCGCGAGCGCCGCGTAATAGAGGGCCTGGCCTTCCATCTCCATCTCGCCGCGGCGCCCGATGCGTTGGGTTTTGTCGCCGACGATTATAGGCCGCAAGCGTCGAGCAAGGCCGAAATAACCGCGTCGCTCCCGAAAAATTCTTCCGCCAGCCGCCGCGCGGCTCGGGCATGAAGCGCATAGTCGGTATTCACTTGGCGAATCGCCGCGACCGCCTCCTCGATGGTCAGATAATCGAGGAAGCCTTCGCCGGCCGGGTAGAACCGATCCGCGCCGGTCTTCATCGTGACCACGGGCCGGCCGGAGGAGAGATAACAGACGCTGCGGTCGCTGAACCAGCCGCTGTTCGGCCGCACGTAAATGTCCTTGGCCACCGTGAACTCCCCGCGCGAGCCTTGGATGAAGTCGCGGTAAGCATCCATCGTC
>Ga0182024_10025403_pt1 | contig 10461 bp, 5 predicted proteins | sample P32metaG_FD_120480 | JGI IMG/M metagenome (GOLD analysis project Ga0182024, IMG submission 120480) | Permafrost microbial communities from Stordalen Mire, Sweden - P3-2 metaG (Illumina Assembly) | ecosystem: Environmental > Terrestrial > Soil > Wetlands > Permafrost | place: Sweden: Stordalen...
AGCGCGGCCTCGAGGCGGACATCCGCGTGCTTGTCGCGGTCCACGATGCTCGAGGCATAGAGGACCATCGATTCCATCGCAAAGGTCTGCGCGGCCATCCGGGCGAGCTTCTCCGCCACGGCGGCATGGTGGCCGATGGGCGCGCCCCATTGCACCCGGTCGCTCGCCCACTCGCGGGCGATGCGCAGGCAGCGCTTCGCGAGGCCCGTGCAGGCCGCGGGGAGCGTGAGCCGGCCCGTGTTGAGCGTCGTAAGCGCCACGCGCAGGCCTTTCCCCTCCGCCAGCAGGATATTCTCGCGCGGGATGCGCACGTCCGTGAAGCGGATCACGGCGTTATACAGGGCCTTGAGGCCCATGAAACGGCACCGGTGCGTGACCTCGATGCCCGGCGTGTCCATGTCCACGATGAAGGCGGTGATGCCGCCCCGGCTCTTTCCCGGAGGCGCGGGCGTCCTGGCCATCACGACGATGACTCCCGCCTTGACGCCATTGGTGCACCAGAGCTTCTCGCCATTGAGCACGTAATGCGTGCCGTCCCCGATGGGCTCCGCGTGGGTCTCCATCTTCGCCGGGTCTGAGCCGACCCTGGGCTCGGTGAGCGCGAATGCCGAGATTTCGCCTCCGGCCACGCGGGGCAGGAAGCGGCGTTTCTGCTCCTCCGTGCCGAAGAGGATCAGCGGCTGCGAGACGCCGATGGATTGATGGGCGGAGAGGAGCGCGGTCAGATTGCCGCAATAGCTGCCGAGGAGCATTCCGGCCCGGCAGTAATTGGTCTGCGAAAGGCCGAGGCCGCCGTATTCGGTCCCGATTTTGATGCCGAACGCGCCCAGCCCCGCAAGCCCCTTGATAACCTCCGCGGGAATTTCGCCGGTGCGGTCGATCTCGTCAGGATCCACGTGCTCGGCCAGAAAATTGCGCAATCGCGCCAGGAACGCGTCACCGGGGTCGCGGTCCGCCGGCGGCTGCCCGGGGAAGGGACGCATCTGGTCCATCTGGCAGCGGCCCATGAAGAGCCCGCCTACGAAGCCGCGCTCGGCCTGCGCGGATTCCCGGGCGCTTTCGCTCAACTCGAGCGCGGCGCGCTGGCCGGCGGACATTTTTGAGGTATCGATTACGGATTCAGTTTCAAGGGTTGGCATAAAATCTCCTGTTGGTTTGACTCATTTCCTGGAGCAACTGGCATGGTGCAAAATGGGCGCCCGACCGGGCCTCTTCCTCGCGCAACGCCGCGACGATGGCGGCGGCTCCGAGCGAATCCGCATACCGCAGCGGCCCGCCGCGAAATGGCGCGAACCCCGCGCCCATAATCATCCCGAAATCGGCGTCCGCGGGCTCCGCGACGACTTTCTCCTCGATGCATCGGGCGGCTTCGTTGACCATCAGGAGCACCATCCGGCGCTGCATCGCCGCGCGGTCCAGGGTGGGAAGGGCGCCGGTGTCACGGTATTTCGCCGCGTTGGGATTGGGGGCCGATTTCGCTTTTTGGTGAATATAAAACCCGCGCCCGGATTTTCTCCCGAGCAGTCCATCGGCCATCATCCGGCTTATTACCGCGGGGACGTGCATGCGCCCGGGGAAGGCCGCGGCCAGCGTCGCCGCGACATCCTCGGCCACGTCCAGGCCCACTTCGTCAATGAGCCGCAACGGACCCATCGGCATCCCAAAATCGAGCATCGCGGCATCGACTTCCCCGATAGCCGCGCCCTGCGCAAACAGATCTCCCGCCTCGACCATGTACGGCAGCAGGATGCGGTTGACGAGGAAACCGGGGCTGTCCCGGACCAGAACGGGCATCTTGCCAATGGCCTGCACGAACCGCACCGCCGCCGCCGCCGTATCCGGACTGGTCTTTTCTCCCGTAATCACCTCCACGAGAGGCATTCGGTGCACGGGGTTGAAAAAATGAATGCCGGCGACGCGGTCGGGGCGGTTCACGGCGGCGCCCAGTTCGGTGATCGAGAGCGCGGAGGTGTTCGTCGCCAGGATGGTGCGCGCCGGGGCGGTTTCGTCCAGTCGGGTGAAGATGCGCTTTTTCAAATCCATTTTTTCAACGGCGGCCTCGATGATGAGGTCGATGGCATCGAGCGGCGTCTCCGTGGCCGCTGGCGAGATACGGTCCATGCCGTCGCGGGCTTCCTTGGCATCGAGAAGGCGGCGTTTCACCGCGCTCGAGTAAAGCGCGGCGATGCGGCTCACGCCGGCAGCCACGCGTTCCGCGTCGATATCGCGCATGAGCACGCGGATGCCGCGCGCGCTGAGCCATTGGGCAATCGCCGAGCCCATGACACCGGCGCCGATGACGGCGACATGGTTGATCGGCGCGGGTTTTCCCGCCCCTGGAACACGCAATTTTTTCGCGCGCTCCTGCAACTGGAACACGCGGATCAGGTTGCGGCACTCGGGGGTCGCGGCCAGTTCCAGGACATAGGTCCGCTCGCGCCGGAGGGATGCCTCGACGGTTTCCGTTGCGCCAAGGGTGACAGCCTCCAGGGCTTTCGGCAGAGCTGGATAATGCCCGCCGGATTTCTCCTGAATCCTGTGGCGCGCAATCGGCCCTGCGAATGCGGCGGTAAGCCGGTCGTACGGCTTCCGGAAATAGGACCTATGGGCCCTATGGGGCCTATGCTCCGCCCATTTGAGCGCGGCGGCGAGAAGGGTTTCGCGGGGGGCGATGTCATCGATCATGCCGCGCCGCAAGGCGGCCTTCGCCGGAAGGGTCTTGCCTCCGAGGATGATGTCCAGCGCTCCGGCAACGCCGATGAGCCGCAGCAGCCGCGTCGAACCGCCCCAGGCCGGCAGGATGCCGAGTTGCGTCTCCGGCAGCCCAATCTTTGTCGCGCGGTCGCTCGTGGCGATGCGCCATTGGCAGGCAAGGCACAGCTCATATCCGCCGCCGACACAGGCTCCGTGAATGGCCGCAACGGACGGCGCCCGCAGCGCCGCGATGCGATTGAAGGCATTCTGCCCGAGTTCGATGAATTGGCGGAGATCATCCCCGGTGAGCGTTTCAAGCGCCCGCAGATCAGCGCCGGCGATAAAGATGGCGGGCTTTGCGCTGATAAAAACAACCCCCGCGGCGGACCTCTCCACCGCGTCCAGTTTCCCATCGAGTTCCCTCAGCGTCGCGGCGTCGAAGACATTCGCGCCGGACTCCGGCCGGTCGAAGGTCAGGACATGGATGCCGGAGGGGAGGACGGCGGTATGGATGGATTCCATGGCGGTGGTTAAATTCGAAATTCGAAATCAGAAATCCGGGGGGGAACTCGAAATTCGAAATCAGAAATCCGAAGGGGTGAAATCGCGGCTGTCATCGGAGAGCGGGCTCAGATATTTAATCCAAAACAAAGGCGCCCCAGCGCCCAATATCCTTTCGGATTTCTGATTTCGAATTTTTCATCATCTTTCCAGCAAAAGCGCCGAACCCTGTCCGCCTCCGACACACGCGGAGACAATCGCCCATTGGCCTCCGCGCCGGCCCAGTTCCTTGAGCGCGGTTAGCGTGAGCCGCGCGCCGGTGGCGCCTACAGGATGGCCGAGGGCGATGGCGCCGCCGTTGACGTTGAGGCGGTCTTCCGGGATGTCGCCCAGGCTTTCGAGCACGGCCAGCACCTGCGCGGCAAAGGCCTCGTTGATCTCGATCAAATCCACGTTCCCCGGCCCGTGTCCCGTCGCCTGTTCGAGCTTCCGAATGGCAGGCACCGGCCCGAGTCCCATCCGCGCCGGATCGCAGCCCGCGTAGGCCCAGCCGGCGAGCCGCCCCATCGGCTTTAACCCCAGCGAGGCGGCGCGCGACTCCGCCATGACCAGGAGCGCGACGGCGCCGTCCGTGATTTGCGAGGAATTTCCCGCGGTGACCGACCCGTGCCGGCGGTCGAATGCCGGCTTCAGGCGCGCGAGCATTGCCAGCGATTCATCCTCGCGCGGCTCGTGATCCCGCAGCACCGGGTGGCCGGCGTGTCCGCCGGGGAGATAGACAGGGCAGATTTCTTCCGCGAGCCGCGCGCGCGCCGCGATGGCGCGTTGGTGCGAAACCAACGCAAACGCATCCTGCCGCTCGCGCGAGATTTTGAATTCCCGCGCCAGCACCTCCGCCGTCTCGCCCATGTTTAACCCGCTCACCGGATCGGTGAGCCCCAGCTTGAGCGCGATGCGGGGCTTGAAATCGGCCGGCCGGAATGCGCTGAGCGCCGCGAGCTTCGCCCCCACGCCGCGCGCCCGGGCAAGCGCCGCGAACTTTGGCGCCGCGCTCTCCGGGTATAGCAGCGGCACCTGGGACATGCTCTCGACTCCCCCGACGATAAACACAGATCCATGCCCGCTCAGGACACGCTCCGCCGCGGTCGTGACCGCTTCAAAGCCCGAGGCGCAATTCCGGTGGACCGTGGCGGCCGTCGATGCCTCCGGCAGCCCCGCGCGCAACGCGATGACCCGGGCCACATTCGGCGCATCCACCGGCTGGCAGACACAGCCAAAAATCACCTCATCCACCAGCGCCGGATCGAATCCCGTCCGCGTCAGCAGCGCATCCACCGCGATGCGGCCCAATTCATCGGCGGGCAGCCGGGCCAACTCGGACCCCGCCTTGCAGAATGGCGTCCGGACGCCGTCCACGATGACGAGTCTTTCAGGCATGGGCTAAATGCGTTTCCGTGGCGGCGGCGCGCGGGCGGTGATCGACTACGCGCTGCTCCTTGAGCAGTGCGCCTACGCCTTGCATGCGGCGCAATTCTTCCTCGCCGTGGAAGAGGATGAGGTTGGGGTGCGTTTCCGTTTCAGCTACGAAACGCTCGTCGAGCAGGTTGCGGACGGATTCATCGGAGGCGCCGTTCGCTTTTTGGACGTGAAGGATCAATTCATCCAGTTCCAGCGGATCGTCATTGGCCTTGCGGATTTCGAGCTGCCAGGTGGCGACCTCTTCGCAATCGTCCAGGATATGCTCGAGCCGGTTGAAATCGACGAGCGTTCCCTTGAGCTTCTCCAGGCGCATCTCCCTTATTTCGGATGTGCGGGAGATTTCGCCCATGAGGCGCGGCATCGAGCGGCCGCAGTGCGGGCATTTTCCATAAACAATCCCGCCGCTCACGATATCGCCCGTGCGATAGCGGAGGACGACGCTACCGCGCGCCTCGAGCGGCGTCCAGACCACTTCGCCCGGTTCCCCGTCGCGCGCCTGCCGCCCGGTGGCGGGATCGATGACCTCGACAATGCCGAGGTCCGGACTGAGGTGGTAGCCGCTGCTGTCGCCGGCTTTCTCGCAAGGGCATTGCGTCCAGGCCATCTTGGCTTCGGTAAAGCCGTAGGTCGGCAGCACATCCACGGTCTTCGCGCCCAATTCCCGGGCCAGGTCGCGCAGCCGCCGGCGCATCCCTCGCGGCGCCTTCTCGCCGCCGAGCACGATTTTGGAAAGGTTCGCGCAGCGCATGCCGTCATCCACCGCGGCGCGCAGGACGTGATAGAGGAAAGTCGGCATCCCAATGAGGACATCGGGATCGATCTTCCGCATGAGCCGCAGATTCCCCTCCGTGCCAAGCGCCTTGCCGCCGCCTGTGCTGACGATGAACACGCCAAATTCCACCCCGGCGTAATGCGTCTGCCAGAACGCAAGGTGCGGCGCGAACGGAAACATATTGAGCATCCGCATGTCCCGCCGCGCCCCGCAGATCCGCATGACACGCGCGCCCGCGACGGAGAGCGTGTGGATATCGTGAGCGGTATAAAGGAACGGCGCGGGCTCCGCCGCGCGCCCTGTCGTGCTCGTCATCATCAGCGGGCGGAATTCCCGCTCGAAGGATTCCTTTACCGCCTCGCGGCCATGGATCAGCGCCGCGAGCAGAGTCGAGGGCCGGCGCTTGAGGACCGATTCATTGGGGACCAGTACAAAGTCCCGCGCGGATTTGATCAGGTCTTCCTTGGCCGTGAAGGGGATGCGCTCGAGCGCCTGGAATGCGCGGAGCGAGGCCGGCGCCAGGCGGTTCCCGGAAAACATGCGCGCATAGTGGCCGCTATTGGGCAGGACCGTGGCGGCGAGGTAGCGGCGCAGCCGGAGCATCTGCCAGGCCTTGAGCGCCGTGCTATCCAGCGAGTGCCAGTGCGGCTGATGGGGTTTCATGGGGTTGGGTGAGCGCCTTTATTTCGCTCAATTGCTCGGTGGCGACCTTGCGGCCGAGGGCGATGTATTTGCGGGGGTTGGTAAAATCGAGCCAGTGGGAGTCGCACGCCCAGGGCCGCAGGACCACGTCGGCGAGCCGGGCGGCATGCTCCGCCACGCGCATCTGCCCGCCAAAGTTCGCGCGCATCAGGATGTCGCAGAGGTTGCCCCGGGCGAAGTAATTCAGATGCCGGTTCAGCGCGGCGAGCGGCCCGTGCGGCTGCGGATCGATGCCGCAGGCCTGGCACAGGGCAAGATGGGCCGGTGTGGGGAGGGTGTTGACGGCAATGATCCGCTCGACCCCCATGTCCGAGAGAACCCCGACGGGGAGGGGATCGGCGATCCCGCCGTCAATGAGCGTCCGGCCATCGACGGAAGCGGGGATGCAGATGCCTGGAATGGCGATGCTGGCCTCGACTGCCCGCGCAACCTCGCCGGAGGAGAAGACCACCCGGTCGAGCGTCTCAAAATCGGTTGCGACAACACGCAGGGGCCGGGCCATCTCGATGAATCGCGCCGCGCCAATGGCCCGGCGCAGCCGGCGTCCCACCCGGCGGGTGCGGAGAAAGCCGCGGCGTGGCGGCAGGACCGGGTCGATGAGGGAGAGCAGCCCCCAGCGGTGCTCGAGATCGCGGGCGATTTTCTCGCAGGCGCCGCCGTCGTGCCCATAGGCCCACACAGCGCCCACATAGGCGCCCATGCTTGCGCCGGCCACGGTGTCGATCTCAATCCCGTTCTCCTCGAGCACCTGGATGACGCCGATGTGCGCGAGCCCGCGCGCCCCGCCCGAGGAAAGCGCCAGCCCGACCCGGCACCGCCCGATCTCACGCGCCATCCGCCGGATGTGGGTGGAAAAGGCGGGCGACCGGTCGATCCCCGCGATGGAATCCGTGAGCGGAAATCCGGGAAGGATGGAATGCAGGGCGCAGCCCGCCTGCTCGCAATCTGCGGCGAACCGCGCGGCGGCATCGAAGTTATCCGCGCAAACGATTGGATTGATATGCCTGCAAGCGCCGGCCGCCTGCCCGAGTTGCGCCATGAGTAACTTCATCCCATCGAGCGATCCGCCATCCGGACGCATGAAAATGTAAGCAAGGTCGGACTGCACGAGGCACTCGATCAACGCGGGTGACGGGAGATCGCTGCCCGCGTCAATGAGCACATAGTCAAAGTGATTGCCAAGGTGGCTGAGCAGTGGCGCGACTAAGGCCGCGGCAGCCGCGCCGGCGGCGGATTGGATATCCAGCTCAAAGCAGCGCGGCCGCACCTCGCGGACATGCCGCGCAAACCGGAAGAGCCCGTCCAGCGAAGGCTCGCCGGCCGCCCATCCGCCGAGGGATACGGCCGCCGGCGCCGGCCCGAAGTGGACCGTGAGCACCCCCCTCCGCGTGACCTCCGCCACTGCATCCGCAAGCCTGCGCGCCAGCGCCCGCTGATTGATGCGGTCAGAGAGCGCATGCAGCGCCACGATGCGCTTGCCCGGAGCCGGCTCCCGCATTTCGACAATGCGCCTGACGATTGATTGGGAGAGCCTTCCGGCGACCTTTGGCTCGGTGTCAAACACCCGCCGCAGGTCTTCCGCCGGGATGCGGAGCATCACGCTTTGGGTCACGACGGTAACTGTCGAGAGATATGGCTCCCGGTGCATTACCTCGCGGTCTCCCAGCATATCCCCGGGCCCGTGGATGGCCGTGACGAGATGGCCCGCGGGATCGACGCGCCGCGATTCGCAGCGTCCGCTTACGATGAGATACAGGGCGTCCGAGGGCTGGCCCTGGGAGAAGACCAGGCTGCCTTTTGGGAAGGAGCGGAAGTCGGCGCCGTTGGCCAGCTTTCGAAGAGTGGCCGAGGGGAGAAGGGAAAGAAACCGGTGTGTCCGAAGAAAGCGCGGGTTGATCTTCATAACGCCCTCGGGGGAAGGGCGGCGGGATAGCTGAGTTCAGCGGGCGCTTTTGCCTGTGATTGCCTGATTGCCAGGTCTGGAATCAGTTATGACCGTCGCCGGTCCAGGTTATAGGGTGGTTTGGTTTCGGTGGGGTATTTACTGGGGTTTAAGGTCCGTTAGGACTTAGTGAGGGTAGCATTAACAGGGCCTTTTGTCAATGGAATCGAGTGTAGTCAGCGTGGAGGTTGTGGGGCATTCGGACAATTATGGAGGATGTTGACTCACGCAAAGCCGCAAAGGTGCAAAGGGGAGAGGAGAATTCAGAGTGAAAAAGGGGGATGGGGGAGATATACAGGAGGAAGAATGGCGTGAGTGGACGGCTGCTGGTGGTTCTTTCTTTGCGCCTTTGCGTGAGACCCCCTCTGCGGCAGAAGCCGCGCGTTGCATATTGCAGGCTTGGGTGCTTTGCTAGCACTCAACCTGCTGCTCCTCCCCCGAGGCTTCCCGCTTATGAAAAACTACCTTCCCCTCCTGGCCGCCGCACTCGCGTCCGGGCTCCTTCCCATTGCAAGTCCCGCGCAAACGCCGGCAGCCGCCGCTCCCGCCGGGGCGACAAACGCGCCGGCTTTATCACAGTACACCACCGCCGATGCGCTCTGGATGCATATCGAGGATGTTAAAAAGGGACCGAAAACCCGCCCCGCCACCGCGCAGGAATACCAGACCGTCATCAATAACATGGTAGCACAGCTCTATGGGAGCGCGACGGAATTCCTCAAGCGCTACCCGGACGATCCGCGCAAATGGGATGCCCGGCTCCTCCAGATCGAGACCGGCAACGCCCTCAACGGCATGCAGGGCCAGACCAATGACCTGGAACTCCACGCGCAATTGCAGGAACTGGCCAGCCAGACCGGCGCGTCTTCGGAGGTCCGGGGCCAGGCGCGCTTTGAGTTACTCGGGCTTGCCATGCGCCATTGCATGGAGGGTGATCCGGCGGTAACGCCTGAAAGCATCGTCACCCAATTGCACCAGTTTATTACCGATTTCCCCACTTATCCCGCGTTGGACATTTTGAAATATAAGGTGGCTGTAACTCTGAAGTCGAAGGACGCCGCCGTAGCGAATGCGCTGCTCGAGGAGCTGGCAAGCTCCGGCGAGGGGCAGGTCGCGGACCAGGCCCGCAAGGATTTGCAGATGGAGGAGAAGCTCAAGAGCCCGCTGGACCTCCATTTTACCGCGGTCGATGGCTCGGACGTGGACCTCTCGAAGATGCGCGGCAAGGTTGTCCTGGTGGATTTCTGGGCAACTTGGTGCGGGCCGTGCCGTGGGGAGATTCCCAATGTCGTGGCCGCTTACCAGAAGCTGCACGTCAAGGGATTCGAGATCGTCGGCATCTCACTGGACAAGGACAAGACGAGCCTTGTGAATTACACCGCGTCCAACGGCATGACGTGGCCGCAATACTTTGACGGCAAAGGCTGGGACAACAGCATCAGTTCCGGATTCGGCATCCAATCCATCCCCGCCATGTGGCTGGTAAATAAGCAAGGCTATGTGGTAACCACCAATGGCCGCGAGGACCTCGAGGGCCAGGTGGAGAAGCTTCTGGCCGAGTAACTAATCCCTCCTATCTCATCCTGTGATCCTCCTGCATGCTCCGTAGGTGGATGGTCTTGTGGTCCAGGTTATGAATCGCGCGGATGTATCTGACCGTCTGGCTGCGCGCCCGCATCAGGATGGAATGGGTGATCGCCGTCTTGCCGATCAACTTGACGCCGGGGAGCAACGGGCTGTCGGTGACGCCCGTGGCGCAAAAGATGGCGCTGTCGCCGACCACGATCTCCCCGGAACGATGGATATGCTTGATCTCATCCCCGCACATCCCGGCTGTCAATTCCCGCCGCTCATCGTCCGAGCGGAACCACATGCGCATTTGCAAATCGCCCCCCAGCGCGCGCAACGCCGTCGCCGTGAGAATCCCCTCGGGCGTCCCGCCGATCCCCACATAAAGATCGATGCCCGAATCCGGGAGCGACGGCGCAACCGCCGCCGTGATATCGCCATCGGAGATCATCCGCAGCGTCGCGCCAGCCTCGCGCACCTGGTCGATAAACGTCTGGTTGCGCGGCCGGTCCAGGATCAGCACGACGACCTCCGGGATGCGCTTGCCGAGCACCCGCCCGATGAAAGTAAGCGTCTCGATGAGCGGCTGGTCGATCCAATCCCTCGTGAAGTTGAAGTTGGTGATGGCATGCTTGATCACGGGGCCGTAGGAGAGCTTGTGGCAGTAATAACTCGGGATGTTTTGCATGACCCGCTGCTGACCGGGCACTTCGGCCGCGGCGATGACGGAGATGGAATTGGCCATCCCCTTCGAGATATTCGTGGTGCCGTCGATCGGATCGAGCGCGATGTCGAATCGCGG
>Ga0182024_10025404_pt1 | contig 10460 bp, 7 predicted proteins | sample P32metaG_FD_120480 | JGI IMG/M metagenome (GOLD analysis project Ga0182024, IMG submission 120480) | Permafrost microbial communities from Stordalen Mire, Sweden - P3-2 metaG (Illumina Assembly) | ecosystem: Environmental > Terrestrial > Soil > Wetlands > Permafrost | place: Sweden: Stordalen...
CGCGGTTCAGCCGGACCAGCGCGGTGGCCAACCTGCACGTGCCGATCCGGGCCGGGGCGGACATCGCGTTCGTCGGCGGCCTGATCAACTATGTGCTGCAGAACGAGAAGTACTTCGACGAGTACGTGCGCGCGTACACGAACGCCCCCGTGATCATCACCGAGGATTTCCAGGACACCGAGGATCTCGATGGGCTGTTCTCGGGGTTCGACGCCGAGCACCGGGTCTACGACTCAGAGACCTGGGCCTACCAGGGTGGTGAGGTGTCACCGGCCAGCGGCGCCCGGGGCATGGAACCGGGCCGCAAACGGCAGGTGCGGCAGGCAGCCCGCGGCGAGGCGCACGGCTCCGGCGGCGCGGCCGCGCACCCCGACCCGGACCGGGACGACACGCTGCAGCACCCGCGCTGCGTGTTCCAGATCCTCAAGCGGCACTTCGCCCGGTACACGCCGGAGGTGGTGGCCGAGGTCGCCGGGGTGCCCGAAGAGCAGTTCCTCCAGGTGGCGCGGCTCATCACGGAGAACTCGGGACGGGACCGGACCACCGCGTTCGTATACAGCCTGGGCTGGACCCAGCACACGGTGGGCGTGCAGTACATCCGCACCGCCGCGATCCTGCAGTCACTGCTGGGCAACATGGGCCGTCCCGGCGGCGGCATCATGGCCCTGCGCGGGCACGCCTCCATCCAGGGCTCGACCGACATCCCGACCCTGTTCGACCTGCTGCCCGGGTACCTGCCGATGCCGTTCGCGCACGGCGACGACGACCTGGACAGCTACATACAGGACGAGAGCGTGCAGAACGGGTTCTGGGCCAACACCGGCGACTACATGGTCAGCCTGCTGAAGGCCTGGTGGGGTGACGCCGCCACGGCGGACAACGACTTCTGCTACGACTACCTGCCGCGGCTGACCGGCAGCCACAGCACCTACGAGACGGTGCTGGCCCAGATGGCAGGCACCTGCAAGGGGTACTTCCTGTGGGGCCAGAACCCGGCGGTCGGCTCGGCCAACGCGCGGATGCAGCGGATGGGCCTGGCCAACCTGGACTGGCTGGTGGTCCGCGATCTGGTGCTGATCGAGAGCGCCACGTTCTGGCAGAACGGCCCGGAGCTCGAGACCGGCGAGATGCGTACCGAGGACATCAAGACCGAGGTGTTCTTCATGCCCGCGGCGGCGCACACCGAGAAGAGCGGCAGTTTCACCAACACCCAGCGGATGCTGCAGTGGCACCACACCGCGGTCGAGCCGGCCGGTGACGCGCGCAGCGACCTGTGGTTCGCCTATCACCTGGGCCGGCGCATCCGGGAGAAGCTGGCCGCGGCGGCCCGCCAGAAGGCCGCGGACGCCGAAACCATCCTGGGCGAGGCCGAGGCCCTGGACATGGACCGCCCGATCCTGGATCTCACCTGGGACTACCCGACCGTGGGACCGCAGGACGACCCGGACGCCGACGCGGTCCTGGCCGAGATCAACGGCTGGGACGGCGACGGTAAGCCGGTCTCGTCGTACACCCAGCTCAAATCCGACGGCTCGACCGCGGCCGGCTGCTGGATCTACTGCGGCGTCCGCGCCGGCGGGGTGAACCAGGCGGCCCGCCGCAAGCCCGGCCAGGAGCAGAACTGGGTCGCCAACGAGTGGGGCTGGGCCTGGCCGGCCAACCGCCGGGTGCTGTACAACCGGGCCTCGGCCGACCCGGACGGCAAGCCGTGGAGCGAGCGCAAGGCGCTGGTCTGGTGGGATGAGGAGAACGCCAAGTGGACCGGGCACGACATACCCGACTTCGTCGGTGACCGGCCGCCGTCTTACCGGCCGCCGAAGGGGGCCACCGGGGTGGCGGCGATCTCCGGCATCGACCCGTTCATCATGCAGGCGGACGGCAAGGCCTGGCTGTTCACCCCGGCCGGGCTGGTGGACGGCCCGATGCCCACGCACTACGAGCCACAGGAATCCCCGCTGGCCAACCTGCTGTACCGCCAGCAGCACAACCCGATCCGCGAGATCCTCTCCAACCCGCAGGACCGGTTCCAGCCCAGCGGCGCCGAGCCCGGGTCCGAGATCTTCCCGTATGTGAGCACGACCTACCGGCTGACCGAGCACCACACGGCGGGCGGGATGTCGCGCTTCCTGCCGTACCTGGCCGAACTCCAGCCCGCGTTCTTCTGCGAGGTGTCGCCCGAGCTAGCGGCCGAGCGAGGTCTTGAGCACATGGGCTGGGCGACGATCATCACCGCCCGCAGCGCCATCGAGGCGCGGGTAATGATCACCCGCCGGATGAAGCCGCTGCACGCGGGCGGGCGGACCGTGCACCAGGTCGGCCTGCCCTGGCACTGGGGCCCCAACGGCCTGACCACCGGGGACGCGGCCAACGAGCTGTCCCACCTGGCCCTGGACCCGAACGTGCACATCCAGGAGGTCAAGGCCCTGGCCGTCGACATCCAGCCCGGCCGCCGGCCGCGCGGCCCGGCGCTGCGCGACCTGGTCCGTTCCTACCAGGAGCGGGCCGGCATCACCGATGAGACGGGGACTGAGGCGTGAGTGACATAACTGCGAATTCGCCGCAACGAAAACCACCCGTCGCGGCTCACTTTGCCCCGCCCCTGGATCCGGCGGCCCACGCCGGATACGAGGACCACCCGCCCCGGATGGGGTTCTTCACTGACACCTCGGTGTGCATCGGCTGCAAGGCCTGCGAGGTGGCCTGCAAGGAGTGGAATCACGTCCCTGAGGACGGGCTGAACCTGCTCGGCATGTCCTACGACAACACCGGCGAGCTGGGCGCCTCCACCTGGCGGCACGTCGCGTTCATCGAGCAGATTAAGCGCCCGGGTGACGCGCCCGGGCCCGGGCACGGGCACCCGGATGATTCCGGCGCGTCGGTGCTCACCGAGTCGGCGCTGGGGGAATTCTCCGCGGACGGCTCCCGCTGGCTCATGGCCAGCAACGTGTGCAAGCACTGCACCGAGTCCGCCTGCCTCGACGTGTGCCCGACCGGCGCGCTGATGCGGACCGAGTTCGGGACGGTCGTGGTCCAGGAAGACGTCTGCAACGGCTGCGGGTACTGCGTCTCGGCCTGCCCGTTCGGGGTCATCGAACGGCGCGAGGAGGATGGCCGGGCGTGGAAGTGCACGCTGTGCTATGACCGGATCGGCGACGGCCTGGAGCCGGCCTGCGCCAAGGCCTGCCCGACCCAGTCGATCCAGTTCGGCCCGGTGGACGAGCTGCGTGACCGGGCCCAGCTGCGGGTCGATGCGCTGCACGAGGCGGGGGAGACCGGGGCGCGCCTGTACCTCGAGGACCCCGACGACGGCATCAGCGGCGGCGGCGCGTTCTTCCTGCTGCTGGACGAGCCGGAAGTGTACGGGCTGCCGCCGGACCCGGTGGACACCACCCGGGACCTGCCCCGGATGTGGCGGCACGTGGCCACCGCGGCGGGTGCCCTGCTCGTCGGCGGCCTGATCGCCTCCCTGCGCCGGGACCTCCGCCCGTGAGCGGGTCCGGAGGAGCCGGGGCTGGCGAGCAGGAGGCTGGCGGAAGCGGGGTCCCGGCCGCCGCGGTGCCCGCCCTGACGGCCCGCATGCGCGAGCGTTTTGGGGTGCACGGCCGCGGCCAGCATGAGCGTGACCGGCCTGGCGGGGACGGGCACGGCCAGGGCCAGGCCGGAGGGCCGCCCAACGGCGCCGGCGCGCCGTATGGCGGCGGCGGCCGCCGCAGGGGTCACGGTGGCGGCCGCGGCGGGGAACAGCTCGTGGTGCCCCGCGCCCGCCCGGACTCCTACTACGGCAAGCCGATCATCAAGGAGCCGGTCTGGGGGTCGCCGGACGTCCCCGGGTACCTGTTCCTCGGCGGGCTGGCCGGCGCTTCCTCGGTGCTGGCCGGGTTCGCCCAGGCGGCCGGCAACCACAAGCAGGCCAAGGCGTCGAAGATCGCCGCAGCCGGGGCGATCGGCCTATCCGGGGTGGCCTTGGTGGCCGACCTCGGCCGGCCGGAGCGCTTCCTGAACATGCTGCGCGTGTTCAAGCCCACCTCGCCGATGAGCGTCGGCTCCTGGCTGATCTCCGCGTTCGGTGGGGCGTCCGCGGCCGCGGCCGCCTGCGCGGTGACCGGTCGGCTGCCGAAGGTCGGCGCCGCCGCCACCGCCGGCGCGGCGCTGGTGGGCCCGGCCGTCTGCACCTACACCGCCGCGCTGATCTGTGACACGGCGGTCCCCGCCTGGCACGACGCGCACCGCGAGATGCCCTACCTGTTCGCCGGCTCCGCCGCCAGCGCGGCGGGCGGCCTGGGCATGCTGGTCGTGCCGCCGGAGGACGCGGGGCAGGCCATCCGGTTCGCGGTGCTGGGCGCGGCCACCGAGATGACCGCCAAGAGCCTGCTGCTCAAGAGCCTGGGGGACATCGCCGAGCCGTACCAGACCGGCCGCCCCGGGAAGCTGATGGAGGTCGCCGAAGTCCTGACCGCGGCCGGCCTGGCCGGGGCGGTGCTGGCGGGCGGGAGCCGGACCGCGATCAAGCTGGCCGGCGCGGCGCTGCTGGCTTCCTCCGCGCTGACCCGGTTCGGGATCTTCGAGGCGGGCCGGGCCTCGGCCCGCGACCCGAAGTACACCGTCCGCCCGCAGCGGGAACGCCTGGCCGCGAAGGCCGCCGGCTCAGTTACTGACCCGCCGAGTTCCTGACCCTGGCTCCCCGGTCTGGCGGGGCTCCCCGGCGTGGGGATCCCCGGTCTGGGGATCAGCGGTCTTGGGATCAGCGGTCTGCGGGCCTGCGGTCTTCGAATCCCCGGCCTGCGGGTCCCCGGTCTGGCGGACGGGGGCCGCGACCCGGGTCTCGATGTCCAGCTCGGGGCGGCGCTCCTGCGTCTTGGCGTACATGTCGAACGCGCGGAGGTCCTCCGGGGTGAACGGAGGCGGCGCCAGGCTGCGCGGCCAGAGCCCCCGCACGCTGACCACGTTGGCCTCGACCGCGTAGAGGGTGAACTGGGCCTGCAGGTACAGCCAGGCGAGCAGGCCGAGGACCACGCCGAACACGCCGTACACCGACGAGCTCTTCAGCGTGTGGGCCACCAGGAAGGTGCCGAACAGCTGGAGGATCTGCCAGACGATCGCGGACAGCACTGCCCCGGGCAGCATCTGCCGCGCCTTGATCTCGCGCTCCACTGCCAGCCGGAACCCGAGCCAGAACACCCCGATGTTCAACAGCAGCGAGACGACCACGGTGCCGATCTGGGCCGCGACCCCGCCGAGCACGCTCGCGCTCGCGCCGGCCAGCCCGGACAGCAAGGTGGTGGCCAGCAGGCCGATGCCCACGGCGAGGATCAGGCCGAGCTGCTTGAGCAGCGACCACGGGAAGCCCGCGCGCCGGGACAACGGCACCCCCCACACCGTGTTCAGCGCGTTCTGCGCGGCCGCGGCCACGCCCCGGGCGCCGAGGAAGGTCAGGACGATCCCGATGACGAGGGCGATCCCGGTACCGCTCACCGTGTGCCCCGCGGTCGCATTCCTGAGCGTGTCCCCGATGCCAGGAAAATGAGAGAACGTCGAGTTGAGCACCTTGGCCTTGAGCGTCGGGTCGTGGGCCAGCACGATATCCAGCACGGTCACCAGGACCAGCAGCAGCGGGAACAGTGACGCGAACCCGTAGTAGGCGATGAGCGCGGCGAGGTTGCCGGCCTGGTCGTCGCCGAACTTCTTCCACACGGCCACCGGGAAGGCCAGCCACGGCCCGTTCTGCTGGAACCGGTCGAGCGCGGCGATCAGTTTCTTGAGGGCGTTCATCGCGGCTAGCTACTACCCGGTGAGCAGCGGTTTAACAGGAACAGCGGGTCGTCGATCGGCCGTGACCCGGCCGTGGGCCGCTGGCCAGCACGGCGGACTGGCCCAGCCCGGACCGGCCCGGTTCGCACAGGCCCGGCAGGACCGATCACCATGCCGATGCTGTCCACCGCGCTGATCTCCGGCGCTCTGCTCGCGTTTCGCGCTGTCCTTCGATGAGGTCATCGTGACCACGTTCACCGCGGGCGCCCAGAACATCCTGCCGTTGTGGATCTTCGGTGCCATCCGGCCCGGCCAGCACGGGATCACCCGCGGGTAAGCTGCGGCCAGGTAAGACGGGCGCAGATCAGCCGCGGATAGCGGATCGCCCGGTGCCTGACGGCTGGAGCGTGGCCACCAGGTAGGCCACCCCGAACGGGTCACCGGCGTACAGCACCTCCACGCTGAGGCTCGTGCAGCCCTCCAGCGCCCCGGCCAGGACCTGCCAGGCGGGCCGGCCCGTGGCCATCAGGTCGCGGGCCAAGCCGGGATCGAGGTCCAGCAGGGCGCGGACGTCACCGGCCCGCACGGCCCGCTGCGCCTCAGCGTCGAAGGCGACGGCCCGCTCGTCGAAGTGCCCCGGGGCCCGGGGCCCGCGCCGGGCGCTGCCGTCACCGATGATCAGCAGCGCGGTGCTCGTGTCACGGCCCGCCAGGTCCGCGCCCAGCTTCCGGCAGCCGGCCACCGGCTCGTCCGCGCTGACCGACCAGATCAGCCGCTCCCCCCGGTAGCCCGCCTGGTCCAGCAGGTAGGCCCCGATGCCCGGGCCGGGCGGCAGCGCCGGCCGTGCGGCAGGGTTATCGGGGACGGCGGCATCGGGGACGGCGGCATCTGGGGTGGTGGCATCGGGAACGGCGGCATCGGGGACGGCTGCCGGCTGGCCGCCGAACGCCGAGACGTTCAGCCGCCCATTACCCGGCCACGGGGCGGTCACCGGGCCGGGACCGGCCACGGCGACCGCCCCGGGCCGGTCCCGCAGCAGCGTGGCCACCGCGTCCGCGCAGGCCTCGCGCAGCTCGGGCAGCACGGGGTCGGCCCCGGTCAGCTCGCGGACGAGCAGCGGCGGCCCCGGGCAGAGTACGGCGCTGGTGATCACGTCGCTTCAGGCCAGCCCGCGGACGGCCCGGGCGGGCGGCCGCTCACCCCGGATCGCCGACACCATGGCCAGCACTTCGCGGGTCTCGCGGACCTGATGCACCCGGAACACGCGGGCGCCCAGCCAGGCGCAGATGGCTGTGGTGGCCAGCGTCCCGGTCAGCCGACGGTCTGGCGGAGCGTCCAGCGTCTCCCCGATGAAGTCCTTGTTGGACAGGGACACCAGCACCGGCCAGCCGGTCGCCACCATCTCGCCCAGCCGCCGGGTGACCTCCAGGGACTGCCAGGTGTTCTTGCCGAAGTCGTGCGCAGCGTCGATGAGGATCCGGGCCGGGTCCACCCCGGCCGCGGTGGCGCGGGCGGCCTGGGCCAGGGTGCGGTCCAGGATGTCGGCCATGACGTCGTCGTAGGCGACCCGGAACGGCCGGGTCCGGGGGGCCTGGTCGCCGGCGTGCGCGCAGATCAGGCCGGCGCCGAACTCGGCCGCCACCGCGGGAAGTTGCGGGTCCTGGCCGCCCCAGGTGTCGTTCAGCAGGTCCGCGCCGGCCAGGCACGCTTCCCGGCCAACCTCGTGCCGCCAGGTGTCCACGCTGATGACCAGCTCCGGGTAGGCGTCGCGGACGGCGGCCACGAACGGCACGGTCCGGCGGATCTCCTCGGCCACGTCGACGGGGGCGCCGGGCGCGGCGGCCACGCCGCCGATGTCCAGGATGTCGGCGCCCTCATCCACCACGGCGTGCACCCGGGCCATGGCCGCGCCGGTGTCCCAGGTCGCCCCCCGGTCGTAGAAGGAGTCGGGGGTGCGGTTGACGATGCCCATGACCAGCCGCCGCGCGGGCACGAAAGAATGCCGGCCGAGCCGCAGGGCCTGCTGGGCGGCGCTGGCCGTCACCTCACGCCGCCTGCCCCGGGACCGCCTCGGTGCCTGACCGTGGCCACCGGCGGCCGCTCGTGGCTCGGGATGGCGCGCGGCCGCGGCCGCACCTCGCCGTGGTCCCGGACGAACTGGTGCAGCTCCCCGCCGGGCGGCTCCGGGTGGTCCCGCCGCGCTTCGGCGACCACCATCAGCTCCGCGGCCATCACGGCAAGGTCGTGGTCGGCCTGGTGGCGGTGGGCCCGGGAGCCCAGGTCCACCTGGGCCAGGGCGCCGAGGCCGAACCGGGTGAAGGTGTCCAGCAGCGTGGACAGCTCCACGCCGTAGCCGACCGGGATGGTCAGCGACTCCATGAGGCTGCGCCGGGCCGCCCACTCCCCGGCCAGCGGCTGGACCACCCCGGCCAGCTGCGGCCACCACAGGCTCAACAGCGGGCGGGCCACCAGCTCGGTCACCCGGCCGCCCTCGGTGGAGGTGGATCCGTCCCGCTCGGTCCGGACCCGCTCGTAGAACCCCTTGACCAGCTGCACCGGCTGTCCGGAGCTTGAGGGGCCGCCCAGGAGCAGGGGGCCGACCAGGCCGGTGACGAAGTGGGGCCCCCACTGGGTCAGGTCGGCGTCCACGAAGACCAGCAGGTCTCCCTGGGTGATCAGCAGGGACTTCCAGAGCGCCTCGCCCTTGCCGGGGTACGAGCCGAGCTCGGGGGCGATGTCACGGGCCCGGTGCACGGTGGCGCCGGCCCGCCCGGCGGCCCGGCCGGTCCCGTCGGTGGAATCGGAGTCGATCACGATGATCTCGTCGACCAGCGGCGTGTCTGTCAGCAGAGCCTGCCGGAGCGTGCCCACCACGCGGCCCACCGTGCGTTCCTCGTTCCGGGCCGGGATCACCACGCTGATCCGCGTGCCGGTGTGCTGCTTGGCCGCCAGCAGCCGGGCCAGCGGCCAGTCCCGCCAGTGCGAGGTCGGCGGCTGCAGCCACGTCCTGGCGTGGTCCTGCATCTCCGGGACGGTTCCCGGCACGCTACCTGGCGGCACGACCGGCATGCTACCCGCTGGTCACCAGCGGGCCGCCCGCCCGGCGGCGCGTCCGGTCGCCACCCGCCGGCGCCGGACGGTACTCTCCTCCGGTCGCCCTTCCCCGGTTGCGTCTGGGCTGTGACGTTGCTGGGAGGCATTCCTCCGTAAGTGGGAATGATGACTGGTGTGATCCACGGGGCAACCGTGGCCGCCGGTAGGACGTCTAGGAAAGTGGTCGGGAAAATCTTCTTAGGGTCGCGCTGTCAGCGTCAGCATTCCGCGTGCGCGCGGGCATGGCTCGCGGTCAGCCATCGAGCAAGACAAGCGAGGAAACCGCCATGAGGCGAAGAGTGGTGGGGTGGCTGGCCACGGTGGGGGTGGTGACCGCCGTGGGCGCGTCGGTGCTCAGCCAGGGCAGCAGCGCAGGTGCGGCGGTGACGTCGCCGGCCGCCCGGAGTGCCGCAGCGGCGGGCGCGGTGTACACGCCGCCGAAGGGTGCCCTGAATTACGGCATGCGGGGTCCCGCGGTGCGGCAGCTGCAGCAGCGGCTGGCCGTTCTGCATTACTACCCGGGCAAGGTCGACGGGCAGTTCGGGCTGGACACCCTCGAGGCCGTGTGGGCGTTCAAGGAGGTCCAGGGCATCCAGACCACCATCGCCCCCAATGACGTCACCGGGAAGATGAAGCGGGCGCTGGTCCACCCGAGGCAGCCGATGGTGCTGGTGCCCAAGGGCGGCAGCTGGCGCATCGAGGTCCACCTGTCCCTGGGCTACCTGGTCCTGTACCGGCACAACGTGCCCGAGCTGATCAGCCACATCTCCCCGGGAGGCGGCTATTACTACCCGTGCGGGGGCGATCCGAGTGCCACCTGCGGTCCCGCGATCACCCCGGACGGGAACTACCGGGCGCACTGGTTCGCCAGCGGCTGGGTGAAGGTCCCGCTGGGCACCATGTACAACCCGGTGTTCTTCATCGGCGGCTCGTATGCCATCCACGGTGACGTCCCGGTGCCACTGGCGGCGGTCTCGCACGGCTGCGTGCGGATCCCGATGGACATCGCCGCGTTCTTCCACAAGATGGTGCACGTCAACGAGACCAGCGGCACGCCTATCTACGTCCGGGGTCACGTCCCCGGCACCTGATGCCGGCCGTGGCTCGCGCGCGACATAAATGGCCCCCGCCCCGGATTTCCCCAGGGCGGGGGCCATTTCTACCCGCGGGATGCCGGTGTTATCCGGGGCGGATGCCGGCAGATGGTGTGCTACCGGTAAAGGCCCGGTAGGGCGCTGCGGACCGTATGGCATCCTTGCGCCGTGGCATCACCTCAGCTCCGCCGGTCCGGGGTCAGCGACCCGGCGCCGTCCGGGGCCAGCAAGGTCCCGTACCGGATCACCGCGTTCTTCTGGATCATCAAGATCCTCACCACGGCGATGGGTGAGGCCCTCGCCGACTTCCTGGCCCTCCGGTACAGCCCGGTGGTCGCCGGCGTGGTGGGCACGCTGATCTTCGTGATTGCCATGGTGCTCCAGTTCCGGGCCCGCCGGTACCAGGTGTGGGTCTACTGGTTCGCGGTGGCCATGGTCGCGGTCTGGGGCACCTTGGCCGCGGACGGCATGCACATCAAGCTCGGGGTGCCCTACGCGCTGTCCAGCTCGTTCTTCGCCGTCTGC
>Ga0182024_10025405_pt1 | contig 10460 bp, 6 predicted proteins | sample P32metaG_FD_120480 | JGI IMG/M metagenome (GOLD analysis project Ga0182024, IMG submission 120480) | Permafrost microbial communities from Stordalen Mire, Sweden - P3-2 metaG (Illumina Assembly) | ecosystem: Environmental > Terrestrial > Soil > Wetlands > Permafrost | place: Sweden: Stordalen...
ATTTTGGGGATCAGCATTGACACGGAACCGATGCTCTTGGAAATCTCGAATGGCGAAGAGAGAGGCGCGGTGAAACGCCTCGCATTATTTGTTTTCCTGATTGCTCTTGTGGGGCTGGCTTCCTGCAACCATGCGCCCACCACCACTTCGATTACGTGTACCAGCACCAGTGCCAGCACGTCGGCCTCCAGTTCGACAGATACCTGCACCGACTCCGCGACCAACATCAGCGTTACTATTTCGCCAGCTGCACTTGCAATAAACGTCGACACCACCCAGCAGTTCCAGGACTCCATCCAGGGCGGCACGAATTCAGTGACCATCTGGAAGGTCAATGGCACTACGGGCGGCAATGATACGGTCGGCCATATCGATTCCAATGGCCTGTATCATTCCCCGACAACGATTCCCTCTCCAGCCACCGTGAGTTTGACTGCCACTTCGTTTGAAGATCAGAATGTTTTCGCCACCGCATCGATCACCATCACGCCGGCCCCATCCGTGGCCATCACTTCGCCTTCCGGTCCGGTCACAGTCACTGCGGGCCCCGCCAACACGGTGACATTTAGCGCTGCCGAAACTGGCGGCACTTCGGACATTATTCTTTGGTATGTGGGACCCGTGGGCGGCCTGGGAGTTCTAGGCGGGAACTCGACACTTGGAATGATCAGTGCAAACGGCGTCTACAGCCCGCCGCTCACTCCGCCCATCGGCCAGACGGTCATCGTCACTGCGGCGGCGATGGATACGCCAACCTCCACGGCCAGCCTGCCAGTCACAATTTCCGGCTACTCCACCTCTTCCTTGCAGGGGCAATTTGCGTTCTCACTTTCGGGAAGGAATGCCTCCGGCCACTTTTATAGGGCCGGAAGTTTCACGGCGGATGGAGTGGGCGGATTGAGCAGCGTGATGGAGGACGTCAATAGCGGCACGGGCTCGCCCACATCGCCAATTATAACGACTGGCTCGTACACCGTGGGCGCCGACGGCCGGGGAACTTTGCAATTCGGCGATGGGCTGACCCCAGCCAATTTTGATTTTGTGCTAGTGAACGGTGGCCAACTGCAATTCATCGGCCTCGACAGATCGGGTACAGCGGGAACGGCGTCGGGCCAGGCCAATGCGCAGCTCCCCGCGACATTCTCAAATAATTCGCTCACGGCACTGAACGGAACTTACGTCTTCGATTTTGCCGGCGTGGATGGATCAAACGGACTTTCGCAGATTGGCGAATTTAACGCTGACGGCAAGGGCAACATTACGGGCGGTTCCCTCGACATTAATGACGGCGGAACGATCAATGATGGAACGGCAGGCCCATTTCAACTCTTTGGAAGCAAGACTACCTGCGCGGCGCCGCCTTCATCCCTTTCCACCTATACGATCGCCGCAGACGGGCGAGGCAGTGTAACGTTCACGACGTGCGCTGGCGGCCCGACACTGACGCTCACTTTTTACGTCGTCTCCAGCGGCTCCGCAAAGTTTGTTGGGACGGACACGGTGAAACAAGTTGCGGGATACACTTCTCAGCAAGATCCTAACACCACGTTTGACCTGACTGCTCTCAGCGGCAATTATGCTTTTCTCCTGGCCGGATCGGCGCCGGGCGGACCGATCGCCACCGCGGGAAGTTTTGTTGCAGATGGAAGCGGCAATATCGCCAGCGGCGTGCTGGATGAAAACGTGAATGGAACCCCAGCTCTGGCATTGGCGTTCCAGCCGAGCGGTTCCCAGGCAGGGACATACACATTGGCATCGAATGGCCGGGGTACGGCAACATTCACAACGTCAGGCCGGACTTACACGCTGGTGTTCTATGTGGGCGCGGTGGGAACCAACACCACGGCTGTGTTTCAGGAAACCGATTCCGCAATTACCAGCGACGGGTTTTTGACGTTGCAGCAAAGCGCGCCCTTTACGCTGGCGTCCATTGAAGGCAACTATGCCATGGATACTAGCGGCATTTCCGGAGCGGCCACGCAAGTCACCAGCGGCCAATTCGGCTCCAATGGCACGGGCACGATAGCTTCGGGCGAGTTGGACATCAACACCGGTGGAACGTCCTTTACGCCGGTTATGGGACAACCTGTGACCGGGTCGTATACGGCACCTGCCGCTACTGGCCGCGCGACTCTTACGCTAAATTCCGCCACCCCGAATTATGCCGTTTACGTGGTAAGCCCCACTCAGGCATTCCTTCTCGGAATTCAACCCGGACAGCTTGCCGCGGGCGCGCTGCTCCGCCAGTTCTAAAATTCCAAATTGATGGCCTTGCGTGGCGCGGGCTTCAGCCTGCGGGGTCTAGTTCTTGTAAGCACGAAGCCCCGCAGGCTGAAGCCCGCACCACATAAGGCCGCCCAACGCTCCGCTAGGATTTACCGAGCAGATGCTCGACTCGCGCCACGTCTGCGGGCACGTCCACGCTGACCGAATCGTGTTTCGTTTCGGCGACACGAATCTTGTAGCCGTTTTCCATCCAGCGCAATTGCTCGAGCTGCTCGATGCGTTCGAGGTCCCCCACCGGCAGCGTGGCAAAATCGAGCAACGCGGAGCGCCGGAATGCGTACAGGCCGAGATGCTTCATATGTTGCACGTGCACCGGGGCTTCGCGGTCGCGCACCCAGGGAATGGGCGCGCGCGAAAAATAAAGCGCGTTGCCGTCGAAATCGAGAACCACCTTCACAATATTAGGATCCATAATGTCGGCGGGCTTCCCGATGGGCACCATCAGTGTGGCCACCGAAACACCTTCCTCCGACTCGATGGCCTCGACCAGCGTATCAATCGCCTCCGGCTCGACCAGCGGCTCATCCCCTTGCACGTTGACGAAAACTTCCTCCGCGCCACCGGGAACGCTCGCGGCCACTTCGGCCACGCGCTCTGTGCCCGATCGGTGCTCCGAGCGGGTCATGACGGCTTCGGCTCCAAATTCGGCTGCGGCCTTTAGGATGCGCTCATCGTCGGTGGCAATTATCACGCGAGCGATGCGCTTGGCTTGCCTCGCGCGTTCCCAGACACGCTGAATCATGGGCTTCCCTGCCAGCGAAACGAGCGGCTTGCCCGGCAAGCGCGTGGCGGAATATCGAGCAGGAATCACTGCAATAGTCATGATTTATTTCCTTGTGCCGATCTAAAAATTTATCGGCGGAATCCGCAAATCGTATCACAGTGTTGCAACGGTCCGCATGAAGGCGGTAACAGGACGCTCAGGACTCTGGATTGCCGAACTCAGATAAAATGATTTTGCGGAACTCAGGTAAAAATATTGTTAAATGAGCACGCAAGTCTTGCGCGGGTTGCAGCCGGTGGTAGAATGCCCCTAAGGTTTCGCAAGTCGGAACCGGCCGTAACCGCCAGGGCAGCTCCGGCAAAGGCAGGCAATGCGGTGAGGGCAGGACGAAATCGGATCTGCGTTTGCATCTTCGCTCTTGCTGTGTGCGGTCTTGCCGCCACCCGCGCATACAACCAGACGCAAGGCCCCGTTCCACCCCCGTCGATAACCCCAGAACCAATTGTTAAACCGGGACAAGCCATCAAAATAGATGTCGACCTGACCCTTGTGAATCTTACGGTCACGGATCCCCTGGACCGCCTCGTTACAGGCCTCGAGAGAGAGCATTTTCGCGTGTTCGAGGACGGCATCGAGCAGGAAGTCCTCACGCTGTCGAGCGAGGATGTGCCGGTTTCCATCGGCCTGGTTTTTGACATGAGTGGCAGCATGTCCGACAAGGTGGAAAAAGCTCGCGAGGCCGCCGTGCAATTCATGCGCACGGCAAATCCGCTGGATCAATTTTTTCTGGTAAGCTTCAACGATCGCGCCGAACTGACCAGCGGCTTCACCAGCAGCGTGGATGAGCTGCAAAATCGCATGATGTTCACCGCTTCGCGCGGACGCACCGCGCTGCTTGATGCCATCTATCTCGGGCTGAGCCAGATGAGGGGTGCACACAACGGCAAACGTGCCTTGCTCATCATATCGGATGGGGGGGATAATCATAGCCGGTACAATGAGACCGACGTTAAGAACTATTTGAAGGAAGCCGACTGCCAGCTCTACGCGATTGGCATCTTCGATGCGATCGGCAATCGTCGCACCAGCGAAGAGCTGGAAGGGCCGACGCTGCTCTCCGAGATGACGGAAATGACCGGAGGGCGCGTCTTTCCGGTGGGAAATCTTGGCGAGCTGCCCGACATTGCCGCGAAAATCGGAATGGAGCTTCGAAACCAATATGTCCTCGGATACAAATCGAGCAACTTACGACGCAACGGCGCGTACCGGAAAATTAAAGTCAAACTTCGGCCGCCCAAGGGACTTCCTCCCCTCAACGTCTTTGCCAAGACAGGCTACTATGCCCCCAACGAATAGCCGCGCGCGCCTGACCGTTTTCCTGATCACATTTTTTCTCACTGCTCTGGCGGTGCTCTTTGCTACCGGCGCGTCCGCGCAACAGCAGCAGGCGCCCATTTCTCCCTCGGTGCAACCTCCCGCTCCGAGTGCGCCAAAGCAGGAGATTCCGCAGGACACCTACAAAATTAAATCACAGGTCAGCCTGGTGGTGTTGCACGTGTCCGTGCTGAATGACCGCAGCGTCTTTGTCCCTGGCCTGATGGAAGAAAATTTCCGCGTACTGGAAGATAAAGCCGAGCAGAAACTTTCCGTCTTCAAGCAAGAGGACGTGCCGGTCAGTTTCGGCCTGGTGGTGGACAACAGCGGCAGCATGAAGGCCAAGCGCCCGCAGGTCAATGCCGCGGCGCTGACGTTCGTCAAAACCTCGAACACGCAGGACGAGGGATTCGTGGTGAATTTTAACGACGACTATTATCTGGATACGGAACACGATTTCACGAGCGACCTTGCTGAAATGAGGACCGCACTCGAACGCATCGATGCACGTGGCAGCACGGCGCTGTACGACGCTGTCATTGGCTCGCTCGATCACCTGAAGAAGGGCACGCGCGACAAGAAAGTTCTGCTGGTGGTGACCGACGGCGAAGACAATGCCAGCACGCACAGCCTGGAAAATGCAATTGAGCGGGCGCAGCGCTCCGACGCCGTGATTTATGCCGTGGGCGTTTTCAGCGACGACGACATCAAGCACGATCACCGCGCCATGAAGAAAGCGCGCACCGCACTGAGCGAATTGGCCAACGCCACCGGCGGCCTGGCTTTCTTTCCGGAAACCGCGGACGACACCGAAGCGATCTGCACGCAGATCGCCCATGACATTCGCAATCAATACACACTTGGTTACTACTCGACCAATACCGCGCACGACGGCACGTTCCGCGCCGTACAGGTGCAAGTGGCGCCGCCTCACAACTCGGGGAAACTTACGGTGCGCACGCGCACCGGCTACTACGCGCCTCGCGGCCCGTCCTCCGGCAATTAGCACGAGTAGCGCGGGCTTCAGCCTGCGGTTTTTAGTCCTTGCTGGAATTAACCCCCGCAGGCTGAAGCCCGCGCTACTGAAACCCATCAGAAATCAATCAATCGTTTAAAATTTGCGGCAGGAAACTTTTGCCATGAGGAATTGCCGTGCCAAAATTTTCGGCGATGGTTTGGCCCATGTCGGCCAGCGTGTCGCGAATTCCCAGGTTGACGCCGCGCTTCCCTGCCTGGCTGTGCGTAACGATGGGCACATACTCGCGCGAGTGATCCGTGGTGGGCCACGCGGGATCGGGATCGCAGCCGTGATCGGCAGTAATCATCAGCAAATCGTGCGGCGCCATGGTTTTCAGGAGCGGCGCGAGCAGCGCGTCAAATTCTTCCAGCGATTTTGCAAATCCCTCCACGTCCTTGCGATGTCCGTACAACATGTCGAAATCCACGAGATTGGTGAAGATCAGGCCGCTCTTCTGCACGCCCAGCGTGGCGTGAAGTTTGCTCATGCCGTCCGCGTTGCTCCTGGTGGTAACGTAATGGTCGACGCCACGCCCATTGTAAATATCACGAATCTTGCCGATGCCGAAAATGGGAATTTTCTTTTCGACCAGCACATCCATCAGCATGGGGCGCGGCGGCTCGACCGCGTAGTCGTGGCGGCGTTCGGTGCGCCGAAAATTTCCCGGCGCTCCGGTAAACGGCCGGGCGATTACGCGGCCCACCTTATTTGGCCCGTCCAGCATCTTGCGCGCAATTTCGCACATGCGATAAAGCTCGGCGATGGGGATCACATCCTCGTGCGTGGCAATCTGAAATACGCTGTCGCCCGACGTATAGACAATGGGAAACCCGGTTCGAACATGTTCCTCGCCCAATTCCTTGATGATTTCGGTTCCCGAGGCGGGCTTGTTGCCAATGGTCTTGCGACCAATGGCGCGTTCGAATTGCTCGATTAATTCGCGCGGAAAACCATGCTTGTAAACGGGAAAGGCCTGCGGCAGCCAGATTCCGGCCATCTCCCAGTGGCCCGTTGTGGTGTCCTTGCCTGGAGAATGCGTTGCGCCTTTGCCGTAGCAGCCCTCAGGACGCGCCGCAGGCGTGAGATGGTCGAGCGGAGCAATATTCGCGAGACCGAGGCTCACAAGGTTCGGCAACGCCAGCGGACGCGATTTAGCGATGTGTCCCAGCGTGGCGCGGCCAACGTCGTCGTAATCCGCCGCGTCGGGCAACGCGCCAATCCCCACGCTGTCCAGTACAATCCAGATGATTCGTTCGAACCGTGGCATGATCCCCTCAGGCGAATGAGTATACGACGCACGGCATGGCGGGCAAAGTTACCGATGAGGCTATCCCCGCTTTCCGGGCAGGTGTAAGATGCGCTTTTGGAATTGAACCGGCGGGCCAATTCCTGGTCCTGCGGAGGGGGAGATGAAAATTCGCTTATGGCTGCCTGGCGTGGCTGCATTGGCGCTATTGGGAGTCTCTGGGACGCTTCCCTGGCGGATTGCGGAAGCGCAAAAAGTCTATACCGACCAGGTACGGTCATTGGGGTCGCCCTGGCAAAAAATCGACGACGTTGCCAAGCTGGAAAATCCGGCCGACGGAAATTCGGTCCGCGCCCTCATTGACGAAATTTTCGAATTTCCGCATACCTTTAGCCTGAAACTCCCCGTCATGCACGAAATCGTGGAAGAGCGCCTTGTGCAGGCCGAAATCAATTACCGGCTCGGCCGGAATCCAGGGATCGAAGAGAAAACTATCGCCCAGATCGGAAACACGCTCGCGGACAAATTGAAGCTTCCTGAATACGCATATGTGACGGTGCACCAGGTGGAAGTCCTCCGCCTTGGCATGCAAATGTCGATGCCTTCCTTCATGGGTGAGGTTGCGCCCGAAGTCGAGCTTGCGGGCGCGCATGCCGATCCCTCCGAATTGTCGCCCGCGCAGGCCACGCAAATCCTGCTCGTCCTATTCGACCAAAAATTAACGAATCCCGACTACCAGGTCACGCCAGAGGAGTGGGAAAAAACGCAGTACCAGCCCGCAATGGACAGGCTCATCAACTACAAGGAGCTGAAAGATTCAGGCGAATTGGCCAAAATGAAACCGCACGCAGAGTTGAGGACCTTCACCATGAAAAATGACCTGCGAGGTCAAATTTCTCAGGCCGTATCCGAGATGAGCCTTACAGACGGCCTGGACCTGGTCAATCAAGTTTTTGATCTGGCAGGATTGAACAAGTAAGCTGCGCTCCTTTTTTGAGAAACATTGCAGTAGCGCAACTCTGCGGCTGATTTTCTACCGAAGACGAAAGGCCGAAACCACATCAGAGTCCGTGCCGTAGGGATCGGCTTTCTGATCGGCGGCGTCCATTACAATTTTTGTGGTCCAGAGATGACGGAAAAAGCCCTTGGCTGTCAGCGCGTGCGCACAAGTGGGATTCACATAGAGCAGGTCCACGGGCCCCCGGCTGGACTTGCCCGCAGCCGCCACCTTTTCCGCGATCTGCTGGATGAGCGAGCAGTCGAACGGATTGTAGAGGTAGACGAGGAGCGGGCCACGCGGCCAACGGAAATTCGCGGCATCTTCCTCGACCACACGGATTCTGGCTTTGGATCGCTCGAACGAAAGTCCCACGTTTCGCCGCGCGATGCCCGCCAGATCTGGATTCAACTCCACGCCGATGACCTTGCGGAACGGCTGCTCTGCCGCAAGCAGAATTGCGCGGCCTTTGCCCGCACCCACATCCACAAAGCTGTAGGCCTTAATCCTCCCGGACACTTCGAGCAAAGTTTCTGTCCAGCGGCGGAGGGCTTCACGAAACACGGAGGGAGCAATCGCGGAGTAGCCGTAATTGAGCGCGTCGTGCGCCAGCCCGGTGACGAGCTCTTCCGGAGGGAGATAGCCGCCCGTGTCGGTCCCAAATCTCCGGTCGAAGGGGTGAAGCGCCTCGCGGTTGGGAGCTATTCTTGATGCTGATGACGCCACGATGAATTGGTCCTCGCTTCCGTAAGAGTAGCTGAAAAAATCATCCGACGAAGCGATTTGTGGGCCAGCGCTCTTGGCCGTCCGGGTTTAATACCTGGACTGGCAAAAACCGGACAGCCAAGAGTGGTTGTCCTACTGAATTGCCCTGCTCCTCGCAGCGACGTATAATCGTTGGTTTAGATGTGCGCCGTGGAAGGCGCTGAGGGAAGGGCCGCGTGGCAATCAGAGAAAACAGTGCTGCGGAGCCGCTGGCAATCGGCAACTCGCCGATCTCCTTGGCGGAGGCCGCAGAACTTGAGGCGATTCATGTGCACGGTGCGCGCGTGCACAACCTCAAAAACATCAGCTTTGATATTCCGCACAATGCCATCACCGTTGTGACCGGAGTTTCCGGATCGGGCAAATCGAGTCTGGCGTTTGACACCATTTACGCAGAGGGGCAGCGGCGCTACATCGAATCGCTTTCGGCGTACGCGCGGCAATTCCTGGAGCGCATCGAGAAGCCAGACGTGGATGAGATTACCGGAATCGCTCCGGCCATCGCCATCAAACAGAAAAACTCGACGCGCAATCCGCGCTCGACAGTGGCTACGGCCACTGAGATTTACGATTATTTACGGCTGCTGTACGCGCGCGCGGGGCGCACGTTCTGCACCAAGTGCGGCAGTGAAGTTCGCAAAGATACGATGGACGAAATCGCCGTGCGCGTGCTGGCGTTGCCCGAGGGGCGGCGCTTTTATGTGCTGTACAAGCTCGATCTCGCGGCCGCGGTCCCACAAGTCGCCTCAGCGCCTGCGCCCGGTGTGCCGCCGCAGCGGAGCGCCGCGAAAAAACCTTTCAAACTTTCGCCCGAAACAATCCGGCTGGCGCTGACCGCCCTACAGCGCAGAGGTTTCCAGAGGCTCTTTCAAGCGGGGCGCATGCACGAATTTTCTTCTCCGGAAACATTGCTGGACATCGATTTCAAGCAGCCGGTGTATGTGGTGGTCGATCGGCTGGCAATCGGTCCCGACATGCGCTCGCGCCTGGTCGATTCCGTGGAAATCTGTTACCGCGAAGGGCATGGCGAGTGCATCCTGGAATTTGTTCCCGAAACTCCGGACGCGGCCGGCGAAAGGATGCTCTTCAACGAGCGCTTCGAGTGCAAGACCTGCGGCACGGTTTATCAGGAGCCGGAACCGCGTCTGTTTTCGTTCAACAATCCGTATGGCGCGTGCCCGCGCTGCCAGGGATTTGGAAACACGGTGGATTTCGACATCAATCTGGTGATACCCGATCGTGGAATATCTCTCAATGATGGTGCGATACAACCGTGGAGCAAGCCGCGCTATCGCGCCGTGTTATTGGAACTGAGAAGGTTCGCGCGCGCCAATCAAATTCCCATGGATGTTCCCTTCCGAAACTTAAGCACCGCGCAGCAAAATCAGGTGATTGAGGGCGACGCCAAGTCCGGATACATGGGAGTGAACGGATTTTTCCAGTGGCTGGAGCGCAAAAAATACAGGCTGCACGTGCGCGTGTTTCTGAGCCGCTACCGCGGCTATGCGCTGTGCCCCGATTGCAATGGATCGCGCCTTCGCGCCGAGGCCCGCGCGGTGCGCGTCTCGGGAAAATCCATCACCGAAGTTTGCTCCATGACCGTGGCCCAGGCGCGTCAGTTCGTGGACAACCTGGAATTGAGCGCGGAGCAGGCAGCCATCGCCGAAAAGATTCTGGAAGAAGTTCGGCAGCGTCTTCTTTTCCTGGACGAAGTCGGCCTGGATTATTTGTCGCTCGACCGGCTCTCTTCGACGCTTTCCGGTGGAGAAGCGCAGCGCATTCAACTGGCTACCTCGCTGGGCTCGCATTTGGTCGGCGCGCTGTACGTGCTCGATGAGCCGTCGATCGGATTGCATCCGCGCGACACGCACCGCTTGATTGAGATCCTGAAACGTCTGCGCGACCTGGGCAATACGATTCTGGTAGTCGAGCACGATCCGGACATGATGGCGGCGGCCGACTACGTGATCGATTTGGGGCCGGGCGCGGGGGAGCATGGCGGGAGTTTGCTTTTCGCGGGGCCGCGCAGCGAACTTTTGAAGAGCCGCGA
>Ga0182024_10025406_pt1 | contig 10460 bp, 10 predicted proteins | sample P32metaG_FD_120480 | JGI IMG/M metagenome (GOLD analysis project Ga0182024, IMG submission 120480) | Permafrost microbial communities from Stordalen Mire, Sweden - P3-2 metaG (Illumina Assembly) | ecosystem: Environmental > Terrestrial > Soil > Wetlands > Permafrost | place: Sweden: Stordalen...
TCGCGGCCGGCGCCGACATCAAAGAGATGTCCGAAGAGACGACGATTACGATCATGCTCAAGGATCGCTTCGCCACATGGGATCGCATCCGCTCGATCAAAAAGCCGGTGATTGCTGCAGTCAGCGGCTATGCACTCGGTGGTGGCTGCGAGCTGGTGATGAATTGCGATATCATCATCGCCAGCGAAACAGCGCAATTCGGACAACCTGAGATCAATATCGGCGTCATACCGGGTGCGGGTGGCACACAGCGCCTGACTCGCGTTGTCGGTAAGCACAAAGCGATGGAGATGATCCTCACGGGCCGTCCCATCACAGCCAAAGAAGCATATGATCTCGGCCTGGTCAACAAAGTCGCCCCAGTCGAGCTCTTCCTCGACGAAGCGAAAGCGATGGCCAAAGAGATTGCGAAGAAGTCACCAGTGGCGGTGCGCCTGGCGAAAGAAGCGGTTTTGAAGACGTATGATACGTCGATCACCGAAGGTCTGCAATTCGAGCGGAAGAACTTCTATATGTTGTTCTCCTCCGAAGATCAAAAGGAAGGTATGAAAGCGTTCCTGGAAAAAAGAGCAGCCAGCTTTACCGGGCGATAGATGCCAGCGCTCCCAAGAAAACGCCGAACAACGTGGTGTGATCGGGCAATACATTTAAATCAGCGGCAAGACATTTTTATCAAGGAGATGGCGGGCAATGGCAGAGGAAAAGATAATCCTTATCGAGAAGAAAAACGGCGTCGGCACGATTACGCTCAATCGACCGGACAAACTCAACGCTTTCAACGATGAGTTGACGTTCACGCTGCAAGATTCCTTAAAGGAAATGGAAAAAGACAACAGTGTGCGAGCGATTGTCCTGACCGGAGCCGGGCGCGGATTTTCTGCCGGGCAAGATCTGCAAAGCCGCAGCATCAGCCAGGAAATGGGACAGCGCCCGTCACTGGGAGACTCGATCCGGCGTCGTTACAATCCAATCATTTTAAAAATTCGCCGTCTGGAAAAACCGGTGATTGCCGCCATCAATGGTGTCGCCGCCGGTGCGGGCGCCAGCCTTGCTTTGGCCTGCGACTTTCGCATCGCCGCTGAGAATGCGTCGTTTATACAGTCATTCACCAAAGTCGGTCTGGTGCCGGATTCAGGTTCGACGTTTCTCTTGCCGCGCTTGATCGGAGCGACCAAGGCGTTCGAGCTCATGCTCAGCGCTGAAAAATTGGACGCGAGCGAAGCGTTCAGGCTTGGTTTGGTGAACAAGGTCGTAGCCCTAGATGCTTTGCTGGCCGAAGCTTCCAGCCTCGCAGAAAAAATAGCGCAAGGTCCGACGAAAGCTTTTGGCTTGACGAAACGGGCTCTGAACAGAGCAATATTTCCAGATCTGGAAGAGCTACTCGAATACGAAGCGAGCTTGCAAGAGATCGCCGGACGCAGCGATGACTTCCAGGAGGGAGTCAAAGCATTCATCGAGAAACGGCAGCCTGCCTACACCGGCAAGTAGCGCATCCGCGCATTGATTGCGGCAGCACGATATCGTCATGCAGCTCAACACTGAATCCCCGCCACAACGCCTCAACCCTAATAACTTACTGACAGGTCGATCATGATCAACGCTTATGCAATCATGGCTTGCCTGATGGCCATTCTCGACCTCATAGAGAACGGTTTCAATTTAGCCAATCATGGAACGGTGTGCGTTCTAAACATCATTATGAGCGTAATAGCACTGATCTGGTTTTTGATTTCCATTGCGGCGATATTCCTCTTTCGCAGTCAGAACAAATCAGTTTTGTCACCCTCGATTTTCGTGGGATACATGAGTTTTTTTACTATTGTGAATTTTCAGATCCCGCTTATGACCACTGATTGGGGAATGTGGCTGGCAATAGCCGTCGACCTCTGGTATTTTGGCGTCAATATTTCGTTGTTGCAAAAGTCTTTGGACAAAGTCATTTTTGCTTGCATGTCCACAGCACTGGTCGCTGTTGGCTGCGGCGCTTGGTTTGTTGCTAAGCCGCTCGCGCTTTCACCGGTGCCGCTCATAAATTGGCTGACGGCAACGGCACGAAATGGAGCGAAAGGAAGTTTAAGCCCGATTCCCGGAATGCCAACGTTGACTGGTGACATAAGCGGTTGCTTCTTGCAAGTTTTTGTCAGTACCGACGACAGTGTGCAGGGAACGCTTGTCGGTTCGCACTCATGGGGAGAGGGAGAAAGCAACAATCTGCATTTTTCGTATGCCCTCACTCCCAAAGTAAAAAACTACGTTCACATTCTTGTTCAGCCGCCTGCCAACTCTCGAGTTTTTTTCGGTTATTTCACAGTCTCCGGGGGACCCAAATTCGCAGCGACAGGTACAGCGGAGCTTGACTCCCGTCCAGATTCCTGGCATGTGAGCTTGAACGGCTGGGGAACCGGCTACCGAACGCCCGCGGTGGCTCCCGAGAGCAAAAAATACGTAAGTCAAGATCCAGCCGTCGATCAACTAGATCCAAATGCTCAAACCCTAATGGATCCTGTATCCGGCGTAAATGGACAACAGAACGTTTACTTTTCTACTGTCATAAACTCTGATTAGCGTCGCAGAAATGTGGCTCGCATTACCAAACGCTTATTGCTTAGGAATCTGCTGTTGTTGGATCTGGTGTTGTTGTTGGCCAGACCGGGGCATGGCAGGAAGTGGTGGCAAAGACATGTTGAACATGGAGGGCATGGGCGCAACGAGGAATTGTCCTTCGCTAGAGTGATTTGTTGCGTCCACAACGTTGTATGGAACAGTGCTGGTGATGCCGTCAATTGGGCAGACGGATACCTCCATCTCACCAGAAGCAGGACGTCTCGCATCAAAGCCGGTCAGTGTCGGGTTAGCGCAGGCTGGGTCTTTCTAATCGTCGAGGCTTTTCTCCGGGTCCATGTAAAAAATAGGATTGCCATCTGGCCGACTTGGAGACGGGGGACGAAAATAAGCAACAAGGTAGGCTCCATTTTCCCGCTGATAAGCCAGCTCTGTCGGGGGCTGGATCATCTGACGATCGCGCAGATTGGGCAGACTTCTGATTGACCCGGCGCCGGATAATGCTGAGACTGTATCCAGCCGTTCCACCTCCAGTCCTGTACTTGAATTTTTCTTTGGACATCAGCCTGCGCGTCTTCAATCGTGCTCCGCGCCAATAAACCAAAACTGGAATTCACGTCTGAATCTTGCTCGCGCTCAAGCGTGATTGTATTGCGCAATGCCCAGCCGTAATACCGCGCAGCCAGTCGAAATTGACCGTTGTGCTCGGCGGCCGCCCCGAGATTGTATGCAGCAACTCTCGCAAATGCGGGGTTATTGTGCAGAGTGTATTCGAATAGTTGGACGCTTTGTTTCGTGAGACCAAGTTTCCAGCATCTGACGCCTGCATTGAGTAAGACTGACGGATCATCGGCGGCGTATCCGTAGGTCAGTTTGAAATATTGATCGTACTGCGCTTGCACCTGTTGTGTTGCTACCTCAGCCGCCGACTGATAGCGCGGATCTCCGCTGCTGACGTGCCATGCGATCGCAAAATTAGCAAATGCGCTTGCCGCATCGCCTGCCTTCCGATAAGCACAACCAGCACCATAAAAATAACGCGGATCTTTCGGATACTTCGCGCACAAATGTTCGTATAATTTTTGGGCTAGAACCAATTGCCCACCGCCAATTGCTTTGCGCGCCGCCTGAAATACTTCGCGTTCGGAGCCGCGAGTAATTTGATCGAATTGGGATGAATTGGCATTGACTGATTGAGTCACATTTAATTTGATCGGACTGTGACTCAGAATTACTTGCGGCAATTCTGCGGGAAAATTATCTAAGACATTGGAAGGGAGCGGTTGCTGAACGCCTTGATCATATTTTGAGTCAAATCGGCGCTGGTGAAACGATTGAATATTTTGCGTGCTGGAAATAACTCCATCCGAACGCAGTTGAGCGGCGAGCGCAACACTTTGTGCTGATTGTTCTGGAGCTTGTGAGGAAGCTCGCGAAGGCGTAATTCGATCGGACGAAGCCACCGGAACTGTCTGATTTTCATCTATAGTCGATAGCTTCGAGCCGCTGTCCGGGCTACTGAAACGAGCCATCAGGTCGGCGAATCCCTCGGTAAAATCGGACGAACATCCATAAGAAGGGATCAAAAGCCGGGCAAACAAATGCCCCTTTAAGCTGCTGGAATAAGATGAAATTGTTTGCGTGCTGTAATAGCCGTCGTTAACCACAGATTGCGGTTCGTTCGAAGGTCCAGGCTCATACGTAATATCGCAAATTATTCCGCCATCGTCCGGAATCATCGCTGCTCTTTCTGAGTAATAACCGATTTCTCGCTTGATCTTATATTGTACGTGCAATGCTTGGGTGCTTCGAGTAAATTTAGCCTCCGGATAAGAGCCCTTGATCAATTTCTCAACCAAACAATATTGATCATCAACTTCTTTTGGAACTGCTACAGTCTCAGCGTTTTGCCCAAAAACAGCCGGTATTGCGAGTATGGTGCTCGAAAGCGTAATGGCGATCGTAATGTTTGCAGCAGATTCGATCAGTCCAGTCACCCGGAGATTTTGCCACATGCCGATATCACTCCCGTCATTCGATTATCTAGTGTAGCGATTTGCCGTGCATTTATTGTGGATTTGCTAAGGTGCTAGGTGATGACAAACCTACTTCCTGTCTTGCCTATTCTCCCGACTTGAGATTCGAGAATCACTACTTTTGCCGGATAACCAGGAACACAACGATAGGGTTTAAAAACCGAATTTTGCATAAAAGACAGTATAATCACACCGGTGTTGCTGATCTGCGCAGAGAATTACAGGCTTGAACCTCGCCGTCCGTTTAACAGCAATTTTCATAGTTGGCGCTCACATGTTCGTGTGCCCGGTGTTGAGTGGATGCAACGCTGCGATGTCCGAATCAAACGGCGATTCTCAGTCGATCGAGCGAATTTACAAGCTCGTGCAGGATCTTGTTCTTCGGTTCTATCCAAAGTGCAAATTCGTCAGTGCGCAGAATTCTCTGAGCTTTGAGTACAAGACACGCAAGCAAATTGGCTACTATTCGAGCCGTCTGACCGAAGCTCCGGATGAAGGAGGCATTGAAGGAAACTTATCGCTGCACGCCGGGGAATACTCAGGCGATGATAAAGACAGGCTTCCGTCTGAGGTCAACGATGGGTTTTCCACGACACTGCGGATGGCTCCATATTCTCAGGCAAGCAAGAGTCATTTGCTCGCGGTGCTCATCTTCCCGCCCGAGACTAATGAGGAGTTTAAGCTTGGTTTCAAGCAACTCGTGGCTAGTTTCTGTGCCACTTCTGAGGCAAGCCCGTCGAACCAAAAAACATCGACACCGCCGTCAGACATCGCCACCACAGGCAGTGGCGTGCCGCCAAGCACCGATACTGCCAAAAAGAGCGATTTTGCGCCTGCGCAATCACGTCAGTCGCTGAACCAGGTATCTGCTGAAGCCGGCTCAACAGAAAAGCCTCTTAATGTCCCGCCTGTGCGGCCAACTACTACGTCTGCAACAACCGCCAAGGCTGATATTGTATCGAAGCCGCCCGATTTATCGCCGCCGCAGATGCCGCCCACTGGACTGCATCTGTTCACGGCTAGCGGCGGGGCGATGGGTGGGAAACCGGTATCGATGCAAAGTTCTCCGAAGGCTACGCCGCAAGCCCCGTCAAAAGCTGGTTATCCCGCTTCCGCCTTTGTGTTTTTAAAGCCCATTCGCTGGGTTCCTGGATACCCGACGAAAGTAGTGATTACTCATTCTACAGGAGGTCATGGTTCCACAAGCGCATATGATGGGAGCAGCATTTGGTTCGAAATCAGCTATTTCACGCCTGAGCCATACAAGAAAGTTTTCGACACCTGGATTCATCTTCTGCAGAAGTCAGGCTGGGTTCCGCTCGGCATGGAACCAGGAAAACTGAAGGCCACCATTTCGATACCGATGTATCATCCTGATGGCTCCCAGTACGAGTTTGGGGCTGGTAATGACGCGAGGGCCGCTATTGCGATTAGCTATCAACCAGTGAGCGGATGTGGGACGAATGTAGTTGTAAGATATGATGAACAGGGTAACCAAGCTAGCATGTGATGAACAATACGTCCAAACTTTCATTCCTGGACCTTTCTCCAGTGAATTGCCGAGAACTTTAGCGAAACAAGGGTAATCGAAGAGCTGATTACTTGCCCGAACTTAGACCTCGACTGCAAATTTCCCACCAATGTTCACTTATAGCCTTGGCTGTCTGGTTCGTCATATTCGACGACTACCTTGGTTCCGCCTCCCTGAACCGGTTGAGAGGTTATCGTAAGAGCCGCGTCAACCTCAAGACCAGCGAATGAGCCATCGGTATGATACGTCGGAATCGGGATATTCGCCTTTAGCTGCCCAGGCAGCAAGAGCGGCCAAAACGTCGGGTCAGGTAGATGCCAGCCTGATTTTGGCAACAGTTTTACCCATGTGTCTACAGCCTTCTTGTATGGCTCAGGCGTGAAATAGCTGATTTTAAATGAGTTGCCGGTACGACCGAAGTGAGTCACGTCAGAGTGAAGAATGACTACTTTCGTTGGGTATCCGGGGACATAGCGACACGGTTTAAGTACAACGAAATCGGAAGCCGGATAACCTGATATTGATGGCGGGGTGGGAGGCTTGGTCTTTGGCGGATCCTGCGTTGGAGCCTTGCCTTGAGAAAGGTCATTCGTCGGTTTGGCAGCCATATTTGGTGCGGCTTGTTCAGCAGCCTGCTCCCCTGCCGCGGTCTTCTCTGATGCAGCTTTTTCCGCTGCAGCCTTTTCCGCGGCGGCCTTTTCCGCCGCGGCCTTTTCTGCCGCAGCTTCGGCGGCGAGTTCTTTTGCGTTAAACGCGTTCACTGCTGCTTTGAAATTGTCATTAAATTCTGCCGGAAGATCGGGTGGAAAGCTGAGGCGCGCAAGCAGGTATTTGTCTTGCTGCTTCGAATACGGCGCCACAGTCAGAGTCGTGTGAAAGCCATCTTCAACTTCGGAGGGCAACCTGTCTTTGTCTGCTCCATTGTATTTACCAGATTCAAGTGTTAGATCGCATACAATTCCTCCTTCCTGTGGAGCTAGAACACTCAGTCCTGAGTAATAACCTGTTTCATTTCTGCACTTGAATTCGCAGTGCATCTTGGTGGCGCTCACTTCAATTTTGGCTTTCGGATAAGATTGATGCACTAGTTGTTCAATGCTTTTGAGGACGGTGCCCAGCTCTTCGTTAGAAGACGCTTGTGAACCGGCTTCGGTTGGTGCTTCCGATAACAGGATCTCAGCCCGGGACCGGGTTGTTTGCTTAGCAAAAGCACGGGTTGCATTCGGCAAAGCTGAAGCAATCGATATTGATGCAGCGACTGCAAAAACAATGGTCCGGCTATGCATAAGTTAAATCCTCTATATATAAGTGCCATGGGATTATCGATTCGACAAAACGAGGTTGAAGTCTTTCCGCAAAAGTCTCCGCATAGCAGTTGGCGCAGCCGGGGCTGATCTTCGTGCAGCCAGTTATTGGGTTCCACGTGGCGTCTGTCCATTCGATGGACGAGTTGTCACTCATCGCACGACCTCCTGTTGAAAGTTACCACAGTTTCCTTCGCTAGCCTGCCTCCCTCATCCAGACATGTCGCGGACGGGTTTGCGCCGTATTTCCGATGTTACGGTTGCGGGACGATTGAATCGTGTGCGTTCCTTCGGTCATGCGCCGAACAGTGCAGCGATTCCGCTGGACTCAGTGACTCAGTGGTTTTTATGCGCAGACGCCGATCCTTGACAGCATTAAAGAGCTTCAGGTAATGTGAAGATGTGTTGGCGCCTGAGCGGCGTTGCGGCGCTTGGTCAGAAAAGAAAGGACTGATGAGATGAGCGAAGGGAGCGACCAGGCACCGGTAGCAGAAAATGCCGCTAATGCCGCGCCCGAGCCCGGCGGTACCGGTCAGCAAGCCCAGCGGCGCAGCCCCTGGGTAAGCAGTCTGGCAGCGATCAAGTACATTCTTCAACTAGGCAAAAGAAACGACATTCAATTCAGAGCCAGCGACAAGATCACGACCTATCTTGTGGCAGCGGCGATTTTTTGTTGGATCGGATTGATACTATGCCCGGTGGCAATCATGCCGCTGGCGGTCGGCTGCGACATTTTGCTTGTCGCTGCACTCGTCAATTACGTCGCCAACAGATTGGGCATTCTCACCACGCTGCCGCCGCGCACGGCTGCTCTGGTAACAGAGTTGATGTGCGGCATTTGCATGATCACGATACTGACGGTAATGAATTTCAACGCCCTCTTCGGTGCGCTAGAATCAATGGCGACACAAGCAGGCATGAGCTGGCACCCGTAAGCACCGGTCGGGCTAGCGCCCCGCCAAAGGTCTTCCCAGGACGCGTGAGAAAAACGGCGATGCACGTCAAAAGCGTGCATCATCGTTTTTTAAACGCTTCCTAAAAACCGGAATCGCGATTTTGCAATTGCTGCTGCTTCTGTTGGACCTGCTGCTGCTGCTGCTCGACTTGCTGCCGCATGTACGGCGAGGGGCGTGCTTGCTGAGGTTCGGCCTCTGCCGGTGCGACTTTCTGCTCCAGAATGCCAATTCGCTCTTTCGCTTTAGCAATCTTGTTTTCGTCATTGGATGTGCGAATGAACTCTTTGTATTCTTTGATCGCCGATTGAATGTGATTCTCCGCGTCATACAGCATGCCCAGCTGCAAATGCGCTTCGGAATTGTCTTTGTTGAAATCCAAACAAGTGTGCCAGTTGTCTATGGCGCCCTGGTGATCGCCTTTAGCCAGCAAACAAATACCGACATCAAGATAGACTTTCTGATAATCGATGCCAATCAGTTTCTTCGGCGATACAAGCATCTTACGAAAGTGCTGCAGCGCCCCACCCCAGTTTTTTTCCCTCATCTGACATTCGGCCAGATTCATCCACGCTTCGGTGTAACTAAAAGGCGGGTCACCGAGAGCGTCGACGAAGTGCGACTCGGCGCTGGAAAAATCGCCCCGGCTCTCGCAGATCAAGCCCATCAAGTTGTGCGCCTTGTAAGCAACACCTTCCGTCTCGGAGATCGCCTTATAGCACTCCTGCTCGGCCTGGTCGGTGCTGCCGTCGCGCAAAAGTACCTCGCCCATCATAAGATGCGCGTCGGGATTGGCGCCGATGCTCTGCTCTACAGCCTTTTTGAAGGCCTCAATACACTTGGTGTCTTCATGCTTAGCCATGTACGACTTGCCCAGCCAGAAGTAAGAAACCGGCTGATAGTTGTTGCGTGCGAAATAAACTGATTGCAGAAAGGCGTCGATGGCGCCGTCGTAATCTTCCTCATTGTACTTTTGCTGCCCGATCTTGAAATTGGCGTCAGAGGGCAGCTCGGTCTGTGGGTGATCTGAAGCCTTGCGCTTCATTTTCATCGGCATCTCAATCGGTTTATGCGCTTCTGTAGAGCAGCAGCTGATCGCCCCGATCAAAATTAACGCCAATAGCCGTTTCAATCGATCTTCTCAGCCTTGACTTCGACGCGGATAAAACCAGAAAGATAGATCAGACAGGCGACCGTCAGATAAATCAAGGTGGCCTGCCACCAGACAATCGGCGGCAACTGCGTGTATTGCGATACCACCGAATTCCAGCTCCAGTTGATGCAAACGATCGGCACCACGACAAACGCGCCCAGCATACCCTGGGCCAGAATGGCGAGGAAGACTACAGCTGCCAAAGAGTCTAGTCGGAACGTCCGCAATTATTGATTGACCTCCATATTGGCCAAAAGGTTTTTGAATTCAGTTTCGTCAATTACTGTTATACCAAGTTCCTGCGCCCGAGCGAGTTTTGAGCCGGGACTGGCACCCACCACCAGGTAATCAGTTTTCTTGGAGACTGAAGAGCTGATTTTGCCGCCGCGCAATTTAACGCTTTTTTCGGCGTCGGAACGCTCCAACGTCTCCAGGGTGCCGGTCAAAACAAACGTCTTGCCCACCAGCGTTTGGGCCAGCTGCTGTGGCCGGTCGCTGTCGGCGTATTCCAGACTGACACCCGCCTGGCGCAGGTGATCGATCAGTTTCTGATTCTGCGGCTGGGAAAAATACTCCTCCACAATTGCCGCAATCTTAGGACCGATCCCCTCAATGGCGGCAATCTGATCCGCCGATGCGCCGGCCAGTTTCTCAATTGATTGAAACCTTTCCGCCAGGAGCTCCGCTGTGGACGCGCCGACATGGCGGATGCCCAGCGCGAAAATCAAATTAGGCAACGGTCTCTGTTTGGAACCGCCGATGGCGCCGAGAATATTGCGAGCTGATTTCTCGCCCATACGTTCCAGTTGGAGCAGCTGAACTTCAGTCAGACTATACAGATCTGCTGGGTTGCCGATCAGCTTGTGCTCGACCAGTTGTTGAATCAAAGACGAACCGACCCCGTCAATATCCATCGCATCA
>Ga0182024_10025407_pt1 | contig 10460 bp, 11 predicted proteins | sample P32metaG_FD_120480 | JGI IMG/M metagenome (GOLD analysis project Ga0182024, IMG submission 120480) | Permafrost microbial communities from Stordalen Mire, Sweden - P3-2 metaG (Illumina Assembly) | ecosystem: Environmental > Terrestrial > Soil > Wetlands > Permafrost | place: Sweden: Stordalen...
AATCCGCGCTGGACCCAAAGTATACCGTCGAACCCCAACGCGCGCGCCTCGACGCGTAACCGCTCGCGACGATTCTCGTCGCGTGTCCATCGTGTGCTTACCGGCGTTCTGAGAATCTTTTTCGCACGACAGAACCGTCGTCCACGTCCGCGGCGTACCCGGTCGGGGCAACTCCGATTTCTCCAGCACCGGAACCACGTTCGCGCGCCGAATTGCGCGTTGGGAGAACCTGTGACGCGACGCTTTCCCTTCTCACGGCTCACGGGCGCCTTGGCCGCTCTGGTGATCGCGATTTCCGCGACGCCGCCGGCATACGCGGACGACGCCCTCAAGCACATCACCTTTGAAGTAGACCCGACATTCTTCGGGAACGGCACGAGCGACGCGCAGGCTCCTGCGTCCCCGGGGTCGGTCCCAATCGGCTACACCCAAGATCATCCGATCGCGAACACCTTCCGCATCAATTACGGCGTGAACGCCCAACTCGGCCCAAATTTGTCGCTCAACTACACCCACGCGAGTTTCGAGTTCGCGCTCGGGCGCATCTTTCAGCCGGGAGTCAGCTTGGTATCGGGTCAGATCGACGACCGCACCGACACGGTCGGCCTCAACTATTCGGGATTTCCCGACGTCAAGGCGCGCGCCTACTACTTCGACCACGAGCGAATCGACGTTACCGGCTTCTGTCTCGACCAGACGACGTGCGCCGGCAAGACCCCCGACCCGGACGCGATCGACGAACACGGGTACGGCGTCGGCGCCACCTGGTCGTTCGGGCCGCGGAGCGCCATCGGGCCGATCTTCAGCATCGGCGCCGACGCCAAATACATCCCGCGCCCGACGACCGCGCCGGCCGGCGTGGCGCTCGACGGCCTCGGGAGCTACACGGGGAGCCAGTTCGAGTATCCGTACTCGTTCGGCGTGAAGGTCCCGACGCACCACGATCCTTCACTCATATGGATCGCCGGATACGAACGCGCTACGGCGCTGTTCCGCGGTGAGAATTCAATCGAGCAGTACAACAGCACGTCGTTCGGCGTGGTGAAGGTCCTCTCGAAACAGCTCTCGGTCAGCGCGGTCGACTTGAACTTCAAGGGCTGCCGCTGCAGCGACACTGTGTTGCCGCCGGATAACATCCGCTTCGACGAGATCCTCGTCACGCTGAGCTACAAGTTCAGCCCGGCGCAGATGCACTGAGCTCGAACGGTTTCCGGGCCGGCGAATCATATTCTTTGGCCGGCGCGAGTCCCGAGACCCCGGCAGGGAACCTGGCTCGCTGAACGAAGCGACCGGCTAGATAGCTTTCCGATCCAACTGCCTGCGGGAGGGCTGATGGTGCCGTCGAGAGTTTCGCCGCCGACCGGTGATGGTCGCGTTTTAACCCAGCCCGGTTTTGGTCAGCCACAGCCAACGCCGGACCCAACGAAGTTCAGCGTTCAGCATGCCTCGGATGCGAAAGCGTATGCCACGATCGACGAGCTCAACAAAGAACACAAGCTCGCCGCGATGCCATTTCCCGCGCCGCGAGGCGTCCCTGAACCTCGGCTGAGCCTCGCGCAGGTGCTCGGCGGGAACGGATCGGACGCGCTGAGTGAGATCCAAACGGCCGGACAGCTCGTGTTTCATGCCCTCGGCGACTGCGGAAGCACCGTCGGTCCGACGAGCCAGAACGATGTCACCGACAAGATGATCGCCGACTTCACCGATGCGACGAGCGAGCCCGGCGGCTCGATCGGAACACCTCGCTTCGCCTTATTGCTCGGCGACGTCGTCTACAGCTTCGGCGAGGTCCGGTACTACTACGATCAGTTCTACGAACCGTACCGTGACTATCCGGCGCCGGTCTTAGCCGCGGCCGGCAACCATGACGGGATGGTCGCGCCCCAAACGAACGTCGCCAGCCTGGCGGCATTCTTGCGCAACTTCTGCGCCGAAGGCTTCGTCGTTCGGCCGGAGGCCGGCGGCCTGTCGCGCACCGCGCAGATCCAGCCCGGCGTCTTCTTCACCTTCGAAGCGCCGCTCGCGCGGATCCTGGTACTGTACAGCAACGTGCTCGAAGATCCTGGCGTCATCTCCGACCCGCCGCACACCGACGCTTCGCAGATCGCGTACCTGCGCGCGGCGCTGGCGCGGGCGAAGCAAGACTACGCCTCCGGCGCGTTCAAGGGTGCGCTCCTCTTCGCACACCACCACCCGATCTACACCGCGTCGCGTTCGCGGCACGGTTGGAGCCCCGACATGGGCGCGCAGATCGAGGCGGAGTGCCAGCGCGCCGGCATCTGGCCGCACGCGGTGCTCGCCGGGCACGCCCACAATTACCAGCGCTTCACCCGCACGCGCTCGGACGGCACTGAGATCCCGTACCTCGTCTGCGGCAACGGCGGCCACGGTCTGCAGAAGCTGACGCGCGGCACGGCGCTGCGCACGCCGCAGGTCATCCAACCGGCGAGCACCGGGAGCAAGCCTGCGGACCAAGTCGTCTTCGAGAACTACGACGACGAAGACTACGGCTATCTGCGCGTCGTGGTCAACCCGCAACAGTTGCGCATCGAGTACCATCCTGCGTCCGACGGCGCACGCTCGAAGACGCCCGACGATTTCGTGACGGTCGACCTCCAGACGCGCAAGCTCGTGCACTACACCGCGCCCGACCTCGGTGCCCAAAAAGAAGCGCAGGCCACCGCCAAGCTCGCCCAGGCAAACCCGCTCAAGACGACTACCACGCCGAGCAAGAAGTCAACGGCGAAGAAGAAAACCGCCGCTCCGGCAATGAGCTCGAAGAAAGCGACGAGCGCACGAAGGTAGCGTTGCTGGCGCGGCGCGCGGCGGCGGCGAGGTTCGTTGGAGCGGGCGGCGGGAATCGAACCCGCGCCCTACTGGCCGCAGAAGGTCACTGACGGTTGCGGATAGCGTAACGACGCGGGTTTCCGGTTCACGCGGGGTCGCGCAGGGTCGTTGTCGGTTGCCACGGACGGCAACCGAAAGGCAACCGCGATAACCAATTCTTCTCGCGAGCTTCGCGCACGACCGTCGCGAGGCTTGATCGAGCCGGTCAGACCGGTTTTACGGGTCCGCTCGCGCGCGAGAGCGAGCCGACGGCGAAGAAGCCGCGTAAGTGTCCCACATGCAACCACCAGAAGGGCACCCGCTGCACGTTGTCATGATCACCCAGCTGCCGGCCGCGGAGAGCGTGGGCCCGGATGACATCATCGTTCTCGTTCAAGGCAACGAGACGAAGCGCGCGACCGTCGCGCAGCTCGCCGAAGCGATCCGGAACATCAAGCCGACCTGAAACGCAAGCGGAACGACGACCCCGGTAGTGGTCCCTTTTGGGGATTCAAAAGGGACCACTACCGGCGCGCCGCCTTGACGCCGGGAACCAGCCCCCGCAGGTACCCGACGAGCGCGAGCGTCCAGGTCTCGAAGTCCAGGTCCGGACCCGGCGGTCCGATCGAGGCGCGCATCGGCTGGCGATTCGCCGCAAGCATTCGCGACCCAGCCGAGGATTGGCCGTGCCAAAGGGCGCAGAAACCAAGCGAAGCTGCGCTTGCCTTGGGGGAGAGTCCTTCATGACCAATATCGACGCCGCGTTCCAGCCGGATTGATTAAGCGATGATCTGTGCGACGTGTGGGTCCCATCAGATCCGGAAGCTCTCGTTGGTCTACGAGATGGGGCTAACGCACGTCAACACGATGGCGGTCGGCGCCGGGGTTGCCGGCGGATTAGGGATCGGCGGCGCGGCAACGAGCGGTCACCACGTGACGGCGATCGCCGCGCGTGCGGCGCCGCCCCGGCCGAAATCGATTGCCGGAGCCATAATCACCGCCATCGTCTCGTTTTTCATCGGATTCGCGTTCCCGTGGCTTTGGATTCTGACTGGCCTGGCGACGCTCGGTGCGATCGTCGCATTCTTTGAAAATCAGACCGAGTATCCGAAGCAGCTCGATCATTGGCGTCAACTCTATCTGTGCGAACGATGCGGAGAGATCGGGATTCCGGCACTGCAGCCGGCGGTGAGGGTCAGCGCGTCGCGAGCGGAGCTACCGCGCACGACGCGTGCACCGCTACCGCCCACCCACGCCGACGTCGAAGACGGCGCGCAAAAGTTATGCGTGTACTGTCGATCGTATATCCCTACAGAGGCGACGGTTTGTCGTTATTGCCAGCGCGACGTCCAACCCGCATCAGGCGAACCGCCTTGCCTTCCGCCAGCGGTGCGCAGGCGGAAGGCGCACCAGCCACGTTCAACGCACCAGCCACGTTCAAGGAGAGAAGAGTGAAGATCACGATTCGCATGACCGCCGAGTACGCTCCGGCGCGGTCAGCCACTTCTCACACGTCCTCAGTAATACATATATCTAAACCTTCACGAATCAGGGGGCAGCGATGAGCGAGCCAAACATCCGAATCTCGAGCTACGGCGGTGACGGTGGAGTTAAATTTGATCGGGAGGAAGTCAGGGAGATTGGTTTTCGCGCGGACGCAATTGTTGAGGCATTGATCTTAAATGGGGTTCACCACGGCTCTCAAAGTCTTGACTCTCTCACCGACATCCTTGTTTTAAAGGATGGTGAATACATCAATTATGTAAACATCCGTACATCCAACGTGGCCCATCGACTGTCGATAAGCAGATTAATATTCAGAACGAATATGAATAGAGAAGTACAGGGGGGTGCCGGAGGTGACGCAGATAACCGACAAAACTATGATCTGAACAATGTAAAGGTACTCAGCATCGGAGGATCAGCCGCAGATTGGCTTGACCGAATAGAAATTGAATATGAGACGAACTAGAGTTGCGTGTGCGCCGCTCGCACATTAGGAGGTTGACCGCACCGTGAAGATCCCGATCGGCTCTCCCTCCAAGCCGGCAATGATCGAGCGCGAGATCGACGCGCCTCCGTCGCCGCCAGACCTTTGGTCGTTCGCCGAACGTCAGCGCGCCGTGCGGGAGGCCGTCGTCAAGAACCGGCGTTCGCGGATGCACGCAATCGACGTCGCGTCGTTCCGAAGCCTTGGGGAGGGCCATCGATGATCCGACGACTTCTCGCCGGAGTCGTTTTAGCGGCAGTTGTCACGCTCACATCGCAGCATCCTGTCAATGCGCAGCGCCACCCGGGCGCGCAGAGCGCGCAGCTCGCGATGTGAGCCGCCGCGCGAAAGGCCACCGAGCGAACGCCTGATTCGGCCTACGATCAGTCCAACCCCGAGGCGCCACATCATGCGAGCATCCATGCTTGCGCTTCTGCGGCTGCGCAGCGTCCAGATCGTAATCGTCGTTTGGGTGGCGAGCGTCGCCTTTGTCGCGTTGAGTGTTCAGATGTTGCCGTTCGACTGGCCGGCCATGCCCAATATGTCGATCGGCTTTCAACTGATCAGCGCTCACATCCAGATGCTGTGGGTGTTCCTGCTGATCGGCGTGACCTTGCTCGTCACCCGGCGGCGCGCCGTCATCGACCTGTCCGCGCGAGCTCCGGCATCAGCGGTCAACCGCGCGGAACTCTTCTTTCTCGTAGCATATGCGGTCCTGGCGCAACTCGTTGGCCTCGGACTCGGCCGCGTCTTCGGGGTTTTTCCGATCAGCTTCCACTTGCCGGGCACGGTCTTCGGGATCACTGCGCCGGTATCACCGACCGACGTATACGCCTGGGTCGCGTACAACTTCGTCGTCTACGCGCTCATCCCGTACGTCGCTTTTCGAGCGAGAGGCTATTCGAACCAGGCGCTCAATCTGACATCGGCGGATCGTCGCGGGGATCTGCTGCTCATCGTCGTCATCTTGGTTTTGGAATCGGCATTCGAGTTGGCCTTCGCCCACGGCATCTTCAAGCTCGATGGTCGGCAGCTGCTCGTCGGGGCGCCGGCGACGCTCCTCATTTATTTCCTGGGGACGTCGCTCCCGACCATGGTCTTCATCTACGCGATCCTGCTGCCAAGGTACATGAAGCTCACGGGTTCGGTGGTCACGACCGCTATTCTCGGCGGAGTCACATACGCGGCGCTCCATTTTTTCGAGGCCTGGACCCTGTGGAACTCGTCGACGAGCATCGCGCTCTCGCTCATTTTTCTCATGTTCCAGTACTTTGGTCCGGGCATGGTCAAGTCGGTGCTCACGATCCGCACTGGGAACGCCTGGGTACACCTCTGGTCCTATCACTCGGTCGCGCCGCACGTGTTATTGGATACGCCGCTGATCGTCAAGATATTTCGGATTCCCTAACGCGGTGAGAATAAGATGGCGAACGCGTTTAGCTACCTGACCGTCCTCAACTCCATTGTCTTGGGACTCGGGATCGCGCATCTGCTCGGCGGAGTCGCGCGCTCCATCTCACGTCGCGCGACGACCGTCTTCTATTGGCCGACCCTCGTCTGGATTGTGGTGCTGCTCATCCTCATCATTCAGGTCTGGTGGGCCGATTTTTCCCTCAGCAAGGAGCTGCAGTGGACGCTCGCCGGCTTCGTCTCCACGCTCCTGATACCGGCGACGCTGTACTTCATGTCGTTTCTCATCCTTCCGGAAACCAGCGACATGCGCGCGACCTATTTTGAAAACCGGGTTTGGTTCTTCTGCCTGTTGGCGGCCATCCCGTTCTTCGGCACGCTGCAACAGCTCTTGGTCGAGGGCCATGTTCACAGGGATGTCGACACAGCGTCGAAAAGCGCCGGACTTCTCCTCACGCTCGCCGCGATCTATTTCGGCTCCGAAAAGGCGCAGAAGCTCTTCGCGGTTGTCGGCATCGTCTTCATCGTGCTATACGTCTGCGGGCTCTTCTTCCGCTTACCGCTGCCTGAATGACGCCTACGATCGGCGTCGGCCCCGGCGTCGCCGGTCGTTCAGCGCCCCGCAGCGTCGCCCTGTAACTGTCTGACTGCGGCGCTCAGGCGCTGAATCTGACGCTGCATGGCGGCGAACTGCGCCGTCGCGAGTGCCGACGCAATCGGCGTCGCGTTTGCGCCGGCCGAACAAAGCGGCCCGGCAAGTCGGCTGATGATCGGTGGTGCCATCGGCCTACTCGTGGCCGGCGCGTCATGGAGAAACGCCTCGGGCCGCTGCTTGGCGTAATTCGAGTTCCGTCCCCGGCTTTCGAATCCGCCAAAGCGCCACCTGAACGCCCTCCTCTTCCCCAGTGGGGCAAGGGAAGCGTTTGGGATTTCACGAACCGGTCTCTGCCGAAGGCAGTAGTTTGGGCATGCTGTCCCGATTGGAAACGTCGCCGCAGAGGGGTGAGGTCCGTGGTTCAACTCGTATCTCTGGCTGAATCGCTGGGTGCCTTCACCGGGTCGGCGCTGCTGTTGGCGCTCATCGCGAGTGTCGTGCTGATCGCGTCGGAAGAGTTGTTCCGAGGGCCACTAAACGACCTAATCCTGCGGTCGTGGTTCGGCAGTTACGGGGCGTGGCTGAAAAACAACGGGATCGAACGTTCTTCTGTCTTGACGCGTCTCGGTCGATGGGTGTGGCTCCCGTATCGACAAATGACCGGGGTCATCGCGTCGATTCTTCAGTCAACGGCGTTTCCAGACCGACCTATTGTGCGGTCGACGTACACGGGAAACGACGATTTATACCAGTCATTCGTGTTGGTTGGCGCGCGTCTGCTCGACTTCGACCCCAGAATAAAGCCGTCAAGGGTCGAGGACGGGACCGAAAAGCCGTCAAGGGTCCAGGACGGGATCGAAGAGCCGCAAGAACTGGAGAGCCGCGAAAGTCTCCAATCAATGCTCGCTGACCGAGCACTCGACCACCTACAAGCAACGTTCGCCCTTCAATGGGCTCGCTTACGCTACGCCACTGCAGCGCTAGCAATCGCGCTTACATTTGGGATTGTGCAGATACAACTCGGCTCGAGCGAGCGCTTTGGGTTCCTACACACCGTCTTGGGGTTCCCGGCGATCCTCGTCATCGCCGTCTTCTTCGCACCTCTCTTTCGGGATATCATCGAACGGGTAACGCTCCACCAACGATGAGCACGTCCCACTTCGAAGCGAGCCTACGAGGCGGTGCCGGGAGCTTTCACATAAGAAAGCGCGTCCACGTTGACTATGACGCCCCCAGGGCACTCAGACGATTCGTCTTTCTCATCCACGGCTACAATGTCTCGGAGGACGCAGCACTCGACGAGTTTAGCCGGTTCCATACCTCGCTTGAAGAGCGTGGCGCCAGATTACACGGACAAGTCTTCTACTTCATCTGGCCAGGTGATTACAAGAGGGTCCTGAGCCTAGCGTCATATCCTTTTCGTGTGCACACTGCTGAACGTTGTGGGCCCAAACTTGCGGAGTACTTGGAATCGCTGGAGGCACCACGACGGAGTGAAACGCCCCAGATCATCATTATCGCACATTCCTTGGGTTGCCGACTCGCCTTAGAAGCGGTCAGCGCAGTTTCGGCAAAGGTCCGGCGTAACATCACATTGATTCTCATGGCGGCAGCGTACCCAGTGCCCGCAATCGTTCCGCCGTTGTCCACGTCAGCAGCGTCTACCCGATCCTCAGCGGTGTTCTACTCTGAATCCGACGAGGTACTTGGTCCGTGGTTTCCAAAGGGCGAGCTCCTCGCAGCACGAAGAATCGCGCCGCTGTTGTGGAACGTGTTATCCGGTCGGGGACCTGAAGCAATTGGCCTCTTCGGGCGGCCGACACGTCGTGCTTGGAGCGAGCGGCACGAAATGCGCGGGTTCTTACACGGCGATTACTGGCGCAGCGATGCCGTCCACGCCGAAGTTTGCCGGCTCTTGGGGTACGCGACCGAATCTGCACTTCGAGAACGTGAGCTCCGGGAAGACGGGCTGAATGCACGCGTCTTTCGGACCAGAATCCTACGCATGCGCTCCCAACGCCGCTGATCCGGACCTGACAACTCCGCGTCGCCGACTTTTCGGAATTTGGAGCGGGCGGCGGGAATCGAACCCGCGACTCTTGCTTGGAAGGCAAGGGCATTACCATTATGCAACGCCCGCGCTCGTCTCGTTGTACGAAGAGGCGGCACACGTCCCCTTCGGAACGCATGCCGCCGGCGTGGTGGGCCGGGCAGGATTTGAACCTGCGTATCGCCTTCGCGAGCCGGGTTTACAGCCCGGTGCCATTAACCACTCGACCACCGACCCACGGTGGGACCCGCTCAAATACGGGACGTCCTAGTCGGCCTCCTACCCGGCGAGCGAGGCAGGACGCCCTTTCGTGCTGAAATGCCGGGGTGCGCCGACGTAGCTCAGTGGCCAGAGCATCCGATTTGTAATCGGAAGTGCGTGGGTCCGACTCCCACCGTCGGCTCCAAATCGTGTTGCCAAAATCGCGGTGTGTCAGTACGTTGGCATTGCGAATTGATACGCTAAACGTACATGCCGAAGTTCGTGAAATTGCGGCCGCGGTGCGCACGCGGATGCGGTCGGCGAATCAAACCCGACCACTTGCTGTACTGTTCTATGCGTTGCCAAGCGGAACATCATCGCGAGCGCCTTCTCGCAATGTGGCGAGCGGGTGCGTTACCGGCGAACACGTACTTCAACAAGGCGCTTCGCCGTTACATCATTGAGATGGCAGGCGGCAGATGCCAGCGCTGTGGCTGGTCTGAGCGCAATCCGTACACCGGTACGATCCCGCTCGAGATCGAGCACGTCGACGGCAACTGGCGCAACAATGCACCCGATAACCTCATGGTGTTATGCCCGAATTGCCATGCGCTCACGGCAACCTTCAAGGGCGCAAATCGCGGTCGCGGGCGGCCCGGACGCCCCGGACTGCGCACTCCCGCCAAGCAAGCGGAGGTAATCACACAGCAGAGCAGCGCTTCTCCTTACCGTGTCGTGCGACCGGCAGTGTGGTCCGGCTACGACGAGGTCGCCGAGCTCGAGCTGCCGTTGTTCTCGGCCTTTCCCGGCGAGATCGCGTGGCACGATGAAACCTCCGCGGGATACGCCGCGATCAGTACTCGAAGTGAGCGAACCGATCGAAGTGAAGCCGATGTGGCGGCGGGCCGGCGGGCTGGCTTTGGTCTGCGAGAAGTGCCTGAACATCCGGTTTCCGGAGGACTTCCCCGAGCACGCGGGGGACGAGCGGCTCAAGCTGCGCGAGTGGCTCAAGGACCGGCTGAAAGCCGAGGGCCATTGGGGCGCGGTCCGCGCGACCGGCACGACCTGCCTCGACGTCTGCGCGGTCGGGCGCGTCACCATCCTGATCGACCCCGTCGGCAAAGGCGGCGAGCAGCAGTGCCTGGTCTTCGATCCGCTCGAGGACCGCGAGCTGATCTACCAAACGATCGTGCACGCGCTCGCGCCGCCCCTCAAGACCGAACAGCCCGCCTGAAACGAGAAGGCCCCGCTCGGTGCGGGGCCTTGTTCGTTTCCGTCGGACTCCTCGTAGACGTCGGCTGACGGATCAGCTACGCGTCACTACGTCCCTTCAAGGGAGCTCGATCTCGGCCAGGTTCTTCTCGATCTTCCGCTTGACGCGCTGGAGC
>Ga0182024_10025408_pt1 | contig 10459 bp, 8 predicted proteins | sample P32metaG_FD_120480 | JGI IMG/M metagenome (GOLD analysis project Ga0182024, IMG submission 120480) | Permafrost microbial communities from Stordalen Mire, Sweden - P3-2 metaG (Illumina Assembly) | ecosystem: Environmental > Terrestrial > Soil > Wetlands > Permafrost | place: Sweden: Stordalen...
CCCCGTGTCACGATGGAGCAATTGGTGCATGCTGCCTTAGAAAAAGGAATGATGGTCCCCGTGATCCCTGAATTTAAAGGCATCACCGTCGGCGGAGCCATCATGGGAGGCGGTCTAGAGAGCGCCTCTCATCGTTACGGCCTCTTTAGCGACAATTGCCTAGCCTATGAAATTCTCTTAGGGGATGGAAGCGTTATTCGTGCAACTCCTGATGAACATGCCGATCTTTTTTATGGCATTGTCGGATCGTACGGATCGCTGGGGGTTCTTCTGTCTATAGAACTTCAACTAGTCCCTGCCAAGCCTTGGATCAAACTCAAATACCGGAAATTTTCTTCCATTGCTGAAACGGTGAAATATTTTGAGCGTATCCATGGAGCCCTCTCAGCTCCTGATTTTGTCGAAGGTTTAGTGTTTACTCCTGATCATATCAAAATCATCGAAGGCTCTTTTCTTGAGAATCCGGAAACTGTAGCTAATACTCTTTCTCTGAAATATCCCTGGGGTGACTGGTTCTATCCCCATGTCAAAAAAACGACTGATCAGCAGGAAGAAAAAATCCCGCTCATGGAATATCTCTTTCGCCATGACCGTGGAGCATTTTGGATCGGGGCCTATGGGACGCATTGGTCTTCGATCCCCCGTTATCTTTTAGAAAGCCGTTTTAAACTGCCCGCGCTTGCAAAATTTCTGCCTTCTTTCAAATCGAAAAATTTCAAAGGCCCTGAGGATCCAGGCCCGTTCTTCCGATTATTATGGGGATGGGCGATGACAAGCCATCGGCTCTATGCCTGGCTCCATTCCAAATCAGAAGATTGGGTCGCGAGTCGTTTTGTTATCCAAGATTTTTGCATCCCCGTTGAGAATGTCGTTTCTTTTGTCAATAAGGTCTTCAAAGAGATCACTATTTTCCCCTTATGGCTCTGTCCCACACATACCACGAAAAAACCTCAGATTCTATCCCCTCATTTTCTCCCCTCCAATAGCTCTTTCATTGTGAATGTAGGCATCTATGGAATCTCTCCCAGCGCCCGTCCTCCTTCGGAGCTCGTCCATCAGCTTGAAGGATGGACTCAAGCTGCCCAAGGACGAAAAGTTTTATATAGCTACTCGTATTACACGCCTGAAGAATTTTGGAGCATTTACCCAAAAAAAGATTACGATCGCTTGCGCCATGCCTACCACGCCGATAGATGGATGGAGCTCGATCAAAAAGTCTTACTAAAATCCTAGGAAAAAATTCTCTTCTCTCATTACATTTGTTACCCCAACAACGGAGCCGCCTCATGAAAAAATTCATTTTCCTATTTCTTGCTGCAATCTCAACTTCTTTTGCTCTCCCTCTTCATGTCTTCTTAGTCGGAGCCGGCGGAGTTGGAAAGCAGCTGCTCGAGCAAATTGAAAAAAACCATGAATACTTTCAGGATCAATATGGGCTCGATATCCGCGTTGTTGCGATCGCCACTAGCAAAATGATGGTTTTCAACCCTGAAGGCATTCCCCTCAGCAATTGGAGCTTTGCGTTAGAGCAGGCAGAACCGATGTCATGGGAGAGTTTTCAGGCTCGGATGGTTTCGATGGATCTTCCTCACAAGGTCTTTGTCGATTGCACGTCCAACCAAACCGTTGCCGATGGGTATGTTTCGATTTTACAGGCCGGCATTGCTATTTCCACACCCAATAAAAAAGCCAATTCCGGAACGCTAGAGACTTATCAAAAACTTAAAGAGCTGAGCACCGGTCATAAGTTTTTTTACGACGCAAATGTCGGGGCCGCCCTGCCTATCGTGAGTACAGTCCAGAGCTTGCGAAAAAGCGGCGATGAGCTTGTCAAAATCGAAGGAATCCTTTCCGGCACCTTAAGCTATCTTTTCAACTCCTTCCAAGAAGGGAGCCTCTTATCCGAGATCATTAAAGATGCCCAAAGCAAAGGGTATACCGAACCCGATCCTCGCGATGATTTAAATGGGATGGATGCTGCTCGAAAGCTGCTCATTATCTGCCGCGAAGCCGGTTTTCCTCTAGAAATGGAAGATATCGAAATCAAACAATTTCTTCCCGCCCCATGTTTTGAAGTACCGACCGTGGAAGAGTTTTATACAGTCCTCATGAACAGTGATGCCTTATATAGAGCTCTCGGAGACAAGGCGCAAGCAGCAGGAAGACGATTCAGGTATGTCGCTTCATTTGAAAATGGGAAGGCCCGGCTTTCAATCAAGGATATAGGATCGGACCATCCCTTCTATCACCTTTCAGGAACGGACAATATCGTTGCGATCACCACGAAATATTATAACAAAAACCCTCTAGTCATCAAAGGACCCGGGGCAGGGCTGGAGCTCACTGCCGCCAAAGTCCTCGAGGGCATTGTCAGGATTGGGCTTACTCAGCAGTAGTGCTCTGTCTCAATAATTCTTGAGATAATTTCTAGCGTGAAAGCTCCGTAGAATCGAACGACCGCAGGCTTCGCAAGTTGATGCGTATTAATTCAATACGCATCAATTTGCGATCGTCGATTATACGGGCTTTGACGCCGAAATTATTCCAAGAATTATTGAGACAGAGCACTAGCTATCATTTTGCTTTTTGCCTCCTCATCTGTGAGCAACTTAGCAAATGTGGAGTGGACAAATTGGAAATCGGCGATCTCCGGCCGGAATGCCGCCTTATGCTTATCTGCATAGGCATACCGCAGACCGATGTATTCTATCCCTCTCTTCTGAGCCTCGGTCTCGACGGAAGCTAGATGGGCAGCTTTGTCATCGATATAGACGATTCTTTTGGGCTTGAGGCCGAAGTTATCGCAGAATTTAAACAAGGACTCTCCTTTACTTTTTCCCGAAGTGAAAAGGATCCCCTTCCGGAAAAGAACGCTATGTCCGTTGAGATTGACGTAATAATCTTCTGCAGTCGGCGCTGTCGCAGAAAGATCGACCTGATTCTCTTGCAATTGCTGAACTGTCCGTGTCGCAAGCGCCAAACCTTGGCTTGTCAAGCCCATGATCTTATGGCCTTTTTGCTGTAGACATTGAATCAAAGTATGCGTCTCTTTTTCGACCGTCTTCATTTTGGTGATATGGCGGATCGACTCCCATTCGGCGAGAGCTTTTTCTAACGCCGCAGATTTAGACATCCCTGCAGCTTCATGTTTTTTGCACCGCAGGTTAAACCAGTCGTCGCAACCAACCATCTGCTCAGGAACGATGATGGTGTCATCAATATCTAATATAATGAGCGTCTCAGCATTGATATGCCGGGCGATCTCATGGAAGCGGGCAACTTCAACTATCTTTCCCTGGACGGGAGAGACCATTCCTAAAAGAAGGACCATAACAGTAAACAAAATCTGTTTTTTCATAGATTCCTCCGGATATGGGGATATAGGGCTAATTCCAGAGTGCAAAATTTCCCTGTTTTTAGCCAGAAGTAGAATATGTGCTTACTAATAAGTAGATTAGATCTCGGTCACCGTGATCATGCAAAGGCATTGGATCCCTTCACCTAACCCAAACTCCGTCAGTCCATCACTGGCCGTTGCCGTGAGGCCGACTTGATGCACTTGTAATTTCATAAGGTTGGCGATCTTGGACCGCATTTCTTCAATCCGCTGATGAAGCCGAGGCCTTTTGGCCTCGATCGCAATAGCAAGATGTTCGATCTTTTGCCGCTGCAAAGTTTCTAAGGCTTTTTCAAGATAGACCTGGCTATCGGTGATCCCATCCTTTTGACAAAGATCATTGGCGATCCCTCCCAGGATTTGAACGCCGGTCACAGACGTGATGGCATTGCAGATCGCATGAAAAATAACATCGCCGTCAGAATCGGATGCCATGCCGGGGGCCTCTTCAAAGATAAGTCCCGCAAGAATGCATGGCTTGGTGGAGCCTTCAGGTAAAAAACGGTGGCTGTCTTGCCCTAAACCTGTTCGATATTTCATAGCTCAGCTATTCTAATTCAAGATGTCTTTCCTGCATATCGCGAACACAAATTTTGAATCGGAGCTCTCATCAACTAGCCCTACAACAGTGGCGGCACTGATCCAGAGCCATCCCATCTTTATGCAACTTCAATTTCTTCCCCTTCTCTATTCAGAGGCAACCGATGGCATTGCAGTCACACATATGCCTTCTCCAGCTTTTCCAAGGTGCCATTTATTAGACGAGCGGAATTTTCCCTACGAACGGGTGGAGTCATGGGGAGCCTCTCCGAGCATTGCTGCATGGGCGCAGAAGAAAAAACTCACTTATGTCATGCCTGAATGGGAAACGGTGAGGCTGGTCAATTCGAAAGCTTTTTCATTTACCGAATCGCCCAAACTACCAGGCGCTGCGCTGGTCCATTCGATGGATGAGCTTGAAAAATGGCAGCATCGAACCGAAGGCCCGAAAGTCCTCAAAAGCTGTTTTGGAGTTTCAGGCAAGGGCCACCTTTTTCTACCCTCGGAACATATGAAAAGGTTCGCTGAGCAAGAGTTTTTGGCTGGGCGCCCTTTAATTGCAGAACCGTGGGTCGAAAGGAAGCTTGACTTCAGCACGCAGTGGATTATACATCCGGACCAAAAGATCGAGTACCTGGGCGCAACGGTCTGTGTCAATGATCAGCGGGGTAAGTATAGTTCGAACAAAGTCGGCGATCTTCCTTTTTTGTTCGGAAAATATTTTCCCTTTCTTGAAGAGCACCAAGAAAAGGTATTTCCGATTTTGCAAAAGATGGGAGCGCTGGGATATTTTGGCAATGTCGGGATCGATGCCATGATCTGGGGAAACGACAAACTTCAGCCTGTTGTGGAAATCAATGCGCGTAAAACAATGGGATGGGTTGCGCTCGAAATTTCAAAACGTCGTTTCCCAAAACAAACGATTGCTTTAAGCTATCTGACAAAAAGCAATCTCAGCAATTTACTACCCGATGCTGTCGTACAAAAAAATGGATCACTGCTTCATTTTTCCAGAAAATTGGTTGTTGAGATTCTTGCGAATAAATCTTAATCCCGTTAAGAGTATGCAATATGGACATTCTTAAAATTAAAGGCGGAAATCCCCTACAAGGCACTGTTAAAGCCGCGGGTGCGAAGAATGCTGTGACGAAGCTTCTCGTCGCTTCTCTTGTTTCTGATAAACGGTGTGTTTTCTTCAATGTACCCAATATCCTCGATGTTGAAATCACCGTCGATCTTTGCCGTGAGATCGGAAGCACGGTGCACTGGAATAAAACCGAAGGCGTCATTGAGATCGTTACGAAAGAGCTAGCAACGACTTACATTCCGCAAAGATTTTCTGGCTCCAATCGCATCCCAATCTTGATGATCGGAGCATTACTCGGAAGGACCGATGAAGACATTATTGTTCCGACTGCCGGCGGCTGTAAAATCGGCCCGCGCCCTATCGACTTCCATATTACCTCAATGGAAAAACTCGGCGCGTCGATTGAATTCCGTGCGATGAAAAAAGAGGGCGCTTATTTTGCCAGGGCCCATCAAGGACTGCGCGGGACGCTCATTGAACTTCCATTCCCTTCGGTCGGCGCCACTGAAAATACCATCTTAGCTTCCTGCCGCGCTAAAGGTGCAACTGTCATTAAAAATGCCGCTATCGAACCTGAGATCATCGACCTCGTTCTTTTCCTCCAAAAACTTGGCGTCGGCATCGCTGTCGATGTCGACCGCACCATCCGCATTCAGCCAGCGCAAGAATTTTACGAAGTGGAACATCAGGTCATGACCGACCGGATTGAAGCCGCCTCTTTAGGCATGGCAGCGATCAGCACCCATGGAAAAGTATTCGTCGAAGGCGCCCAACACTTCCATATGATCACCTTCCTCAATAAGCTACGCGAGATTGGGGCAGGATTTAATGTCAGAAATAACGGCATCGAGTTCTTTTATCGAGGCCCTTTAAAAGGGGGCATTCTCTTAGAGACCGATGTTCATCCCGGATTTTTGACCGACTGGCAGCAGCCGTTTGTCGCATTGCTGACTCAAGCTGAGGGTCATTCGATTGTGCATGAGACTGTCTATGAAAACCGCTTTGGTTATACAGAGACCCTCAAAGAAATGGGGGCCGACATCCAACATTTTACCCACTGCCTGGGCAGCGTCCCTTGCCGGTTCAAATCTCAAAATTATTGTCATAGCATTGTCGTTAAAGGACCTACCCCTTTAATCTCTAAAGATATCGCGATTCCCGACCTGCGTGCCGGCTTTGCCTATGTGATTGCCGCTCTCATGGCCCCGGACACCAGCCTGATCTCAGGAGCCCACTACTTAGATCGGGGCTATGAAAACCTGGTCGACAAGCTTGTCTCCGTTGGCGCTGATGTCTCTCGCGATGAAGTCCACCACAAGAAAAACATCACTGCCGCTGTTTAAAAAAGTTTTTATCTACGCCAAAATCCTCTGTCCTCCTAAAATAGAGGGGTTATGGTTGCGTGGAGACAAGTTCAACGTCAAAACTTTACTTGTTGGAAGAAGCTCGCTGAGTTTCTTCAGCTCGATCCTGTTTACTTTCCCGACATCCTAAAAGATTCCAAGTTCCCGTTAAATCTTCCTCTTCGTCTTGCTCAGAAAATCAAAAAAAATACCTGGGACGATCCGATCTTACTTCAATTCCTCCCCACTGAAAAAGAAAAAGACCTTGTGTTTGGATTTCAAGCCGACCCTGTCGGCGATTTAGACGCCCGCCAGTCCAGCAAGCTCTTAAAAAAATATCACGGCAGGGCGCTCTTAGTCTGTACCAGCAGCTGCGCCATGAACTGCCGCTTTTGCTTCCGCCAGAACTATGACTATGAGACCGAAGACAAAACCTTTGCACACGAAATCGAGCTGATCCGGCAAGACTCTACCTTAACTGAAATCATCCTCAGCGGCGGAGATCCACTTTCTCTTTCGAATGAGACCCTAGGAAGCCTGATGAAAAGATTGGATGTGATCCCTCATTTGGAAAGGCTCCGGTTCCATACGCGGTTTCCAATTGGCATTCCCGAAAGGATCGATGATGAGTTTCTCTCCTTGCTCGAGCAAATACGGCTCCAGGTCTTCTTTGTCATCCACTCGAACCATCCTTCCGAAATCGATGCGCAAGTCGCCTCCTCTCTACGAAAAATCCAAAAGTTGGGAATTCCGATTCTCAATCAAACCGTACTCCTCCGTGGAGTCAATGACAACATTTCTACTTTGAAGGCCCTCTGTGAAAAGCTTGCCGGTCACGGCATCTTGCCGTACTATTTGCATCAATTAGACCGCGTCCAAGGTGCTGCCCATTTTGAAGTTCCTGAAGAAGAAGGAAGAGCGCTCGTTGCCCAGCTCGCAGAATTGATGTCAGGATATGCCGTCCCTAAATATGTGAAAGAAGAAGCTGGTGAGCCTTCTAAAACAGTCTTATTAGAAAATACTGCATCTTTATGCAGTTGATGAGAAAAAAACTTCTTACCTTGGCCATTCTCCTTCTAGCCATAACATCGTTATGCGCTTAGCATTTCCAATTTTTTCCTTTCAAAGCTCCGTTTGCTCGCATTCCTGTAAAATTCACTTCATCATTAACACCTTATGCAGAAATAGAAATTGAGAAAAAAAAATATTATCTAATCGTCGATTCAGGCTCTGATTCAGAATTAGGAATCAAAACAGAAGTTCTAGAAAAAATCGGTAAAAAATTCCTTGGGAAGACTCATTGGTATGATGTAAAAGGCAATGAATATGAGTCGTCTAGATATCAGATCCCTAAAATGAAAATAGGGAATGTACAAATTAACAATGCGAAAGCCCATGATGGATACACAGACGAGGCAGGCCATATCTGGGGTAAAAAAAAATATGCCGAAGATGAAATCTCAGGAACAATCGGAAGAAGTCTTCTAGGAATCAGCCGTCTGTTACTTTTAGACTTAAATAATTCTGCATTTTTCATCTTTCGAAAAAGAGAAGATCTAAAACATCTACGCAAAGAAGGCTATTTGCTAGAGAATCTAGTCGAACTTCCTTTTGATGGGGCCAAAAATCGGGTGGTTTTTCTTGTTGATACGGATGTAGGTCAGGAAAGATTTCTTTTGGACACAGGAGCCTCTTATTCTGTCATTAGACCTACATTTATCTCGGAAGAAGAGCGTGAAGCAATGCGTGAGAATAAACTAACAATATCATTACCAAAGTTTGTGATCGCAGGCCATGATTTCGGTGAAATGGATTTCTATGCCTATGAATTTTCAGAAAAATTCGAAGGCGTCGATGGTGTTTTAGGCATGGACTTTTGTAAAAAGCATGTCATCTATTTGGACTTCAAAGAAAATAAAGCGCTAATTGGCCCTGTGGAAAAAGTCCATCCCATCTCGAAATAATTACATCTTATCGAGATGGTAGCCATTTTGAAAGTCTCGATTCTCTATGTTCCTAGATTCTGTCTCTAATGATAAAATCTGCATCGTCTAGGTGATAAATTTTCTTCAGGAAGTTTCGATAGAATTCTAACGTGCCAAGACCCGCTTCAAGACGGCGTTGATTGACATTTTCGAGGTCTTCAATGGGATGTAAATAACATTTGCCGTCTATGAACTCGAACTGAGTCCCATAGACCTGGGGTAAGTTCTCGTTTTTACGCACTCTATCTAGTAAAAAAGAATATTCACGATACTGAGCATCTTGTTTATTTACCGCCTCTTTGAGCAGAGTTACGCACTGTTTTTGCAACTCGATATCTTGATTTTGTTGTAGAACTAAAACCCAAAAACCTGTGCTTCCCTCTAATCCGGCAAGATGTATTCCTGGCCATCCATAAGTAGAAATGATTTCTTTGAGCCGGAGATTATGTTTAGCTATGATTTCACTTAATGTTGTTTTCTCTTCATCTGAAATTTTTTCCCTTGCAGATTGATCTTCTTCGACCATGGCATTAATTTCTGCCGCTAATTCCATATTGACTGGAGACGAAGCCGTGTTTGAAAGCCCAGGAAGAACTCTACTCAGGATATTAGGAGTTTTTGCAGGCTCTTGTGCAAATCCAAGACATGTCAATGTTAAACCGATGGCAATTTTCAAACGCATGTGTCGACCTATATGTTACATTTTTTCAAGAGTTTTCAGACCTAAGATTTCTAATCCCTTGTGCAGGATGCGGCCGGTCGCTTCGCAGAGAAGGAGGCGGCTGTCTTCTTGAGGGGAGCCTTCGACGCGGCAGTCGCGGAAAAAGGCATGGAACTTTTCTGCAAGGGTATAGAGATATTCAGCAAGCCGATTGGGAAGGAGTTCTTCAGCGACAGACTCGAGAGTTTCGCCAAATCGACGCAGGTGGAGAGCTAGATCGATTTCGGTCGGATGTTCGAGGACGATCTTATCTTTCTCGAGCAGGGCTGCCATATCTTTTCCGACTTTTCGTTTGATGCTTTGAGTGCGGACATAAGCGTAGAGCAAGAAGGCTGCGGTGTTGCCTTCAAAGCGGAGCATCCGCTCATAGCTAAACATATAGTCTTTGATCCGGTGGGAAGAAAGATCGGCATATTTGACCGCGTCGATGCCGAGAATTTCCGCTGTATGATTGAGCTCTTTTTCAGGGAGATCGGGAATTCTTTCATGCAGGATCGCTTTGGCCTGTTTGACGGCCTCGTATAAAAGATCGATCAGCTTTTCGATATCGCCAGAGCGGGTTTTAAATTTGGTTCCATCAGATCCTAAGACAACCCCGAACGGAACATGGTCGACACGGACTTTTTTAGGATCGAGGTAGCCGGCCTTTTCAGCCGCTTTGAAAAGCATTTGGAAATGGAGGCTCTGGCCTGCATCGGTGACGTAGATGATCCGGTCGGCCTTTTCGACTTCGATCCGGTGGCGGATGGCTGCCATATCGGTCGTATCGTAGTTATATCCTCCGTCGGATTTTTGAATGATCATCGGAAGGGGTTTGTCGTCCCGACCGATAAAACCATCTAAATAGATGCACTTAGCGCCATCGGAAATGGTGATGATGCCCCGTTTTTCAAGGTCAGCAACGACCTCAGGAAGGAAAGGATTATAAAAAGATTCTCCCCGGTCGACCAGTTTGACATCGAGGAGCTTATAAATTTCTTGGAAGGCTTTGCGGGAGATGTCGCAGATCATGGTCCAGGCAGCAAGAGAGACTTCATCTCCGCCTTGGAGTTTGACAACTTGGAGCTGGGCTCTTTTTTTAAATTCAGGATCTTCATCGAAACACTTTTTCGAGGCGCGGTACCATTGCATTAAAGAGACCAGGTCGGTCTGTTTTTTTCCTTCGAGAACTTCAGGAGCATGCTCGCGCATATAAGCGATGAGCATGCCGAACTGCGTACCCCAGTCTCCGATATGGTTAAGCCGGAGGACATCGTGTCCTAAGAACTCAAACAGGCGGGCTAGAGAGTCGCCGATGATGGTGGAGCGGAGATGGCCGACATGCAATTCTTTAGCGATGTTGGGAGAAGAAAACTCAACGATGATCCGCTGCCGCGGATGGGGTAG
>Ga0182024_10025409_pt1 | contig 10459 bp, 8 predicted proteins | sample P32metaG_FD_120480 | JGI IMG/M metagenome (GOLD analysis project Ga0182024, IMG submission 120480) | Permafrost microbial communities from Stordalen Mire, Sweden - P3-2 metaG (Illumina Assembly) | ecosystem: Environmental > Terrestrial > Soil > Wetlands > Permafrost | place: Sweden: Stordalen...
CGCTCGCAAGCGTGCGCGCAAGAAAGTTCGCAAGGAGCAAGACTAGGCATTAAAGGGTCGCCCCTTCCCGGGGTGACCCTGCTCCATCTGGCCCCCACCAGAGAGAGTTGCAGCAGGGACGAATTAAAATACTCATCATTCTTTAAGTCGGCATTCTGTGGGAGTAGCTGTATCCACGCGCCGTTCCAGGTGCGTGGCGGGCCGAGTCCAGGGGCAGTTTGAGGGGGATGTACATAACCTGTGTTTGCTCTGCGCCACCGCTTCCCCGCGTGTGGGGAGCGGACCACGGGCACAAGGGAGCCATCCTCAATGGAATTTCAGGACAAGGTACTGACCTGCATCGACTGCGGTGTCGAATTCGTCTTTACCGCCGGGGAACAACTGTTTTTCCACGACAAACGGTTCAAGAACGAACCCAAGCGCTGTAAAACCTGCAAGTCTAAACGCGTGGCAGTACTCACTGCCGCTCCTCCTCCGCGCGATGGGCGCCACTATACGCGTGTCGAGACTCGCGCCACTTGTTCTCAGTGCGGCAAGGAGACCACCGTCCCCTTTCGCCCTACACAAAACCGACCCATCTTCTGCCGTGAATGCTTCACTCACAAAAGGACCGCAGCCTCCGCCTGATTGTCGGGAAACTTTTCTGTTGCCGAAGGCGATGGAGTCTTCGGCAACAGCGGTAGCCCGCCCGCGAGCAGACTCAGTCACCGCGAGACCGCGCGATGCGCTACGATAGTGCCGTGGCCACCTTCCACGTACAAAACTTCGGATGCCGCGCCACCCAAGCCGACGGCGCTGCCCTCGAACGCCAGTTCGAATCCCGCGGGCTAACCTCAGCTCCAGCCGCAAAAGCCGACCTGGTAATTTTGAATTCCTGCACAGTAACGAATTCGGCGGATCAGGATGCGCGGGCGGCCATTCGCCGGGTGCAGCGGCAGAATCCGTTGGCGAAAATTATTGTTACTGGGTGCTATGCGCAGCGCGCGCCCGAGGAAGTTTCTGCGCTGCCCGGTGTAAGTTGCGTGATCGGCAACTCGCACAAGCATCAACTCGCAGAAATTGTGCTGGATCAAGTCGCTCCACCGAGCCAAGGGTTTGTGCCCCTCACGTCACTTTCTGTGATGCGCGAACGACCAACGACGAACGACCGACGACCGTTCTTCGTCTCCGACATCTTCGCCCACACGGAACTGCTGGCAGCGCCCGTGTTCGAATCCGCGAATCACGAGAGCGACCGCACCCGCCCCAACCTCAAAGTCCAGGACGGATGCGACAACCGCTGCTCTTTCTGCGTGATCCCAAGCGTGCGCGGCCACAGCCGGTCATTGCCACTGCCGCAAATTATTCGCGAGGTCAACGCGCTAGTGGCCGCAGGCTACCGCGAAGTTGTAATCAGCGGCATCAATCTGGGCCGCTGGGGACGGGACCTGGAGGCGGGCTCCGGGCTTCGGGCTTCGGGCTTCGGGAAAATCCTAGAGCACGGTCTTTTGCAACCACCACTGAAAAGCCGAAGCCCGGAAGCCGAAGTCCGAAGCCCGCATTTCGAGTCGCTCATTCGCGCCATTCTCTCCGAGACCCAACTCGAAAAGCTCCGCATCTCTTCCGTCGAGCCAATGGATTGGTCGGACGAACTCATCGAGCTTGTGGCCTCGTCACCGCGCATTGCCAAACACGCCCATGTGCCGCTGCAATCGGGCAGTGATGCGGTGCTGCGGCGCATGCATCGCAAATACCGGCCGTGGCACTATCGCGAGAAAATTGAAAAGATTCGAGCTGTCATGCCCACCGCTGCCATTGGCGCAGACGTCATGGCCGGATTCCCCGGCGAAACCGCCGCTGAATTCGAAGCCACTCGCCGCCTCATCGACGACTTGCCTTTTACTTATCTGCATGTCTTCACTTATTCCGCGCGCCCCGGCACGCCGGCCGCTGTGACGCCAAATCAAGTCCCGGTGCAGGTCGCGCGCGAGCGCAATCGTATTCTGCGCGATCTTGCGGCCGAGAAAAAGCTTGCCTTCATGCGATCGTTCGTCGGCAAAGAACTGCAGGCGATCACACTCAACGTCACTCCCAGTGGTCCTGATGGCGAATTCACCGAAGCGCTCACCGACAATTATCAAAAGCTGTATCTGAGAGGGCACCACGCCTCGAATCGGTGGATCACTGCTCGTATCGAGGAAGTCGACAACGGAGCGTTTGTGGGAAAGATGGCAACTCTATTACCGTTTTGCCATGCGCCGGAGCACGGAATCGATCGGAAGCAGACGACGACCGAGGCTATGGTTTAGCGCTTACGCGTTCAGTCCGTGCCGGCCCAGATCGTTTGACCCGCTATGCAAAACGCGGACACCCTCGAGATAAGAAAAAGTCGCATCCCCCTGATCGGGTGTATACTGTCGCGGAAAGTTCAATTGCAGCCCTTTTTGGTTGAGCTTTTCTTGGGCCGAGCTTTTTGGCAGCATCAGGCGAATCGATCAGTCCCTCCCCGAACTTAACGAGATCGAGGTTCGACTATGGATCAGGCCAGCACTCCCAAGCGTGTCATCTACGCATGTATCTTGGTGGTGATCGCAACAGTCTTCTCTCTGATGATTTACTCCGGAATGCTTGATGGGGTGGGGGAAGCGCTGTTCGACCTGGCCAAAGAAATCGCAAAGTTTTTTCTCGGTTAGCCTTGTTGCTCCTCCGGCAACTCACTCAACTGCAACTCTCGCATAGGGAAGTCCTTGCGGTTATCGGTGGCCAGCGCGCACATCTGCTGTAGCGCCACTGCTGCGATGATCGTGTCGGCGAGGGTGAGAGTTCGGCCCTTCTGCGCCCATTCCTTTTTAAGCTTGCCCGCCATCTCGGCTACGCTGGCCGTGATTTCATAGCAAGGAAGTGCGTTAAGGAAGGCCTTGGTCCGCGCTTCTTCTTGTGGCCGCATGCCGGCGTAGACCTCGGCAATATTAAGTGCCGAGGTTGCAATGGTGTGTCCGCCGCGGACCAGTTCAGCCAGCCACTGCCGCCGACCCCGGCGCAATCGCAGGGCGTCGATCAGCACGGATGTATCCAGCAACAGATGCATGCGCCAAGCTCACTTTGGATTTGGTTTTGTCGAAGAGTCTCGCACGGAGAGCAGTTTCTGGCGCTGGCGATCATGGGTTTCGGCCGCGTTGCGCCTCTCGCTCTGACGTCGCAGTTGCTGCACATACGCGACTGTCCCGCCTTTGAGCTCGGGGTGATCGGCCGTTTTCCAGACGGGTTGCTCACTCTCAAGAACGCGCAGGAGCTTGCGGCGTTGCACTTCCTGCCGTGCCGTCTCCAGCAGGAAAGCGCTACGCCCACGAGGACCGACTAAATCGTCGATCTCCCGCAGCAGATCGCCGGGAATCAGAATGTGTGCTCTTTGTGTGCCTGACATATGTGCATATAGAGTGTGTCATGCCAACACGAGGGCGGTCAAGGCGTCGGCACGCCCGAGGTTATTGGAGCCCCTCGCACCCGATGCTGCGCCCCTTCTCAACGAATTCGGACGGGCCGACTACTTTCGTTCAGAACCAGCCGGCAAGTGCTCGCGGCTGTGATAGAATCCGGGCCGCAGAAAGTCGGTAGTTGAAAAATCGGCTTCGCGATACGCTTTCGCCGACCGTTTCCACGAGGTACTTATGCCGGTTGCAACTCGACCTTCCACGCCAGGTGCGGCTTCGAAGCCCCAAGCCGGAAGTCCGATCCCCGTTATTCTGATGGCGCTGGTTCTGGTCGCGCTCATCGTGTTGGCTTGGTCCGGTGTGTCACCTGCCACGCCGTGGGCGCAAGGTTACGATCCCGTTGGGCACTGGTGGCTGTCCACAATTTTCGCCGCCATGCCGATTGTCGTGCTGCTGGGGACGCTCGCGTTCCTTCACATGAAGGCGCACTATTCCGCAGTGCTAGGCTTAGTTACGGCCTTGTTGATCGCTGTCGGCATTTTCCATATGCCGGTCAAAATGGCCAGCATCACGGCCATTTACGGCGTATTCTACGGACTGTTTCCAATCGGCTGGATCATCCTGAACGTCATTTTTCTTTATCGCATGACGCTGGAAACCGGCCGCTTCAAGATCCTGCAGGAAAGCATGACCGGCATCACGCAGGACACGCGGCTGCAACTGCTGCTGATCGCCTTTTCGTTTGGCGCTTTCTTTGAAGGCGCATCGGGGTTTGGAACTCCCGTGGCAGTGACTGCGGCGATTCTGATCGGCTTGGGGTTTAAGCCGCTGCAGGCTTCGGGATTGTCTCTCATCGCCAATACTGCGCCGGTGGCTTACGGCGCGCTGGGCACGCCTATCATTGCGCTCGCCGCAGTTACCGGTTTTTCGGAGTTCACCCTGGGCGCGCAGATTGGCCGCATTCTGCCATTTTTCTCGGTGCTGGTGCCGTTCTGGCTGATCTGGGCCTATGCCGGTTACAAAGGAATGAAGGAAATCTGGCCGGCGGTTGCGGTTGCCGGCGTCACTTTCGCCATTCCGCAATTTCTGGTTTCGAACTTTCACGGACCCTGGCTCACCGACATCATTGCGGCCATCGTCTCGATGGTGTGCCTCATCCTTTTCCTCAAGATGTGGCAGCCGAAAACGATCTGGGGACACGACGGACCCGAGAAAGGCGAGCAGCGCGCCGCTCGCGGTCACCACGGTTACAGTCGCGGCGAAGTTATTCGCGCATGGCTGCCCTGGCTTGTGCTCAGCATTTGCGTTTTCTGCTGGGGGACAACTACGGGCAAGAAGGTCATGAACACTCCGGAAAAAGTGTTTCCGTCAATGAGCACGTGGTCGACTCCGCCGAGCAAGATTACGAACCCGCAATTTCCCGTGACCGGTCTCAACAAATTGTCTCAACGTATGCCGCCGGTGGTGGCGAAACCCACGCCGGAGGCGGCGGTCTTCGGTCTCAATTGGGTCTCGGCCACTGGCTCTGGGATATTGTTCGCGGCGATCATCTCCGGCTTCATCATGGGGCTCTCGCTTCCGAAGATCGTTGTGATGTGGTGGCAGACTGTGTGGCACGTGCGGTTCTCGCTGATGACCATCGCTGCCATGCTCTCGCTGGGCATTCTCACGCGTTACTCCGGCGTGGACGCCACCATGGGCCTGGCGTTCGCGCGCACCGGAGTGATGTATCCGTTCTTCGGAACTTTGCTGGGATGGCTGGGTGTGGCGCTGACTGGCTCGGACACGTCATCCAATGTGCTGTTCGGGAGCTTGCAGAAAATCTCGGCACAGCAAATCGGGCTTTCCCCAGTCCTGATGGGCGCGGCGAATAGCGCGGGCGGCGTCATGGGCAAGATGATTGATGCGCAGAGCATCGTTGTCGCCAGTACCGCAACGGAGTGGTACGGACACGAAGGCGACATCCTGCGTTACGTGTTCTTCCATAGTATTGCTCTTGCCGCTCTGGTGGGAATTCTTGTGACCCTCGAGGCCTACGTATTTCCCTTTACCCGACTGGTGGTGCAGTAGAAGCACAACGTAACGAGCGAAAATGCCCGAGCAGCGTGGCTTTCAGGCCGGTCGTAAAAGTTGCGCGCAAAACAAACCTCCCGCACTCCAAGGTGCATCTCAGTTCCGGGCACTTTTCGCGGAACACGGTGGCACCGCTGGCACCTGTGCTGCCTGGTAAGCGCAAGTTATATACGAACTATGCAGCTTCGTGCCAAATGCGCCTTGTTGTTACTTCTGTTCTGCGCGGCGATTACGACCGTGCTGGCGCAGCAGACAGGCGTTTATAGCGCGACGCGCGAAGACTCTGAGTTGCAACGTGAACCTGGCCTTGGCCCTTTGACCCTGGATGAGGGATTGGCGATTCTGAGTGTCGCACTGGATTTTCGCCATAACGGCGCTTTCTCTTCCGATTGCTCACACTTTGTTCATGGACTCTATGAGCGCGCCGGTTTCTCCTATGGCTATACGGCATCGAGAGATTTATACGAAGGCATCAACGAATTTCGAAGAGTAACAAATCCTCAACCCGGTGATTTGGCCGTCTGGCGCGGACATGCGGGGATTGTGGTCAATCCCGTTCAGCATTCTTTTTTCAGCCTCCTGCGAACCGGCCCCGGAGTCGAATCGTACGACTCGCTATATTGGAAGCGTCGCGGGCGGCCGCGTTTCTTTCGCTACGTTAAAGCAGGTGCAAGCGGCACGGCTTCACTCCGCTCCGCGAACTTGACTTTGAGTAGCGCGGAACAGGATGAGCCAGCCGAAGCTTCAGAGCCTGAGGCTTCGCAAGAGTCTTCGCGTGGCACGCTCGCGACGGCTCGGATCGCGGCGGGCAAACCCGCGAACGGTGCAGTCGCGCACATTCCGGTCGTGCATTCGATTCACCCGAAGCCCGATCAAGTAGACGCCGCATTCCTGCGATCATGCGCGGACTCAGAAGAAAACCTGCGTGGGCGCGACGTCTTCCGATCGAGTCAGCCCGTGATTGTCTTCGACCATTTCACGGCCGGCAAGGTTCACATCGATGGGAACGCGGGCTGGGTAGAAGTTCAGATCGACGAAGTGCTTTTCTTTGTAGACGGCAAGGCGCAAGCGCGCAAAGGTTCGGAACGGCAACAATGGCCCCTGTCTCGCCGCGACCAGACAAGTTGGGAACTGACGCCTCCAGCGGGCGTGATCTACGTGCCCCAAGCTCTCGCAGTGCGCCTAATGTCGCGCCAATTGGCGCAGCTTGCTCAAGACGCTCCTAATCCCGTCAGGCTCCAGCAAAAGGCCGAGTTGGTGCGAGTCTTAGACTCGCTTCCGCAGGATCAATCTGCAATCCAGAAATTCACGACGCCGAACAAACAGAATTAGATCTGGCCGGGCTCGTCTGGATCTGGCTCGCGCACTGGAGCGTCCGGATTCTCGGGAGGGTTTAGTGGTTCCTTAATGGGTGGCGGCGAAGGTTCAGACGGCTCGCGAAAATGGTAACCCGTGGGCGAATACGTATCGAATGGTGTGTCGACTATCATGGCATTCTGATGCGAAAGCTCTGCTCGCGGTTGATCACAAAAGTTTTTCCAGTTTCTGTCGCGTGGTCCGGTTCACCTCTTCTGCCCGCGCGGATTCCGCCATACGCGGTTCATCCATTTCCTTCTTGATTCGAGCAAGTATCGCTTGGTTCGTTTCTGGCTTGGGCTTGTTTTTATACATACTGTCAGGATGTCACGAACCCCAGGGGATTACAGATCAATTCGATACAGATACGGCGTAAGTAGAAATTGTTTCGTTCCGGGTGGAACCAACACGATCGACGCTGATCCGGAGCCCAAGATCCATGAACGTATGGAGAAAGTTTCGGCAGCCCACGCGGTATCTCAAGAACGAGCAGACTCTGGAGGGTATAATCGCCCTCGTCTATGGCACTCATCCCAGGTACGAAACTCGGTCCCTACGAGATTGCTGGTCTTCTCGGCGTAGGAGGCATGGGAGAAGTGTACCGGGCTAAAGACACGAGGCTACAGCGCACCGTAGCCATCAAGATTCTGCCCGCTCGTTCGTCTTCCGACCCCGAGGCGCACGCGCGCTTCCAGCAGGAAGCGGAGTCTATCTCGGGGCTGCAACACCCCAACATCTGTGTGGTTCACGACATCGGCTCTCAGCACGGCGTTCACTTCATGGTCATGGAGTTCATTGCCGGGCAAACCCTGGACAAGCTGATTCCTCGCGAAGGCCTGGCGACGGATTTAGCTTTGAAGTATGCCATCCAGGTTGCGGAGGCGCTCTCCTGCGCGCACGCCGCGGGCATCGTTCATCGCGACCTGAAGCCTTCCAATCTCATGGTAGACGGGAGCGGCATGGTCAAAGTGCTGGACTTTGGCCTGGTCAAACTTGCCGGCCCGGCGGCGGCAATGGAAGAAACCAGAACCATGGCAACGACCCCGGGAATGGTCGTGGGCACCGTGGCTTACATGTCGCCGGAACAGGCGGAAGGGAAGCCGGTCGACGCCCGCAGTGACATCTTTTCCTTCGGTTCGGTCCTCTACGAGATGCTGACGGGCAAAAGAGCTTTTGAGGGACCGTCTGCCGTGGGGTTGCTGGCGGCAGTCATGCGTGACGATCCCAGGCCGCTTACCGAATCGAGGCGAGACGTTCCTCCTGAACTACGCTGTATCGTTGTCCGCTGCATGAAAAAAGACCGCGAGGAACGCTATGCTTCCGGAGCGGAGCTTTCGCGGGAATTAAAAAGCTGCCGCGATACTCTCTTTCCCGAGTCGGGATCGACGCTGACTCTGGCGAGGGTCGTCAGGGAGGCGAAACGTCCCCGGGTTTCGATTCCTTTGGTGCTCGTGATCCTTGCCCTGGCCTTAGGGGTTGCCCTGCTGGTCAAGCGTTCTCGCGATGCACGCTGGGCGCGGGAGACGGCCTTACCCGAAATTTCCCGCCAGTCTGAGCAAGGACCTTATGGCGAATTCAACGAAGCCTTCAGGTTGGCAGTAAGGGCTCAGAAGGCCATTCCTGGCGATCCCGCCCTGACCAAGTTGTGGCCAGTCATTTCATATCAAACTTCGCTGGACACCGCGCCGGCTGGCACCGAAGTGTACCGCAGGAAGTACAGCGACGAGAGTGCGCCGTGGGAGCCGGTTGGCCGCACACCATTCAAAAACGTCCGGCAGCCGCGCGGCAACTTTGTGTGGAAGTTCGAGAAGCCGGGATTTGGCACGGTTTTGCGGACCACGGCTGCGCTGTTTGGCCGCTATCCTCCGTCCATGGGCCAGCCCGTTGCGGCTAAAGTCACTCTCGATGAGTCCGGGAAGATTCCCACAGGAATGGTGCGGGTTTCGACGGAAAGCTACTCCAGGACACTGTTGATTCCGGGCTATGAAGCCATGCCGGAGTTACCCCTGCAGGATTATTGGATTGACCGATATGAGGTCACGAACCGGCAGTTCAAAGCTTTTGTTGATCAGGGCGGATATCAAAAGCGAGAGTACTGGAAAGTCGATTTTCAGCGCGACGGAAAACAGCTTTCGTGGAACGAGGCCATGGCGCTGTTTCGCGATGCTGCGGGACGTCCCGGCCCGAAAGATTGGGTACAGGGGGAGTATCCAAAAGGTCAGGATGAATTTCCTGTGTCTGGTATCAGTTGGTTTGAAGCTGCGGCCTATGCCGAGTTTGCCGGCAAGAGCCTGCCCACTCTCTACCACTGGAACCGGGCTGCAGGTTCGTTCCTGGCAGCGGCTATGGTGCCGGTGAGCAACTTCAGCGGCACCGGGGTGTGGCAAGTCGGGAGCAAGCCGGACATGAGTCCCTTCGGCAACTACGATATGGCCGGCAATGTCAAAGAGTGGGTGTGGAACGAGGCCGATCCCAGTAAGCGGTATGTGCTGGGGGGCGGGTGGGACGACCCTAATTACATGTTCGTCGATCCGGATGCGCAGTCGCCGTTTCTGCGCGCCGCCGACATTGGTTTTCGTTGCGTCAAGTACATTGAGCAAGACGCCTCCCTTCCGACCGCCGCCGCTGCCATGCCCACGCCCCGGCGCGACCTGAGCAAGGAAAAACCTGTCTCGGACGAATTGTTCCGCGCCTATCGAGGGGTGTATTCCTATGACGCAATCCCGCTGAATGCTGCAGTCGAACCTTTCGGCAAAGATAAAGATGAAGACGATTGGCGGGCGGAGCGAATCACGTACACGGCTGCCTACGGCCATGAGCAGGCCATTGCATATCTGTTTCTTCCCAAGAAGGGCAAGCCGCCCTTTCAGACCGTCATATTCTTTCCTGGATCGAACGCACTTCAGCTGCGGACCTTCGCTATCTACCAAACTGCGGCCTTGGATGGCATTCTCAGGAGTGGACGTGCGGTGCTCTATCCTGTGTACAAGGGAACCTATGAGCGCGGGGATGGCATGGAATCCGATGTGGCCAACTCTTCGAGCACTTGGCGAGACCACGTCGTCATGTGGGTGAAAGACGTTTCGCGGGCGATTGACTATGCGCAAACCCGTCCCGAGCTTGACCACGAGAAGCTGGCCTACTACGGGTATAGCTGGGGAGCGGCCATGGGCGCCATTGTGCCGGCAATCGAGCCCAGGCTCAAGGTCTGCGTGCTGGCCTTGGGCGGGCTCGACTTTCAGCGCTCGCTTCCCGAAGTGAGTACCGTTAATTTTATTTCTCGAGTGAAGCAGCCGGTTTTGATGCTGAACGGGCGCTATGATTTCTTCTTCCCGGTGGAATCGACCCAGGAACCGTTCTTCCGGATGCTGGGAACAAAGAAGGAGCAGAAGAAACATCTGCTCTATGACACCGGTCACAATATCCCGCGCAACGAACTTATCAAGGAGACGCTGAACTGGCTGGATCAGTATTTGGGGCCAGTGAACTAGGTTTAGCTCCCAATCCCCATGTTATAATTTCCTATTCCCAGTCGCTTAGTGCGCGGAGGACCGTATCGACAAACGTTTTATCCGAACCAATGACCGTATTCGAGCCCGCGAAATTCGCGTAATTGATGA
>Ga0182024_10025410_pt1 | contig 10459 bp, 10 predicted proteins | sample P32metaG_FD_120480 | JGI IMG/M metagenome (GOLD analysis project Ga0182024, IMG submission 120480) | Permafrost microbial communities from Stordalen Mire, Sweden - P3-2 metaG (Illumina Assembly) | ecosystem: Environmental > Terrestrial > Soil > Wetlands > Permafrost | place: Sweden: Stordalen...
ACGATCTGCTGGCGCTGCCGCTGCGTGAGGCGCGCGAGCATTTCGAGCGCGCCTACCTGCAGCAGCAGCTGATGCTCTGCAATGGCAAGGTCGGCCTGCTGGCTAAGCGGGTCGACATGGAGCGCACGCACCTGTACCGCAAGCTGCGTTCGCTCGGCATCGAGATCGGACATGGCGTCGAGGAGTGAGGTGCCGCGGCGGTGCTGCTGATCGGCATGTTCGATTCGCCGTTCGTGCGGCGCGTGGCCATCAGCCTGAAGCTCTGCGGCATCGCCTTCGAGCACGCTGACTGGTCGATCGGCGCCGACTTCGAGCGCATTCGCCAGTACAACCCGCTGGTGCGGGTGCCGACGCTGGTGCTGGATGACGGCGAGGTGCTGCTCGAGTCGCAGGCGCTGCTCGACTATCTCGATGAGATGGTCGGTCCTCAACGGGCACTGCTGCCGCGTGTCGGGCGTGAGCGCCGCACTGCGCTGCGGCTCATGGCGACCGCGCTGGGCGCCGCCGACAAGGCGCGCGAGCAGGTCTACGAGCGTGCCTTCCGGCCGCCCGAGAAGCGCCACGAACCCTGGCTGGGGCGCTGCCGTACCCAGATGCATGGTGCACTGACCGAGCTCGAGCGCCACGCCGCCGAGCGCGGTGTTGGCCGATGGCTGGTGGGCGAACGCATGACCCAGGCCGATATCACCGCGGTCTGCGCCTTCACGTTTCTGACCGAGGCGCTCGCGCTCAGCGCGCAGACCGCACCGTATCCGGCGCTGCGCGCGCTGACGGCGCGCTGCGAAGCGCTGCCGGAATTCGCAAGCACCAGGCTCGAATTCTTCGTGCCGCAGTCGTGAGGCCGGAGCGTGGCTGACAGCGGCTGGTCGCCCGAGGCGTTGCGGCTGCTGGAGCACGCCTGGCAACGCTGCGCGCACTATCTCGGGCAACTCGAGCGGCGCGCGGTGGCAGCCAGTCCCGCGGCGATCGCGGCGTTGCAGCGCCTGGACGAGCCACTGCCCGTCCGGGGCAACCCGCCCGCGAAAACGCTCGAGCTGCTCGATCAGCTGGTATCACCGGCCACCTCCGCCATGGCCGGACCGCGCTTCTTCGGCTTTGTGATCGGCGGCACCCTGCCGGCGGCGCTGGCAGCGAACTGGCTCGCGGGCAGCTGGGATCAGAACGCGGCCTTCTTTGCGACGACGCCCGGTGTGGCGCGCCTGGAGCAATTGGCGCTGCGCTGGTTGCTGGAGCTGTTCGAGCTGCCGGTTGAAACCGCGGCTGCTTTTGTGACCGGTGCCACGCTCGCAAACTTCACCGCGCTTGCGGCCGCGCGTCACGCAGTACTGGCGCGGGTCGGCTGGAATGTCGAAGCGGACGGCCTGTTCGGCGCGCCGCCGATCAGCGTGATCGTGGGCGAAGAGGCGCACCCAAGCCTGCTGAAGGCATTGGGCATGCTTGGCCTTGGCCGATCGCGCATCGTGCGCGTACCGGTCGACGATCAGGGCCGTATGCGCGTCGATGCGCTGCCGGTCATTACAGGTCCAAGCATCCTTTGCCTGCAGGCCGGCAACGTCAACAGCGGCGCCAGCGATCCGTTGGCGGCACTGATCGCCGCCGGACAGCAGCAAGGCGCGTGGGTACACGTCGATGGCGCGTTCGGTCTGTGGGCGAGGGTGTCGCCGCCGCAGCGCGCACAGGTCGAGGGCGTCGAGCGCGCCGACTCCTGGGCCACGGACGCGCACAAATGGTTGAACGTGCCGTACGACAGCGGCGTCGCGCTGGTGCGCGATGCAGCGGCGCTCTCGGCCGCCATGGCGGTGAGTGCCGAATATCTGCCCGCCGCGGGCGCTGCGCGTAATCCCTGCGACTACACGCCCGAGCTGTCGCGCCGAGCGCGCGGCGTGGAGGTCTGGGCGGCGCTGCACAGCCTCGGTCGGGCCGGCATCGCCGAGCTGGTGCAGCGTAATTGCGCGCAGGCAGCCGAGTTCGCCGCGCGCCTCGAGGCCGCCGGCTACCAGGTGCTCAACCGTGTGGTGCTGAACCAGGTACTGGTGAGCTTCGGCGATGCCGAGCGCACCCGCGCCGTGGTCGAGGCCCTGCAGCGCGAGGGTACCTGCTGGTGCGGCATCACCGTCTGGCAGGGGCGCACCGCGATGCGCATCAGCGTCAGCAACTGGTCCACGCAGCAGCAGGATGTCGATCGCAGCGTCGAGGCGATGCTGCGCGTGGCGCGCGCCTGAGTGCAACCGATGGCGCTGGAATCCAGACCGCCCTCGATCAGCTACTTTTATCTGAACCTGGGGGGCGTGACGGCTGCCGCGCTCACGCTGGCGTGGTCGTTCGTTGTCCGTCCCGGTAATGGGTTGTTTGCGCTCGCGGTCGCGGGCAGCGTGTTGTTCATCATAGTGGCAAGCGGCGAAACCCTGATCCTGCGAGGCCACGTGCGCGCCAGCTCGGGGCTGGCACAGCGACCCTTGCGATGCGTCTCTTGGGCCGCGACGCTGCAACGCTGTCTCGGCCTGCTCATCACGCTGGCCGGCTGCGCTTTAGCGTACTGGCTGTTGCCGGAGTACCAAGACCCGTTCTACGGGCCGTACTGGCGTTTTCTGAGATTTCTCGGGCCGTTTGTCCTATTGCTGGCGCCGATCTATTTCCGCTGGACCGGTGAGCGCCAGCTGGACGAAGAGGATGCCTACCTGCAGCTGGGGCGCTTCGCCCTGACGATGGGCCGCTCATCCCCGGAACGAACAACCCTGGTTTTGCACGTAACCGGATGGGTGATCAAGGCGTTTTTCCTGCCGGTGATGGTTTCGTACTTTGTGCAGGTCGCCGAATCCACCATTCCCTCCTGGGGGGAGGTTTCATTCAACCAGCTGAGCGTGTTCCGATTCGGATTCAATTTCACCTATCTGATGGATCTGCTCATTGCTGTGGTCGGATACACATTGACGCTGCGCATCCTCGATACGCAGATTCGCAGTACCGATCCCAGCTTGCTCGGGTGGCTGGTCGCGCTCAGCTGCTATCGCCCGATCTTTCCGCTGCTGGTGGGAAGCGTCTACCTCAAGGTTATTCCTGCGGTCTCCTGGGACGCCGAGTTGGCCGCGTATCCGCTGCTGAAAACGCTCTGGTTCCTGGCGATCATGCTGTCGCTTGCGGTGTATCTGGCCGCGTCGCTTTCATTCGGCTTGCGCTTCTCCAATCTTACCCATCGCGGCATCATCACCAACGGCCCGTATCGATTCACCAAACATCCGGCCTATATCGCCAAGAACCTCAGCTGGTGGCTGATCCTGATGCCGTTCATCTCGCATTCCGGTTGGGCCGAGGCGCTACGCAACAGTGGCCTGCTGCTGCTGACCAATGGCTTGTATTACCTGCGCGCCAAAACCGAGGAGCGGCATCTCAGGCGCGATCCCGTGTATGTCGCCTACAGCGCCTGGATCGATCAGCACGGCTTGTTCCGCGCGGGGCGGAAGAACAGGGTGAGCTAATCGTCGACCCGGACCACGAGCGCATCCAGATCGCTCTGCTGCAGCTGGTTTCGCAGCCGGTTAAGCCTGGCCAGATCTCGAATCGGTCCGATGCGCACGCGATGCCAGACATCAGCATCGACTGCGACGCGTTGCACGATCGCTTCAATGCCGAGCTTGCCGAGCTGAGCGCGGATGCGCTCGGCGACGTTGACATCGCGGTAGGAGCCGGCCTGCAGGAAGTACACGCCCGGGCGGTCGATCGGCGAGGCAGGCGCGAGCCGCGAGCCACGCTCCTTCTCAGGTACTACGACTTCGAACTTCGGCAGCATATGATAGAAATCGTACTTGCCCTCGGGCTGACTGGCGGCGGGATCGGTGGCGGCATCACTGGCCGTGGCCTCGCTGGCACCCTGAGCGGCGGCAGTCGGCGCGCCTGGGCGACGCGGCACCGGCCGCTCGGTCGGCGGTGACTCGGTGGCGCGATGATCGGCCACGTAGACCACGCCTGCGACCGCCAATCCCAACGCCAGACCGATGCCGAGATCCCGCCAACGCGCCAGCTCGAAGCCGAACTGTCCACGGCGTGCGCGCTTGTAGTCGCGCGAGGTCAGTCGCTGTCTGCTCACATGCTCTCCGGCGCCGAGACGCCGAGCAGACGCAAGCCATTGGCCAGAACCTGCTGCACACCGAAAGCCGCACTGAGGCGTGCGTTGCGCAGCGCCGGATCCTCGACGATGAAAGTGGCGGCGTTGTACCAGCTGTGGAAAACCGTGGCGAGCTCGCGCAGATAATGCACCAGCGTGTGCGGCGCACGCGCGGCTGCGGCCTGCAGCAGAACTTCCGGATAGCGTGCCAGCGCTGACAGCACCGCCTGTTCGTAGGGTGATTCGAGGCTCGAGAGACTCTGCAGTGCCAGCGGCTGGTCGAAGCTCAAGCCGCGCGCCTCGAGTTGCCGGCGCACGCTCGCGACCCGTGCGTGCGCGTATTGCAGGTAGTAGACCGGGTTCTCGTTGTTGCGTTGCTTGGCGAGCTCGAGATCGAAATCGAGCGGCTGATCGTGGCTGCGCATCAGGTAGAACAGCCGGCAGGCGTCGTTGCCGACTTCCTCACGCAACTGCCGCAGGGTCACGAATTGCGCCTCGCGCTTGCCCATCGGAATCTTCTCGCCGCCGCGAAACAGGCTCACGAACTGAATCAGGCAGGCTTCCAGGCATTCGCCCGGTTCGCCCATCGCCATGAGCGCACCGCGTATGCGGGCGACGTAGCCGTGATGATCCGCGCCGAGCACATCGATCAGGCGTGCGAAGCCGCGTTCGCGCTTCTGCAGATGGTAGGCGATATCGGGCGCGAAGTAGGTTTTCTGACCGTTGGCGCGTATCAGTACACGGTCCTCGTCGTCGCCGAAATCGCTGGAGCGAAACCAGGTGGCGCCGTCCTTGCGATACAGCTGGCCGCGCGACTCAAGCCGATCGATGGCATGCTCGACCGCGCCGCTGCGCACCAGCTCACGCTCGGAATACCAGCGCTCGAACTCCACCCCGAAGGCCGTCAAATCCTCGCGGATGTCGGCCAGCATCGCCGTCAGCGCCAGCTGCAGCACCGTATCGAAGCCGCTGGCGCCGAGCAGCGCGCGCATGCGCGCTATCAGCGCATCGATGTACTGCTCCTTGTCACCGGTCGGCGCGTCGGGCGGCAGGCCCGCACTGACGCTGGCGGCATCGCGCAGCAGCGCGCGTCCGCACTGCCGCTCGAGCTGCGCCGCAATCGCCTGCAGGTAGTCGCCGCGATAACCGTTGACCGGAAACGGCAACTGCTCGCCGCCGCGCTCGAGGTAGCGCAGCCAGGTGCTGGCCGCGAGGATATCCATCTGCCGGCCGCCATCGTTGATGTAGTACTCGCGCGCGACCTGGTAGCCGACTGCGCGCAACAGGTTCGCGAGCGTCGCGCCGTAAGCTGCCTGGCGCCCGTGACCGACGTGCAACGGTCCAGTCGGATTGGCCGAAACGAATTCCAGGATGATCGTCTCGCCAGCGCCCGCCTGGCTCTCGCCATAACCTCCGGCCTGCTCCAAAACTTGCGCCAGCACGGCGGTCTGCGCGCCGCGCGCGAGGTACAGGTTGATGAACCCGGCGCCGGCCACCTCGGCGCGCGCCAGCAGCGGACTGGCCGGCAGCGCCGCCAGAATGGCCGCGGCGATCGCGCGCGGCGGCTGCCTGGCGCTGCGTGCCAGTTTCAGTGCGATGCTGCAGGCATAATCGCCGTGACTGGCGTCGCGGCTACGCTCGACGCTGATCGAGGCGGGATCGACCGGCCCGGGCAGCAGCGAGCCGATCAGGGTCGCGATGGCGTCTGCAATCAAGCGCTCGAGCTCGGCTTTCAAAGCGCAACAGTCCTCGGTGGAAACGGCCGGCGAGTCTACTGTATGTCGATCGGATCGACATCGAGCGCATAGCGCACGCGTCGCGCCTGCGGCAGTGCGCCGACCAGCGGCAACCACTGCTCGAGCAGCCGATGCAGCGCGCCGCGCTCGCGGCTCTCGAGCAACAGCTGAGCGTAATAGCGGCCCGCGCGGCGCGCCATGCTCGCCGGCACCGGTCCGAGCAGGCGCACCTGCGCCGTTGTGGGCGCGGCGGAGCGCGCCGCCAGCAGAAACTCGTGCGCCGCCTCGGCCGACAGTGCCGAAGCGCGCAGCAGCGCCAGCCGACCGAACGGTGGCCACTGGGCCTGCGCCCGCTCGAGCAAGGCGGTGGCGGCGAACCGCTCGTAACCGCCGGCAAGCAGGCTCTGCAGCAGCGGATGGTCGGGGTACTCGGTCTGGATCAGCACTTCGCCGCGACTGTGCTCGCGACCGGCGCGACCGGCGACCTGCACGATGGTCTGCGCCAGGCGTTCGGCGGCCCTGAAGTCAGTGCTGAAGAGACCGTGATCGGCATTGAGCACCACGGCGAGCGCGATACCCGGAAAGTGATGGCCCTTGGTGACGATCTGCGTGCCCACCAGGATGCGCGCCGAGCCGTCGCGCACCGCGTGCATGCGGTCTTCGAGCTCGCCCGCATTGGCAGCGGTGTCTCGATCGAGTCGCACCAGGCGCTCGTCGGGGAACAGCTGCTGCAGGGTTTCCTCGATGCGCTCGGTGCCCTGTCCGACCGGTTTGACCGGTGCGCCGCAGCGCAGACAGCGCTGCGGCAGGGACTCCACCGCGCCGCAGTGGTGGCAGCGCAGTTCGGCGGCTGCCCGGTGCACGGTCAGCCGCGCGTCGCATTGCCGACACGGTGCAATCCAGCCGCAGGCCGTGCACAGCAAGGTCGGCGCGTAGCCGCGCCGGTTGATGAACACCAGCACTTGCGCCTGCGCGGCCAGATGCCGCCGCAATGCCTCGACCACCGGCACCGACAGCCCATGGGTCGCCGCGTGCGCGCGCAGATCGATCAGCGCCAGCCGCGGTGCTTCGGGTTGGTCCGGGCGGCGCGGTAGCAACAGGCCGTGATAACGACCGCGCTGCAGATTCAGCAGCGTCTCGAAGGCCGGCGTGGCCGAGCCAAGCACCACCGGAATCTGCGCCTGACGTGCCCGCGCGACGCTCAGGTCCCGCGCCGAGTAGCGGCAGCCGCTGTCGTGCTGCTTGTAGGAACTGTCGTGCTCCTCATCGACCACGATCAGACCGAGATCAGCGATCGGCGCGAACACCGCTGAGCGCGTGCCGAGCACGATGCGGGCGCTGCCGCAGCGTGCACTGCGCCAGGCAGCCAGTCGCTCGGCGTCGCTCAGGCCCGAATGCAGGACCGCGATCGGGCAGGGCAGGCGGCGTCGGAATCGCTCCACCAGCTGCGGAGTCAAGGCGATCTCGGGCACCAGCACCAGGACACTGTGCCCGCGCGCCAGCGCGCGTGTGGCGCACTGCAGGTAAACCTCGCTCTTGCCGCTACCGGTCGCACCCTGCAGCACGAAAGCCGTGAACGACCCCGCGGCCGCATCGATCTGTGCCACTGCCTCGATCTGCGGTTGCGACAGCGGCGGCGGCTGGTCCGCTGACGGGCGCGAGCCGCCGATCGGCGCGTCGGCAGCCGGCGCCTCACGGCGCGCGATCAAGCCGCGCGCTTCGAGCGCGCGCGCGGCATCGCGCCAGGACGGCAGTGCGCTGGCGATATCAGCGGCCATCAGGCCGTCCGGATGCGCTGCCAGCAGGCTCAGCAGCGCCTGTTGCCGTGGTCCGAGCCGCGCTCCTGCCGCTGGGACCGCCCCGGCAGCACCCTGGCCACACAGCCGCCAGCACTCGCGCAGCGCTATCGCGGGCGAGCCCTCGCGCAGCGACTTTGGCAGCGCTGCGGCAATCACCTCACCGAGGGGGTGGTGGTAGTACTGCGCGGTCCATCGCAGCAGCCGCATCAGCGGCGCATCGAGCAATGCGCTGGCATCGAGGACGGCATGGATCGGCTTGAGCGCGCTCGGGCTGACCGTGGCACGGTCAGCGAGTTCGACCGCCATGCCAACGCGCTCGCGGCTGCCCACCGGGACGCGCACGCGCGCACCAATCGGCACCTGTGCCGCCTCCAGGCCCTGCGGGGGCAGGTAATCGAACAGCTGGGCGCGCGGCATGTCGAGGGCCACGCGGACCACCGCGCGCGGAGCGTTTTCCACAACCAGTGTGGATAAGTCTGTGGACAGCTCGCTCGGCAAATGCGCAATCACCTGTGTTTTACGGCCTTCATGTCAAATTGATGAAAAACTGATCAAAGGACATTTTCGTTCAGGATCAAGGTCTTGGGGCCGTCCCGGAGGCCAATGGCGAGCGCAGCGCGCAGCCCGCGCAGCGGCGGGATGCCAGGCGTCAATTAAGTGGATGATTTTGGTGGCGTTCCGCCGCTGCAAAGCTGTCAACCAAAGGCATTCTTGCGCCGTTTTCCGCCTAAGTCAGCTCCTCATATCTGGCGCAGGTGCCCCGCGGATGCTCGCCTTTGCTACTCTTGGTTCACAGACATCCGATCTGCTCCCGCCCGGGAAAGCACATTTGCGTGAATCGGCCCAGGATGGTGCGCGCGCGCTCGAGTCGTTTCTGGCTGAGGTCGAGCGGAAGGCCTTCAGAATCGCACAGATCGCGTTGCGCCATGAGTCCGACGCGCTCGATGTGGTGCAGGACGCCATGATGCAGCTGGCGCATCGCTACGCATCGCGGCCGCCGGAGGAATGGCGGCCACTGTTCTATCGCATCCTCGAGAACCGCATCCGCGATATGCAGCGCCGCCGCATCGTGCGCCAGCGCGTCATGAGCTTCATGCCGTGGCGCGGTGAAGACGAGGACGACCCACCCGATCCGATCGATCAGGCTGCCGATGCCGGCCCGACGCCGGCGGCGCAGATCGAGTCGGACCAGATGATGCAGTCGCTCGAACAGGCGTTGACGCAACTGCCGGCGCGGCAACGGCAGGCGTTCCTGCTGCGCAATATCGAGGGTCTCGACGTAGCAGAAACCGCCGCCACAATGAAATGCTCGCAAGGCAGCGTCAAAACCCACTATTTTCGCGCGCTGCAGGCCTTGCGTTCCAAGCTGGGAGATATTGCGTCATGAAATCCTCGACCGACGAGCTGCAGGGCGAGCTCACTGGGGGGGCTGCCGAGTTCGAGCGGCGCGCTCGGCAGCTGCTGTCCGAGAGTGTCGAGGGTCTGCCGGCCGACACGCGCTCGCGGCTCACCCGGGCGCGCTATGCTGCGCTGTCCTCGCGGCGCTCCTGGCCGCGTAGCCTGGCTCGCCACTGGGTACCCGCGGGAGCCGGGGCACTGGCCGCGGCGGTGCTGGCGGTGATGTTCATCGTGGTGCCGCGGCAGGAGAGTCCGACCGCGAATCCGCTCGCGAGCGCAGCACCCGAGGACCTCGAGATGCTGGCCGATAGTGATGCAGTGCAACTCGGCCGGGATGACGATGTAGATTACGATTTCTACGAATGGGCAGTCGGCGAAGCAAAGGGTGCGAATGCACCCTCTCTGGGTACGTAAGGCGCAGTGTCTGGCTGCTCGTCGTTCTGTTGTCTGGCGTCGGTGCGGGACTGCGTGTATCGCAGGCTGCCGATGCACCTGACGATGGGCTACTCGAATTTCTGGGTTCGGTAGATACCGGCGATAAGGATTGGAATGACTATCTGGCGCGCACCGATATCGACAAGATCGCGCGCCGTACGGGCAACAACGCAGGTAACCCGGGCGGCGGCAGTACGCCTGTCCGCGTCAAGCCCGTCGATCCACCGGGCGATCCTCCCGCCGACCCGCCGGTCAATGCGCCCCCAGCGTCGCCACCGATTGCGATCAAACCGGTAGCGCCGCCATGAATCGCCTGCCGCCGCTATTCGCCGCGTTGCTGCTGTCCTCCCTGCCGGTGCTGGGTGCCGAGCCGCCGCCGGCGCAGACGACAGCGCCCGCACCCGCACCGGCAGCTGCACCCGTACCTGCAGCGCCGGGCGTGGCATGGTCGTCGCTGTCAGCCCCGCAACAACAGGCGCTCGGTCGTTTTCAGGGTCAATGGGGCACCCTGCCGCCGGAACGGCAACAGGCCCTGGCCACCGGTGCGCAGCGCTGGTTATCGATGTCGCCGCAGCAACGCAGCGACGCCCGCGGCCGCTTTCAATCCTGGCAGCAACTGCCGCCCGATCAGCGGGCGCTGATCCGTCAACGCTGGCAGCGGTTTCAGCAACTGCCGGCGGATCAGCAGCAGGCCGTGCGCCAGAATTTTCACGCCTTCTCACGGCTGCCGCCCGGGCAGCGCTCGCAGCTGCGCGAGCGCTGGCTCAATGCCACGCCGCAGGAAAGATCACAGATGCTGCAGCGGCAGCGTGCGTTACGCCTGGAGCACAGCGGCGCGCGGGGGCCGCGCGGTCGCTGATCAGACCGCCTTGGCCGCGGCCATGAGCTGCGACCCCGGCGCCTGGCCGTCGCCGGACAACATGCGTGTGTAGTCGAGATAGAACAGCGCGTTCTCGATGGCCGAAAAGCTCGCGCCCCGGCCACGCTTG
>Ga0182024_10025411_pt1 | contig 10459 bp, 8 predicted proteins | sample P32metaG_FD_120480 | JGI IMG/M metagenome (GOLD analysis project Ga0182024, IMG submission 120480) | Permafrost microbial communities from Stordalen Mire, Sweden - P3-2 metaG (Illumina Assembly) | ecosystem: Environmental > Terrestrial > Soil > Wetlands > Permafrost | place: Sweden: Stordalen...
AAATGCGGAGAAGCTTGATTTCGTCATTTTCGGCGGCGATCAAGTCGAACGTCCCGGTCCTGATGACGCCAACTGGCAGCTCTTTCTCGACGTGGTGCAGTCACTGACTGCGCCCTGGTCGTTTGTTTTGGGCGAACAGGACGTCACCGGCCCGCCGGCAGTCAACAAAATGCGCACGTACGGCCCTGATTGGAAAGGCAAAGGCATCGAGACAGATAAACCATACTGGTCTCAATCTCCGCTGCCTGGTGTGCATTTGGTCGGGCTGGATACCAGCCGTGCCAACTCCACGCAAGGTGACTTATCGGCGGAACAACTTCAGTGGCTGAAGGACGATCTGGTCAAGAACACGCGTCGTTTCACCATTGTCTTTAGCCATCATCCTTTATTGCCACCACCGCCGTTTGACGGCGGCCCGCCGTGGGACGATTACATCGTCAATCAGGGAGCGAGTGCCAGAGAGATTCTCGGCTCGTCTAAATATGTGCGCCTGGCATTGAGCGGTCACGTGCACATGACGAAAATCCAAAAAGAAGGCGACATCTGGTATGTGTCAGGACCAAGCTTGGGCGTCTATCCATGCGCTTATCGCATCTTCAACGTCACCCCTGACGAAATCACGGTGCAAACTTACCAGGTCTCATTTCCGGCCCTGGTGAAAAAAGCAAAACAACTGTTTGCCACATGTCCTCTGGCATTCAAATTTAACCAGCGCAAACCGGATGCTTTTCTCGAGTTTGCCGACGGTAGTCTGCTCGATCAAGATGCGGTCATGTCTCTGGTCACCGGCTCGACGATCCAACCGTTGAAACAGAAGCGCAGAAGAAAGCCAGTCGAAGAAGCGCCGGCAAAAACAAAAGGCAAGCATAAAGCACAGGAGGAACAGCCGTCCGCCAAGCATCCCGAAAAATCAAAACATAAGGAAAAACCGGCGGATCAGGGCTCAGAGAAACCGGCGGCCGACGATAAAGCTGCAGGACGAAAAAAGAAAACGACGAAACCTTCTGCGAAAGACAAAACACCAAAAGAAGGTCAAACAACAGGAAAGACCGCGCCGCAGCCAGACAAGAATACGGCTCCACAACCGGAAAACACGACTGCGCCCCAGCCAGACAAGACCACGACTCCACAGCCGGAAAACACGACTGCGCCGCAACCAGACAAGACCACACCAGAATCTGACAGCACGACGACACCGTCTTCAAGCGCCAAGCCTCAACCGGAAACCAATGCGGCGCCGCCGCCCGCAAACAGCGCGAAGTAAATTATGACCGGCAACACCAGCAATCTCGGTTGTCCTTTTAGCGGCGGGCCGCCGGAATACGGCAAACATACGCCGCTCACCTACAACAATTATCTGCGCGTTCACGAGTTGAAGCAGTTGCAGCAGTGTCAATCGGATCCAGCGCATCACGACGAGCCGCTTTTCATCATCATTCACCAGACTTACGAACTCTGGTTCAAACTGATCCTGCATGAAATCGATCAGGTGATGAAACTGCTTGCCGCCGATCAAGTCCGCCGATCGACGTTCTTCCTGCATCGAGTGGTCGAGATCTTCAAAGTTCTTGTCAGTCAAATTCATGTTCTTGAAACGATGTCCCCGGTCGACTTCCTCGGGTTTCGCGCCAAACTGAACCCGGCCAGCGGCTTTCAATCTTCTCAGTTTCGCGAGATCGAAATCGCTTGCGGGTTGAGAGACAAAATGTTGCTTGAGCATTTCAAGCAAGACGGTTCATACGAGGACCTTAGACGGCGTACCGAGGCACCTTCGCTGCAGGAAAGTTTCTACGAACTTCTGCGCCGCCGCGGTTTCAATCTTCCCGAATTGCCTCTCAGCCATGATCCCAGTACGCCGGAAGCAGAACAAGAAGCAAGCAAACTGGAAGACCAGAGGCTGCAAGAGTTGCGCAGAATCTGGGAAAAGAGTGATGAATACGGCGATTTGCACGACCTGGCCGAGACGCTGATCGATATCGACGAACAACTGACTCTCTGGCGAACGCATCACGTCACGGTGGTAGAGCGAGTGATCGGTTTCAAACGCGGCACCGGCGGCAGTGAAGGCGTCGGATATCTGCGCACAACCGTGCATAAGCGCTGCTTTCCAGATCTCTGGAAGGTGCGCACCGTATTGGAGTGCCCGTAATGCGCAAGGCACCGGTAGTAATCGTTGTCGGCGCAGGACTGGCCGGACTGACCTGCGCCGTCAAACTGCATGAAGCCGGCGTGCCGTTGCTGATTGTGGAAGCGAGCGACCGTGTCGGCGGGCGCGCCGTCAGCGATCGCTTTGAGGCCTATATTCTCGACCGCGGTTTTCAGGCGTTGATCACCGGTTACCCGGCAGCCAAAGAGGTGCTCAATCTTGGAGCGTTAAACCTGCACCCACTTTATCCGGGTGTACAAATCTGGTGGAAAGGCAAATTTCATAAGTTCGTCATGCCTTTCAGCCACCCGTTGGAGGCGCTTCAGTCCCTGCAATCGCCCATAGGCAGCCTGCAGGACAAAATGCAGGTGGTCAATTTGCGCATGCGTCTGCTCAATCAGGGCACGGACACGATTTCGAGCAAGTCCCAAAAGACAACAGCGGAGTTGCTGCGAAGCGAAGGCTTCTCCGATGTCTTCATCGACCGCTTCTGGCGTCCCCTATGCGGGGCCTTCCTCAACGATCGCCAAATGGAGACATCGAGCCGCGTCTTCGAATTCGTGATGAAGTGCTATTTCGAAGGCGAGGCATCCGTGCCGGTCGGCGGCATGAACACTCTGGCAAACCAGCTGATGGAGCGGCTTCCCAAAGGCTCGCTGCGGACGAACAGCAAGGTGGTGGCGATTCAAGACGGCATCGTCGAGCTGCCCGAACGCGAGACGCTGGCCACACAGTCGATCGTGCTGGCGTGCGATCCGCTGGAAGCATACCGCCTGCTTGGCGAGAGCGAGCCACCGCCCAGGTACCGTTCGGTCACCTGCGTATATTATGAGACGAAGCACCCACCTTTCGAGAAACCGTTTTTTATCCTCAATGGTGAAGATACCGGCCTTGTGTCGCATGTAGTGATTCCCAGCCTGGCTTGCCGTTCCTATGCCCAGGAGGGGCACCACCTGATCGCCGTCACTATCCTTGACTACAACGAAGAAGACGAGCACGACCTCGACACTGAAGTGCGAGCCCATCTGACCCAGTGGTTTAAGGAGCAGGTGGACGAATGGAGATACCTGAAGGTTTATCGAATTAAAAATGCCCTCCTGGCGCAAACTCCAAATGTCTTGGAACAAACGCATCCAATTCGCGTTAGACCGGGAATATATAGATGCGGTGATTACACCAGTCTCGCCTCGATAAATGGGGCGATTGAGTCGGGAAGGCATGCCGCAGAGGCGGTTCTGGAGGAGTTGAAAGCGCACGCAACTTGAACTCAAATTTCTTGGGCTTGGCAACAAATGCCTTTGCTATCATTTTTGGTGGACAGGTGGTATCCCGTTTCCAAACTCATTTTCGCGGCGCAAGCCGCCGGCTTAATCCAACAGCAAATATCAGAGAACTTCGCACAATCAGAATGAGAGTCATCTAGTGAGCTCCGGGCAAAATCGCATCGTCAAGAAAAGATGCCCGGCTTGTGAGCGGGAATTCACAGGTACGCTGGTCGTTTGCCAGCATGACGGCACGCTGCTGATTCCAGTAAAAGAAAGCCTGGTGGGTCAGACGCTGGCGAACAAATACCATGTGCTCGAGGAGATCGGGCAAGGTGGTATGAGCATCGTTTACAAAGGCCGGCACGAGTTCATGGACCGCGAAGTGGCCATAAAAATGCTGCAGTCGCAACTGTTGAACGACCAGACCAGCGTCAAACGCTTTCAGCGCGAGGCGACAGCAGTTGCCGCCCTGCAGCATCCGAACGTGATCAGCGTGTATGAGTGCGATTTCTATATGGGGCAGCCCTATCTGGTCATGGAATACCTGATCGGGGAAAGCCTTACCGACCTGATTAAGCGCGACAATCACATCAGTTTCGATCGGGTGATTCAGATTTTCATCAAGGTCACCGGCGCCCTGGAGCACGCCCATCAACAGGGAGTTTTGCATCGCGACTTGAAGTCGAGCAACGTCATGCTGGTGGAAAGCGAAGGCAAGCAAGAAATCGTCAAGGTGGTGGACTTCGGCATCGCCAAGATTATGCCTTCGTCCGGTAAGCAATCGCAAAACCTTACCCAAACAGGTGAGATTTTCGGCAGTCCAATATACATGAGCCCGGAACAGTGCCAGGGGCTGCAGTTGGATGCTCGATCCGATATCTATTCGACCGGCGTGATGATGTACGAGGCGCTCACCGGTCAGCCGCCCCTGATGGGCGACACGATTGTCGACACCATGCAGATGCACGTCCACAACATTGCTCCCAGCTTCGGCGAAATGCGCCCCGACCTTTTCATCCCGCCGGTGTTGGAGGAGATAGTCTTCAGAGCTCTGGAGAAACGGCCGGAGAATCGCTTCCCCTCAATGGGTGAATACAGAGAAGCGCTGGAACAATGCATTCGCCGCATCGCCGAGGGCGGTCCCATGGGCGTAAACCAGCCATCGGCATCGGGACGCCCGCCTGTCCGAAAGACCTCAACTCGACAGAATCTGGAGCCTTCGCGCCCACCCGGGCACATGCCCAGACCCTCGCTCGACATGCCTGAGACACGCGCACAGGCTAATTCCACCCGCATGACGACGTCGGAAGGGCGGCGCCCGATGCCGCTCGAATCAGGGAAGAAGACCGCCGACCAGGGGGCGGGCCTCAGCTCATTCAAAGTCAGCGATCTGCGCAAACTGGAAGAAAAGAAGGAATCACAACGCAAATGGCTGCTGCCTATCGGGCTGGTTATTCTGGCGATTATCGTTGCCGTCGCAAGCTTTGTTCTTGGTGGCGGCGCCCATTTACTGCCGATGGGATCGCAGCCACCGCAGTAGGAGCGAACAGATTGCTACCAGATGTGGTGGCACTTTCATTGGCATCAACCCAAATCGAAGCATGTATAATCAGGTGCGATTGAGAACGGTATATGGCGGTTGAACGCTCATGAAAATTGCGCTGGCACAGATGAATGTGGCATGCGATAAGGCGGCGAACTTACGCAAGATTGAACTGCTTGTGGCGCAGGCAACCAGTCAGGGCGCTGATTTGATCGTCTTTCCCGAAGCGTCGATGTTCGATTTCGGCCCGCCGGATCAGGCGCTGGTGCACATTGCCGAGCCTGTGAACGGTGAGTTCGTCACGGCGTTACAGGAGATCGCCAGGCTCAACCACATCTGGATTCTTGCCGGCATGTTTGAAGGGGGAGCGGACGCAAAGCGCGTCTACAACACGATCGTCCTCGTCGACGATAAAGGCAGCTTTATCGACTCATATCGCAAGATGCATCTGTATGACTCATTTGGCGTTGTCGAGTCTGAGCGATTCTTACCGGGCGACGGCGAGACGATGCAGTTTCAGTGCGCCGGCATGATGTTGGGCACGATGATTTGCTATGACCTGCGCTTTCCTGAGGTGGCCAGGCATCTCGCCTATCAGGGCGCCGAGGCTGTGGTTGTGCCTGCCGCCTGGTACAGCGGGCACTTGAAAGAAGCTCATCTGGAAATCCTTAGCCGCGCGCGGGCGATTGAGAACAATATATATATCGCCACTGCAGTGCAGATCGGACCCCATTACACCGGCAACAGCATGGTCGTCGACCCGATGGGCGTTGTCCAGGCCTGTCGCGGTGAAATGGAAGGTCTGCTTCTGAGCGAACTTTTGCATGAACGGGTGGAGTCAGTCAGAGCCGTTTCCCCGACGCTGAAAAATCGCAGAACCGATGTATATTCTCGCTGGCGCAGCACAAAATGGTATGAATAGCAGTTCTCGGCGATCGCACTGCCAGTGGGGCTTGCATCGATCTGATTGAGTTGGAACTTCAACTGGGGCGCGGGCGTCCCGCTCTTTTGCTAGTCTTCTTGCTTGATCTTGCGCATGCAGTATTACATTTGACGATGAAGTTCTCAATTTATCAAACGTCAATCGAGTCTCAGTCGGCTCATTTTCGTTTGTCTCCTCCGAATCTTTTCGGCTGATTTCCGACACCAATCGCTCAATCTCGTGCTGCTGTTGGTTGAGTGCTCTCACCTGTTGCGTAATCAAGTTTTGAAGTAACTTCTCTTGCAATTCAATTTCCTGAATAGCTTCATTGTTGTTTCTCAGGCTTGCCCGAGTGCGAAGGGTTTCCCATTCTCGCAGCCACATCTGCAACGACCTTAGCTCGCTCCTTTTGGTGGCACTTATCGCAAATCCGTCGATCAATCCGGCAGAAACATTTAGATCTCAGTTCTACCGAAGAATTCGATTCGACGGAAGAAACATTCAATCAAACGGAAGAGACATTCAAATCTCAATTTGAAGCATGCGCAGCCGGCTTCTTTCGCGAGTTTTCAGGTGCAACCGCTGACGGTGCCGACGGTCGATCTAAGTCCAATCGTTCTGACTCTTTCATATCAGCCGTTGCGCGCGTCTTGTCTCCGATCTTGAGATATGCCGTTGCACGTTTGCGCAGGGCCGGCGACGCATTGTTACGAGCCAGCGTCACACCCCGACTGTAATCTTCGATCGCTTTCGCAGTGTTGCCCATTTGCATGTAGAGATCTGCGCGCAAAACATATCCATCGTCATCATTAGGAAAAGCGCTGAGGTACTTGCTGCAGACACTGACTGCGCTGTCGTATTGTTTCATATCGCCGTATGCTTGCGCCAAGCCGAACCACGCGTCTGTATCTGTTGGCTCCAATTTGGTGGCACGCAAATAATCAGCCGCAGCCAATTGCGGCCGCTTCAAACGTTTCTCCAGATCAGCGTGCTGCTCTAATGTCTCGACTCTCTCCGGCCACTCACGCAAACTGGCAGTACAATCTTCAAGCGCTTTGTCGAAACGCCCCAGCGCCCGATAAGCCTCAACGCGCTCGCGATATGCTTCAAGCAACACATTGATCTTCTTTGGTCGTCCATCCGGTTTGATCAATCTGGTCATCGAATAACGAGGATACTTATCGATTACTTTAGTGCAATCAGCAAGCGCGGCGTCATACTTTTCCATATTCAAGTATGCGCGCGCACGCAAAATGTACAGCGACAGATCATGAGGGTGTATCTGCATGGCAAGGGTGAAATCTGCGGCGGCATAATCGAATTTGTCCTCCGCCAGGCGGCACCGCCCGCGAATCGAATAGAGATCAGCCAGATAACATCCGCGTTGCTCCATCGCGCTCAGAGCCCGGCTTGCAGCTTGAAATAGGCCTGAGTAGTACATCTGCCTGGCCTGGTCCAACATTGGCAGACAACCGTCCGGACAGCCGTGTTGCGCAGCCAGCTGTTTGTCTGCCTTCGCCGCGTCCTTATCACCCGCTAGCTCGTACACGGCTGCTCTCTCGAAATAGGCGTTGCCATCGTTGGGAACCAGCCGAATCAGACTGTTATAGTCTGCAATCGCCTCCTTGTACTTGTGCAAGCGCTCAAAGCACTGCGCGCGCCGCTTCAACGACTCCCAGTCAGTCGGTTCGAACTTGAAAGCAACATTGTAATCCTTGATTGCCGCTTCGTATTGACCAGAATCGAAATAAATTCCTCCGCGGTCACCAACTGCGATGGCACTATCGGGGTATTCCTTCAAAACCTGATTGACGAGCGTGAGCCCTCGCGAAAAATTGCGATCCCTTCGCAACTGGCGCACCTTCTCAATTTGCGTATCGAATCTAGTGTCTGCTATCGCTGATACGGCAGACGCGAGAACCATGCACAGGCTTAGAAACAGCGACATCAGGTCTGTGCGCAATTGTCACCGTGTTGTTGCGGAAAGTCAGACTGCATTATAGCTCTGACCTGATGGCAATTCAAAGAACAGAACTAGTTGCTTCCGACGTCCAGTAATAGCCCCAAATAGTTATTAGTGCATCTACGAAACATTAATCGACCCTCGTAGAGACAATGGAATGAGATGGTTTTTTGCTCGGCTAATCAAATCAGTCATGCTTTCGAGGGTCCACCGTATGCCACTGTTGAAGACTGCGCTCATTGTCGCTGCCGGCACACTTGTCGCCGCGGCGGGGGTTTTGCGACGGTTTACTATAGCCTCGATCAAATCGCAGATAAATGCATCGGCAAATGTGACGACGATCAGGCGATTGCCTGGTCCAATGCCGCTATTGGTATGAATCCAAACTACGGTGAGTTCTACGTCACAAGAGGACTGGCGTACGATTGGAAGGACAGATACGGTCAATCGCTAAGTGACTACAACCACGCGATTAAGCTAGAACCTGGCTGCGCGAAAGGATACTATAGCCGTGGATTTAGGCAAGCAAGCTAATGCTTAGTCTCAGCCTCTATGTTAAATCCCAGTGAGAAGATGGGCTTGTGCAGACGGCAGACGGAATCTTTATCATTGGACTTCCGTCTACTTCATCAGAAGAGAATTGAAAAACGGGGAGTTCGTCAATGAATAACTTAACTAAGGCCTTGGCAGCGCTGCTATTGACAGCATCAATCGCGCCCGCAGCACTGGCACGCGACCACCACAACAACAATTGGCAGAGAAATAATTATAACAACCAGGCATACTACAATGCCATGCGCGCACACCAATATCAGAATCAGCAAAACTGGCAATATCAGCAGCAGAACCCATATTCCAATTATTGGCCAAACAACAATTATGTCGGTGCAGACGGATATCCAGCTTGGATGGGCGGATACCGCGGCAGGTAAGCAATCTAACGGGACGAAACTCCGTTTCAGACAAACTCAGCCGAGCTTGCATGGTGGGATGCAGCTCGGCTGATTTATTCTGGTTTTGAACATGCCGCTATATAATGATCGGACTGATTATGAACGGGGTGGGGGGATATGTCGCAGTTCTTGTCGCGAATTCTTGTTGGTGCGATCTTTGCCTTTAGCGCTATCGCGTTTGTGTCACCGCCCGCGGTTAACGCTGATTTGAGAAAAGATGTTCCATTGATTGCCGCGAACACTGAACCCTTTAGATGGAAGGAGGGTTTCACCCGTGAACCAAAAGATGTTCTCAATACACTTCGCAGCAATGAGATCACCTCCTTTCAAAACTTTCGCGATGGATTGCAGCAGGGATATGGGCTCGATGACTCTTTGACAGGAACCGGACCTTTCACGGTATTTGCTCCCAGTGACAAAGCATTCAAGAGAATGTCGGATGAAGATTTTCAGGCTCTCTTCGCCGACAAAATGAAACTGAAGAAGGTGATGAGCTACCACATTGTCCAAGGTCTGTTGAAGGCGCCAGATCTTCGTGCGACCAGGACGTTGAACACATTGGAAGGACATCAGCTCAAGGTCTACGAATACAACGGCAATTTATATGTCAACGACATTCTGGTGACAATGTGCGATGTTCCTTGCACGAACGGTGTGATACACGTTATCGACAGAGTGTTGATTCCGCCACCCTCCAATTGACCAGAAAAGGTGAGACAAATCCGACTGAGCGATTAAGTTAGGACCGTCCGTGATGGGCGGCTGCTTTACTGCCGATGCTGGCGACGTGAGCTGCAGAAATTGCAGAATGCCCGCAGACTTTGGTAGCGCAGTGCATCATTGGAACGGCTGCGCAGGAAATCGAGTGTGCATGGGTCATGATCCCGCTGGCTAATCCGTGACTGCCGCTGGCCAAGCCAGGAGCGACACCCGCTATTCCATGACCGACACCTGCTATTCCATGACCGACTCCCGCTATTCCATGACCGTGCTGGAGCACTCCAAGCATTCCGGCACCATGCCCGGTGATACCGGTCGAGCCATGATGCAGCGCGCTGACGATTCCAGTATTGTTCGAAAGACCATGTCCATGCACGAGGCCGATCAATCCATGATTGGAGTTCCCATGTACATTGAGCAGCCCATTGCCACCGTGGTTGGAATTCCCATGTCCATTAAGCAGCCCAATCCCACCGTGGTTGGAATCTCCGTGTCCGTTCAGCAAACCCAAGCCGCCGTGATTTGTCAAAGCGCTGCTGTCCTGAACAAGATTGTTGGTGACACCGCTGGTGGTGACATTCGCTAAGCCACCGGTGTTTGTTTTGTTATTGTGATGGAGAAGTGTGGTTAACAGACCAGTGCCGGCACCGACTGCAGCCAAACCGGCTAAACCTGGATGCAACATACCGCCAAGCATTCCATGCTGCGGCGTGCCATTGAATGAGGTTGATTGGTCGTTCCTGCCAACCAATCCGGACAGAAATCCGTGGCGCGGCTGTTTGGACATTCCGTTGTTTGGATCCAGCGATGTCAGGCCGCTTTGGCCGGACAACTGTGAGCGATCGACATTGCCGGTTAATGGTTGGTTGCCGTTGCGCTGCCACCAATGCCGGCGGGGGCTTGGTGCGCTTGGTGCGGCGGTGGTTCCTGGACGTTGCGGCGCCAGT
>Ga0182024_10025412_pt1 | contig 10459 bp, 8 predicted proteins | sample P32metaG_FD_120480 | JGI IMG/M metagenome (GOLD analysis project Ga0182024, IMG submission 120480) | Permafrost microbial communities from Stordalen Mire, Sweden - P3-2 metaG (Illumina Assembly) | ecosystem: Environmental > Terrestrial > Soil > Wetlands > Permafrost | place: Sweden: Stordalen...
CGGTGAGCATGAGGGCGCGCGAGTAATCCTGGACAACGGGGCTGGTGGAGGAGCCGTAGCGCTGATTCTGCAGCGTGCGTAAACGCGTGTAGAACTCATCGCCCGAGCGCAGCGGCCAACCGAGTGAAATCATCGCCGACTGCGCGCCGACATCGTCCTTCGGGGTCCGCCAGTCCGCGCCCCAGTTGCCGGTGACGTAGCCGTTCACGCTCATGCCGTCCAGCCAGACGTAGTCGGTATACCAGGCGTTCTGCCACTCCGAGGCTTCGATGGTGAGATCGAAGCGGTTGAGGAATTCCGGAAAATGCAGCCCGGCCGACAGGTCGGTCTCGCGGAAACGGTAGGCCTCGCCATGGAAGGTATCGCGGCCGGCGTACTCGACGTAGGCCTCGAACGGTGAACGTGTCGGAAAGGTGTAGGCGCTGGTCAGCGAGACCGCGCGGTTACTGAAGCGATTGTCGAGGTTGGGGGTGTTGCTGCCGCCGAAATTGGTGGCCTGTAACAGATTCCTGAAAAAATCGCTGAGTGATCCCGGCCGGCCGCCGCCGCCGAACTGCCAGACCGCATTACCCGCAAACGACCAGCCCTGCACCGGCTCGATGCCTAAGTGCATCCCGGCCATCTTGGGATCGCCCGATCGCTCGGTTCCCTGGTAAAGGATGTGGTCCGAATTGCTCATGCGGGCCAGGAAGAACTGATACTGGATGCCTAGCGGACCGATCGGCTTCTGGTTGGACACGGTCAGCGAGGGCATGGTCGGCGCCTCGGTGCTGATCAGCATGCTGCTGTCGGTCAGCGGCGAGAGCCACTGGCTGCGCCAGCCGGTGTCGATCTGCAGATATTCATTCCCGGCGCTTACCAGGGTGCCATCCGGATTGAAGCGGCCATCGGTGCCGGCATAACCCACCCCACCGGCGGTCAGCAACAGGTGATCGTACGGGCGGTAGAACATCACCACCGAGCCGTCGACCGGCGAGTCGAGCCGCTCGCCGCGCGCATTGGGCTGCGTGGTGGTCGAATGCGAGGCTGCCGCCACCTCGATGCTGGCCTCGGTGATACCGGTGGTGCCGAAGTAGCGATCCAGGTAGTGACGCACCCGCCGACACAGCGCCGCATCCCGCTTGCAGGCCGCTGGCAGGGCCTCGAGCACGGTCGCAATCGGCACCGGCCGGGTGAGCAGCGGCCGGCCGCCCAGCACCAGTACCCGCTCCACCTGGCGCTCGATCTCCGGGCTGAGATTCAGCGGCAGGTAGGGGCTGGCGCCGCTGGCGCCGGCTCCGGGACTCGCCGCTGCCAGATACACGCCGGTGGCGAGCGCCGCCAGCGTAGCGGCCTGGAAGCGACCACCGCGCAACCTCACGCGCGGTTCTCGGCGAGGGCGCGATTCCCGGCGACGGCATCCGGCGACAGCTCCAGCGGGCGGCACCACAGGGACTGCCAGGCCGGCGTCTCGAGCGGCACCGGGACGCTATCGGCAATGTGTTCCGGATTTTCGATGGCCTGCCGCATGGTCTCGGAATTATAGATGACGCGCCCGACCGTACGGACCCGTTGCGCCAGATTGCCGCGCAGGCGCCCGGATCGATGGTAGCCGATGAAGCCGCCATGGAACGCCCTCGGCCGGTACGGGTAGGCGATCGGACGCCGCTCACCTTGCGCCTCCTGCACCCGGCGGATCAGCCCGTCCTGCTCCACGTACCCCTCGCCGAGCCGGCTGGCCGGAAAGTGACGCAGACAATAGTCGACCGGCCGCTCGAAGTACGCGCGGCAGACGTGCGGCGCGATAGAGTTGCGGATCGTCGCCCGCGACAACGCCACGCCCAGCGAGCAATAGTCGAAGCTGGTCAGGTAATAGCAGCGCGGATCCTCGCTGCTGGCCACGTTGCGATTGTGATTACGGGTCGAGAGCGAGCAGAACAGCGCCGGTTCGGCAGCGTGCACCGCGTAGTGCCAGCGAAAGAAGTCGCGCGCCACCATGATGTCCTCTTCGACCATGAACACCAGCTCGCGCGCGCGTGCCGCCGCCAGCAGGTAGCCCCCCAGCACGTTGGCGCTCTGCTTGCTGCGGCGATAGGGACAGCGCACCGCCAGATCGATTTCGTAGCTCGGCAGGCGCGCGGCGAACTCACCGATCACCTGGCGGATCGCCGGGTCGTGGCCATGATCCGGCCGAAAGATCACGTGCAGCTGCTCGAAGCCTTCGGCGCGCGTCAGGTTGTCGAGGCAGTGCCACAGGAACTCCGGTCGGCGCCAGCACGGGATCAGCACCACATCGCGCCCTGCGGCGCTGTCATTCGCGACCCTCACGGAGCGCCGCGCTCGATGTGATGGCGCCTGAGCGCCGCTCGCGCCAGCTCGACCGACTCGGGATGCAGCAGCATCTCGTGCCGTCGCAGGCGCTTGTAGACCGCATAGCTTGCGGCCAGATGCGCAGCGATGTAGCCGCGCGCGCCGTCGAGCGCGCCCAGTCGCAGCACATAGTCCTTGAAGAAGGTGGCAGCGAAGACAAACGGCGCCTGCCACAACCGGCTTGGCTGGCCGCGAGCGTGCCACTCGCGCGCGCGCAGCTCCGCGTAATAGATGTCCTTCAGGACCCGCTGCATCAGGGTCGCCGTGTAGGCGTGCAGCAGCGGTGCGCGCAGATCGATCGCCGGAGCGCCGAAACACAGCGCCTCGTGTACGCTGGCATCGGTCCACTGCGCGCGCTCGCGATGGTACAGGCGCTCGATGCGCTCGCGCGCCAGCGGGCGGTACCAGCGCATGCGCGCGCCCATGAACCAGGCGGAGCGGCGCAGGAACGCGCCCGCAAACTCGCTCGCCATCAATTGCGGTAAGCGCAGCGCGATCTCGCTGGCGAGCTCGCTCGAGAGCCATTCGTCCGCGTCCAGAAACAGGATCCACGGATAGCGCGCCATGCCGGTAGCGAGCCGTCGCTGCGGCCCGAAGCCGAGCCAAGGCTGCTGCACGACCCGCGCACCGTGCGCGCCGGCAATCTCGACCGTCGCATCGGTGCTGCCGCAGTCGATCACCAGCTTCTCCTGCGCGAACGGCACGCTGTCGAGGCAGCGCGCGATGTTGGCGGCCTCGTTGTAGGTCAGCACCAGCAGACTGATCGGTAGCGGCGCGCGCGCGTTCATTGCCGTTCGAGCTCGTCCACCGCGTGCTGGATACGCGCCACGAATCCGTGCTTGTTGTCGAGAAACCAGCCGCGCGCCGCCGCACCGATCCGATCCCATTGCGATGTGCTCATGGCGAGCACCGCTGCGACCGCGGCTTCGAGCGAGCGCTCATCGAACAGGCTCAGGGTCGCGAGGTTGTGCGGCTCGCCACGTCGGGCCGCGATCAGCACACCGCGCTCCGCCGCCACCAGTTCGTTCATGGGAGCGGCATCGCAGGTGAAAGTCACGGCGCCGACGCTCATGGCCTCGGCAATGTAGTGCCCCCAGCCTTCCGCCTCGGACGTGCAGAGATGAAAGCGATGGGCATTCTGCAGCGTGCGCAGCGCGTCATCGCCCAGGAAGCCGCGATGCACGGTGAGATTGGCGGCGCCGGCTCCCGGATCGGCGCCGTCCTGCACGATCGTCAAGGGCGGCCAATCGGGGTGCCCCCGCCAGAGCTCGCGCAGCCGCGCTGTGCCCTTCAGCGGGCTGCGACCGGCCAGGTGCAGGAAGCGCGCCTCGCGCGTGACCGCGGCGTCATGCCGATCGCAACTGTCAAAGCCGATGCGCACGACGCGGCAGCCGCGTGCCGCGAACAGCTCCTCGGCCAATGTGGTCTTTGCCCAGACGTAATCGGCCGCGCGCAGAAACGCCAGGTCGCGCCGGTCGAACCATTCTGGATTCGGCACCAGCACGTTGCTGCCGGCCTCGTGCAGAAACTGCGGCCAGACGTGCTCGAGCATGAGGTTGATGTCGTAGCGCGCCGCCGGCGTGCCACCGCCGAGCGCGCGGCGCAGCAGCCGGGCGCGCGCCATCAGCCGGCTGATGATGTTGCGCCGGCGCTTGCGATCGCGTCGTTCGCAGCCGCGGACGCTCACCTCGCATCCGCAGGCGCGCAGTGCCGCTGCCAGCAGCTCGAAGTCGCGCGACAGCCCCACGCCGTTGGCCTTGCCGATGAGTCGAACCTGCAATGGCGCCATGCCGCTATCATACTTGCCCATGCGGATCGCCCACATGCTGCTCTCGCGCGGATTCGCCGGCACCGAGCGGGCGACCGCCGAGATGTGCAACGCCCATGCACGCGAGCACCCGGTGCTGCTGATCCTGCGGCGGGACCATCGCGGCCCTGGCGGCGCCAGCATCCGCGACCGGCTCGATCCGGCGGTGCAGGTGGTGGAGGTGAGCGGCTGGTGGCCGCGGCCAGCGGTGCGCGCGGCGCTGCAGAAATTCGCGCCGGCAGTGATTCACGCACATCTGCGCCGTTCGACCCGGCTGCTGGCGCAGATCCGGCCCGATGCCGCCACGGTCGCGACGCTGCACCTGACCGTCAATGGCCCGAATTTTGCCGCCATGGATGGTCTGATCTGCATCGCCCGCTGGCAGCGGCGCGACATTCCGCCGAGCTTTCACGGCCAGATCTTCTTCATCAACGAGTCGATCATTCCCGCCCGGCGCCTGACGGCCGCTGAGATTGCCGCGCGGCGCGCCGAACTGAACGCCGCGCAAGGCGACTACCTGATCGGCGGGGTCGGCCGACTGGCACACAGCAAGGGGTTTGATCTGCTGATCGAGGCTTTTGCGCGCGCCGCATTGCCCCAGGCTCGCCTGGCGATTGTCGGCGACGGCCGCGAACGCCCCCGGCTGCAGCGGCTCGCGAGGCGCGCGGCCGCGCGCGTATCGCTGGCCGGCTTTCACCAGGACGTGAAGGATTACTACCAGGCGTTCGATCTGTTCGTCTGCCCCTCGCGCCGCGAGCCGCTCGGGCGCGTGGTGCTTGAAGCGCTCGATGCCGGTGTACCGGTAGTGGCCACCGCGACCGATGGACCCGCCGAGCTGCTCGAACGCCATGGCGGTGATCTGCTGCCCATCGGCGATGTCGGCGCGCTCACCGCTCGCTTGCGCGAGCACTACCGGCTGCGAACGCCGCACAGCGAACATGACCTGTCCGCCTATCATATCGAGACCGTGGCGCGCCAGACCTTCGAAGCTTACGAGCGCCTGATCGTGACTCGGGCGCAGGCGCGCCTGACCGCACTGTCCTGACCGGCTGGCAGCTAAAGCCGTTTCCAGAGCGTGCGGCCGCCTGCCTGATCCTCGAGTACCACACCTGCCGCCGCGAGCCGCTCGCGGATGCGATCGGCGGCGGCAAAATCGCGCGCCTGGCGGGCCGCGAGCCGCGCCGCGATCAGCGCCTCGATCGCCGGCTCATCGAGCGCCACGGGCACGCTGTCGGAGTCACCGGGGGTGAGTGGCAGCGAGGCACTGAGCCTGAACCACTGCTCCGCGGGCAGTGTCAGCAGACCAATCAGCCCTGCCAGGCGCTTGAGTTCGGCGCCCAGCGCGGCCGCGCTGGCACGCTCGCCGCGCGCACGCGCGGCATTGAGCTCACGCGCCATCCCCTGCAGCACCGCCAGCGCCTCGGGCGTGTTGAGGTCGTCATCGAGTGAGGCTTCGAATCGCTGCCGATGCTCGCTGAGCTCGGGGGACGGCGGTTGGCGATCGGCCGCTGCGGCCGGCTCATCGATTCCGCGCAGTGCGGTATACAGGCGGGTCAGGGCCGCGTCCGCCTGCTCGAGCTGCACCGCGCTGTAGTTGATCGGACCGCGATAATGACTCGACAGCAGAAAGGCCCGCAGCACTTCCGGGTGCCGCAGCCGCGGCAGCAGTTCGCGGATCGTGAAGAAATTGCCGAGTGACTTCGACATCTTCTCGTTGTCGATGTTGACGAAGCCGTTATGCACCCAGACATTCACAAAGCCGCCGTCGTGCGCCGCGCAGGACTGCGCGATCTCGTTCTCGTGATGCGGAAATTTCAGGTCCATGCCGCCGCCGTGCAGGTCGAAGTGCGTACCGAGCAGTGCCTTCGCCATCGCCGAGCACTCGATGTGCCATCCCGGCCGGCCAGCGCCCCAAGGCGAGGGCCAGCACGGGTCGCCCGGCTTGGCCGCCTTCCACAGCACGAAGTCCAGCGGGTCGCGCTTGCTGTCATCGACCTCCACGCGTGCGCCGGCGCGCAGATCCTCGAGCCGCTTGCCCGATAGCAGGCCATAGCCCTGAAAGCGTGCCACCGCATACAGCACATCGCCGCTGCTGCTCACATAGGCGAAGCCGCGCTCGATCAGCCGCTCGATCAGCGCGATGATGCCGGGTACGTGCTCGGTGGCGCGCGGTTCGTGGTCGGGCGGTTGAATCGCCAGCGCCGCAAAATCCTCGTGCATCGCTGCAATGAAGCGCGCCGTGAGCGCCTCGATCGACTCGCCGTTCTCGGCCGCGCGGCAGATGATCTTATCGTCGATATCGGTGATGTTGCGCACGTAGTTGACCGCATAGCCGCGGTGACGCAGCCAGCGTTGCACGATGTCGAATACCACGTAGCAGCGTGCGTGACCGACGTGACAGTAGTCGTAAACCGTCACGCCGCAGACGTACAGCCCGACCTTGCCGGGTTCGATCGGCTCGAATGCCTGCTTGCGGCCTCCCAGGCTGTTGTGGATCAGAAGCATCGACGCTGGGCTGAGGTCAACTGCGCGGCTGCGCGAAATGCAGCAGCCGCTCGCGCACGCGCTCGGCCGGCATCGCCGCCAGCAGCGGCGCCAGCTCCGGTCCGTGCAGCCGGCCCGTGAGCGCCGCCCGCAGCGGCATGAAGAAGGCCGCGCCCTTGCGGCCGGTGGCGCCACGCAGCGCGCTCAAGTTGGCCTCGCCCTGCACGGCGTTGGCCGCGGCCGAGAAGAACTCGGGACCGGCCTCCTCGGCCGCGCGCAGCGCGGTCTCATCGTAGCTGAGCGCTGTGCCGAAGATGATCTGCTGCCAGATGCGCGCGTCTTCGGGCAGCAGTACATTCGGCAGCACCGCGCGGATGAAGGCAGCGGTGCGCGCTGCGTCCAGCTCGCCCGGCAGCACCGGCGCCAGCCAGGCGCGCGCCTGCTCGGGCGAGAGCGTATGCACCCATTCGCGCTGCCAGTGCGCCAGCTGCACCGCATCGAAATGCGCTGGCGAGCGCTGCAGGTGCGACAGCTCGAACGCCTCGGCCATCTGCGTCAGGCTCAGCAGTTCGTTACGCGCACTCGAGTGACCGAGTCGAAACAGCTGATTGGCGACCGCCTGCGCCGAGTAGCCGGCCGCGCGCAGCTCGCGCAGCGTGGTGGCGCCATGGCGTTTGGAGAGCGGCGCGCCATCGGCGCCGATCAGCAGCGACACGTGGCCGTAATGCGGCACCGGCAGCCCCAGCGCCTCGAGCAACAGCCGCTGGCGCGGTGTATTGCTCAAGTGATCCTCGCCGCGCAGCACGTGACTGACGCGCATGAGCGCATCGTCCAGCGCGTTGCTGAAGAAAAAAGCCGCCGTGCCATCCTCGCGTCGCACGATGAAATCGCCGATGTCATCCGACAGGAAGCTCTGCGGCCCGTGCACCAGATCGTCGAACAGCATGCGCTCACCCAGGGGCACGCGGAATCGCAGACTCGAGCCGCGGCCCTCGGCGCGGCGCAGCGCCAGCTGCGCCGGACTGAGCTCGCGGCAGGTGCCGGCGTAGCGCGGTGGCCGGCCGGCCGCGAGCTGGCTGCGGCGCGAGATGTCGAGCTCGAGCGGCGTGCAGAAGCACGGGTAGACCAGCTGCCGGCGCTCGAGCTGCTCGAAGTACTGCGCATACAAGGCACCCCGCTGGGACTGGCGAAACGGACCCTCATCCCATGCCAGTCCCAGCCACGCCAGGTCCACGCCGAGCGCCGCGACGTAACGCTCCTGGGTGCGTTCGAGGTCGGTGTCTTCGATACGCAGCACGAAGCGGCCACCATTGACCCGCGCCAGCAGCCAGTTGAATAGCGCCGTGCGCGCATTGCCCAGGTGCAGCTCACCACTGGGGCTGGGCGCAAAGCGTGTCACCACGAAACTGCTCGACATCCGTACAATGTAGCCTAGATTGCGCAGCCTAAGCGACACGCCGTGACCACGCTGTTCATCTCCGATCTGCATCTGGATGCGCTCGAACCTGCGGCCGGCGAGCAGTTCGTGCAATTCCTGCGGCTGCGCGCCGTCACGGCCGATGCGCTCTATATTCTCGGCGATCTGTTCGAAGCCTGGATCGGCGATGACGATGTCGATCCGCATCGCGCCCTGATCTGCGAGGCGCTACGCGAATTGTCGGCGCGCGGCGTGCCCTGCTACGTCATGCAAGGCAATCGCGATTTTCTGCTGCAGGCGGGTTTCGAAGCACGCAGCGGCACGCGCCTGCTCGCCGATCCGGTGACCATCGATCTGTACGGCGAGCGCGTGCTGCTGACGCACGGCGACGCGCTCTGCACCGCCGATCGCTCCTACCAGCTGCTGCGCGCAGTGGTGCGCAATCGGCGCTGGCAGCGGCGTTTCCTGCGCCTGCCGGTCGGCGTGCGGCTGGCCCTGGCGCAGCAGGCGCGCGCCGGCAGCCGCCGCCACACGCAGCACACCGAGTCCTACATCATGGATGTCGACCAGCACGCGGTGCTGGCCGCCATGCGCGCCTGCGCAGTGCACTCATTGATCCACGGGCATACCCACCGGCCTGCGGTGCACAAGTTCCAGCTCGACGGTGCAGGCGCGCGCCGCATCGTGCTCGGTGCCTGGCACCAGCAGGGCAGCTGCCTGTCGTGGAATGCCGGCGGTTTCAGGCTGGAAGAGCTGCCGCGCGCGTCGGTCCGGAGTGAAAGCGCAGCACCTCATCCGGCGCCGTGATCAGCCCGGCCTCGACCGCCGCCAGCTCGCGCAGCCGCGCTCGCCAGCGCGCCGCGCCGGCGCGCGCCGCGCCGGCGCTCGCCGCGGCCGCGAGCCGCAGGTACAACTCGAAGTGTCGCGCTTCCGAGCGCGCCAGCCCGGCATAGAAGCCGCCCAGCGGTTCGGCAAGGCGCGGCGCCAGCAGAGTGAAGCGCTCGCACGAGCGCGCCTCGATCAGCGCGCTCGAGAGCAGCAGGTCGAGTTTGCGCAGCGGCTCGTGCGTGTGCAGCGCCGCGCGCAGCCCGGTCGCGTAGCGGCCCGGTTTCTGCCGCTCGAACGGCACTCCGAGACGCTGCATGAGCTGCGAGACCTGCTCGAAGTGCCGCAGCTCCTCGCGCGCCAGGCGCGAGAGGGCGCCGGTGAGCGCGCTGTCCTCGGGATAAGCGAATATCAGTGCCAGCGCGCTCGAGGCGGCCTTCTTCTCGCAATTGGCGTGATCGACCAGCAACGCACGCCAGTGCTCGCAGGCCGACTCGACCCAGCTGGCATCGGTCGGTGCGGCCAGAATGCTCAGCGCGGCGCTCACGCCAGCGCCCCTTTGGTCAGCCACGCGGCGCGCGCCGCGTCGATGGCGCGCATGGCTTCGGCGGCGTTGCGGAAACGCTCATGCGCCTGCTTGCCGAGCAGTCGATCGAGCATCGGCTGCAGATCCGCCAGTGCCTCGGGCAACCGCGGCGTCGGCGCGTTGCGGTGCATGTAGATGATCGCCATCGGATTGTCGGCCGTATAGGGTTTGCGGCCGGTGAGCATTTCAAACAGCATCACCCCGAGGCTGTAGAGATCGCTGCGCGGATCGAGATCCTGGCCGTGGCCCTGCTCCGGGCTCATGTAGTGCGGCGTACCGAAGATCATGCCGGTATCGGTTATGTCGTAGTCGAGCGCCTCGTGTTTGGCGAGGCCGAAGTCGATCAGCGCGATCTGACCGTCGACCCGCAACATGACGTTACCGGGCTTGAGATCGCGGTGCAGGATCCCGGCCGAATGCAGTGCGCTCAATGAGCGCGCGATCTGCGAACCGTAACCGAGCGCCTCGGATGGCGAGATTCCGCCGCGCATGCGGCGCCGCAGATCCCCGCGCGGGAAGTATTCCATGGCCAGATAGGCGTGATCGTCGGCCACGCCCAGCTCGTACAGACGCACGATGTTGGGATGCCGAACGCGCTGCGCGATCTCGTATTCCTGCAGAAAGCGCGCGAACACCTGATCGATGCCGGATTCATCCCGCCGTGAGGGCGTGACCTTGAGCACCACCAGCGTGCCGGCCTTCTCGCTCTCGGCCACGTACAGTTGCGACACCGAGCCGCGCGCCAGCAGCCGCGCGCGCCGGTACTCCGGGATGCGCGCCTCGCCGAAGCGGCGCGACTCGATCGCTTCCGGCGAGATGCGCCAGTCGGCAAGCTCGCGGCGGTGATCGCGGCCCGCGGCTTCCAGCATACGCAGGAACGCCTCGTGATCAATGCGGTTCTTGACCACCACGCCGTAGGCGCCGGCTTCCATGGCGCGCTCGCGCAATGCGGGTTGATCGCGCGGCGCCATGAAGATCACCGGAGCGAATC
>Ga0182024_10025413_pt1 | contig 10459 bp, 14 predicted proteins | sample P32metaG_FD_120480 | JGI IMG/M metagenome (GOLD analysis project Ga0182024, IMG submission 120480) | Permafrost microbial communities from Stordalen Mire, Sweden - P3-2 metaG (Illumina Assembly) | ecosystem: Environmental > Terrestrial > Soil > Wetlands > Permafrost | place: Sweden: Stordalen...
AACACCTGCGCTTTAGCTCGTCGTCACCGACACCCAACACAAACTCTTGCACGAACCCATGCAACTCGCTAGGAGGACTTGACTTTCATCCGTACGCCGAGGTTGGGATGGGACGCGATGGCGGGGCCCCGGGTCCGGATGGCGGGCACCGCGACCCGGCTGCGGGCGTGGGACGACCGCGGCCCCTGCTCAGTGCCTGGCGGTCACCGGTCTGACCCAACCTGCCTCGGTTCGCTCACGAGCACCAATCACGCGGTCGTCCCTTCCCTCGCCTGCCCTCTCTGTGTTAATGGTACATGGCGCGGGCTCAGATCGCTTCGTCAGTACTGGGGGTGCGGCACGGTGCCTGGAGCTGGGTGGGCCAGGGTTGAGGCGGTCACAGGGCAGTCGGCAGAATGGCCGTAGCAGCCAGAGCGAGGAGGATCGCGAAGATGGCGAGGGGAGCTCCGCGGCGCGAGAAGGCCACAAGCGACGGTTGCGCGTTCACCGCTCGCGCGGCACGCCACCACAGGAACGCGGAGAGCGACCCCGTCGCCGCGATGTTGGGGCCGACGTTCAGCCCGAGCAGCAGCGCGCGGGGGTGCGCGACTGGGTGTGCCGAGAGCAGGACGGCAGCGGGAAGGTTGTTGATCGTGACCGACGCCAGCGCGCCGATCCCGGTGGTGCCCCACCGCCCAGCCCCGTCGAGCAGTTGCGCCGGCTCATCCCACGATCGCGCGAGAACTCCCACCGCGACACACACCAAGAACAGGCCGATGAGCACGACCGGCCCGACGGCGCGCAACACCTCCCGCGATTGCAGCCGACCGCGCACGACCTCGACCACAGCCAAGAGCAGCCCGACCGCGAGGACGGGGATCGCGGGGTTGCGCAGCGCGATTGTGAGGAGCGCCGCGGCCAGCGCGCCGGGCAGCCCCAAGCCAAGCGCGTCCCAGCTCGAACGCCGCGGGTGTTGACCTGTCGTTGCTCGCGGGCGGCGGCGAAAGAGCACGAACAGCCCCAGCGCCGTAGCGAGTGTCGCGGCGAACGCGATCGCGAGCATCCGTGCGGCGAACGTGCCGCCGGAGATCGGCTGATGGTCGAGGACGAGCAGGTTGGTGAGGTTGGACCCGGGGAGATAGAGCGAGGATGCGTTGGCCATGTAGACCGTGCCGTAGAGAAATGCCTCCTCGTCAACGCCACGTCCCCGAGCCGCATAGACGAGCACAGGCGTCAGGAACACCACAGCGGTGTCCAGGTTGAGCACAGCGGTGACCACCGCCACCATCAGCAGGCACGCCATCAACAGCACTACCGGCGGTCCGGGGAGGCCTTGCAAGAAACGCCCGGTCTGCTCGAAAAGGCCATCGCGATGGGCGACCAAACCGATCAGCAACAACCCGCTGACGAGCACGAACGGCGGCCAGGCTTGTTCCGCGGCAGCACTCAGATGCATCCGCCCAAGCCTGCCAGATCACGCACCAGCCGAAGCCAAGCTCTTGGTCTCTACTTCTTGGGGCAAGGCGGCTTGTATGTGACCGTGGTGCTTTCGCCGCTGTCGAACTTGAATTCTGACTTGATCAAGAAGCCGGCTCTTGGGCACTTTTTTGGCAGGGTGATGTAAGAGACCGTCTTCTTGCCCTTTTTGTAGGCCGCGCCGACCGTGACTTTGAAGGACAGGATCGATGCGTCGAGGGCGCCCGGCACGGTTTCGACCAGCGGCAGTTCGACTATCGCCTCCGGGCCAAAGGGAGGACTGCCGCTTACCCAGTGAGCTTTTTCGATGATTTCAAGGGATGTTGGGGTGGTGCCATCGACGAAGAAGATCAGGGTATTACCAGGAGCGAAAAACCCCTGGATCGATACCTTCTCCCTGACCTGTTCGCGGCCGAAGCTGACGATGCCGAGCCCTTCCCCCACCGGGCCGGCGATCGACTTCTTCGGGCAGCCCTCCGGGCCGTCGGCTTCGAGCACCGCCTCCACGCAGGTGGCAAAGCCGTGAGAGTCCACCTTGGTGCCGGCGGGCGAGTCGATCGTGAGGAGCACAAGCGGAGAGGGAAAGCCTCCGTATTCGGTTCCGGTGATGGTGGATTGGACTTCCACCTCAGCGCCCGCGCCCAGGATGTTGCCGGTGCCCGCGAAGCCGGGGATTGGAATGGCAGTCGACTTGAACGTGACCACCGGCGCCGCCGAGGCGGCGGGAGCAAGCGACGCGAGCGCGGCCGGGGTGAGGGCGCCCAGGACGAGCAGGGCAAGGCAGGTACGTCTCCCTTTGGTCATCTAAGCTCGCTTCCAGCCCACCAGCATTTCCCTTATGCTCCGAAACATACCATCCGAAACAGATGATTGTCAAGGACCACGCCGATGACTGACGAAATCGAGCTCACACCCACCTCTCACATCGTCCTCGGGCTGCTCTCGATGTCAGGCCAGGCGACCCCGTACGATCTCAAGCAGATGGCCTCGCTCACGGTCGGGGAGTTCTGGACCCTGCCCCACTCCCAGCTCTACTCAGAGCCCGCACGCCTCGCCCGCGCCGGCTATCTAACCGAGCAGCAAGAGCCCCACGGCCGACGACGCAAGCTCTACGCCCTCACCGACCGCGGTCAGGCGGCGCTCACGGACTGGCTACAGACCTTCGCCCCCGAGCCGTACATGCTCAGAGACCCCGCGCTACTGAAGCTCTTCTTCGGCGCTGACCCACACCAACTCGCCGAGGTTCAGCTCGAGACCCACCGCCAGAAGCTCGCCGAGTACGACGCGATACGCGAGCAGCTCACCGACGACGCCCCGATCGGCCCCCGACTCGCCCTCGAGCTCGGCATCCGTCACGAGCGCGAGACCGTCGACTTCTGGGCAGAGCAGGCCGAGAACTGACCCGACGCTCGCTAAAACGCGAGACCGATCGATTAGGTTTGGTAGATGGCGAGGACCCGTGGCTGAGGATGGAGCGCGTCTGGCTGGCGCGAGCGCTACCCGCGGGCGGGCGCCTGGTCACGCTCGAGGCCGAGGCCGAGTACGCGGAAATCGCCCGCGCAAACATCGCCCGCGCAGGGCTCGCCGAGACCGTCGAGCTGCGCGTCGGACCGGCGCTCCAAACCCTGCCCCAACTCGTCAGCGAGGGAGCGGGCCCATTCGATCTGATCTTCATCGACGCCGACAAGAAGAACAACCCGGGCTACTTCAAATGGGCGCTGCAGCTATCCAGACCCGGCACCTCGATCATCGTCGACAACGTCGTCCGCGGCGGCGCGATCCTCGACCCCGACGCCGACGCCCCGACACTCGGCAACGAGGGCATCCAGGGCGTGCGACTCTTCTTCGAGAAGCTCGCCGCCGAGCAAGGAGTCGATGCCACTGCCATCCAAACGGTCGGCAGCAAGGGCTACGACGGATTCGCGCTGGTACTCGTCACCAGCCAGGGGTAGACACAATACCGCTGACTCGAGGAGCGGAACCACCGCCGGCAGGCTGCTGCTTGGAGCGCCCGCAGATGAAGACGTGTCCCGTTTGACGTCTGTCGTCGGAATAGGAGATAGGAAGCGCTGGGAGTACTCATCAGCACCTCCGGCCGCCTATCCATCCGATTGACATCACGACAAGGGGAGCAAGCATGTTTGGCGCATCACGAGCAACAGGTGCCCTCGCGGTCGTCCTCGCGCTGGGAGCGGTGGCCGGCTGCGGTGGCGGTGAACCTCTTGCCGCGCTCAAAGCGCCGGGGACGGAAGGCGTGGAAGCGTTGCGTCAAGCGCTGCAGAGCGCACTGAAAAATCACGACGACAAGGAGCAGTGCGAACTGTTCTCCCCGGCGTTGCTGGCCAGCAGCGGTTCGATCAGCGCCTGCGAAAAAGAGCTCAGCACGGAACCTGGTCCGTATAGCCACAGGCTCGAAAACTATGTGGCGGGCGGCCGGATCGCGCTCCTCGACAACCGCGCGGAATACCAGGCGCCGCCCGGCACGAACGACTTCGCCGCAGGCGAAACTTACGAAGGGGATTCCGGAGGGGCCACGGTCTTCGCCGCTGTCTACGTCGAAGGCGCCTGGAGGATCACGGATATGAGTGAATAAGCATCACCGCGACGGTAGGCTTGCGCGAACGTGTCGAAGCGTAGTCTAAGGAATCCCGGCGCGTGTAGGAGAATCTGCCTCACACGATGCCCGCAGACTCACTAACTCTAGGTTGTACTGACACTGATGAACTCGGCAAGCGAGAGCACCGTCCCGATCTTGCCATCGATGTAGCGGAGCGTTACCTCGTGATGCTCCAAGTCGTAGGAGCCGACGCAGTCGCTGATCACATACACCGGGTAGTCGTGCTGGTAGGCATCTATCGCCGTCGTCCGAACACACGCGTGGGTGTTGACTCCCACCACGACGATGCTACGCGTACCTTTATCTTGCAGATATTCATAAAGTTTTGTCCCAAAAAACGCGCTGTAACGCTTCTTGATTATTACGGTGTCACTCGGCGCGCTGTCGAGCTCTCCTAGCAGCATCGCGCCGGGTGTTCCGCCAATCGTCCGGTGGATCTGCTCGAGCCGGAACTGCAGTGGCGCATCGGAGAGATCCTCGGCAAACTCTTGGCGAACCCACACGATCAGATGCCCGACCTCGCGCCCGTGTGCGAGAAGCTTGTTGATTGCAGCCACCAGATTATCCCGCTGGGCAGCAAGCTCAGGTGCGATGAACATGTCCGCCACCATGTCAACGACCACGATCGCACACGGCTTACCGCCACTATCCGCCCCATGCGCATTGGGCTCGAGATGTGTTGTCGGCTCAGGGTCGGGCATCTGGGGCAGCGTAGCGGCCATCCGCGTTTTGAACCCATCCGCGTTTTGAACATCAGCACGTGACGCGGACGCGCGAGCGTTGCGTCCCAAGCTCTACGTACGGTGATTACGTACCGTCGCGACCGCTGCTTGCTGATCAGTTACAGACGCCGCAGTGCCCGACGGCACAGCGGCAGGTGGGCGGAACCATGCCCGCGCTTCGCGGGCCCCAGCGGCGCACCCACTCGCGTGCCACGGCCTCCGTCCGGTCACCCATGCCGCCGGGCCAGCAGCCGCGGAACATCACCGACACCAGCCGGTCCGTATCGGAATCGGTCCTGCTCGAGACCGACTCGATGTACGCGGCGATTCCCGGATCGGGGCGATCGGGGTGGGCGGGTCCCATACCACCCGTATCGACCCGCCGCCATCGCGGCATTAGTAGTCAGCCAGGTTCCGGCGCCTCACCAACTCGCGGCGAGGCGCCGATCGGACCTGGTCATTGCTCAGGCGATCTGCGGAACCCGCGCGATGCTTTCCTGGTAGAGCGCCATCTGCTGCGCCACCCCATCGTTGGTGAAGCCCTCGATGATGCGTATGTCCTCGACGATCAGACTCGCGTCCACGAGGGTGCGCCGAAACTCCTCGTTGGCGCGTGCTGCGGAGAGCTGCTCGGCAGAGCCGTGCAGCTCGATGTAGCCACTCAGGTTCGCGTTGGGATCCAGCAGGACTACGTTGAACTGCTCGATGCGTCCCTCTTGCTGCATGCGCCCATAGAGTCCGATCGACTCGTTGAACACCTCGAGGCCACGCTCCTCGCGTCCACGAACAGGGGTACCCCAGCCAATGAACAGCATACGGTCGGCCATGCCGACCTCCCTTCCCTAATGGCCCGGCCCGTCGCTGGGCCTGTCGCGAGAACGTACCACTCGCGATGAGACGGGGCGCGCATCAGGGGTCGGGGGAGGTCCTACTGGAAAGCTCGATGCGGAAGACCGACTCTATGATCGTGCCGTTCGGGTCGAGAACGTGGGCGCTGTAACAGCCCTCATCCGCCCGCCGTTGAGGAGCGCCACCGCCGTCGTAGCCAGCCTTCGTGGCCTCCTCGTAGAAGTCCTCGACCGTCCCGCGGTCTGGGGCGGGAAAGGCCACGTGGAGATTCTCCGTCCGGGGGGCGCCGTCCGCGACGAGCGAGAACGTCGCCCACGCGCCTCGGAACTGGCGGCCGACATCCCACCTGCGTCCCTCGCGGAGCCCCGTGTGCCGCGCGATAGTCGTGTAAAACGCTGAGGCGGCTTGGAGGTCCTCCACGCGGATCCAAAGGTGATCGATGTGGCCTCCTCGCCGGACGTCGCTGTGTATGACCGCCTCCGCGCTGTTGCCGTCGGGGTCGAGGAGAAACGCTCCGTAGTAACTGGGGGTGTACTGCGGGCGCTCCCCAGGCTCGCCATCACTCATGGCCCCAGCGTCAACGCCGGCGTGCCAGAACCTGTCCACACGATCACGCGTGGCAGCTACGAACGCGACGTGTAGATGCCGGGTAAGCGGGTGCTCGGCATCTGCCGCCACGATCGAGAAGTCGCCCCACTGCACCGAGTCCCCTCCAGTATGGGTCGGCCCGATGCCCAGCTCACCCAGAATGCCGCGATAGAAGCGCTCCGACGCCTGGAGGTCCAAAACCCGGATGCTGACACGATCGAACATCAGCGCCAGATTAGGGTCGTGGCGCCCGCCAAACACCGCGAGCCGACGCCCAATCCCTGACGGCCTGCAACAGCCGGCGTCCGCATGTCCAAGCGAAGCGCGCGAATCCTCTCCCCCTCTCCCCGCCTGAGGCGCCGTACATTCATTACTCGAATCTAGCCGCGGCGGCTCCATCGCGCGTGTGCACTCAAGTCGTCATAGGACCTGTGAGAAGCGCCGACAGGCGAGGCTTCCGAAGCACGCGATACCTTGCTCTAGATGTCCCCCGTACTCGAGTCGAGCGCCAGCGATCCGGATCCCCGGGATGCCTCACGGCGGACCTGGCTGGCCGCCGAGCGCACCTGGCTCGCCTGGTGGCGGACCGGGTTGGGCGCCACCGCTGTGGCGGTAGGGGTCGGGCGGATCCTGCCCGGTCTCGCCGGCGGAGCGCGGTGGCCTCTGCAGCTTCTCGGTCTCGGCTACGGGGTCCTGGCCGTAGTCGTCCTGCTACTTGGCGCCATGCGCCACAGACAGGTCGCCGCCGCCCTGCGCCGCGGAAGCTATGAGTCGCTCGCCTCTCTGCTGGTCGACTCGCTCACGGCTGCCGGAGTACTGCTCGGGCTGGCAACCCTCGTCGTCGTCGCAATCGACCTCTAGGACGGCTATTCCGTGTTGAGCTCGCGTGCCGCGGCTACACACGGCTAGCCGCAGACAAAAGCTTCATCGGGGAGACAGGATTTGAACCTGCGACCGCCCGGCCCCCAGCCGGATTTATATAGCTGCCCTTAGGTCTAAAGGCCCGGAAAATAAGGGCTTATCTCGTCTCAACTTCTCTCCCGTCCGCTCAAATTGGTACCGTATTGGTACCGCACAACCTCCCGGCCACCAACCGGGCGGCAACGAGAACGGATGGAATCATGGCTCGCAGAAACTACGGAACAGGCTCACTTCGGCAGGTCGGCCAGTCCTGGATCGGCTCGTGGTACGGCTCCGACGACCGACGCATCAAACGCAGGATCGGCGCCGTCCGCACACCCGGCGCGCGTGACGGCCTGACCAAGGCGCAGGCCGAGAAGGAGTTCGCCCGACTGCGCGAGAGCGAATCGGTCATCGCCACGACCACCCGCCGGGTGACGATGAGCGAGGCGGGCGCAGAACTCTGCAAGGTGCTCGAGCTGCGCGGCCGCAAGAAGTCACATCGCCTGACCGTCGCGGCGGACCTGAAGAACCACATCGTGCCCTTCTTCGAGGGCAAAGATCTCGCGAAGATCAGCCCGCAGGAAATCGAGCGCTACATCGTTGTCAAGCGCAAGACCCTGGCGATCAAGACGGTCCGCAATCACCTGAACACGATGCACTCGGTCTTCGAGTTGGGCCTTCGGCGCAAGTGGTGTCCGACCAACTCGGTGAAGCTCGCCGATCGGCCGGTGATCAGGACGACCGAGACCCGGATCAAGTTCCTCGACCAGGCAGAACTCGAGAAGCTCCTCGCGGTCAGCTACCCCGACGATGTGTTTGGGGGCATCGAGGCGACCATGTACCTGACGGCGGCGATGACCGGACTACGGCAAGGGGAGCTGCTGGGCCTGCGCTGGCGGGACGTCGACTTCGCCGCGAGGAAAGTGCGCGTCGTCTCGCCATACGTGCGTGGAGAGTTCGGCGACCCGAAGTCCGAGGGCTCAGGGCGCTCTGTCCCGCTCGCCGAACGAGTCGCGACCGAGCTGACGGCACTACGCAAGAGGTCTTCCTACAACACGGATAAAGGTCTCGTCTTCTGCCATCCAGAGACGGGCAATCCCCTCGATCGCGCCAAGCTCACGCGACGGTTCAAGAAAGCGACCAAGCGGGCCAAGGTGCGGGAGATCACCTTCCACGAGCTGCGCCATACCTTTGGCACGCGCATGGCAGCCGCGGGCGTGCCGCTGCGGACGATCCAGCACTGGATGGGCCACGCAGACGCTAAGACGACCCAGGTCTACGCCCACTACCAACCCTCAGATCACGAGGCCGACACTGTCGATCAGGCGTTCGAGGTCAGCTCGCGTCCTCGGTCGCGGGCGCCGCGGCCTGGTAAAGCGCGTAGTCGCCGTCGAGCAGGGTCACGCGGGTGAACCCGGCGCGGGTGATGAGTCGCACCGATTTCTCGTTCTGTTTGGCGACTATGGCAAGGACTCGCTCGTAACCTTCCCGGGTCACGAGGCGAGCCGTCTCTTCAAGCACGGCGGCGCAGAGAGGACGTGAAGGCCGCTCGCGCAGCCAGGTGCCCTGGAAGTCCTCATGGACAGCGAGCACGACAAGGTCGGCTGTGCGTAGGTCGTGCGCCTGTTGCACGATTGAGATGGCGACCAACCGATCGGCTTCCTCAAAGAGCAAGACCCGTGTCCTGTGGGCGATCGCCGCGGAAGTCCCCAGCACTGACGCCGCTCGACGGATGACCTTGGCTGCATCCTGCACGTACCACGGACGGTGCCCGCAGCGGAACGCCCGGATCGTCTCGGCGTCACCTGGTCCCGCGAGACGGACCGTGGGCGGAGCGAGCAGCCTGCGAGCCACTGCGGCTAACGCCAGGCCAGCCCTGGGCCGATCAGCGCAAGCGGACGAGCAGCCCCAGCGCGATCAAGCAGGTCATCGATACCAGCCGGCAGCCGCGGACGGAGATCGCCGAACAGGTCATTGCTTGGCTCCGAGGCCGGCGTGTCCGACCAAGCGGGCTCGACGACCGTCCACAGCGCACCCTCTCCGAGCAACTCGACGCGCACACTCAAAGGGCTGCCGAGAACGACCCCACCGGGAGGAAGCACCGACGCCGGGAGGGTGTAGCGCTCGTCATCATCGGAGAGGATCTCCGCTGTCTCCCCGTCGAGACGTACGACCGTTCCAACGATCGTGCTCACACCGATATCAGCCAGCGATTTCCTGAGCGCATGCCGAGCCCTGCCGACGCTGCGCGCGAGCGCATCAGCCGGCCGACGGTCACTGCGCACTACGCGACCGTAGATGCCGTCGAGATCCAGCTCACCGACATCGTCCGTCGTCTCATGCTTCGCGACCTCCGCCAGACGCAGCGCCGGCCTACTTGCCTCCAGCTTCGCGGCACGTGCGGCCAGCTGACGAGCGAGATCGGGACGCTGCTTGCGATACGCCGTCGCAGCGTCGCGATTCAGGGCACAAAACGCCGTCACGGTGCCGTTGATGTGCCCCCCGCGGCGCGGCTTGACCTCGATGCCGCCAGTGATGAAGCCGTTCTGCTTGAGACGACGAAACGCGCTCTCCCCCGCTTTGCCGCCTGGGTCCAACGCGCGCAGGATCTCCTGCTTGGAGAGCAAAGGACGCTCGGTCAACATGCCCCGAGCATAACAGCCCTGACACGTCATTTCAACGGCTCAGCATCCAATTGTCCTGAATCATCTTGCTAGCGTCGTCGTATGACCTCGCCAGAAGTCGCCCCCCCTCAGGAGCGACCGCGTGGCATCGACCGTGTCTCTGCCAGCCACTCTTTTAGGTCCTCGGGGTTGAAGCGGACGTAGTGGCCAAGGCGATGGTGCGGGATGCGCCCCTCGCGAGCCTGCGTCAACAGCCAAGTGTGAGGGACGCCGAGGAGCCGGCTGGCGGCCTTGGCGTCGATCAGCGGGCTGAAGGCGTACGTCTCGCTGATGCCGCGGCCGCGGCGCAACAGGCGAGCGGCGCCTGAGCGCAGGCCTGCGGTAGGACGCGGGGGGATCGCTGTCAACGTTCTCATCTGCTCTCCATTCTCTGTCGTGGGCGCCCGTCGGGAGGGCCGGGCGTGCTCTTGACGCCCTCGATTTTGAGGGCGGTGATTTTGATTCCGTCGGCCCGACCCCACGGGCATGAGCGCAGCCACCACCACGCGCGCCCCTTGGTGATGCAGTTGAGGCGGAGGTTCTCAGCCTCGGCCCCGGAGCTAAGCGACCGCTGGCTGGGCTGTTTGGGGGATGGGTTCATGGCCGTAGTTGCGGAGGCGGTCGATGCGTAGCTCGGTGTAGGGGTGGGCGGTGTCAGTGAG
>Ga0182024_10025414_pt1 | contig 10459 bp, 6 predicted proteins | sample P32metaG_FD_120480 | JGI IMG/M metagenome (GOLD analysis project Ga0182024, IMG submission 120480) | Permafrost microbial communities from Stordalen Mire, Sweden - P3-2 metaG (Illumina Assembly) | ecosystem: Environmental > Terrestrial > Soil > Wetlands > Permafrost | place: Sweden: Stordalen...
AAACCAGGTGGTGGCGCTTCAGATACGGGCGGCATGGGTGGCGTAACTGAAAAAGCTACTACCAGTGAAGCTCCTGCGGTTGAAGGTAATGATCATTTTAATGATGATGATATTCCGTTCTAATTAAAAACTGGTGCCAGGCACGTGCCTGGCACCAGCTTACGGCTTATTTTGGTTTTATTTTTGTTTCAGATACGTGTCTGACACCATCTTTAAAATGATCTTCTTTAATCAATAAGGGATCGATAACGAACACCATTTTAGAAACAGCTTCATATAAATCAGAAATATCGCCATTCGTTGATAAACTACCATCAACTTTATCTGCATTGTGTGCGAGAATTAATCTTATCTTATTAGTTTCATCATCATCCAACTGATCACTTAATTTAACATTAGCCAAATCTTTTTGAATGAAGGAATTTAACTCATAATATAAATGCGTGTTGGGATTAAAGTAATCATGCGCATAGAGAAATAGTCCTATTTTACAAAGCCTGCGTTTTTCTCGGTAATCTTTTACAGCTTCGACTAAACGACCTTTCGTTAACATAATGTTTCTACCCATAATGATTTTTTCCTCTCTATTCTTATTATTTGGAAGCCGCATTATCCAGAAAATCCCAATTTATTACCATCTTTGTTGCAATAACTCCTCATAGGTTATATATTACGCAAAACTTATCAATGAGGCTCAAAATGCAGCATAAAGATCCTATTCAAATTGAAAATGAACTTGCCTACAAAATGCTCAAAGAAGCCGCCAATAATAAGGATATTAAAAAAACTTTATCCGACATTTCTTTACCCTTAATCGATAAAGTCATAAAACCTCTTAGAGAAGAAATAAATAAAACTCAAGACTATTCCAAGCTCCCTAAAGAATATCAAGAAGCTTTAGAAAACTTAGCCGCAGAACATTCTAGCGAAAAACTCCAATATGGCGCGCTAATGCCTGAGTTTAAATCATCTAAAGACATCTTATCTTCAGCTACCAATATTAATAAATTGTTAGATGTGCAAGAGGCTTACCTCCGAAACCTAGATAAGTTATCTACAGTAGATGAAATGGCTACAGCCATGAAAATAATAGTAGAACTTACTTGCGATTATTACGAAGCGCCAAAAACTTGGCACAGTAAGAAATTTGACGCCATAAACAGTTTAATTTCGTCTTCTAAAGAAGAACTTGATATCCGCGTTTATCGCAATGAATTAAATCAGCAGCCAAAATTAGCAGTTACCTTAGGTATCGGAAAATCAGAAGAAGATTTCGAATTAAAAACTGCGCATGGCGAACATAAAGTTGAACACCAAGTTTACAATTCAGGGAAAGCGGCTTTTGGTGATGTAAGCATGAAGACCCGTTTGGAACTTCTTTGTAAAGATTACGATGCTAATAAATCTGAAAAAAGCCTCCAAAAAATGGAATACTATAAAATTCCATTAGATAAAAGCAAAAGAGAACCTATTGAAGCTTATGCGAAAAAATGGGAAACTTTTTTCGAAAAATTAGCTACCAATCCAAAGACTCAAGAAAAAATGCCTTTAGTTGCTGGAGTATCACGAGCTACAACTAGAGCACTGGTATGCTTACAAGATTTATCCGCCTTAAATAAGCCAGATGGGTCATTCGATTTTAACAAGGCTCAAATCGTTTCGAATTGTTTAATGGGTTTTCTAGTTCACGCTGGTCACCATTCAATTGTTGAAGTTGCAGAAGTTTATAATCGTTTGCTAGATTACGTAGCAATTGAGAAACTAGAGAAATCTGGACCAACAAAAGCGATGACCGAGAAAAAAATGCCGTATTACCACATCGGTAATTATCGGTCATTTTTCAATAAAGGATATGCACATATTGTTAACCATGAAACCCCCTCTTCAAAAAAGGGCCCAAGCCCGCAATAAGAATAGCGGTGTCAGACACGTGTCTGACACCTTCTTTACCGATTACATCAACCCCATCCACTTAAGCAAAATAAACGCAATTAATATTTTCGATGTAATTGATTCCACCAACACCTATTTACTTTCTAAAAAAAATCTTAAAGGCATAAACGTTTGTGTAGCAGAATCACAAACTCAAGGTCGAGGCCGTCAAGGCAAAGTGTGGCATTCACCTCCGGGCACTAATATTTATTGCTCGGTACATTGGCCTTTCAAAAAGAAAATACCGTTTTCTGGATTAAGCTTAAGCGTGGGAGTGATGATTGCTAATGCCTTAAAAACCTATGGTATTCCACCATTACAACTCAAATGGCCAAATGACATTTTGCATGCAAATAAAAAACTCGGCGGAATTTTGTTAGAATCCAATCAGCCTAATTCGGTAGTGATTGGTTTTGGATTAAATATTAATTTAGGTGATGATGCCAAAAAAGAATGGACTGATTTAGCAACAATTGCCGAAAAAAATATTTCCAAAAATAAATTGTTAGGGATGATCTTAAACGAACTTTTTATTAATTTGCCAGTATTTGAGAATAAAGGTTTAATGCATTTCAAAAAAGATTGGCAGCAATACGATTTTTTATTTTGCAGAGAAGTTACGCTTACTTCTGCAAAAAACAATGTGCACGGTATCATGACAGGCATTAATAACGATGGTGAATTGTTATTACAATTACCTAATGGTGCTATTCAATCGTTTTCACTCGGAGAGGTGAGCGTAAGATGCACAACAAGTTCTATAAACGAATAAAAATTGCAACTTAGTACTTTCTTATCGTAAACTATTGCCTAATTTATTAAAACTCGATTTAATATCGGAATAATTGATGAAAGGGACTCACGAATGAATACAGCGCTCGTATTGATAGAGATTCAAAATGATTATTTTCCAAATGGAAGAATGCCTTTGGAGAAAAGTACTGAAGCTTGTTTGAAGGCGCAAGAAACCTTACAGGCTTATAGAGAAAAAAAATTACCTATATTGCACGTGCAGCATATCTCGACAAGGCCTGATGCAATTCATTTTTTACCATGTACCAAAGGTGTTGAGTTTCATCCAAATGTACAACCATTAAAAAATGAAATCATTGTAAAAAAGCATTATCCCAACAGTTTTAAAGATACCAATCTTTTGGCTCAATTATCCAAACACAATATCACTAATTTAGTTTTCGCTGGCATGATGACGCACTTAAGCATCGATGCAACAGTTAAGGCTGCTTATGATTTAGGATTTACCTGCACTATCCTTTGGGATGCTTGTGCAACCAAAAATTTAGAATTCAACGGTACGTTAATTCCTGCACAAGTTGTACAAAATGCTTTCCTTGCTGCTTCCCAACCATTGTATTCATATGCCACGCATGTTAGAGACCATCTAATCAGCATGGGTATGCGTACTACTTCAACTACTACAACTTAATTTAAATAGATTGCCACGGCCGCTATGCGGCCTCGCAATGACTCGTTTTTTACTTAGCGGCCTCGCAATGACTCGTTTTTTACTTAGCGGTCTCGCAATGGCATCAACATACTTAAATCTTAAAAAAAATGCGAAACAGCGAGCTCCATGCTATTATTTAGTGTTGGCTTTGTTACGTAAAAGGATTTGGTAATGGAGGTTAGTAGAGTTAAATCTTTTTTTACCAAAAGAAATATTTGGCTCATCGTAATATTTTCTATTATTACAATTATATTAGTTCGATGCGTTAGTAATTCTCGGGTTAAACCGGATCACACTTCCAAGCTACGTGTGCTTGCCTCTGTTGCTAAAACTAGCAAAATTCCAGTGCTATTGCCTGCTTTGGGTACGGTAACCCCTGTTATTTCTGTAACCGTTCGCACCCAGGTAAATGGACAATTAATTAGTGTATTATTTACAGAAGGCCAGTTTGTCAAAGCCGGGGATCTTCTAGCTGAAATTGATCCACAACCTTTCGAAGCAATATTATTGCAAAATAAAGGTCAGTTAGAACGCGACCAAGCCCTGCTAGCCAATGCAATAATTGATTTGCAACGCTACACCACTCTTTGGAAACAAGATTCCGTTGCTAAACAACAATTAGACACCCAAGCTTCTTTAGTAAAACAATATCAAGGCACAATTTTGAATGATCAAGGATTGGTGAAAAGTGCCCAAGTTAATCTAGCCTTTACTAAAATTACAGCACCCTTCGCTGGCCGCATAGGCTTGCGGTTAGTAGATCCAGGTAATTTTGCGCAAACAACAGATGCCAATGGTATCGCTGTGATCAATCAATTCGATCCAATTGAAGTAGTATTTACCCTGCCTGAAGATAACGTTACCGACGTTGTCCGTCAAATGAATGCCCATAAAACGCTTCCTGTTTTTGCGTTTGACCGTAGTCAAGTCAAATTACTTGCCACAGGAAAATTGATGACGATTGATAATCAAATTGATCCAACAACTGGTACTGTTAAATTAAAGGCCATTTTTAATAATAGCAATTCACTATTATTTCCTAATCAGTTTGTAAACATTAAAATGCTAGTTAACATCATTCCCAATGCAATTATTATTCCTACAGCCGCGATTCAACGTGGATCCATTGGAAATTTTGTTTATTTAGTAATTCAAGACAAGGTAAAGGTGCAACCAATAACCACTACCATTACCTATGGTGCAAATACAATTGTAACTAAAGGGATTAAACCAGGTGACCAAGTTGTCACCGAGGGTGCGGATAAGTTAACGGAAGGTGCAGCCGTAACCGTTTACAGCGATACCAACAATCCTGTTAAGGCAACTAAAACCGGGGTGACATGAACCCGTCACGCATATTTATTTTAAGACCTATTGCCACCTCTTTATTGATGGTAGCCCTGCTTTTTTCCGGCATATTAGCCTATCAATTGCTTCCAATTTCTTCATTACCACAAGTAGATTACCCCACTATTCAAGTTAGTACTTTTTATCCCGGCGCAAGTGCTGACGTCACAGCCACTGCGATCACAGCACCGTTAGAAAAACAATTTGGACAAATGCCTGGGCTTAGTCAAATGGCATCTTCCAGTTCGGGAGGTGCTTCTGTTATTACATTGCAGTTTAGTTTGGATTTATCCCTAGATGTAGCAGAACAAGAAGTTCAAGCTGCGATTAATGCAGCTACCACTTATTTACCCACAACCCTGCCAAATCCTCCTATTTATAATAAAATTAATCCAGCAGACGCTCCTATTATTACCTTGGCTCTAACTTCTAAAACCATGCCCCTACCAGATGTTGAGGATTATGCGGATACACGCTTTGCTCAAAAGCTTGCGCAGCTTCCCGGTGTTGGTTTGGTAAGTATTACAGGAGGACAACGCCCTGCAGTTCGCATCCAATTAAATCCAGAAACATTAGGTTCGTATGGATTAAGCTTAGAAAATGTTCGTAGCATTGTTTCTGCAGCTAATGTGAATGCGGCGAAAGGAAATTTTGATGGACCGCGGCTATCTTATACCATCAATTCTAATGATCAATTGCTTACAAGTGCGGATTATAAGCCATTAATCTTGGCTTACAAAAATAATGCGCCGTTACGTTTGAGCGATGTTGCTAATGTAATTGATGATACCGAAAACGTGTTTTTAGCTGCTTGGAAAAACACTGAGCCCGCTGTAATTATGAATATTCAACGTCAGCCCGGGGCAAATGTGATTGCAGTGGTTGATCGTATTCAACAATTACTCCCACAATTGCAAAGCGTTATGCCCAAGGCTATTACTGTAACCACTCTAACGGATCGAACCATTACGATTAGAGCTTCAGTCCACGCCGTACAATTTGATTTGATGCTAGCAGTTATTTTAGTGGTATTAGTAATATTCTTATTTTTAAGAAATTTGCCAGCAACAATTATTCCAAGCATATCCGTTCCTCTTTCGCTGATTGGAACCTTTGGATTAATGTATTTGTTAGGTTTTAGTTTAAATAATTTAACTTTAATGGCGCTTACCATTGCTACAGGTTTTGTAGTAGATGATGCAATTGTAATGATTGAAAATATTATGCGTTACATTGAAGAAGGTGAAGCACCGCTTGATGCTGCTTTGAAAGGCTCTAAGCAGATTGGTTTCACAATTATGTCACTTACTATCTCCCTGATTGCAGTATTGATACCGCTTTTATTTATGGGCGATATTATCGGACGTTTATTTCGAGAATTTGCGCTCACTCTGTCAATCACAATTTTATTGTCAGCTTTTGTTTCCCTAACATTAACTCCAATGATGTGTGCAAGATTGCTGAATAAAACTGAAATTAATCCTCATAATAAATTTCAACGTATTTCTAAAGATACTTTAGACAAAATAATTAGTTTTTATCGTCGCACTTTGCATGTAGTTTTAAGTCACCAGCCTTTAGTATTACTTATTGCAGTTTTAACTTTACTATTAACATTATTACTTTTTTATCTTATTCCAAAAGGATTTTTTCCAACTCAAGATACCGGAATCATTCAGGGTATTTCTGAAGCAAGCCAGTCTATTTCTTTTGCAGAAATGTCACGCCAACAACAAGCTTTGGCGAATGAAATTTTGAAAGATCCGGCAGTAGATAATCTTTCTTCTTTTATTGGAGTTGATGGTATTAATACCACACTTAATTCTGGAAGAATGTTAATAACATTAAAACCCTTAGCTAACAGAGATGCAAACGCAAATGCAATTATGCGGCGGTTACAATCCAAACTAGATAAAATCCCTAATATCAAATTATTCATGCAACCAGTTCAAGATTTAACTATCGATGATCGTGTGAGTAAAACCCAATATCAATATAGTCTTAACGGAGCAGATGGCAAAGAAGTAGAAAAATGGTCTACTTTATTTTTACAAAAGTTAAAAACACTACCTGAATTAAGTGACGTTGCCAGCGATTTGCAAAATCAAGGTTTACAAATCAATATTCTTTTTGATCGGGATACCGCATCGCGCTTAGGTATTTCAATGCAGAATTTTGACGATACTCTTTATGATGCATTTGGACAGAGACAAATTTCCACCTTATTTACTCAACGCAATCAATATCATGTAATTTTAGAAGTTTTACCTAAATTACATGAAAGTGTAAATTCATTAAATAATATTTATATGAATAATCCCACCACTGGCACGCATATACCACTCGCAACTTTTACTAAAACCCAGCAATTATTTGCGCCTTTAGTAATTAATCGTCAAGGTCAATTTCCTGTTGCAACCATCTCATTTAATTTAGCCCAAGGGTACTCCTTGGGTGAAGCAATTAAGGCGATTGATAAAGCTAACAAAGATTTGAAAATTCCAGCAAATATTCAAACCAGTTTCGAAGGCGCTGCAAAAACTTTTCAGAATTCTTTGAGTAATGAATTCTGGTTGATATTGGCCGCAATTATTGTGGTTTATATTGTATTAGGTATTTTATACGAAAGTTACATCCATCCTGTAACCATACTATCTACTCTACCTTCAGCCTGTTTAGGGGCTTTACTCGCACTTATGTTAACGAATAATGAATTAAGTGTAATAGCATTAATTGGCATAATTTTGTTGATTGGGATTGTAATGAAAAATGCAATCATGATGATCGACTTTGCTTTAGAACAAGAAAGAAAATATAAAAAAGCCCCTTTGGATGCAATTTTTGAAGCAGCAGTATTACGCTTTCGGCCAATTTTAATGACAACTTTTGCTTCTTTGTTAAGTGCGGTGCCCTTAGCTTTTGGTACAGGAATGGGAAGTGAATTGAGACAACCATTAGGTATTGCGATCATGGGTGGACTGATCATTAGCCAATTGCTAACGCTATATACTACACCCGTTATTTACTTAGCCTTCGATCGTTTATCTCGTCGGTTAGTAGCATGAATTTATCCTATCCATTTATAAAAAGACCAATTGCCACTACTTTGCTTGCCTTGGGTATCGCCTTCGCAGGAATTATCGCCTTTAACCTTTTGCCAGTAGCATCATTGCCAGAAGTGGAATTTCCAACGATTAGCGTACAAGCTTCCTTACCAGGCGCTAGCCCTGAAACCATGGCTACATCTGTTGCCACACCGCTGGAAAGACAATTAGGATTTATTGCCGGCATTAACCAAATTACATCGCAAAGTACTTTGGGCCAAACTCGGATTACTTTGCAATTTGATTTGTCACGCGATATTGATGGCGCTGCTCGCGATGTACAAGCTGCCATTAATGCAGCGCATAGTAACTTACCCAGCAATTTACCTTCCAATCCAACTTATCGAAAAATTAATCCTGCAGATGCACCAATTTTAATTTTTTCACTTACATCTGCCGTGTATACCACCGGTCAAATGTATGATTATGCTTCCACAATTTTGGCTCAAAAATTATCGCAAATAGAAGGCGTAGGACAAGTGGTTGTGGGCGGAAGTTCATTGCCTGGAGTGCGCGCTGAATTAGATCCTCATTTGTTAAATGCTTATGGAATTGATCTTGATACAGTTAGTGCTGCCATTGCAGGAACCAATGCCAATCGACCGAAAGGTCAAATTTATAATAATACTGTAGTTTCTGACATTCATACCAATGACCAATTGCTTACTGCAGCTGAATATGCCCCACTTATTATTGCTTATAGAAATAATAATCCGGTTCGTTTATCTCAAGTAGGTACTGTTATTGATTCTGTTGAAGATATTCGCAATGCTGGATTATCTAATGGGCGTCCATCTGTCGTCATAATAATTTTCAAAGAACCAGGTGCAAATGTAATTAAGACTAATGAAGCTGTCATTCAAAACGTTCCTTTTTTAAAAACATCGATTCCAGCTGGCATTGATATGAAAGTCATTATGGATCGCACTACTACTATTCGCGCATCACTTCGCGATGTAGAAATAACCCTGCTTATTGCTATGTTTTTAGTCATTATTGTAACTTACGTTTTTTTAGGCAATATTCGGGCAATGATGATACCAGGAATTGCCGTGCCTTTATCTTTGCTAGGAACTTTTGCGGTAATGCGCTTATGTGGTTTTAGTTTAGATAATTTATCACTAATGGCACTTACTATTTCGACGGGTTTCGTAGTGGATGACGCGGTTGTAGTATTAGAAAATATTACAAGACATATTGAGATGGGCGTGAATCCCATGAAGGCAGCAATTGATGGAGCCAAAGAAGTTGGTTTCACCGTATTATCTATGAGCTTGTCATTAATAGCGGTATTTATTCCTATTTTGTTGATGGGTGGAATTGTCGGACGTTTATTTAGAGAATTTGCAATCACGCTAGCAGTAGCGATTCTGGTTTCATTATTAGTTTCACTCACAGTTACTCCAATGATGTGCTCACGACTTCTGAAAAAAAATGGTCATGAAAGTTTTTCCCATAATGCCGTAGAAAAAGTAAAATATTATTATGAAAAATCTTTAAGTTGGTCTTTAGAACATTCTAATTTAATGCTATTAATTACCTTATTTACTATTTTGCTCAATGTATATTTATTTATAATTATTCCAAAAGGTTTTTTCCCTCAGCAAGATACCGGTAGAATAGTTGGCTCAATTCAAGCCGATCAAAATATTTCATTTCAAGCTTTAAAAGAAAAATTACAACATTATATTGCCACTATTCAAGTTGATCCTTCTGTAGAAAATGTTGCGGGTTTTGTTGCCGGAGGCAATACAGGACAAATGTTTGTAACGCTAAAAGATTACAGCAAAAGAAATGATACTGCAGATGATGTAGTTAATCGTCTAAGAAAAAAATTAGCGGATGTAGTTGGGTCTAATCTTTACTTACAAGCCGCTCAAGATTTAGTAATTGGTGGACGCTTGGGGAATGCACAATTTCAATATACTTTATCAGCTGATACCTTGGAGGAACTTAATAAAATTGCACCTGCAGTTTTAAAAACTATTACTGCCTTACCTGGTATTTCTGATGTGAATTCTGATCAATTAAGCAACGGGTTACAAGTGTATGTAGCAATGGATCGCGACCGACTCTCTCAATTTGGGTTATCTCCACAAAAAGTGGATAGCACATTATATGATGCTTTTGGACAAAACCAAGTTTCTACAATGTTTAAATCACAAAATCAATATCACGTAGTAATGGAAGTTTCTCCAGAATTTTGGGCGAATCCTGATATTTTAAATAATTTATTTGTAGCAAATCCAGCAGGAAAAGAAATTCCATTATCTGCAGTTGCAAAAATTTCTACTTCAAACACACTATTAGCGGTTAATCATCAAGGGCAAGCCCCTTCTGCCACCATCACGTTTAATTTACTTCCGGGTTATGCTTTAGGCGATGCAGTTACTATGGTTACAGACGCAGTCAATAACATGCACTTGTCCCAATCAATTCATGGCGCTTTTCAGGGAACCGCTCAAGCTTTCCAAGATTCATTAGCAAACGAAGCCTATTTAATTATTACTGCACTTTTTGCAGTTTATATTGTATTAGGAATTTTATATGAAAGCTTAATTCATCCCATTACCATTTTATCTACCCTTCCTTCCGCAGGAGTCGGTGCATT
>Ga0182024_10025415_pt1 | contig 10458 bp, 13 predicted proteins | sample P32metaG_FD_120480 | JGI IMG/M metagenome (GOLD analysis project Ga0182024, IMG submission 120480) | Permafrost microbial communities from Stordalen Mire, Sweden - P3-2 metaG (Illumina Assembly) | ecosystem: Environmental > Terrestrial > Soil > Wetlands > Permafrost | place: Sweden: Stordalen...
AGCTCCTCCGACGGCGGGTCAGCACGTGGGCAATCCCGCCGGGATCGTCGCCTCGGTTCTCTCTGGGCTAGGGATTGGAGTCCGCTGTGCTGATAACTCGTACGCCATCAGCTCAGGACCGCAGCCGACAACAGGGATGCGTCCTCTTCCGTCATGCCGCGGGTGTCCAGCTGGGCGATCAGCGCTGTCTGGACCTGCCCCCGCCCCTCCCCGTCTGGACCGGCGAGGTTCGTTGCGGAACCCCAGCGATCCTTCGCTTGCCCGATTTCGGTGAGCTCGTAGGCCGCCACCATGCCGAGCAGGCCAGGGCTGACGTTGGCTTGCTGCGCGACTGTCGCAACGGCGTCCTTGAACCGAAGGTAGTTGCCACGAGACTCACGTCGTACCGATTCGACTAGAGCGGCATGGTCGCCTAGCAGCAGTTCGAGCGCGTAGGTATTGGCTTCTCGCTCCTGTGCGTCGACGATGCTCTCGTCGGGACCAAGTTGGTCCACGTCTACGATCCCGTCGCCGTGAACATGTCCACGAGCGATGTGCCCGAGTTCATGGCCGAGGTCGAAGAGCCAAAAGACTGCCGATGATCGGGAGTCCTTAAGGACGACGACCGGTCTGTCACGCAGCGACCACGCGGCGGCGCAGAAGGCACCTCTACCGTGTAGCGGAACGACGACGACACCTCGACCCCACACCCAGTCAAGAAGGGAACGCAAGGTAACGACTCCCTCGGGGTCGGCAGCAGCTCGACGAGCCTCGCTCGCTTCTGGCATGCCTACGAAGTCAGGCGGCTTCGCAACAGAAAGGACCGTCTCGGAACATGCAACGGCGAGCCTGATCAGCGGCGACGATGCTGGATCCCCAGTCGACTTTGAGGCCTTGAATGCAATATTTAGTCCGAGACCACCGGCTCCAGGCGTTGCCGGCTCGGTGGAACCGAGGTCCCACCCCAGCGCGGTCGAGAAGATCCGTCGCACCAGGTGGCGAGGTGTGTGCGACAGCAGCCGATCGACCAGGTCCGCCGACACGCCCGCCTTTTCGGCAACACGACGCAACGACTTCTGGGAGAAGTCGAGCGCGTCCGGTCCGGAGATGTCGGCGAAGCTCGCTCCCATCGCACGGAGGAGGGTCTGGACCGTCGAGACACGCATGTCGTAGGTCCCGCTCTCGATCTTCGAGAGCTGCGGTGCTGGCATTCCGACGAGCCCGGCAACCTCCCGCTGGCTTAGACCGCGATCTTCTCGCAACGCGCGAAGGCGCCGGCCAATCCTTCGTGACTCTTCGGCGTCCTGGCGACGCATCTCTTGCGCGAAGACAGGGTCTGTGGCGGTCCGAATCTGGCCCCAGCTCAGTTCGCGGACACCGCTGTCGGCGACGAGCTGCACGGCCGGTGAATCGTCGGCGTCGAATCGAACCTCAAAGTCCCCTTCGACGCCGAAGCGGGTCGAAGGGACGCTGACGACGTCGCCGTTCATGAACTCGATGTGCAGGTCGGTGCCGACGCGAACAGCCCTGCGCACGTCGCTGTAGCCGGGCGCTGTCCAGCCCGCGCTGGTCGTGTCAGTCACCATTCAGCCTTTTCCACTCGGCGAGCAGGGCTTCCTGCCCGGCTCGGATCTCGTCGACGAGATCGGCCGGCAGCGGCTCGACCTGGTTGAACACCTCCAAGGTGAGAAGGAAAATCGACGCGAGCCGCTGACCACGCCGGCACACATGAGCATGGGGAAGGTGGTGAGGTGTCGCTCGTTCGTCCCACACGAAGACGCCCAAGTTGCGAAAGAAGATAAGTCGACTCATACACAGTTGTCAGGTATGCTAATTCACGTGGTCAACGGCCGCAACCACTCCGGAGCCCCGAGCGATGGGCGCTTGGACCTGCGTCAATCGGCCGCGCGGCGAGTCGCTGCCCCAGATACGGCAGATGCCTGCTACTTCCGGTCGACTGCACCGCCCGGGCGACGGAAGGTGTTGCTGAAGATCACTGACCGGTGCGATCTTCGCTGCGCCCACTGCTTTGTATCGGCGACCGCTGCCGGCAGCGACATGGACCTGAGTGACCTCGCCACAGCTGTTCCACGTCTGCAGGCAGCGCGCGTTGCCACGGTCACGTTGACAGGCGGCGAACCGCTCGTCCACCCAGAACTGCCGGCGATTCTCACACTTCTCCGGGGAGCAGAATTCGACGTAACCGTGTGCACCAATGGCGTCTCATTGACGGACGAGCTCATCGAGACCGCCCAGCGTCTCGGTCGGATCCGGTTCAACGTCAGCCTCGACGGGCTCTCCCAGGACAGCCACGGCAAGTTCCGCGGCAACCGACAGTCGTTCGACGCCACCCTCGCCAACACCCGTCGGCTCGGAGGCGCCGGCCTGCTCAAGGGCATCTTGTCCACGCCAAACCAGCTAGCGAACGTCAGCGAGTACGAGCAGATCTACGCTCTCGTCGCCGAGCTTGGCGCCGACTACCTCTTGATGAACCCACTCTCCAGCTTCGGTCGCGGCATTAACTCGCACGCTCGGCTGCGGGCCGACACGGCGGCCATGCTGGACATCGAGGCCCGTGTCGGTGCACGTCGGCAACCCGGTGGACCAGAGGCCGTGTTTATCCGGTTCCCAAACAGGTCGCGGCTCCTGAGCAACTGCATTGCTGGAGACGTCTTCTATGTCTTTGTGAACGGCGAAGTGACGGTCTGCCCTTACCTCATATTCGCCACCGAGAACCCGGGCGCGCGGCACGACCGAAGCGAATTCATTGTCGGCAACGTCTTTGGGGACGAGGACATCGCCGAGCGGCTCGACGCCTACAACTTCACGTCGCGCTACCCAATGGGCACAAACGCCACGTGCGGCGAGTGCGCCGCCGCCGACGGCTGCGGGAAAGGCTGTCCCGCCGCGGTGATCACCAGCGGTGGCCGCATCGGTGACCTCGACAGCGAGGTGTGCCCAATCACGAGCGTGCCGTTGAGGCTCGAAGTCCGGCGGCCAGCTTGACGGCTGCGCTACCCCATCGCCGGCTGTAGGCGCCGACTTGCCTCTGCGGCCGGAGCCCGTTCCGGAGCCAGCGTCAGCAACACGCCGGCGTGGTCGCTCAGGCGCGAGTCGCGGGCGTCGTGCACATACTCGCAATCGAGTGCAGCTTCCGCGAGATCGGGCGACATGAACACGTAGTCATACCGGTACCCATCGCCCGTGCGGCCGATCCAGCTGTGAGCCTGCTGACCGGGATGCAGGCGTGCGAACACATCGACGAAGCCAAGTTCGCCTATCTCATCGAGGACCTCGTATTCCCACGAGCGGAACGCCGAATACCGGGGCACGTGGTCACGGCTGACGACGTTGAAGTCGCCCATCACGACTGTTCGCTGTAGGTGCGCGGATTCGCTGAGCACGCTGAGGAGCTGGGAAAGGAACTGCCTTTTCCTGGCGATCTTCCGAAGCGAGGCATCTCGCGACGGTACGTAGGCGGCGATGAGCGTCACCGGCGACTGAAAGGTCACCATCTCGACAAGCAGCCGATGCCCAAGCTCCTCCGACTTGTTCCGAATCGGCGACGTCTGCGCTGATCGGCTCAGCAGAGCAACCCCTCGTTCTCCAGTGCTCGGTGGGCGGGGCCAGCACGCTTCATACCCGGCAGCGCTTAGCGCGTCGATGAGCGCGGCGGTGCCGAGGTTGGGTCGTGTCTCCGTCAGGACGATGACGTCGAGATCTTGACTTAGTAGGTAGTCCGCCAGCCGGCTCGCTCGAGCGAGCGACGGCCCGCCGATATTCAGAGTGAAGAGCCGGTGCACAGAACTGGCTGGCCTCATCATGTCCGGCGTCGCCGCGATAAACATATAATTATCATATGATAATCGGTGCCGGCGATGGGTGATGCTGGGAAGCCAGCCCTGCCGCGGTCGACAAAGGTTGAGCGGTGTCCCGTCGTGCAGACGAACGTGTGCTGGCCCGTGCCCGTCGATCAGCGGCTGAACGAGCTACTCGGCCAGCTCGTCGAGCTTGGCAGCGGCGAGACTTCCCGTAGCCAACTCCTGGCCGCACTTGTTGCTGCGGCGCCGATCGAGGCCGAACAACTTGAGGAGTTGCTCCGTCGTTACCGAACCCTCACGGCCGGGGCGATCGTCCTCCAGCGAAGGGGCTCGATCGAGATCCCGGTCCGCCGACCCGGTCGGCGACGACGTGGGAGCTGAATCCAGCTGCCCCGAGACAACACCTCGAATCACAGGCTGCTCGATGTTCACGGCTAGAGGTCTGGTCCCGGCGACGGTTCCTCCGATGTATCCGCTTCCGTGCCGCGGCTGTCATGTTTGGGCATGAAGAGGAGACCCAGCTGGTCCGCAGCGGCTCGGTCGGCCTGCTGCTCGACCTGTGCGTACAGTCCGATCGTCATCCGCACGTCTGAGTGACCGAGGCGTTCCTGGGCGGTCTTCACGTTCACGCCGAGGGCGACCAGAGCGGTCGCGTTTGTGCGTCTGAGATCGTGAAAGCCCAGGCCCGGGAAGCCCGCGGCTCGGCAAGCCGGCACCCACACCCGGTTGCGCCAGTTCGCGTAGCGGATAGGTCCGCCGTCCGGAGCGGTGAAGATGAGGGCTTCAGGATCGGCGCCCGAGAGGCCGCGTTTGTCGAGGTGCTCTGCCAGCAGGTCGCTCAATGGGGTCGGCATGGCGACGGTCCGCCGCGATGCCGCCGACTTGGGTGGACCGAAGACGGGCCGGCCCTGAGCGTCTCGTGTCAACGTCTCGGCGACGGACAGCATGTGCCTGTCGGTGTCAACCTGGCCGACTCGGAGTGCGGCCACTTCTGAGAAGCGCAGTCCGAGCACGACCGAGCAGTAGATCATCGGCTGATACCGGTCAGGAATCGCTGCGATGAGCGCGACCAACTGCGCGGTCGTCGGCATGCGCCGCCGAGTCGGATCGACTCGTGGCAGCTTGATGCCACGATACGGCGACCGGCCAACCATGTCGGTTACGACCGCGTGAGCGAACATAGCTCGCACGACGCCGAGCGCACGCCTCACGGTCCGTGGCGCGAGATGTTTGGCGAGTTGGTTCGCCACGTCTTGGACGTGCGCCGGCGTGACGGCGTCGATCCTGCGCGCGCCGAGCACCGGAAGGATGTGAACTCTGAGGTGGTAGTCGTCGGTTGCCCAGGTATCCGGTCGCTTCGCCGGGTTGCCGTCCAGCCACTCGCGGGCGAGTTCGCTGACGGTCAGGCGACCGGCCCGGGGGTCGACGGCGACGCCGCGGAGGCTGTCGGCCTCCATCGTCGCGGCGAAGGCGTCGGCGTCCTTGCGCCGGGCGAACGTCTTGCTCACCTCACGGTCACCGACCCGCGCTCGAACGTCATAGACGACCTTCGCGTCGCGCACGGTCTCGGCGAAGCTGCGAGCGGCGGTTCGACCTTCAGCCGTGTCGGGAAAGCGCCGACTGACCGGCTTGCTCCCGACCTTGCCCGAAACCCGATACTTGACGTGCGCCATGCGTCTCTTTCCACTTCACGTCGCGAGGCGCACGTGGCGGGGCATCGGCGTGCGGGCGGGGTCTTGTGACCTCGTCGTCACGTTCGCCGACGCCTTGACGGCTGGACTCGCTGTAGTTGGAGGAGAGCCGGCGTTTCGTCGCTGGCGACACGTTCTCCGGGTGCGCCTCGCCGCACCGTTGCATTGGCGAGCCGATGTGGCCAGTCGTACTCCCGAGGTTGTTCAAGCAGGCGGGGGGTGGTCGCCCGGCGCTGGCGGACGGTCCCATCCGCCAGCCTCGCCACGAACGAGCACAGCTCGCTTACCGGGACTCGGCGACAACGGCCGACGCTCACGGACTGCAGTTCGCCGCGCGCCATGAGTTCGTAGATCGTTGTTCTGCCAAGCGAAAGCCGGCGAGCAGCCTCCTCGGGCGTCACGAGGAGTTGGTCATCAGGCCTGTCTTGATCAGTCATCACTTCGCTCCGATCAGAGTGCTGGCCCGCCGATGGGCTGGAGTCCGGGCGGTGCGGCCGATCCCTCGCCGGTCTCCAAAGCGAGGAACGTCCGAGCTGGAATGGGTCTCGGCAAGCGAGCGTGGTGTGCGGTGACATCCCACGCGTAAAGACCCGCGCCTTCGCGGTGAGCCAGCCAGGATGCCGGGTCGTGATTACCGGGCAGCGTCGTCACCCAGGCCGGCAAGCCGGACCGGATCGCAGTCCGAGCGTGTCGCATGGCGGAGTCTCGACCGGCTGTGTCGCCGTCGAAGGCGAGCACGATTGGCGTTGCGAGTGCGGCGACGGTCGCGAGCTGCGACGACGACAACTCTCTCCCGGACTGCGTAGTCGGGCAGAATTCGTCCGCGCGGCTGGAGCGGATGGCCGCGACGGCGATCGCCATGGCATCGAGCGTTCCCTCGACGACAACGACTTGTCCGCTGGAACTCGAAGGAGCCGGGAGCGGTTGGTACATGTTGATGGACTTGTCGTAGGTGCAGGTCCGCGGAGAGTTCTTGTACTTGGGCCACCGCTCGTCGCCGATGTTCCTACCGACTATCCCGCAGACGCGCCCCTCTTGATCTCGGACGGGCACCAGGACCCGTTGACGGTAGTAGTCGAAGAGCACTCCGTCCTCGGTGCGGCGGGTTGCCAATCCTGCGTCCACCAGCTCATCACTGGAGAACCCCTGTTGGCGAAGGGCCGACACAAGACCTGTTGATGTTCCGGGCGTGTGGCCTACCTCGAACCGCCCGACGTGGCGCTCCAGGACAAGAACGTCGATGCCCCGTCTGAAGAGGTAATGAGCGCCGCTGTAGTGCAGTTGCCGACTCGTGTAGTGCCTCCATGCTGCAGCGAGAGCGGCGAACACGCGGTTCGCAGGAGTGCGGGACGGCTCCGGGAAGTCGGCGTAGCCGCTCCGGCTAGCGCTGCACATTGCGGCACGTGGCTCGTCTCCCGCAGAAGGCCAGGCGTTCTTCAACGGACCACATTGATCAAGGAATCGGATCGCCTCGGGCCAGCCAACTCCCTCCGTCTGGCGCACCCACTCCACCACGTCGCCACGGGCGGCGCAGCCGAAGCAGTGCCATATGCCGTCGTCCAGATGCAGGCGCAGAGACGGCGAGATGTCGAAGTGGCCGTGAACCGGGAACGGGCACCGGACCATGACCGACCCGCTGGAGCGCGGGACGTAGATCCCGGTTCTCTCTGCCACGTCGGCGAGCTTGAAACGTGACCGAGCTTCCTCGATAGCGCTCGGCCTCACAGCGCTACCGCCTCGCTCTCGATGGGCATCTCGATTGGTGATGGCTCAATGTGCCGCTTCCCGTCCCGGTACCACTGCCCGCGGCCGTCGGCGTAGCCCAAGACGACCGGCAGACTGCGCCTTTTGGGCGGGATCGTGTGGATGACTAACCCGGTGCCGAGTCGGGACACCCCCACACCCACAAGCGGAGGCGCATCGTGAACGACTCGCTCTGCATAGCTGCCGGGCAGGTCGACGCCAGCGATCCGAGCGACGCGGCGCAAGCCGGCACAGCGATCTTCGACGTGATGGTCACGGGCTCTCGGCACAACAGCCTCCTCGTATGTCGAGGACGTCGAAGCGCCCTCTCAACAAGGAACGAGTGGCATGTTCACGCTGTGATCTGGCGCCCGGCGCCGGAGCCACCTGCGGCTAGGCGCTTGTCGACGGCGCCGGAGTACTGCCTTTCGCTGCCGCCTGATCGAGGTCGGCAGATTCAGATTCAGCGGGCCAGCCCGAGCAGCGAAGGCATCTCTTGCGACGAACTCAGCGTTTGGCCGACCTTCGGACTAGGTGCCCGACAGCTTCCGGCCTCGATCATCCGCTAGCTCGTAGTCAGGCAACTCTTACCTGTCGTGGCCGAAGCAGCCGGCGCTGCGGGACCCAGAGTAGGACGAAGTTCTTAAATGGCGTCTGGAGTACGTCGACCCTCACAGTGTCGGCATTGCCAGCCAGATTGCGCATCTCAGTTTGATCGACGCCGCAATAGTCCAATGCGGCGAGGAATGGGTACCTGTCACTTCGCATCATCGTGGGCCACATCGGTTGTCCAAACCGCTCGTTCCATTTTCTGGTCGACATGAACTCTTCTCGGCGCCAGGTTGGTGGCGACGATGATCGTGGCGTCCGCTCTAGAACGATCGCTGCGACGACGCCCGGATGCGATTCGGCGTACCGATGGAAGGCCGCGTGGAACGAAGACCCGTATCGGTTGGCGAGGAGCGAGACGGTTGCCGTCGAGATCTCCAAGTCCGCCGCGTCGCGTGCAAACTGCTCCCGCTGGAAGAGCAGTTCGGCGGCGCCCTGATTTGCCTCCCGTTCGAATAGCCGATTCGTGGTCCTCAGGAGGGTTTCGTGGTCGTCGGCATAGAGCATGTCCTGTTGGTGCGGGAGAATGTGGTGAACAGTCTCATGCAGCCGGACGAACCGCTTCTTGCCCTCGTTCTCGATCTCGGGCGAGACATGGACGATTCGTGCTCGGCGATCAACGAGACCTTGGATCTTGTGCTTCGCACTCCGCAGCAGGGAGCGCAGGTAGGCGGGCGCCTTCTTGATGAGCGACTCGTCGAGGACGTAATCGTCAGCCTCCGAGAGTTCAGCGGCACGGATGATGTCCTCGACAGGCGTTGGGAAGTGTCCGTAAGCATCGGCGGCGCGAAGGAGCCGGTCTACTCGTGAGTTGATTTCCCCGGCTGACTCCAACTCCCTCCACATGCGGTCACCGGACCTGCCCATTGCGGTACATCTTCAGGTAAGTGGCAAGAGCTCGCTCCTCATCCTCCGTCAGTGGCTCGCCGCTGAGCGCATGCGCGAGCCTTCCCCCCGACCGTGCCTTGTCGTTGCTCACGACGTAGCCAGCCTTGCGCATCAGGTCGAGGTAATCGATCCCAAGCTCGGCAGCCAGGCGGTGCAGGATGTGCGGAGATGGCGACTCGACCTGACCCTTCTCCAGTTTGAGGAGATAGGCAGTCGAGATGTCGGCAGGGTCGGCCACCGCCTTCAGCGACTTGCTCTTCAATTCGCGCGCGGTGCGCAGGGTGTTCCCGAGCTGCTCCGCATTGCTTGCGACCATCGCCACCTCCTCCGTCATCGTCATGGTGAAATCATGCACCATCGTAGACGGCGTGCACCTGAGTTGACAAGCTTACGCTTGGCGTGTACTTTAGTGCATGACACTGATGATAGTGCACGGACATCGGATCCGCCGGTGCCCACGCAAGCGATTGGAGGTTCTGCCGGTGGCAGACCAGGAGCAGCAACACAAGATGATCACGTACTTCGTCAATGGGGAGGGTTTGACCACCCACAAGGAGGAGCTGACGGTCAGGGAGATCCTGAGCGATGCAGGATTCACCCCTGTCGAGCAGTACCGGCTGACCCGGGACAGAGGCGATCACGCGTACACCGACTACGACCGCAAGGTCGAGTTGCACGAGGACGAGCGGTTCACCGCGACCTACCTCGGGCCGACTCCGACCTCGTAGTTGTGACGGACGCAGCGCTGGAGGAGTACCTGCGTGGTCTCGGCCTGACGGTCGAGGCTGCGCAGGACCACTCCGGCCACCCCTACATCGTGGTGCGCAACTTCGTAATCCCATGTGGGCCGCTGGCTGAGAGTACCTGCGACGTCGCCTTGGCTCGCTGTCAGACCATCCCTTTCGTGGTGCCGCCCGCGATTCACACCCGACCGGCGCTGGTCCGGATGGACATGGCGGGACCCCTCAAAACCCAAACGAGCGCGCTCGGCTCCGACTGGCAGTACTGGTCGCGCCGCTTCGACCGGGTGCCGACCCCTCAAGCCGTCTGGACCCACGTCCTGACCGTATTCAGCCAGGTGACCCCATGACATATCACGAGATGGACTTCCTCCAGGCACGCGAGCTGGCCGTCGCGATGACCGGCGACCTCGACTCAGAGCTACGTCGTCACTTCGCCCACGAAGGGCTCCAAGAGGACCTGACTTTCGCCGTTTGGCGACCGAGCACCGGAAGCCGTCGGATGAGCTTCGTTCTTGACAAAGCACTCCTGCCTGACGACGAGGAACGAATCCTCGAAGGCAACGTCTCGTTCACATCGGACTACCTGAGCCGAGTGCTCGCCGCACTCGAACCCGGTACCGGCATCGCACTGATCCACTCGCACCTGGGTCCGGGCTGGCAGGGTATGAGCCAGGATGACATCGTCGCCGAGCGTGATCGCCTTGCCGGCGCTGTATCCGGTCGCTCGGGGCTCCCGCTCCTCGGCCTAACCTGGGGCACCGACGGTACTTGGAGCGCCAGGGCCTGGGGTCGAGTCGCACCGTTCAAATACGAGCGCATCGAGATCCCGGTGGTCCGGGTTGCTGCATCCGACCGGCTCTCTTTGAGCTTCCATCCGAGGCTCCGGCCCGAGCCAGGAGAGCTTCCGGCCCAAGTGGCGACGCTAAGCGTCTGGGGCGCGAGGGCGCAGGCGGATATCGCCCGTGCTCGAGTTGGCCTAGTCGG
>Ga0182024_10025416_pt1 | contig 10458 bp, 8 predicted proteins | sample P32metaG_FD_120480 | JGI IMG/M metagenome (GOLD analysis project Ga0182024, IMG submission 120480) | Permafrost microbial communities from Stordalen Mire, Sweden - P3-2 metaG (Illumina Assembly) | ecosystem: Environmental > Terrestrial > Soil > Wetlands > Permafrost | place: Sweden: Stordalen...
CTGATCGCGACGGCCAACGAGGGACTCGACTGGGCTGCCGAGGGCAGCGACTACACGGTCCTGCTCTCCGCCGACGACCAGCTCGTGCCCGATTCGCTCCTGCGGGCAACGAGCGTGATGGAGGGTCGTCCCAGCGTCGGGATGGTCTACGGCTGGGCGTTGTACGCCCACAGTGGGCGTCCCCTCCCCCGTCGCTACGGCCGCTGGATCGGGACAAAGACCTGGACGGGCCGCGATTGGATCCGCTTGCGATGCCGGACAGGGCACAACTGCATCTCGTCGCCCGAGGTCGTCGTCCGCACCTCCGTGCAGCGGCGTGCGGGCCACTACGACCCAACCTGCACGCACTCCAGCGATCTCAACATGTGGCTGCGCGTCGCCGCAATCGCGGACGTCGCCCACATCCGAGGCGTCGCGCAAGCCATCTACCGGATCCATTCCGACAGCATGCTGCGCAGCGATCCATCGGTGCTCTTGGGCCTGCGGGAGCGGCGGACGGCGTTTCATTCCTTCCTTGCCCACACAGGACCGGTGCTGAACGATCCCGAGTCGCTGCGGCTGATGGCCGACCGGGCGCTGGCGCGACAGGCGCTGTGGCGAGCGAGCCGGACCATCGATCGCGATCTCGCCGATCCCCCCGATCGGGTCGAGGATCTCGTCGCCTTCGCGGTCGACGACTACCCGTTCGCGACACGACTGGCTGAGTGGCGCGGGTTCCGTATTCGCCAACGCCTTGGCCCGGGACGCTCGCGCTGGTTCCTCCCGTTCGTGGCCACCGGTGCCGCCCACCGCCTACGTGGCCACATTGCTCAGATCCAGCTCAGGACGATGGGGAAGTGATGACCGGGTCAGAGCGCGCGATCATCCTCGTCTCGCCCACCGCCGCGCTGGACGCGCGGCCGCGGCTATTTGCCGCCCTCGAGGCCGCGTTTCCCATCCGCTTCCGCGGGGTTGGATCTGACGCGCGCGACGCAGTCGGCCTGATCACCGTCGGTCCAGAGGGCACGATGCCACCAGCTGATCGGCTCATGCTCACGCTGCCCACGTTCGCCGTGGCCGGCGGACCACCCGGGTCCACGACCCGCGAGGAGTTCACGCTCCACCGGGTCGATGGTGTCGATCGACGCCTCCATGGGATCACGCTGTCGGACCACTTCACTGCACCTCAGTTCGGTGATGTGCCTGGAGGCCGCGGGAACGAAGACGTTCTGGCGACGACCGGCTCGGAAGCGGTCTGGACGGTCTCGCGCGGGCCGGTTCCGGTCCATCATGTCCGCTCCACGCTCCCGGAGCTGCGCGCGGACGAGGTGCTGTACGCGCTGCTGACCAAGCGCCAGCTGAGCGCAGTCGCCGTTGTCCAGTTCCTACGTGAGGCCTCGGGCACTTACGACCTGCACGCCGCCCCGCTGCGAGCGTCATATCTCTTCGACGATCCCAATCTGCGCTGGCGCAGCTACGGATTCATCGACTACGAGCATCTCGTCCGCCATGCCGACGAGCACGGCTACCACGCCGCGATGGCGATGATCCCGCTCGATGCCGGGTGGCCGCATCGACCGACCGCAGATCTCTTTCGACGGCGATCCGATCGCCTTTCGCTGATCGTTCACGGCAACGATCACACCAAGGCAGAGCTGCTGGCGACGCACGACGATCACACCGCGCAGAGCATTGCGGCCCAGGCCGTGCGCCGTATCCGCCGGTTCGAGCGGCGCTGCGGACTGTCGGTTGACCGAGTGATGGCTCCGCCACACGGTCTCTGTTCGATGTCGATGACCCGCGCACTCGGCTCTGTCGGCTTCGACGCGCTGACCGCCATCCACCCCCTCCCGTGGACGGAGCGCCCCCCAGCCGAGCCATTTCTGGCGGGCTGGCGTCCGGGGGACTTCGTCGGTGGCTGCGCGGTCATCCCGCGAATTCCTCTTGGCTCCTCGGCGGCAGACCTCGGACTGCGGGCGTTTCTCGACCACCCCCTGGTCGTATACGGACATCACGATGACCTCGCCGACGGCCTGGACGCGCTGGCAGAAACCGCGGCGACGATCAATCGACTCGGCGAGGTTCGCTGGACCTCGGTGGGAGAGATCGTGGCCGGCAACTTCGAACAACGACTTGACGGTGATCACCTCAGGGTGCGGCCGTTCGCGCGCGAGATTCGCCTGCCGATCGATCCCGAGGTCGCCACGCTGACCATCGAACACCCGGGAGACTCGGTGGACGACGGCTCTCTGCTCGGCTTTTCCATCGACGCCGCGGCGAGCCGGCTCGCGTTTGGCGTCCGCCTCCCACTGCCGGAGCATGGCCGGAAGGTGCTGCAGATCCGGCTTCGAGGCGCCAACGACGTGGACCCAGACCTGGTCCCGGCTCCGGCCTGGCGGCCATGGCCAAAGCTGCGGCGGGTGGTCACCGAGATGCGCGATCGCGCCAGCGCCCGGCCGGGTAGCGGTCTCTCAACACCAGTCAGCACGACGTCCGCCGCCGGCGGCTCCGCCACCTGAAGACGCCGATGGGTCGTTTCGCCACCTACGCTCAACGCCCGCGCATCTGGAAGTACCGCGCACTGTCCACCTGTTCGCGAGCCACGGGATCGCCGATCCGGCGCCAGCCGGTGCTGCTGCTCGGCCCCGGGCGGATTGAGATCGGTCGCGACGTCCAGTTCGGCTGGCCGACCTCCGAGGGCTTCCACACCGGCTACTGCCACGTCGAAGCCTGTGCTCCCGACGCCGTGATCGAGATCGGCGATGGCGCAGAGATCAACAACAGCGTCTTCATCAAGAGCGAGGGCCCGGGCATCGTGATCGGACGACACGCCCTGCTCGGTTCTCGGGTCGTCATCTACGACAGCGACTTCCACGAATTGGATCCGCGACGGCGGCGCGGCGGACGACCGGCGATGGGTCGCGTCGAGCTCGGCGAGAACGTCTTCATTGGCGATCGGGTCATGATTCTCAAGGGAGTCGAGATCGGCGCGGACTCGGTGGTCGGAGCGGGAAGCGTCGTGACCGGCTCGATCCCGGCCGGCGTCATCGCGGTCGGCAACCCGGCCAGGGTCGTGCGCGAGCTCGACGCGCCGTCAGAACCGATGCCGCGCACCCGTTGATCGTTTGAGTCATGTGCGGAATCGCCGGAAAAGTGATGTCACGAGGAGCGGGCCCGATTGACCGCGGACTGCTCGAGCGGATGTGCGTCGCTCTGGAGCATCGTGGTCCAGATTCCCGCGGGCTGTTCCTCGAGCGGGGCGTGGGCCTCGGGATTCAGCGTCTGCGAGTCGTCGATCTCGAGACCGGGGATCAGCCGATCTACAACGAGGATCGGTCGGTGGTCGTAGTGCTCAACGGCGAGATCTACAACTTCGAGGAGCTCCGCAGCGACCTGCGCAAGCGAGGCCATCGCTTCGCGACCCACGGGGACACCGAGACGATCGTCCACCTCTACGAGGAGTACGGCGTGGACTGCGTCCGCCACCTGCACGGGATGTTCGCCTTCGCGCTTTGGGACAGGCGTCGCCAGCGGCTGCTCATCGGTCGCGACCGCGTCGGCAAGAAGCCGTTGTTCTATTCGATGGGCCCGTCCGGCCTGAGCTTCGCCTCGGAGCTTCGTTCGCTGATCGAGGATCAGACCATCTCGCGTGAGGTCGACCCGAACGCCATCGACTGCTTCCTCGCCTACGGCTATGTCCCCGCTCCCCTCTCGATCTTCGGCTCGGTGTCCAAGCTGCCGCCGGCGCACACGCTGGTGATGGAGGGCGGCCGGGTGACCCTGGATCGCTACTGGCAGCTGGACTACTCCCAGAAGCTGTCGGTGGCCGATCCACGCGAGCTTCATGAGCCCATCCGCGACGCGATCCGGGCGGCCACCCGCAAGCGCCTCGTCGCCGACGTGCCGGTGGGGGCCTTCCTGTCCGGCGGGATCGACTCTTCGGCCGTCGTCGCGGCGATGGCCGAAGCGAGCTCCACGCCGGTCAAGACCTTCTCGATCGGATTTGACCGAGACGATTTCAACGAGCTACCGCACGCGCGTCGGGTCGCCGAGCTGTTCGGGACCGACCACCATGAGTTCGTGGTGCGTCCAGACGCCGTGGAGATCCTCCCTCGGCTCATCCGCCACTACGGCGAGCCGTTCGCCGACGCCTCGTCGATTCCCAGCTTCTATCTCGCCGAGATGACGCGCCGGCACGTCACGGTGGCATTGAACGGCGACGGCGGCGATGAATCATTCGGCGGATACACGCGATATGTCGCCAACCGGCTGGCGGCTCGACTCGAGCCGATTCCGGCACCGCTGCGACGGGCGGTCGCCAGGGCAGGTGCCGGGAGAACGGGTGAGGTCAGCAGTATCTCGAACAAGGCGCGCCGGCTCGCCCAGGGGCTCCCGCTTGACCCGGCGAGCCGCTACGCCCTGTACATCTCCTGGTTCGACCAACGCCGCCGGCGGGCACTCTACACCGACGAATTCGCGGCGGCGACCGCCGGCTCAGGCGCCCACACGATCATCGAGGGACCGTGGCTGGCCGCGTCGGGCGACGACATCGTGGACAAGATGCTCGAGGTCGACGTCACGACCTATCTGCCCGGTGACCTCATCCCGAAGATCGACATCGCAACCATGGCGCATGCACTCGAGGCGCGCTCGCCATTGCTCGACCACCAACTGATGGAGTTCGCCGCGTCGATTCCCGCCAGTATGAAGGTGCGCGGGCGCGAGAAGAAGTGGATCTTGCGCGAGGCGCTCCGAGACTGGCTGCCCACCGACGTACTCGACCGGCCTAAGCAGGGGTTCACGCCACCGATTGGCGACTGGTTCCGCAACGAGCTGCGCGAGCTCAGTCGCGAGGTGCTGCTGGACTCAGGGTCGATGGCCAGGGCGTACTTCAAGCCGGAGGCGGTCCAATCGATACTCGACCGCCATCACTCGGGGGTGTCGGACGAGACAAAGCCGCTGTGGGCACTCTTCATGCTCGAGCTCTGGCACCGGGAATTCGTCGATCGGGTTCCCCACTCGGCGGGAAGAGAGGAAGTCGCGGCGGCATGAGTGAGATGGCGGCGTGGGTGGTGATCATCTCGCCGATGCGCAACGAGGCGAAGCACCTCGAGCGGGTCATCGATGCGATGGCCGCGCAGACGCGTCCTCCTGAAGAGTGGATCGTCGTCGACGACGCGTCGACCGACGGGACACGAGAGATCCTCGATCGAGCTGCCGGGCGCCTGCCGTTCCTGCGTGTCGTCAGCGCACCGACGTTCCCGATGCCCGACCGCGCCGACCGCCTCTCGCACGCAGCCGCGCCGCGGGTGTTCAACCACGGCCTGGCACTCGCGTCGCCGTTCACGTACGTCGGCAAGCTCGACGGTGACATCGAGCTGCCGCCCGATTACTTCGAGCGTCTGCTGGCGAACTTCCGGTACGACCCACAGCTCGGGATTGCCGGCGGGGTCGTGGTCGAACAGGACGACGGGCAATGGCGGGTGCACGGCGCGTCTCACCTAGCGCACGTTCGCGGAGCGCTGAGGCTGTACTCGAGGGAGTGCCTCGAGGCCGTCGGCGGTGTGCGGGAAGTGCTCGGCTGGGACGGGATCGACATCGTGCTCGCTCACATGCACGGCTACCGGACCCAGTCGTTTCGCGACATGGTCGCGCGCCACCATCGCCCGACGGGCACCGCCCAGGGGCGGCTCAAGGGACACGTGCGGTGGGGCCGTTGCCAGTACATCCAGGGCTACCCGGCGTATTGGGTCCTCGCCAGAGCGGTCAAAGTCTCGGCCGCTCCCCCCCGGGGACTTTCGGGACTCGCCTACATCGGCGGCTACGGTCGGGCCGCGCTCAAACGTGTTCCGCGCTTCGAGGAGGAGGGCTACCGCGCGCATCTTCGGGGGGAGCTCCGGGGGCGGGTGAAGGCGAAGCTGCGATCACGCACGGCGGGCGGTGGCGATGCTGCCGTCGCCGCGGACGGCGTGAACGGATTGCTGACATGAGCAGCGGAACCGTCATGTCACCGAATCCGCTGGAACAGGAGCCCCGGCACATCGCGCCATTCATTGCTCCGGCCGACCTCACGATCATCATCGTGTCCTTCAACGACAAACACTGGCTGGAGCCGTGCCTGACGTCGATCCTCGAGCGAGCCGGCGACGTCAGCGTGGACGTCGTGGTGGTTGACAACGGCACCGACGGCGCTCATCGCTTCGTGGAGTCTCGATTTCCGCACGTCCGCGCCATCCGGACCGAGAACCGGGGCTTTGCCAACGCCAACAACCGCGGCGTGATGGCCGGCACCGGCCGCTACATCCTGTTCCTCAATCCCGATACGCAGCTGCTGCACGGGTCGCTGGCCGACGTGGTGGCGGCACTGGACGAGCGTCCGGAGGTCGGCCTCGTCGGAGTTCGGCAGGTCACCGCCGACGGGACGCTGTGGCCCACGATGCGCTACTTCCCGGGGTTCACGCGCGCGCTGGGAGACGCGTTCGCCCTGGAGCGTTGGACCGCCCGCCCACGGTGGGCCGGCGAGCGGGAGATCAACATGGCCCTGTACGACCGGGAGACGGAATGCGATTGGGTCTCCGGCTCCTTCATGCTGGCGCGCCGCGAGGCGATCCTGAGCGCGGGCCTGTTCGACGAGCGGTACTTCCTGTACTCGGAAGAGCCGGATCTGTGCCTGCGGATGAAGCGCGCCGGCTGGAGCGTCCGCCACCTGCCGACGATGACGATCCTCCATCACTCGGGCAAGGGCGGCACTCGACCCAAGATGATCGCCCAGGACGCGTTCACTCGCCGTCAATACGCCCGCAAGTATTTCTCGACCTCTCACCGGCTCGCCTACCTCACGGCGATCGGGTCCGGCCACGCTGTGCGGCTGGCTCTGCACGGCCACCGTCAGGAACTGGAGGGCAGGGCGGCGGCGCGGCTGGCATTGCGCACATTGCTCGGCCGGGAGGGCGCGCCCTTCAGACTACCCCCGCCGACGGCGCTGTCAGCCCCCGAGCCGGCGCTGTCAGACCTCGAGCGAGTATCGTCGTGAGCACGGCACCCCACGGGGATCGCGCCCGAGTGAACCTCACCTTTCACGGCGTCGGTCCGGGAATCCGCCAACTCGACCCGGGCGAGGACCGGGTCTGGGTGAGCTCCGAACAGTTCGCTTCGGCTCTCGACGCGATCGCGGAACGCGACGACGTGGCGATCATGTTCGATGACGGCAACGCCTCGGACGTTGACGAGGTGCTTCCCGCCCTGCTCGCGCGAGACTTGCGCGCCACTTTCTTCGTCGTAGCGGGGAGACTGGAAACTCCCGGGTTCTTGGACGAGACGGCAGTACGGCTGCTGGCAGGCGAGGGCATGATCATCGGCTGCCATGGGATGCAGCACCGGTCATGGCGCCATCTCGACGACGACGACCTGGACGAGGAGCTGTCCGCGGCCCGTCGCCGGCTCGAAGGCGTCGTCGGACGGCCGGTGGTGCACGCCGCCTGCCCGTTTGGGGCGTATGACCGGCGGGTTCTGCGTTCATTGCGGCGCTATGGCTATGAGCGCGTGTTCACCAGCGACGGCGGCGCCGCTCGCCCCGGACGATGGCTCCAGCCGCGTACCAGCTTGGGCAACAACGACACGCCCCGGGACGTCGAGAAGATCATCGCCGGCGATCTGCCGGCGTGGCGGTCGCTTGCCGGGCGGGCGAAGACCATGGTCAAGCGATGGCGGTGACAACCGCCCCCACCGGCTCCCAGCACCGTCCGCGAGCGACGGGCGGCACGGTACTCATCGGGTTCGCCAACGCCCTGGCGGCGCCGGAGACCGCGTGGAGCCTGCTCGAGTCCGGCTCAGAGGTGGTCGCATTGACGCGCCGCGGCCAGCGCTGCGCGCTGCGTCGATCCCGCGAGATCCGGATGATCGAGATCACGGCGCCCGAGCAGGATCCGGCGGCAGCCATCGCTGATCTCAAAAGCGCGGTGAGCGATCATCGCTTCGAAGCCGTGATGCCGCTCGACGACGTTGCGGTGTGGCTGTGCGATGCGGCGTGCTCGCAGGGGCTGTCCGCGCCGGTGGCAGGACCGACCGGCGCCGGCGCAGACCTGGCGCTGGACAAGGGACTTCAGATCGCCGCCGCGGCGGAGGCGGGCCTGCGAGTGCCGGAGACGCGCTCCATCGCATCGCCCGACGAGATGTCCGCGCTCTCCGAGTTCCCGCTGGTTCTCAAGCCCTCGCAACCCGTGGCCGCGCGCGAGGGCCGCCTCGTCCGTGGCCCGGCATATGTGTGCGCCAACGAGGCCGAGCTGAACGCTGCGATGCGGCGATGGAACGGCGAGCCAATGCTCGCGCAGCCGCTGATCGCCGGCGTCGGCGAGGGCCTCTTCGGGTTGTGCGGCGCCGACGGCCTGTTCGCGTTGAGTGCCCACCGGCGCGTCCGCATGGCAAACCCGCAGGGCTCGGGTTCCAGCGCCTGCGTGTCGATCGCGGTCGAACCGCAGCTCGCGCAGGCAGCCGAGCGGATGTTGACGAAGGCCGGCTGGCACGGGATGTTCATGCTCGAGTTCCTGCGCGGAGCCGACGGGACGCCGTGGTTCATGGAGCTCAACGGCCGGACCTGGGGCAGCATGGCCTTGGCCAGGCGCCTCGGGCTCGAGTACCCCGCCTGGGCGATACGGCAGCTCGCCGAGCCGGAGTATCGGCCGGCGTACGTGATCCGGGAGGGTCAGGTGTGCCGTCACCTCGGCCGCGAGCTGGTGCATCTCCTGATGGTGCTGCGGGGACCGCAATCGGTCGCGCTCACCGAGTGGCCCTCACGGCGGGAGACCCTTCGGGAGGTCCTGCGATTCAACCGCAACGACCGCTGGTACAACTGGCGGCGCGGTGACCTCGGGCTGTTCGTAGACGACACGGTCAGGACGCTGTTGGCGCACGTCCCGGCGCGCGCGCGGCGATGAGACGGATCCGCGTCGCCTCGCACGTCCACTCCGAGTGGTCGTATGACGGCCGCTGGAGCCTGGAGCGGATCAGCAACGCGTTCGGCCGGCGGGGGTACGACGCGGTCCTGCTGGCGGAGCATGACCGCGGCTTCGATCCGGCCCGCTGGGCGGATTACCGGGCCGCCTGCGCCGCCGTGACCGGGGGCGCCCGCCTCGTGCCGGGGATCGAGTACAGCGACGCCGACAACTCGGTTCACGTGCCGGTATGGGGAGACATCTCGTTCCTCGGTGAGGGCCTGGAGACCGCCGAGCTCCTCGTCTCGGCCGAGCGCGCGGGAGGAGTCGCCGTCCTCGCACACCCGGGCCGGCGCGATGTCGGCCGCCGATTTGATCCAGCTCTCCTGCGCCACCTGGCCGGGATCGAGATCTGGAATCGCAAATACGACGGGTACGCGCCGAATCGGGCGGCCGGCGAGATCGTCCGGGCCCGGCCGGCCCTGATTCCGATGGTCTCGCTCGACTTCCACACCGCCCGGCAGTTTCATCCCCTGGCGATGGTTGTGCAGATCGCCGGCGATCTCACCGAGGAGAGCATCTGCGAGGCGCTCCGAGCCGGGCGCGCGCGCCCGACCGCCTTCCGCCTCCCGGCGACCACTCTGGCGCGAGCTCCCGCCTGGCAGGCGATGCGCACCGCCGAGCTCGTCCGCAAGCGAGTCGCCAGACGCGCGCGGCTGCTCGTCCAGTCCTGAGACGACCCCATCTCAGCCTCATCTCAGAAGTTGATCGCGCGCGCATGAAAGTTCTCATCCGCGCCCGGCGTTGGGTGAGTTGAGGGCGTCTCAGCCTTGCAAGCCACGCGGAGCCACCACGAGTCCCGCTGGAACCGGAGCTGGAGGACATGACGGGATCTGCAACATCACCCATTCGCCACTGGCCATGTTCGCCGGGGAAGCTGCGGCTCGTCTCGCTTGGCGTCGCGCTGTGCCTGGCCATGATCGGCTTCGGGGCACTCCGGGCTGAATCCGCCTTCGCCGCCTGCACGTCAAACCCGATCGTGTGCGAGAACCAGTTGGCGGGCGATCCTGCCAGTGACTGGCAGATCGATGGCGCGGGCGACTCGTCGATCCAGGGCTACGCCACGTCGATGAGCGTCAACGTCGGGCAGACCGAGTACTTCAAGATCGACACGCCGTCCACCAATTACCACATCGACATCCTCCGGCTGGGCTACTACGGCGGTGACGGCGCCCGCAAGATCGTGTCGGCGATGAAGCCGACGGCGACGCTCCCGCAGACCCAACCCGCGTGCCAGACCGACTCATCGACGGGCTTGATCGACTGCGGCAACTGGAACGTCTCTGCGTCGTGGACCGTGCCCACGACCGCCGTCTCCGGTGTGTACATCGCGCATCTCGTGCGCGACGACAGCCAGGATCCCGGCGGCGACAGCCAGATCATGTTCGTCGTCCGCAACGATGCGAGCCATTCGAACGTCCTGGTCTCGACGTCTGACGCGACCTGGGAGGCGTACAACGACTACGGCGGCAACAGCCTCTACACCTGC
>Ga0182024_10025417_pt1 | contig 10457 bp, 15 predicted proteins | sample P32metaG_FD_120480 | JGI IMG/M metagenome (GOLD analysis project Ga0182024, IMG submission 120480) | Permafrost microbial communities from Stordalen Mire, Sweden - P3-2 metaG (Illumina Assembly) | ecosystem: Environmental > Terrestrial > Soil > Wetlands > Permafrost | place: Sweden: Stordalen...
CAGTAGAGCATTGCCCAGAGCCCAACGAGCCCCGTGATACCCAGCGAAATCGTCAAGCCGACGGCAATGCTCAAAACCCTCCACCCTGGACGCTCTTCTTTGACCTCATATGCATTATTCAGACCGGTCATCATAGCCCAAGTCCCATTCAAGACGCCCCAGGCGGAACCCAGCCCACCGGCCACGGCTCCAGCGCCGATAACAGCTCCGGTATTCAGTTCACCGACGGTCTTCGCTATGAGAGCCGAAGCTTCCCGCGGCAGAATCTGCTGAAAGCCGCCCAGAAGCGTGTCTCGCAAATTAGTTCCCGCGCCGGCGAGTTTATCGAACAATATAAGCAACAACAACAGGAAGGGAAACAGGCTGAGGAAATAATAGAACGCCAGCCGGGCTGCCTGTCCGAAGACCTCGTCGTCCCAGCTTTTACGGCATGTGCGTTTCGCCAATTCGCGCCAGGAGAGCCCTTTCAGGCTCCACACATAGGCCATGCTTCCACCTTAAACGAAAGCGCCACTTCCGTGGAGCGACATGCGCGAGCGGGCATCTCATAATGTCCTGGGGTGTTGGGCGGTGGGGAACCGACATCGAAATCCGGCCTTGTCGTCGGAATTCGGCAACTCGCTATTCACTTGACTCCTGATAAGTTGGCTGACCATATTGTGCCTCTTTCGATAGAAAGCCTCTGGCGCCCATGGCCTCTTATTCTACAGCGTTGCGATTTTCTGTGAACGGCCCGGTAATCCGACCGGCATTTCCATACTAAACCAGGCGGATCGGGCTCCGGCGTTAACCGCGTGACGGGCTCCCTTCGATAACGTTTCACCGGCAGGGAACGTCTGCCATCCGGAAATGGCGTCGATTGCGTTCACGTCGGCCACGTCATTGTCACTGTTCTCTGCGCAAGCCTCGCGGCAGTGCAGCGACGGAGCGTCAAGCACCTCACTCAGGCGCGGTCCAGATCGGATCAGCCGACGTTGCTATGACCGACGCGCAGAGGCGCGCAGCTTGCTTCGGAGTATACCTGCCGCCAGAAGGCCATCGGCCACAAGCAGCCAAGCCGAGGGTTCCGGCTCCGTCGCAGCCTATACGTGGTGGAACCTAGCAGCTGCACGGGGTGATAAAGCCTCTAAGGACAATAGAGACATCGTTGAAAAAACAATGACCCCAGCACAAATTGCCGCAGCTCAGAAGATGAGCAGAGATTGGCGGGCTAGAAAGTAATTGCGGTCGTCTCTCACCGGCAAAGGGCATCGCGTTACCAATCCGGGAGGTTCCGCAGTGACCATGCCTGGTCACGTGACCGTATTACGTTACGAGCTTCAAAGTGTGGAATCGGACCTGACGGTAAGCTGCCAGCCAGTTTAATCCCGACGAATCGCGCCGAGGTTGCATCAGAAGCAGAGTGGATCGGTGAGGTGTGCAGTTGCATCAGTGGCTGGAGGCGCAGTTCGCGGAGAAGAAGACGGAGCCCAACTTGGGGCTGGGAACCACGCCCAGAGACTCAAGCTATCAGCCGGAGATTCGATGACTTAGATCGGTCCAAAGTCTGACAACCGCACCCCATAGACCGACCGCCTGAAGAACCAGAACGCAGGTTGCAACAACGACAACAACGTTAAGAATCGCCCGGATGCTCCCAGCCATCGGAACGTAGGTATTGACGAGCCACAGAACTATTCCAACTACAATCAACGCCACTGCGACCTTCATAATCTTCATGATGCTGTTCGGTACTGGTTTGTCACTGTTCGAAGTTTCCATTAGAACCCCTTCATACGGCGTGCACGAGACGTGCCACCGTGACAATTTAAAGAGCGAGCGGAGGTCCGAGTTGAGGCTTGCGACGCGCCGACGTGTCGAGCCGACGAATTCAACGCTTATTAAGCCCTTCAGCCACCGGTCGTCATGGCACAGGAAGATAAGTGACGAATCTCGTGCTGCGCCGGTTGGTCCACCGCGTCCCAAACCAGCCCCCTCAGCGAGCACTCGGGGATCTCACTTTATAGCAAGGAGCTTATCGCAGGCAGTACACAGTAGATACCTGCCATCGTCGCGGAATCAGTGGTGGCCAGGCAATTGCCTGTTGAGTTTCATGCGAACTAATAGCTTCGAAGACAGCCGGGTTTCGGAGGGCACGATGCTCCCTGGGGCTCAACACATCACAAACACTACGGAAACATCGACAAAGACTTCGGCGTATGAAGACGGCAAAGTCTTCGCTGATACTGCTCCCAGCGACGTCGACCCAAATGACCAGGAAAATCGGGTGCGGCGGGTTTTGGGCGCCAGCACCCTTACGGGTGATCGGGTACGGAATTCGGCGGGTGACGATCTCGGCAAGATCGAAGAAATCATGATCGATCTGGCCAGTGGTCGCGTTGCTTATGCGGTACTGTCTTTCGGCGGTTTTCTCGGAATCGGCGACAAGCTTTTCGCGGTGCCGTGGCCAGCTATGACCATCGACCAGTCAGCACATGAATTCGTCCTTGACGTTCAGCCCGGGGTTCTGGAAACCGCGCCTGGTTTCGACAAGAGCCATTGGCCGGACATGGCGGATCCCGATTACCGGGAGAAGATAAATCAGCATTATGGACAGATCCCCGATTGGGAAGTTCCCGTGACAGATTTCCGGGATGACATGACTAAAAACCGCAGGGATTAGTGTGGCGTGGGCCGGTCAGTTCATCTCGACGCTGCCGGGCACGCTTTGGCGAGCGCGCGCATCACCGCCGGATGGCATGCTTCTTGCTGAATCAAAGTCGATCAAACGGGCGAAGTTGTCACGTCCGTGAATCTCGGGCCGAAGGAGAACGGCGTCAGGTCCGGGATGATGAATACCAAGCCATCGAATTCGGCCGGGCAGAGTGGTGCAGGGTTTTTGCCGTAATCCCCTGCTCTATGAACTTAAGGGAGGCGAGAAATCGCCCGTTGGCAACCTGGCGGGCTCATCACAGTAATTCGCACCCGGCGGGTTCGCGGCCCAACCGAGTTATAGCGGAGACGCACCTACTAACCAGCTCTGGTGACGGTCGCCCGATAGTCCGGGCCGAATTGGTTGCGCCGATGTGCCCGCGGGGAGGAAGACGCCAAGGGTCAGTCACTCAACTTTCGGACGACCCTACAGCTTGCCCCAACCATGAAGCAGATCCAGCACGGCGCGTGCCTTACCTTTCGCATCTCCAAGTGGCATATTCGAAAGGCAGATGATCGTGAAATGTTCGTTCGGGAAGAGGGCCATGATCGGGATGCCGTCGTCAAGGTTTGCGAGACTGTACCCTTCGCGAACGCGAACTCGTCGTCTTTGATCAGGGCCATCTGGTATCGGATTGCAGTTACAGCAGGATGCAACTCGAACGACTAGATTGGCGCATATCGGACCATGTCTGCGTCCGGAGCGATCACGGGCGCCATTTTGCCCACATCTTCAAACTCGGTGACGACAAGGCAACGCCGGTAGTTTGTGCTCATTGAAAATCCGCGGTAGATACGAAGTAATGAAGAGAGTGTACTTCTGTGCAATTCCTGGCGATGGTAGTAACACTTTTGATGACGGTAACGCTTTCTAAGGGTGCAGAACAAAGCCCGGCAAAACAGTCAACGCGACGCGCAAGACGATCATGGAGCCGGTTTCGGTCCGATCAAGCGGGCTCGCGGATTACGGCGGTTCCTGATGCGGGGTATCGGCAAAGCAAGCGACGAATGGGGCGCTGGTATGCCTGACACACAAAATCGTCCGGATTCAGCAAAGGAGACATTACGTTGTTATTTGACAGGCAGAAGTTTGTTCTCGCTGTCCACCAAGCTCTTAAAGAACACGACAATGAGAAGGACAACGAAGTTGATACCGATGGTCATCATGTGACGATAGATTGTGATCTCGAATTGGAACACTTCGCAGACCGCATCCTGGAGCTAATGGCGTAGCTAAGATTATCGGGCGCTGGAAGTGCGCCATCGGACTGGATAACTTCACTGAGAACTATCGTGTACCAGTTCCGAGATGTCGCTATCGACCTTCTGGCTCTGTCATCCGCTGAAGGACGTTGTGTTATCCGGCCCCAATGAAGCCGTCGAGTCTTCCTATGCTGCGCTCTGTTTCGCCAGAATGCGGTTCTTGGAAGCGCAGGCCGATTGGCGGGAAGCTTCGACGTGAGCGTCATCGAGGCTCGCCCACGAGACTTGCTGGTGCTCGGTGGTTGGTGATCATGGCCGGGAGTCGGACCCTCGCCAATTCGTTTGGCGCTTCGGTGCAGACATCGCCACAGATCGCCACGTCGAAATTGATAAAGTCTATTGCCGTGCTTCGTGGCTCATCGGACTGGCGCACTCGCATCGAGCGGATAAAAGAGTGTGCCTGTAGCGCGAACGGCAGTCGGGCAATGGAGGTAGTGATGCATTTGACCAAAGGTCGCCAGGGTGCGTGAGTTGCAGCGCGCGCCGGACGAACTCAGCCACGCGTTCCAGCCCGAACCGCCTCCGCCGCGTGATCGATTGCTTCGTGGCCTTTCGCCGCGCTGGTATCCACCGCGCTGTTAGCCGCGTCCGCCGCGCCATTGACTGTATCTTTGATCTTTTCAGCAGTATTATCTGCAGCCTTCTGGACTTCTCTTAGCCCACGTTGCGCAAGGTTGGCGGCGGACTTGCGGATTTCCTCGGCTGTCTCGCTGACGGAATCCAGATAATCGTCCACGGTGTTACCGATATCGTCCCGCAGTTTCTTGCCGGATTTTGGGGCAATCGCCAAACCTACTACAACTCCGGCCCCGACGCCCGCGAGAAGCGCGAGAAGCGCATTCTTAGATTGCAATCTTGTCGTTGTGTTATCCGTCATATGAATTCTCCATTTATCTGTTCGCCAGAGAGTATCCGTTTAGCGTCGACATGAACCTCGATGGTCGCCGGGGCGGTACCGACAGCAACGCTACGAGAGCAGTCCTTCCAAAGAAGGTTAGAACTATCTGCGACTTCCTGACAGCGAATACAGTATTTCGCCCACGGCAGAGCCGCCAGACGCTTTTCGCTGATCTGCTCCTCGCAATCCGCGCATAGTCCATATGTATGGTTTTCGATGCGCTCCAACGCTTCCGAGATCAAAGAGGACATATGCCAGTTCCGCGTCAGCGAGTCGAACGCCAGGACGCGATCAGCGCTCTGCTGGATGTCGTCCAGAGGCTCCGCGTTCTTTTCAATTGCAATATCTTCCCGCCGGATCTGGTGGGATCTGAGCTCGTGGTTCTTTGCGAGCAACGTATTCTTGCGTTGTTGGGTATCCATTTTGTCTCCGTTTTCGCGGTTGTGTTTATTGGGTCATGCTCCATCGGGCACGTGCCATGCCAATTCCCGGAAGAGACTTGTGGCCAATACGTGGCGGATTTTGTTAATCGCGTGACCGTCCGCGGTCGCGCGACCGCCACGCGTCATTTTCGATCAAATCAAAATAAGCCGAGCGGGGAATCGGCACAGCGCGAATCAGCGCTCTGCTGTGCTAACAGCCTCGTAGCGTGCCGTGTTGGTGTGAGAATCGAAGTGTTTCACATCACCGCCGGGGAACGTCTTTAACAGCCGTGAGACACGGCGTGGCGTTCCAGAGCCGTTCTCTCCTGCTCCGGTTCGGTTGGGCAATTCTCTCCTGGCCTTTCCAGCGCATGTGTTCCGACTTGTCAACCATGCCGATTCGCGCGCTTAGGACGTTGAGAGAATTGAGGTGCCCTTCTATAGCACTCAGTGAATAAATCACGTTCAAGCCCTGGCCACGAGTTGTTCGTCACCAAGGCCGCCCAGTTGCGTCAGGTCCCTGACGCGGTGCTTTCGTGCCCGGCTTTCCAGTTGGCGGAAAAGGCTCATTACTTGTTCCAGGCAAAGGCCGGTCTCGAACTCCGATCTCAGGGTGAAGGCTGCAGCAGTCGCTCAGCTAATCGTCGTAATCATCCAATCGGCGTATCGTTTCCCTGAGAGCTTGCCAGCCGCCACTGCCGCCCGCCTCGCGTCGCGGCCCGGAGGAAACTGCGCAGCTTGCGCACTCGAAGCCACCATCGCCTCCGCGTCGATCATCCGCTCCATCTGATACGCAGGCAACTCCTCAGCATCCTTCGTAAAAGTCAGCGACTGCGACACCGCATCGTAATCCACGCTCACGAGGTCGCCTCCATGAATCTGACCCGACGCGACCAGATTGGAAATCGGATGCACCAGCGTCCGCTCAATCGCCCGCTTCAGATGCCGCGCGCCATATTTCAGATCCGTTCCTTCGGCGAGCAGATACCCGCGTGCCCGATCGGTCAGATTCATAACGAACGGCACAGATCCCGGAGCGCTGATAATTCTCTGTTGCAGCGACGCCAATTCCAGTCCCAGAATCTTCTGAAGTTGCTTTGTGCTCAGAGGCCGGAACACGACCACCTTATCAATTCGGTTCATGAACTCAGGCGTAAACTTCCGTCGCGCCGCTTCCACACCCACCCGCGACAGCTTATCGGTCAGCGAGTCATCCACCTCACCCGAATTCCGCGCTCGTTCCACTTCGAATGTCGCAAATCCCAGGTGCGGACGCAGCATGGAATTCATTTCGGACGCTCCCAAATTACTCGTCATGAAAATCAGCGCCTGCGAGAAGTCAACTTTCCGGTTGTCACCCGTCGTCAGCGTGCCTTTATCCAGGATGCCCAGCAGCAGATTCCACAACGCATCGCTGGCCTTCTCAATCTCATCGAAAAGAATGAGGCTGACCTTCATCGCCTCACGGTGAAACTGATTCAGAGCTTCCTGGCTCGGAATGGCATGCGTCTCGCGATGCCCCAGGTATCCCGGAGGCGAACCGATGAGCTTGGCGATCTCATGGCTGTGCTGAAACTCTGCGCAGTCGATCTTTATAACAGCGCGAGCATTACCTAGCAGCGATTCAGCCGTTGCCTCTACGAGCCTGGTTTTACCAGTACCGGTGGGACCGAGGAACAGCAGGTTGCCAATCGGCCGTCCTGGGCTGCTCATACCCGCAAGATGGGTTTGGTAGATGCCGACAATTTGTTCGACAGCTTCATCCTGGCCAACAATCCGATTCAACAGATCGGAATGCAACTTCAATGCTTCATGGCCCGTTTGCGACGGGTCGAGCTTCTTACTCAGCCGGACCATCTTAACTGTCCCCCATTCGAAGCCTTAATTCGCACGTTTCTTGCCACGCCGGATGCGTGCGCTGAAATCAGGCTTATCTGCGGAAGGGCGCGGGCACGTCTAGAAATCAGATTCAACGCCGCAAACACCTGGGCAAACAATGACCTTTTTAGTTCCAAATTGATCATCGATAATCTGCGTCCGGGTCTGCTGTATTGCTCGCCATCGCAAGCTGAGCGCGGCTTGCTGCGCGCCGCTATAGAGGCCGATCTCCATCGTACTGAGCACGGGACGGCCCCACCAGGTCTCGTTACGGCAACCAGCAGAACAACCGGCGGCAAACGTACCAACGACGAAGACCGGCACCACATAACCGGGTCAAGGTGGCCTTGAGATTCCCCAGAAACACGAAGGTCACCGCGAGAACAGGCAGAACGTGAGTACCAACGTGTATTTCACGTCATCGATCGAATGTTTGATCTCAGCCGAAGAATTGAACACAATCTCCACACGAACAGCGAACGGTATAGACTTGCGCACGTCCTGAAGAGGCCGCCGGATGCTCTCGGCGCAAGGGCTGGTTGACCGGGAATCAACGCCCCGGTCTCCCAGGTGAAGGCGCTTGAGAGTGCGTCGCGTTGCCAATCCGAGAGGATGCCGAAGTAACCTTGTCTTGTCACGTGACGACACTCCGTTACGAGCATCAAAGTGTGGGAGTCGGATCTGAACTGCGCGGTGAGCCGTCCATCCCGCTCTAAATCTGGCGATGGCGCCGAGGTTGCGCCCGAAGCCTGATGGGTCGACCATGGAGCAGTTGCAATAGCGACGGGATGCGTAGTTCGCACAAGAGAACGGGACCAACTCAGCGACAGGAAAAGCGGGCAATTATCATCTGCAACAGCGCCCTGTAAATCGAGACGTGCACGGCGGGCGCCCGCTTAAAGGCTGCGCCACTCGCTCTCGACCGGCACCTTTGGCTCGTTAATGCGTACGTTCCTTTGGCGGAGAGCATCCGAGTGATTCTTAACGTCGTTGTCGTTGTTGCAACCTGCGTTCTGGTTCTTCCGGCGGTTGGTCTATGGCGTGCCTGTATTGCCGACGAAGACATCTCACCGAAGCGCATCGCCGAGGTGCCGGGGGTGGCATGTTGCATTACATGTCAGGAGCAGGTTGATAGCACCGAATGCGCGATTAACCACGTTTTTGGTGATTATTGCCGTCGCCGAAGCCACCGCCCCGCTGCGGGCTCATGTTGGTCCGAAGGAAGGCCGCGCGTTTCGCTTCCCGCCAGTCTTCAACGAAACTCCGGATTACTCCCAACCTCGCGCGAGCGCGGGATCGCGAAGATCACCGGCAATGACCATAGGCGGTCATTGTGACTTTAGATCGCCAATTGACAGCCCGGTTCTCCGATGCTGCTTGAAGAACAGAGCCCCAACCGACTGAAACAAAAAACTTGCCAGGCGGGATTTTACCAAATCGGGACTTCGGCCCGTTTCTTGCTGCGAGCGCACGCACGCGGGAGCGTTACCCGGTACGAACGGGCCGAATGTTTATTTGTCTCAACATTGCGAAAGCGCGCGGCCACAGGAACAAGACGCAGGACCGTTGCATCGCGCCTGCCTGTGACTGGCAAGTCTGACTCGACGGATGGTCGAAGTCTCCGGGATAATCGGCGTGGAGTGGCGAAGGAAACGGCGTGGTTTACTGTATATGAAAACCCGAACGGTCGGTATCGAAAAATCCACGGGACGCACACTTTCAACGGCAATTTTCCGACCCAGCGGAATAAAGCTAATGGCCAAAGGCCATATGTTGCGCCCCGAAGACATCCGAGTCCTGCAAATGGAAGGTCTGGACCAGGTGTGGGTTGCTGAGCTGGATGACAATGAAATTCACGAAGACGAGGCTGTGCGCGGAATCGCGGCGGAAATGGCCTGCGGAACGTATGAGGTGCAGATTGCACCAGGCGGGAGAGCGAACGTGTTGGCGGCGGCGAGTTGCTGCGTTCTGGTGGACAAAGATCTGTTGCGCCATGTTAATTGCTCATCCGGTCTGGCGATCGCTACTTGTCTGAATTTCAGTCTGGCATGGGCCGGCAAAGAATCGCTACAGTAAAAAGCGCGCCATTTGCCGTCCGAAAATCGGATTTCGAAGGATCTATTAACATGCTCCGCGAACGAGGGCCGATTCTGCAGGCACGGCCCATCCAGCCATCGCCCATCGGTGTGCTTTATTGCGATTCGGTGAATGGTGACCGGGCGCGCGCGACGTTCGAACCGATCCTGCGCCAGAAACTGGAGAAATTTGGCATTCATTCGCATATCGGGATCGCGGTGCCAGAACACGAGGATCACATCTCGTGCGGGATTCAACAATTGCTGCAGTCAAATGCGGGCGCAGTACTGATTGTGTCGCCGACGGTGCCTGCGGGCCTGGAGGATGCGGCGGGACGTGCGATGGCGAAGGTCGGCTGCCGGATCGAACGATACCTCGCTCCAGTGGAGCCAGGCCATCTTCTGCTACTGGGATATCAGGACGATACCCCCGGTCGTTTCGGCGCCGGGGTGCTTCCGTTCGCCCAAGAAAAATGTCGTGGATTTGCTTCTGCCGCCGATGATGGCGCGGTACCGGATATCGGGATGGGAAGTGGCTGGCATGGGGCACGGCGGACTTCTGACCGGGTAGGGTGCCTCGTGTTGGAATTGTCGCCGCCGTTGCCATCAAACGCGATAATGTGTTTTATCGGGTTAGGTCTCGTCGCAAGGGACCGTGAAAATCTATTGCGTTTGAGAGCAATACCGGCGCCGTCGATCTGCTTTGAGCTGGTGCTATCGCACCGCGACGCCCGCTCAGTGCGCCGCGCCGACCGCATGGACGGACAGCGAATCCTCGCTGCCCGTACCAGGACGCCTTCTTTTTAGACTGGCCGGTCTTACCGCGGAGTAAAAACAGGCCCGATGTCCGGGCTCACTTTTCATTGTCGCGGACAAGTGTAGCGACCGAATATGGTCAACTGACCATCCCGAGTCAACGACGCAATTGGCTGCAGCAGTAATGCACCTACTCAAGTGACTGCAATTAAAAGACATTCAATACTCGCTGGCGCTGGCATCCGAATTGCGTAGGGGCAATGATGCTATTCGAACATCGAGCCTGGCGCATATCCGACGAAATCTGCATCCTGTGCGATGACGAACGCCAACTTGCTCATGTAGTCAGGATCGGAGACAGGTGGTTCGCGTTTGATGCCACCCGCCTGAACGAGGATGACACCGGATTTAGTCACCTTGGGTCGTTCGCGCGGAAAGATGCCGCCCTCCAGGCAATCGAAGCCGACTTGCACG
>Ga0182024_10025418_pt1 | contig 10457 bp, 4 predicted proteins | sample P32metaG_FD_120480 | JGI IMG/M metagenome (GOLD analysis project Ga0182024, IMG submission 120480) | Permafrost microbial communities from Stordalen Mire, Sweden - P3-2 metaG (Illumina Assembly) | ecosystem: Environmental > Terrestrial > Soil > Wetlands > Permafrost | place: Sweden: Stordalen...
CTCACTCGCACCAAGAGATGAACGACCTCTGTGCCTGCTGACGCCAAGAAACTCTACTACAGACACAGAATCGAACTCCGTTTCATCCCCTGCGGGTCGGCAACGCCGGTGATGACTCAACTGATACAACTGCCCCCAAATCAGCTGCCCGCCCATCGCTAGATGGCGCCTTACGGAATCACTGCCCAGGGGGACCAGGGGGATTCCCCGATGGCGCGAAACACTAAATCGGTTTAATATTTCCCCGGACCGTATTGCGGCGCATCGGGTCGTATCTGTTCCACCGCGACCAAGGGGGGCAAGATGCATACATCCGCTTCGAAACTTCAGACCAGTTCACAAAGGTTTCTAGCCGCTTTCTTGATCATGGCAACCGTGGTTGCACTTCCCACCTTGCTTTTCGGCCAGGGCTACTTCGGCACTGTGAGTGGCATTCTGACAGACCAGTCCGCAGCCGTGATTCAAGGGGCAACGGTCACCCTCCTCGACGAGCAGAAGGGATACCAGTTCACGACCACGTCGGACGGTAGCGGGCGATATCTATTCGTCTCGATTCCGCCCGGCTTGTACTCCGTGTCGGCGGAGATAAAAGGGTTTGAGAAGGCTGTACTCACTCATATCAAGTTGAACGTTAGTGAGAACCCGACGGCCAATCTCACTCTGAAGATTGCAGGAGCCGCGCAAACCGTTGAGGTTAAGGCTCAGGCGCAGGCCCTCGCTACCGAAGATGCGGTAACCGGCCAGGTCATCGACCGCAGACTTATTAATGATCTGCCGTTAATTAACCGCGATGTGACGGAGTTGACCTATCTCTCGCCCGGCGTCAACGACATGGATGATCAGTGCCACAATTGCGGCGCGACGAACTTCGTTTCCAACGGCAGCCGCGGAGCGAGTGCCGACATTCTGATGGATGGTGCCTCCGTCACTAACTTCGAGCCCAACGGCGGCATCACTCAAGCCGTGTACATTCCCTCGCCGGAGGCAGTGGAAGAGTTCAAAGTGCAGCAGACGAACTTCAGCTCCGAATACGGTTTCTCGGGCGCTTCGATTCTCAACATGGTCACGCGGTCCGGGTCCAACACATTCCACGGCAGCGTGTACGACTTCGTTCGCAACACCATCACCGACGCGAACGACTGGTTCAACGATCGCAATGGCATTCCCATTCCTCCGGTTCACCGGCACGATTTCGGCGCCACTTTTGGTGGGCCCATCTGGAAGAACAAGACCTTCTTTTTCTTCGACTATGAGGGTCTGCGTGCCAGCAATATGAATACTTACTTCGCGGGCGTGCCCAGCACCGCCATGCGCAACGGGGACTTTGGCGAGGTGTGCACTTCGCAAGGCGGCTCGTTCAATTCCTCCGGGATCTGCACCGATGGCTCGGGCAACCAACTGAACTCAGGGCAGCTCTGGGATCCCTATTCCGGCGCCTATAGCAACACCGACGGCGGACCCGTTCGCAACACCCCCATTCCCAACAACCGGATTGATCTGTATGTAAGCCCTGGCAGTCCTTCTCTGCCTGCGAATCTCCAACCTGCTCCGGGCATTGCCGGAAATCTGATCGACTCCGTCGCCCAGAAGGTGATGAGCCTATTTCCCCTTCCGACTCCGACCATGGCGAATCCCACGCTCTACAAAAACTGGACCGCCTCGGGAGCGACCCCGAACGCGAACGACCAATTCGATGTGAGGATCGACCATCGCTTCAGTGAAAAGAACCTGCTGAGTGCCAAGTACTCTCAGGAATGGAGTTCCTATACTGGTTATGATTGCTTCAAGACCGTCATCGATCCCTGTGGCGGCGGATCCAACAAGAGCACCGCGCATATATTCGCGATCAACGATACCTACACTTTCACTCCCACGCTGCTGCTGACCACGACGTTTGGGATCACGCGCGGCGCCATGCTCATTTTTGCCTACAACTCGAGCCTGGGTTCCGATCCGCTGAGCACTCTAGGTTTTCCGTCTTATTTGAAGGGGAATGGGTTCAACGGCGTTCCTGCAATGTTCATTAACGATTATGCGAACGCGGGCTTTCCCAATGCCGGAAACGACCCCTATGGCAACTACAAGCAAGGACAGCTTACCGGTCAGCTTGCGGGGATGGTGACCAAGATCCACGGCCCTCACGAACTGAAGTTCGGGGCCGAAGGCCGGTTGCATCAACAGAATTACATTCAGACCAACGCGCCGCTGGGTTATTTCAATTTTGATAACCGGGGCAGCTCAATTTGCCCGGCGGTCGGCGGTGCATCGACATGCAACGATGGCACGACCGCCGGCGGAGATGACATGGCCAGCTTCATGATGGGTCAGGTGCAGAGCGGCTTCTACGAAATCCAGTTCCAGCCCGCGACGGAAAATTATCAGTACGCAGTGTTTGCCCAGGACAACTGGAAGGCAACTCACAAACTCACGTTGAACCTGGGATTGCGCTACGACGTTTCACTGCCCCGCACCGATCGCTTCAACCGGCAGAACTGGTTTGATCCGAACGCGGTCAGCCCTTTGAACAATGGAACGTTTTCATACACCGACCCGATTAGCGGCAACCCGGTCACCCGCCCGCTTCTCGGCGGCGAAGTTTTTGCCAATTCCCACCAGCGAACAAACTACGTGACGGATTGGAGGGACATTCAGCCGCGCTTCGGCTTCGCCTACCAATTCGCCGACAAAATGGTGGTACGCGGGGGCTACGGCATTTATTACGGCCAGTCCCGCTCAGGCGCCAGTGGAGTGGTGCCGTACGGGGGTCAGGGCTTCGACCAGTACACCAACATGATCACCACCTATCAGAACGACGGCGCCACACCCTACCTGCACTTGGGCAATCCGTTTCCCAACGGATTGATTCAACCGCCGGGAAGCGCTCTCGGTTTGATGAACGACGTCGGCTTCGGGGCGAACGGCCCGCTGCGCACCCGCGCCGCAAACCTAACCCCTTATGAGCAAAGCTGGAGCTTCGGGATTGAGCGCCAGATGCCGTGGAACGTGGTGTTCGACGTCGAATACCTCGGAAAGAAAGGCACGCATCTTCCTTTCAGTGGAATGAACCAGCCCGACGTTCTTGGACCGCAGGTGGAGAGCTACGGCCCGAATTCACCGCAGATGAACGCCCTCAACACTCTCTACACGAATCCGCCCGGCTGCGCTCCCACTTGCAACCCCTTCTACGGGATCATCACCGATCCCAACAGCAGCATGTCGAGCGCGGTATCTGGAGCTCAGCTGGAGCTTCCTTATCCGCAATTCACTGGAGTGACCACGGACGTGCAGATGATTGCGAATTCCATCTATCACGGACTGCAGCTGACCGCGAATAAGGCCTTCAGCAACGGGCTGGAGCTGCTGGTCAATTACACGTGGTCGAAGTCGATCGACGACTCCTCCCAGGCCGACGACAACGTGACCTGGCTGGGGAGTTTTACCAGTTTGCAGGATCCCAATAAGCCGTGGCTGGAACGAAGCCTGTCGACATTCGACACGCCTTCCGTCGTGAAGTTCAGCTACAGCTACGATCTGCCGATCGGGCGCGGCAAGGCGCTGCTCGGCAACATGCCGCGAGTACTGGAGGCGATGATCGGCGGCTGGAAGACAAACGGCATCTGGATGATCGCAGACGGACGGCCGCTGGCCATCACGGTCTCAGGTGGCGGAACGCCGATACCGACGTATGGTGCGCAGCGGCCGAACTTCGTCTCGACGCCAAAGCGCAACTATGGGAAGGATTGGCAGGATCAGTTCTTCGCTGACCCCAACGCCGTCCCGGACTACTTTGCCCAGCCGCAGCCGTTCACTCTCGGCAACATGCCGCGGACCATCTCATCGGTGCGCACGCCGCTCTCGTTTACCAGCGATTTGTCAGTGAGCAAGCAATTCTTGCTGTCCAGCGTGCATGAAGGCATCCGGCTGGAGTTACGCCTCGAGGCCCAGAATGCATTCAATCATCCTTTGTTCAGCCTGGGTACACCCGGCCCGTACGGTGATAGCACCCTCAATGTTGGTGACCCCAGCTTTGGGATAATCCCCCGCATGGCGAACAGTCCGCGGCAGGGGCAGTTGGCCGTGAAAATCAGCTTCTAGGGTGTTGTCCCCGGCCTCGCCGTGTGCAATTTCCCGCTAGTCACGCTGGTCAAGAAACCTGACTGCGTGTAGCAGGCAAACACTGGTAGCCAGAATCTTGCCGCGGACTTCTTTTGATTAGGGAGCCCGCAGCTCAGTGATGTGAAGACCCTCGGTGGGGATCGTTGGTGACGACGATACCCCTCGTAATACTGGAGCGTTCGCCCGACCTCTGGCTCGTATGCACTTGCGTCAAGCACGGTTAGGCGACGATTTATTTGAAGCGCTTCTTGAAAGGATTTTTCCGCATTGGATTGATCGTGTGCGTGCCGATAGTAGTGCCCTAAATTGTTTAGGGTGAGCGCGAGATCCGGCTCGTAAGCGTCGGGGTCCGTTTACACAAGACATCCAGAAGCAAAATCCTTAGCTCCCGATGGAAGTTCTTGCACATGCGAAACGCGCGGATTGTTGCAACGATCTTCCATAGTAGCAGCTTCACGTCGATACGTTGGAAAGGAAACCGACCGAAGATGGGAACAAGGCGAAGACTTGAGTCTTGTTGAATTCAAGTCACTGGAATATCAACAATCGAAACAGGTAATTGCGACTGACGAAATCAAGCAACAGATTCTCAAGACCGGAACTCGCAAGCTCGAACGTGCTACGGGCGTCAGCCATCACACAATTAACAAGATCCTGAAAAGCGAGAACGTTCGCCGCAAGACTCTAGCCAAGATCATGAAAAGGTGCACTCTTCAGTCTTGAACAACCGCAAATTGCTCGGGAACTTTCAGCATGCGAACGGTGTCGTCTAAAGACATTAGGATAGTTCTATCGTTGAAATGCCGCTGGGGACAGCGAAGGCCTATGGATCTGCTCGCAACAATTCGCGGTGTGCGCTCCTTCCTCTGGCTCTCGCAGGCTGGTCAAGACCTTCGGCATGCTCTCCGCTCGATGGGGCGTGCCCCCGGCTTTACGCTCTGTGCGGTTCTCGCGCTGGCGCTAGGGATCGGCTCCAACACCGCAGTCTTTTCCGTTATCGACGCTGTACTGCTTCGTCCCCTCAGCTATCCGGATCCCTCCCAGATCGTACAGTTTTTTCTGTCTTCATCCGGAGGATCGACAGCAGGGGCCTCCATTCCTGATCTTCGATTTTGGCTAGAGCGAGTGGATTCGGTGCAGGACATTGCCGCTTATGACTTCGATCAATCCCAGATGGGCTTCACTTCCGGCGCACCTGAACAAGTCCATGGCATCCATGTCACATCGAACTACTTCCGTCTCTTCGGAGCACCGGCCCTGATCGGTCGTACGTTTGACCAAGCCGACAATCTAGCCAATGGCCCAAGGGTCGTCGTGCTTAGCTACCGTCTCTGGAGGCACAGATTTGCTGGAGACGAACACATCATCGGCAAGACGATTTCGCTTGATAAGGACTCGTATACCGTCATTGGCGTCACGGGGAAAGGTTTCAACTCCGAGGCCGAAGCTCAACTCTGGATTCCTTTTCAGTTCGATCTCAACTCCACTGATCAGTTTCATTCGTTCACGGTAGCAGGCCGTATTAGAGCCGGAGTGACGTTGGATCAGGCAAATGTACAACTGGATGCAGCTTCCCAGTCCGCCAGGCGTCTCTCTGAACTCCCCGACCCTGATTTCCGCTTCCAGCTTCGGCGGCTGCATGACGCAATGGTCGGAGACATCCGTTCCTCGCTCCTGACGCTTCAAGGAGCGGTTGGTCTCGTTCTTCTGATCGCGTACGCAAATCTAGCAAACCTGCTCTTGGCTCGAGCGATTGTCCGCAAGCGTGAGTTCGCGATTCGCGCTGCGATTGGCGCAGGCGCCGGCCGGATCGTTCGCCAGTTAATCGTCGAAAGCGTGTTGCTAAGCTTCTTCGGCTGTTTCCTTGGTGCCATCGCGGGACTTGTTGGAGTCCATCTGCTGCTGAAGACAATCCCGGGAGGCATTCCGCGCATAATAGGAACAGACGCCACAATTGGGCTTGACTGGCGCGTAATGGCGTTCGCAGTTGGGCTCTCCATCGCAACAGGACTCGTCTTCGGGATTCTCCCCGCGCTGCGAGTGCTCCGGGAAAGGCTTGTTGACTCACTGCACGAAACGGGCAGCCGTCACGGGCCGGGCGCGCGCAGTAAGCGGTTGCACTCCCTAACGGTAGTCAGCGAGGTGGCCCTTTCGCTGGTTCTGCTCATTGGGGCGTCTCTGCTAGGGCGCACGTTCATTCTGCTGAACCGTGTAGACCCTGGTTTTGATAAACGCAATCTCCTCCTGATGACCATGTCCATGCGTGGCGGAAACGCCGGAACGGGTGGAGGTTTGGCCGCTATCGTTGGTGATGGGTGTCAGGAACTGACTGCGATTCCAGGTGTGAAAGCTGCCGCAGCCAGTTTCAGTCCGCCATTCGCAAGCCGAATGGGCCTTCCGTTTACGTCTCTATCTGGCACCCCAGCGATTTCGGGCGATAGTGAATGGGTTGCGGCGTCCGTTGGCTATTTCCAGGTTCTCAAGATACCTATTCTTCGCGGAAGAAGTTTCGATGTGCAGCATCATTCGGATACATCTCCTGTCGTCATGATCAACGAAACGATGGCGAAGCGTTACTGGCCACAACAGGATGCACTAGGCCAACAGATCGTGATCGGCAAAGGCCTAGGACCTAAGTTCGAAGACAAGCCGCGAACAATCATTGGTGTCTTTGCAGACACACGTGACGATGATCTGACCAATGTTCCAGAACCAACGATGGTGATCCCCGATGCACAGGCGCCGGATGGAATCATCGATCTCATGTCGCAGTTCGGCCCCATATGGTGGATGGTTCGCACAAACATGGAGCCGCACCAGTTCATCCCAGCCATCTCTGAGAAACTGCGCTCAGCAAGCGGTGGCAGGCCCGTGGGCAACGTGCAGACGATGGACGACTTGCTCGCAGGATCAATTGCAAAACAGAACTTCAATATGCTCCTGCTGTCAATCTTCGCGGTTACAGCGCTGATGCTTGCCGCGGTTGGAGTCTATGGCGTAATGGCATATTCGGTGGCGCAGCGGACGCATGAGGTTGGTGTACGTATGGCCCTGGGGGCGGGTCGAATGAGTGTTCGTAACATGATCCTTCGGGAAGGTCTGACGAACGGGACACTGGGTGTCATCTGTGGAGTCTGCGCTGCGTTTTTCCTTGCGAGATTGCTGGCGGCGCTGCTCTTCGGTGTCTCGTCTCATGATGCGGCCGTGTTTGTTGCCGCGCCTCTAAGTTTGGAACTCATGATTGCGATCGCCACGTTCATTCCTGCGCAGAGAGCAGCTAGCCTTGACCCAGCCACCGCGTTGCGTTTCGAATGAGAGGATGTTGAGGTGATCAGCCGTCGATGTTGTTGCCCTCGCTCACGCCAGCGCACGCAGCCCCGGCCTCGGGAGGGCCCCGGCCCAAAGGTCAAAACCCTAGACCTGTGGTAGTCGGAGGGGGTGTGGCAGTTTCGCCGTCCGTTCCTTCCCTCTCTCTGTTTGACGGGGTAGTGTATAGAGGCGGCAAAAGTACTACACCCCCACCCCCACGACAGACCCCGGTTTTAGGCCAGGGCCCGCCCGCTCGCGAGGCTGGGCTCCGAAAAACGTTCATTTACGAAGGGGGATCGTCAGGCTGCGCGGCGTCTTCTGTCCTGTCATAATCACGCCATGCTCAGGACAGTATCGCAAGACGTAAACTTCGCTGTCCGCCAATTTCGCCGCAGTCCAGGATTCGCTCTGACCGTCATACTGACTCTGGCGCTCGGGGTCGGGGCTACAACCGCCATCTTCAGCTTGGTCGACGGGATTCTGTTGCGGCCGCTGCCATTTCCGGACGCAGATCGGTTGGTTGCGATCGATACTCTGGAGTTCCCTCCCGGAGTGGCGGGAACGAATCCGGCTGCGGCCGACAGTCTCGGCAGCTCTTATCCTAACTTCTTTGACTGGCAGCGGCAAAACCACACGTTCGAGTCGCTGGCCTCTTGCGATCCCGTGACCCGCCTGTTCGGCAAAATGAACGGCGAAGGCGCGCGCGTGATGACTGGCGCTCGCGTTTCGGCGAATCTGTTTTCCACTCTCGGCGTATTTCCAGCGCTCGGCCGCAACGTCATTCCGGAGGACGAGGAGGCAGGTCACGAGGTTGTTATTCTGAGCCACGAACTCTGGGTCTCGGACTTTGCCTCGTCGCCGAACGTCATCGGTCAGACCGTGAAGATCAGCGATGTCGCTCACATTGTGATCGGCGTCATGCCTTCAGGATTTCACTATCCCGTCGGCGATCCAGCTTCCTTCTGGGCTTCCTACGCTGTGGATAACGAAGGCCCTCAACCCGCCACGTCGCTGCGTGGGTGGGATCAATTGTCAATTGTCGGACGGCTCAAGGACGGAGTCGGGATCAAGCAGGCGCTCGCCGATTTGAACACGATCCAGCTCGGCCTGGCGCAGCATTACGCGGAAGATCGCTACAGCCTTGGCGTTTCGGTGGCGCCCCTGCTGGACGAAGCGGTGGCCGATGTGCGCTCGGTCCTGGCGCTCTTGTTTGCTGCCGCAGGAGCAGTCCTGCTCATCGGATGCGCCAACGTTGCCGGGCTGCTTTTGGCTCGCGCCAACGGACGCAAGCCGGAATTGGCGTTGCGCTCGGCTCTGGGAGCGAGCCGTGCTCGGGTGGTGCGTCAACTGCTGATCGAGGCGCTGCTTCTTGCCTTGGCGGGCGGGTCCTCAGGCGTCATCGTGTCTTTCGTATTGCTGCGTGCCAGCCTTCGCCTGATCCCGAGCGATGTACCTAGGCTGTACAACATTGCTCTTGATGGGAGGGTGCTGGCATTCGCAATCCTGCTTTCGGCCGCGACGGCACTCATCTGCGAATTGGTTCCGGCGTGGAGAATGTCGCAATCTGACCCGGCCCATGCTCTACGGGAATGCGGAGGCAGCGCAACCTCTGGCCGCCGCCGGAACCGGCTGCATCACGCGCTGGTCGTGGCGGAAACCGCTCTGGGGTTCACCTTGCTCATTGGATCGGGATTACTCATCCGCAGCATGATCAACGTGCTCGTCATCGAGCCAGGCTTCGATGTGCGGCACACGGTCGCCTTCGATGTGGCCCTGACCAACGCGCGCTATCCTCATCCCGGCAAAGCGCTCTTTATCGAGAAGCTTCTACCGGAATTGTCCGTGCTTCCTGGCGTCGAACGAGTCGGCAGCGGCCATCCCCTGCCGCTGCACTGGCCATCCGATTCCTGGGCGAACTTCACTATCCTGGGCCACTCGGACTCGCCGGATAATTTGCCAGGAGCGATTACGGCCGTGGCGGAGCCAGGATATTTCGAGACCCTCTCCATTCCGCTGCTTCGTGGGCGAACCTTCACGGAGCACGACAACGCACCGAATTCCGCGCCCATCGCGGTCATCAACCAAAGCCTCGCGCGTCGATTTTTCCCCAAAGAAGATCCCATCGGACGAATTTTTACGCCGTATTTCAATCGTCCCGGTGAAGCTGCCATGGGGCACGAGATTGTGGGAATCGTCGGAGACACCAGAACCAGCGACGCGTCGAATCCCTACCAGCCGGAATTTTATTTGCCCTACGCGCAGGATTCAGAGCATCAGCGCCCGCTGGTGGTGATGAAAGTGATTGGCGATCCCTTGAGCTATGAGAACGCGGTTCGCAAAATTGTCGCCAACCTCGACAAAGACGCGCCCGTGTTCGGCTATCGCGCCTTCACGGATGAAGTAGAAATGCAAGCCGATCAGCAACGCTTCGAGGACGCGCTGGTTTCTGGTTTCGCGGGAATTGCTCTGCTGCTCTCAGCTCTGGGTCTTTACGCGGTCCTCTCTTATATCGTGGCGGAAAGAATGCGGGAGCTCGGCCTAAGAATGGCCTTGGGTGCGTCACGCTCCGATACTATGCGGCTTGTGCTGCGGCGTGCTCTGACGCTTGCGTGTCTGGGGATCGCGATCGGCGCAGTAGCTTCGATTTTCGCCACCAGACTCATCACCAATACGTTGTTTCGAGTCTCACCGCTTGATCGTCCCGTGTTTTTAGTCGTGACGCTTATGCTGATATTTGTGTCCATGATTGCCGCCCTTGCGCCCGCGCTGCGAGCCGCGAATGTGGATCCGATGCGCACACTCAGGGAGCAGTAGGAAGAATCCAGTTCGATAGTGATCGGCAACTCTATTCTTCAACAGGAAAAGCTGCTGGCGAGCATTTGTTGAAGCATCGCCCATGTCCTCATTTACCTAGGGAGACTCTGAATAAGGTCTCCCTTTCCACAGGAATATAGAGTAAGTTGCCGCCAGATGAGATCGACAAACAAACAACAAAGGACTCTGGCGACGATGAATGCTTTTGAGCGGTACAC
>Ga0182024_10025419_pt1 | contig 10457 bp, 4 predicted proteins | sample P32metaG_FD_120480 | JGI IMG/M metagenome (GOLD analysis project Ga0182024, IMG submission 120480) | Permafrost microbial communities from Stordalen Mire, Sweden - P3-2 metaG (Illumina Assembly) | ecosystem: Environmental > Terrestrial > Soil > Wetlands > Permafrost | place: Sweden: Stordalen...
ACAGCACGTTGGGCGGCATATCGCCGCGCGGACCCTTTTCATAGCGGAGCACCGAACCGTAGTTAGGCGACTCAAGCCCGCCCTGGAACAACCGCCCAGTCTGCATCATCTGGCAGCCGGTGTCATGGACCGCGGCAGCCGTATGGTAGACCGATCGCAACAGCGAGAACTTGTCGGCATGTTTCGCCATGCGGGGGAAAATCTCTGAGATCTGAATGCCCGAGACGTTGGTATCGATCGGCTTGAATGGCCCTCGAATTGACGCCGGAGCGTCGGGCTTCATGTCCCACGTGTCAAGCTGGCTTGGACCGCCGACGAGCATAAGTTGAATGCAGTTGACGTCCTTTTCGGGATTTACCGCTCCCATCGCCTTGAGTTGCATGAACTGCGGCATCGACAGGCCAAGCAAGCCGAGCGATCCCGCATGGAGAAAATCGCGGCGGGTCACACCGTCGCAGAAGTGAACGCGTTTGTCGGCGTCGAGCCGGAACATAGCCTCTTCCTCAAGATTAGAAAACACTTATCGGCTGAAGTGAGGCAACGGGACCATTCAGCCCAAGTCTCGGGCCGGAAGTTATTGCGTAGACCGGCCAAACAAGTTGTATACGTTCTCAGGGCAGCTTAAACATCTGCAACTCGAAATCGCTCAGCAGAAGCGATGAATGGGTGCAGATGAAGGTTTGCGATCTCTGTCGTACGGAATCCTAGTCCTGCGCCCCATGGGCAGTCCAGTACTTTCGGGACGATTCGGCGCTCACCGCCGGCGGTCGCGGTTTCGTGGCAATCCGGCGGCTTCAGTTCGAGATTCGAGCTCATTCGATTGTGAATGGAAGACCATGCGCAGGATCTGGATGCTGACTTCGCGCAAAGACGGTGTCCGCGCGATCGAAACCCACATCATGCAGCTTCATGTCGAGACTTACTCGGCCACTGTAGTCTCGATTCGCTCAGCGTGGTCCGGCGACCCTTTGAACCACGCCACAGCCGCGCCGATGAGGGGCGCCTTGTCCCGCAGCGGGGAGACCCGGAGGTCAAGTTTGAGACCCTCTAACTGACGCTGGGCGGCGGAGAGAAACAAGTGTGCGGAGCGGGCGATGCCTCCGCCAAGAACAACAACGTCCGGAGCGAAGCCGGCGAGAGCCATTCGGAGCGCCAGTCCGAGATGGTTGCCAAACTCCTCAAATGAAGCCGCCGCCGCCGGGTCGTTCGACGCCGCCAGGTCGTTTGTCAGCCTGCCGGGAAAGATGGGAAGCCCGCTGGCGGCGAGCCGGTTCAACATGGACGCCTACAACGGGGGCAAGGGGAACTTCAACTATCTCGGCATGTACAAGAACGGCGGCGACTATTCGGTTCCCGCCATCAACGGGGGCGGCAGCAAGGGCTATCCCAATCTGCTGATGCCCGGCGGCTTCTATAACAACCAGGTGCAGACCAAGAAGGTCGATCCCATCTTGCAGGACAACCTGGCATGGCAGAAGGGAAGCCACTTCCTCCAGTTCGGGCTTTATTGGGAGACGGAGACCTACAACGGCATTGCCGATTCGAACGCATATCCGCAGGGAGAGTTTACCTTCAGCCCCAACAACGGGTATTTCGAATACGCATCGGCGCCCTACACCTCCGCGCAGTTCGTCAACTGCTGAAACCCCAGCGCTCTGGGCAACCTGCGCAACTCCGGCGCCTCGTATTTGGGGAGCTGTGTGAACCCCACCGCCATGGCCTACATGGGCTATGCGGATTCCTACACGCAGACAAACTTCACTCCCACGGTCGACATGCGCTTCATGTCGTTTGCCGGGTTCGCCAACGATACCTGGAGAATTCACAGGGTCACGTTCACACTGGGGGCCAGGTCTTCAACGTTCACTATTTGCTCGACGAGGGTCGGCGCTACAAAGGCGGAAGCAGGCTTCTGTCCGAGGCGGTCAACCAATGGCAGCTCTCCGGGGTCTCGTCGGTGATGAGCGGATTCCCGCTTGCATCCGAGCAGGGAGAGAACTTCGGCTTCGGCTACGGCCAGATATTGCCGGTCCAAACGGCCTACCAGAATCAATCCAATCCTCAGTCGAACTCGACCTGCGCGGCGACCTATGGAATTCCGCCCGATAAGAACGGGTCGACCTTCTGCGTGACCAGCATGAATCCGGTGGTATGGCTGGGCACGCCGGATGTGGAACTGATGCCGACGGTCACCGGCAAGGCGGCGGGCGGGCACGCGAAGAACCAGTTCATCAACCCGCTTGCATTTGGCGTGCCCCTGCCGGAGTCGAACGGGCAGTACCGGCTCCCGTACATTCACGCGCCGGCGTATCTTGACCACGACGTGACGCTGCTCAAGAACTTCCCCTTGGGCGAGAAGAAAAATCTGCAGTTACGCATCGCGGCCTTCAACGTCTTCAATCATCCGCTGGTTTCGTTCAACAACAAAAACACCAACAACTTGACGCTCGGATTCCAGAATGCGACAGCCGGAATGCCGCTGACGCAAAAGGTGCTCGAGTACCAGAATTTTGGCGTCGCGGATATCAAAGTGGGCAACCGGCTGGTGGAGCTGGGTGGGAAGTTCAGCTTCTAGCGCGCCATCTTTTGGCTGCCTCTGCGAGATGCCTGAGGCCGCCGGCCGCGTGTGGGGAACAAGAGAGGGCGGCATTGCATTGCGCCGTCAACAGGAATGCGGCGGGCAGATGAGCCGTTCGCAAGCGCAGTTCTGATCGAGGTTGTTTCGGAGGGGTGGTATGGCCATCGAGTCTGCTGTTTTGTTTCGTCGGACTGCGCGGAACGCCTGCCTGGTTCTCGCCGCCGCATGGTTGTGCGGCGCGGCCGCGGCGCAGTTGCCCATCAAGGCGCCGGTTCCTGTCACGGTTGGCTCGGTGGTTCCCTTCGGCCACGGCAGCACGGGTCAATGGAGCCAGATCTATTCGCTCAAAGTTGCGCACAACCGCAGCGTGCTGTTTCTTGACACCGCGGTCAGCAACCTCTACCAGTGGGCTCCCGGCGCAGCGGCGCCGACGCTGGTGGTCGGGCCCGCGCCGTCAGGGCAATCCTCCAACGGCTCCACTCTTGAGGCCTCAGGATCGTTCTGGAACTCCGGCATGGCTCTGGACGCCAACGACAACCTCTACATCACTGACCGGTATGGCAGCGCGGTTCACTTCTTTCGCGTTCCTTATGACGCCGCCTCCGGCACATGGATCTTCTCGCAGGCCGCCAACTGGGTCAACTCGCCCAGCATCTCGCTGAACGGCGTGCCGACGGCGATCGAGCCGCAGGATCTGGCCATCAACTGCGACTCGGGCTTTCCCTGCACCATGTATGTCGCCTGGTCGAATTCCGGCGAGATCGACAAGTTCACGATCTATGCCAGCGGCAATCCCGGCACCGTTACGCGCATGATTACGGGCATGGAGACCAGCGGCAACATCGTCGCGGCCGACCATGCCGGCAACCTCTTCTTCCTAGAGAGTGTCTATTCGTCGCCCAGTTCGCGCGTCACCGGCATTCGCGAGATTGTGGCTGGCTCCGCGCCCATCGCGGGCGATTCAACCGGAGCGGCGGAACAGAAGCTGCCCCGCATCGACCCCGCGGCGGCGGGCTTCAACTTCAAGGGAATGACCTTTGACGATGCCGGCAACCTCTTCCTCTCCAGCGAGAACGACAACAACGCGTACGGCGGCCAGGTGGACATGGTGTTGATGGTGCCGAACGAAGGCACTCCCGCGGCTCCGAACCTGGTGTGGAACGATGCGGTGATGGTTGCGCCGGTTGCGGCTGGATTCCCGGTTGCGATCGATCCGAGAGGTTATCTGTGGATTCCGAACGGCAACGGCGGCAGCAACTGGGCGTCGATCGGCACCAAGGCCCCACCGTGCACTTCTGTCGCTCCCGACGAATGCACCACGTCCGGCGCAGTGCTCTGGGTTCCGGGCGCCGCTAACCTGGGCGCATCTCCGGTCGGCACGGCGGGCTCGACCGCGACCGTTTTCTATAGCTTCAGCCAGCCCACTACGCCGGGCAGCTTCACTTACGCGGCGGCGGGCGCCAAGAATTTCACCACAATCGCCGCCAACCCCAACCCCGATCCAACCATCGTTCCGCCGGTCAATCCATGCGCGGCCGGCACCGCCTATCCGGCCTTCGCGGCGCAGGACACGGTGGCATCTGAAAACAGTTGGTGCTCGTTCTACGTGCAGCTCAATCCGCAAACGGCCGGCAGCATCGCCGGCGAGCTGCAAATTCTCGACTCCAGCAAGAGCATCGTGCCCGGCAGCAACGTGTATCTCAACGGCGTTGGCCAGGGCCCGGCGATTTCCGTGCTCACTCCGGCCAATGCACATCCGGTTGCGCTGGGATTGCAGAGCCCGAAGCAGGTGGCAGGCGACGCGTGGGGCAATTCCTACGTGGCTGACTCCACGCTGGCCGCGGTCGAAATGTATCCGCCCGGACAGACGTCCGCAGTGGTGGGGACGGCGCTCGGAACAGGTCTGACTGCGCCGACGGGAGTAACGGTCGACGGCGCAGGAGACGTGTTCATCGGCGACTCGGGCAACATCGTCGAGATTCCGTTCATCAACGGCGCCTTGGCAACCAAGCAGCAAACCGCGCTTCAAACCGGACTGGGCAAGAACCTCACGCTGGCCGCCGATGGCGGGGGCAATGTCTTCGTCGCCGATGCGGATAACAAGCAGGTGGTCAAGGTCTCGAACGCGCAGATGGGCCTGCTGCTCGAGAACGCGCCGCTCGACAAGATTGGCGCCGGCGTCGCGTTCACCGGCCCGTCTGCCATCGCCACCGACAACGCGGGCAACGTGTATGTCGCCGACGGCTCGAACCTGTGGGAACTTTCTCCTTCCGGCGGCTCGACTGAAATCACCAGCTCGCTCTCCGCTCCCGTCACCGGCCTGGCCGTCGATCCTTCCGGATCCATCTTCGTGGTCGAGTCGACCGGCCTTGTCTGGATTCCTTACGATGCCTCGACGGGCGGATTCAACGTGAACGGCCTGGTCCATGTGGCCACCATGCTGGGCAATAATGCCGCGCCGTTCAGCGTGGCGCTCGACGGCCTGGAAAATGCGTACGCGACCTACGGCGCAGCCGCGACAGCCGGCATGTCGCAGGTGGGCTCGGGCGGCTTCATCAACTGGGGCCAGATCGTGCCCAACCTCGAGAACGACCAGGAGGCGCAGATCTTAAACCTCGGCAATTCGCCCCTGGCGCTCTCGGCCTTCTCGGGCGACATCTTCACGGGCGCAAACGCGAGCGACTATCTGGTCGGCTCTCCGTTTGACACACCGGCGTGCAGCGCTTCCACGCCGATCTCGCCCGGCCAGGGCTGCTTCTTCGACGTGGCTCTGACGCCATCCAACCCGAGCGGCACCAACAGTGCGTCGCTCGCCCTGCTTTCCAATGCGGCCAATGCGCCTTCGCTCAACATCGGCCTCACCGCCAACATCGTCGCCGATCTGCGCAGCGCCACCACCACCTCCATCGCGGTCACTCCGCCGAGCGGCGTGGTCTACCCCGGCAGCGTGTCGATCGCCGTCACCGTGGCCGCCGTTGATTCGAGCAAGGGGACTCCGACCGGGACCATCGCCCTGATCATGACCGGGGAGAATATTCAGACCGCGCAACTGGCAAATGGCGTGGCCACATTCTCCTTCAGCGGCCTGCTCGGCGGACCGAAGACCATCCGCGCCGAGTACGGTGGCGCCGGAGTTGCCGGCACCGCTCCCAACTTCGCCGGCAGCGCCAGCAAGACCACGATCGCCGTCGCGCAGGCCACGCCGCTGGTTGCGGTTGGGCCTCCCGCGGGCGGCTCCGGCAATGTAACCGTCTGGGCGGGAAATACCTACGTCAACGTGGCCACCAACACCACCATCGCCGCCACGGTAACCTCAAAGGTGGGAACGCCCACGGGCACCGTGAGCTTCCTCCAAGGCGGGCAGCCGGTCGACCCGTCGCAGGCCCAGATATCTCTTGACGCCAACGGCAGCGATACCTTGTATGTCCCGACTGCCACGCTCTGGAACGGCATTGTGGACATCGCGGCGGTCGGGCTCGGCAACGGGGAACTCGGTTCGTCTCCCGTGGGCACACCGAGCGCCACGTCTGCGCCGGTGTACTACTCCTTCTCGGGCTCCGTCACTCCAGCCCGGTTCATCATTCAGGAGAACGGAGTGACGACGCTGGACTTTGCGATCGTCACCGGAGGTTCCTGCGCGGCGGGAACCGCCTACCCCATTCCCGCTTCTTCGACTGGATCCGCAGTCACGTTCTGTACCCTGAATGTGGCATTGAATCCGCAGCGCGTCGGCAGCCTGTCAGCACAGTTGCTCATGCAGACCTCGACGACCGCCGGCGGCACGACCACCTACACCACTGTGGCCACAACCACGCTGCATGGCACCGGGCTCGCCAGGGCCATCGCCACCAGCCCGGCATGGGAGACGGCGCTGGACGGCAAACTCAAGACGCCGAGCCAGATCGCGACCGACAACCTGGGCGCCTTCGGCCCCGATGCGTTGCCACTTACCGCCGGGCTCAAGGCTCCATCGAGCGTTGCAGTCGACTCGGCCAACAATCTCTACGTCATCGATGGGGCCAATCTCATCAAGTATTCGAGCGGTGTGCAGTCCACGCTGCTCAACAACCTGAGCAATGCCACCGGCGTGGCGGTCGACGCATCCGGCGCGGTGGCCAAGTCCGCGATATCGGCTCTCTCGCTGCCCAAGAATCCGGCCTCGTACCTGCCGTACGTGCTGCAGCAGGACGGCTCCACGCTCTACGACGGCTCAGCCGATTTCTGGGAGTACCAATTCACCGTTACCGTGAGCGCGGCCGTTGGACAGCCTACCGGCATCGTCACCTTCAAGGACGGGTCAAGCGTGGCGTGCCCGCAGCAGTCCGGACAAGCTACGCAGACCCTTAACCCCAACGGCCAGGCCACGTTTGCCACAGATTGCCTGCCGATGCCGCAGAACGTGACGTACACGCCCGTCGACTCCACGCACACTATTACGCCATACAGCGGCGACGCGAATTTCATCGGCTTCACAGGCCAGCCTGTGACGTTCCAGGTGGTGCGCGGCCCGGCATTGCTCATCGCCTCCGCGCCGGCATCGCTGAGCGTCGCAGCCGGATCGTCGGCAAGCGCAAATCTCACGCTCACCTCGATCCTCGGTTACGGATTCGCCGGCAAGAACCAGCAGTTGAACGATTACAACTTCCCGGTCACGCTGTCCTGCGACAACCTGCCGCCGCACGCGACCTGCTCGTTCACCTATCCCAACCCCGACCCGAGCATTTCCACCGCCGTCGACATTCCGTGCACTGGCACAACAGCGGCGGCGGACGATTGCGCGGCCGGCCTCGCAACCGTCACAATCGACACCAACGTGCCGGTGGGCACCACCAGCCAGATCGCACCGCGCATGCCCATCACGCTTGCGGTCCTGTTCGGCTTCGGCATGATCGGTCTGTTCTTCCGCCGCAGGGCCGCGGAGAAAGCGCGTCTGTTGCTGATGCTCTTCATGGTCATCCTCAGCGGAGCGCTCGGAGTGAGCCTCACCGCCTGCTCCACCACCAAGCTCAGCCCGGCGTCGATTCTCACCACGCCATCGGGAACGTACGCGGTTACTGTCACGGCGCAACAGGTGGGCAGCCAGGTCATCACGCTGCCGACCGGGCCCATCACCATCTACGGCAGCCAGAACCAGGTCTCGCTGCCGTTCACGCTCAATGTGACCGTGAAGTAGAAGCCGGAGTCTGAGCGGAGAGCGCTCCAAACCAGATGCACTCTCCGTTTGGGATGCGAGAGCAGAGATAGGCCGCATCGCCATCCGTGGCGCAATGCGGCCTATTTCCGCTTGAAGCGTAGGCGATGAGGTTTGCAATCGAACGGAGACTCTGCTGGCAAACTTGATTCGAATCCCATAGGATACTTCCCGTCATGCAAATTCAAAATGCTGCATTGCCAAGCCGCAAATTTCTGTTTGCCCGCTGCCGTCTGATTGCATTGATTGCGGCTGGCTTCGCCGCGCTCTCATCGCAGGCCTCCGCGCAATCGATTCCGGCTGAGGACTATGGCCCATACAACGCCACCTTTCTCGTCGATGGGCCGGCCCTGACCAAATCGCTGGCCCCGCCATCACCGCTCGACAGCCGCACCGCGGCGCTGCTTGACCGGCTCGGCATGAACAGGCAGGCAGCCTCGCGCGACGCGCTTGTGAACGGCGGCGCGGCATGGACTCTGGCGTTCTGGTTCCGCGAATCGGAGCCGTTGGCGGGAACGATGCTGCTGGCGGGCATCGGCGATCCGTCGGCTGAAGATGCGCGCTTCATCGGCGTCGTGGACCGGCGGCTCGGCCTGTGGCTCGGCAACGCGCAGGGCGCGAGCAAGTTGACGGCCGCCGGCAGCGACCTGACCGCATCGGAATGGCACTTTGCCGCAGCGACCGGCGACGGCGAGCGCATCACGCTCTTCGTGGACGGAAAACAGGCCGCAGCCGTTGTTGAGGCGCAGGGCAATGTTGCGCCGCGCCTGGAGATGGCGCCGTCGCCGCTGGCGGAGCTGGGCGCCGACGGCCGCCATTTCGGCGGCGAGATCGCCGGCCTCAGGGTCTTTCGCGAAGCGTTGACGCCGGCAGAGATTGCGGCGATGGCTGCGGCGCCGCCGGATTTCTCGCTGGCGGTTTTTGAAGAGGCGACGCGCCACTGGCAAGTGCAGACCTCCGCCATGGTTGGCCAGGCCGAGCCGCAGGACCCATCGACGCTGCCGCGCGGCAAAGGCGCAATCCAGAAGCCCGTCGCTCGGCCACTGCCCGTCGCGAGCCTTCGCAGCGAATTGGCGGGGAGCAATCCCTGGCGCATCGAGGGAGGCTGGGAGCTGGCCGCGGCCCCGATAGTGACTGCTTCAGGTGAGGCACTGTCCAGGCCCGGCTTCACCACGAAAGACTGGCTTTGGCTGCCCGCAACCGTGCCGGGCACCGTGCTCACCACTATGATTGATCGCGGCCTGTATCCCGACCCCGATTACGGGCTCAACAATCTCGCCATTCCTGAGAGCCTGGCGCATCGGGACTACTGGTACCGCGTGGAATTCAAGTCGCCGCCTGAAGCGCGTGGGCGCCGGCTGACGCTGACCTTCGAGGGCGTGAATTACGCAGCCGAGGTGTGGCTCAACGGTACCAAGCTGGGTGGGTTCACGGGCGCATTTGTGCGTGGGAAATTTGACGTGACAGAGCTGCTTGCCGGCACGCGCGACAACGCGCTGGCGGTGCGCGTGAGCCCGCCGCCGCACCCCGGCATCGCGCACGAGCAATCCATCAAGGCGGGGCCGGGCGAGAACGGCGGCATTCAGGTGATTGACGGCCCCACCTTCGCGGCCACCGAGGGATGGGACTGGATTCCTGGCATTCGCGACCGCAACACAGGCATCTGGCAGGACGTGACGCTGACTGCGACTGGCGCGGTTGAGGTGGGCGATCTGCAGGTGGTGACCACACTGCCCAAACCCGACCGCAGCGAGGCCGATATTGAAATCGAAGTTCCGCTCAACAACACTGCCAGCGGCGCAGTGGAAGGCGACGTGAGCGCGGCCTTCGACGACGTGCATGTGACAGAGCACGTGAGGGCGGAGCCGGGCGAGACCGTAGTGCGGCTCAAGCCGGAGGAGTTTGCGGCGCTCAAAGTGCAGCATCCGCGCCTCTGGTGGCCCAACGGCTACGGCGAGCCCTCGCTGCACACGCTCAAGGTGAGCTTCACGGCCGGCGGCAAGGTGAGCGCGCAAACGCAGATCGAATTCGGCATGAGAGAGGTGAGCTACGAGACGTCGCTCTTCAATGCGGCCGGCCATTTGCTGCGCGTAGAAGTCCTGCCCAGCCGGACTCATGACGACGCACTGCCGCTCATCGATGAGACGCATCGGGGCATCCGCCAGATCGACGACAAGACGCCCAACCTGCTGCCCGCCGGCCAGCAGCTTCCCGACTGGATGCGGCACACGTGGGTCCACTCGCTGGCGCCAGGAGCCGAGGGTTCGCCGTCGATCCGGCCGGTTGAAGGCGGCTGGCCTGGCACCGATCTCGTGATCAAGGTGAACGGCGTGCGCATTGCCGCGCGCGGTGGCAACTGGGGCATGGACGACAGCCGCAAGCGCGTCTCGATCGAGCACCTCGAGCCGTACTTCCGCCTGCACCGCGACGCGCACGTCAACATGATTCGCGACTGGATGGGCCAGGATACCGAGGAGAATTTCTACGCGCTGGCCGACAAATACGGCTTGATGGTTTGGAACGATTTCTGGGAGTCGACCGAGAACTACAATCTCGAAGCGCAGGACCCGCAACTGTGGCTCAAGAATGCGCGCGACAGCATTCTGCACTTCCGCCATCATCCGTCGATCGTGATGTGGTGCGGGCGCAATGAAGGCGTGCCGCAGCCCATCGTGAATGAAGGACTCG
>Ga0182024_10025420_pt1 | contig 10457 bp, 8 predicted proteins | sample P32metaG_FD_120480 | JGI IMG/M metagenome (GOLD analysis project Ga0182024, IMG submission 120480) | Permafrost microbial communities from Stordalen Mire, Sweden - P3-2 metaG (Illumina Assembly) | ecosystem: Environmental > Terrestrial > Soil > Wetlands > Permafrost | place: Sweden: Stordalen...
ATTATTGGCCCGCAACTTCGGGCACGGTCCTTTGCAGGTCAACAGACCGAAGCCGCCATCGGCGTCGCGGTTCTGAATCGCATGCTTGAGGCTGGTCGCCCGGATTCCGTCCGTTCCTCCAAGAAAACCGCATGATCCGGGTGATAAAGCCCAAACTTCACTCTTGAAATTCTCCGTGCAACAACGCCGGTCAAATCCCTTGGTCAAGTGACTTGGAATGAGCCAGTCTGATCGCCTGTTCGGCGAGGGCGGGCGATGTCTTCCGGCGTTTAAGAGCGGATTGTCTCGCCAGGCGCCAGCGCGCCCCTCTCGGTCAGCGACTCCTCGTTGATCAGATGGGCTGACCGGAGGGTCTCAGGGTCCAACCCCGATGGCCGCCGAATGCCCACTATGTGAATGGGGGTCGATCGTGAAAGTATACAGCCGCCGCTGCCGCTCGCAGGGACACCCCTTGAGGAACGCAAAGAGCGCAACCCGTCGGCCCGCGTTGCTCGCCCTTGGGCGCGTCGTTGCCGGCGGCGCCGCAGTGAATTCTCCGATTGACCGCCAGCGATCTGAGCTGTATTGTTTTAATTCAGTCATCAACTGATGCCGAGCAATTGTGTATGGGAAAGTTTGATGCGGAGAATGCCCCAGGTTTTTGACATCGAGCGCGACGATTTCATCGTTCCCAACTCCCGATCGTCATCGGCGGCGTGACTCTTGGATCGACCCGGTCTTCGGTCAATTCAGTTATTATATCACCCGAAGCTTTCTGGTTGGACTAAAAGCAATGACGAATGTTTGCGCTAAGAAAATTTTAGTATTTCTTCAAGGCTGCAGTCGAGTGCTTAAGATAAGCTTGCTTTGCATATCTGATTTGCTACTCCTGCTCTGCGCTGTTTGGGTTGCCTATATGATTCGCATGTCCGATATTAGGTTTCCATCATATAATATAGTTTTTTTGTTGTTAATTGGCCCTCTATTGAGTATTTCATTAGCTGGCCTATTTGGTGTGTACTTGTCTATTACTCGATGTCGTACACACTCATGCGATGAGCGCATCATTTTTTCACAGACTCTGGTCGTTATTGTTTGGGCAGTCATTGTGTTTGCTGTTGGCATTTCTGGTTTTCCGCGTTCTGTAGTTTTGATCTATTGTTTTCTCGCTCCAGTGGTCATGATCTACTCTCGACGTCTAATTGCGGGCCTATTGGGTGAGCGCTGGCCGTCGATTTCCGTTCGAAGCCGTATTCCGACCGTGATTTTCGGCGCAGATTCCATGGGCGCTGAATTGTTCGAAAGTCTCAACGCGCGACGCAATCGTAAGATTGTCGCATTCGCCGAAAACGACGCAAGCCTTATAGGCGGACAACTCGCAGGTAGGAAAGTCGTAGCGGTGGATTCATTGCCGGATTTGATCCACTACCACGGAGTTCGTGAAATCTTCATCGCAAAAAAAAGGTTTAGCCGGGCCGATCATCGATACTTGACGGAATTTCTTCATCCCTATCCAGTCACAATCAAGACTATCCCGGGCCTCGACGAATTGGCCTCCGGTGAGGTTGAGATCTCTGCCTCCCGCCCAGTGCGGGTCGAAGACCTGTTGGGTCGCGATCCGGTGCAGCCCCGGGAAGAGTTGATGACGAAGGCCGTTGCGGGAAAAGCGGTGCTTGTAACCGGGGCCGGGGGGTCCATCGGTTCTGAGATCGTCCGCCAAGTACAGCGCTTCAATCCAAAACGGCTTATACTCTTGGACAATAACGAATTCGCCTTGTTTGAAATACACCGTGAGATGGAAGCGCTTGTCGGCCCGAGCGGGTACGCTGTCGAGGTAAAGGCCGTCTTGGGTAGCGTCCTTGACGCGAGTTTCCTGCTCAATGTGATGATCCAATTCGGGATAGAGGTGGTATTTCATGCTGCAGCATATAAGCATGTTCGGATGGTTCAAGAAAACGTAGCGGCGGGCGTGAACAACAACATTTTCGGCACCAATGTCGCCGCACAGGTGGCGATTCAAGCGCAGGTAGACTTGTTCGTCCTTGTATCCACTGACAAGGCGGTGCGGCCCACCAGCGTTATGGGCGCGACGAAACGCGTTGCCGAAATGATACTTCAAGGCCTGGGGCGTGAACAACGAACAAAGACCACATTCGCCTCCGTGCGGTTCGGGAACGTCCTGGGTTCGTCGGGTTCCGTGGTGCCGTTGTTTCAGCAACAGATAGATCGGGGTGGGCCCGTGACGGTCACGCACCCTGACGTTACTCGATATTTTATGTTGATCCCGGAAGCGGCGCAGCTCGTGATTCAAGCGGCGGCAATGGCGCGCGGCGGCGATGTCTTCGTTCTCGACATGGGCGAACCGGTCAAAATCGTCGACCTAGCGCGCACCATGATCGAAGTTGCCGGCCCGCAGCTCCACGACGAAGCTAATCCCGAAGGAGACATCGAAATCAAATTCGTCGGGCTGCGTGATGGAGAGAAGCTGTTCGAGGAATTGTTGATTGGCGAGAATGTGTCCACGACCGCGCATGATAGAATCATGCGATGCGACGAGTATTTTCCGCCTCGTCAGTATATCGAAATGGAACTGGAGGTGCTTCGACGATCGCTCGAAGTTGGCGACGCCGAGGACCTCATACGTCGAGTGATGCTCCTTGCTACCCCGCCCAAGTTGCCCGCCCTCATCACTCCTGGCAACAGAATGTCAGCGCTTGTCCCGCAATTTTCGGCAGGCCCCCAGGCAAAATAGCAGCCAGTTGATAGGTCTTATGGCCGCTAGCGTTTTGGGGAAGGCTTGCAGGTCTTGTCCGCCAGAAGCAGTGGAGTTGGAAATAATGAGCGTGAGCGCTCCGTGAACAACAGAATGTTCTTGTCGCCGCCCCATATGGGCGGCGGAGAATTCGACTTGATCCGAGAGGTGTTTGCCTCGAACTGGATCGCGCCGACAGGGCCAATGCTCACGGCATTCGAAGAGCGGCTTTCAACGGTCACCGGGATCGCACATGTGGTGGGCTTATCGAGCGGAACGGCTGCGCTGCACCTTGCTCTTCGGCTTTGCGGGATCGCGCCGGGGGACGAGGTCTGGGGGTCGACACTTACCTTCATCGGCGGCGTTGCGCCGATTCTCTATCAGGGTGCCGTGCCGGTTTTTTTCGATGTCGACCAGGAATTGTTGATCGACCTCGATCTATTCGAGACAGAACTGCGTATAGCCGCAAAAAGCGGGAAACTTCCTAAAGTGGTGATTACCACCGACTTATACGGCCATGTGCCGGACCTGGCTCGGATCGAACGTTTGCAGGCTGAATACGATTTCGATTGGATTAGTGATTCCGCCGAGGCGCTCGGCTCGACTCGCGATGGGCGGCACGCTGGCAAGGGAGCGCGGTTCGCCATCTTGTCGTTCAACGGCAACAAGATTATTACAACGTCCGGCGGCGGTGCTCTGGCCAGTGACGAGCCAGACCTAATCCGTGAGGCGCAATTCCTGGCGGCCCAGGCGCGTGACTCGGCCCCTCATTATGAACATAGCACATTCGGATATAACTATAGGCTGAGTAACGTCAGCGCCGCTATCGGCGTCGGACAGCTTAGAGTGCTCGAAGACCGCGTGAACGCGCGCCGGCGCATATTCGAAACATACCGTCATCTGCTGGCGTATTTGCCCGGCTTCACCTTCATAGAGGAACCAACCGGGCTGCGCAGCAATCGCTGGCTCACGACTGTGATGATCGACGCTCGGCGGGCGGGAGTTGATCGCGAAAAAATCCGGCTCGCGCTTGAGGCAGGGGACATCGAGAGCCGCCCCTTGTGGAAGCCGATGCACATGCAGCCAGTCTTCGCAAATGCTCCGCGAAAGGGCGGGGCGATCGCGGAACAGCTTTTTGCGAACGGGCTCTGTCTACCGTCGGGGTCGGCTATGACGGACAAGGACATTGAGCGCGTAGTTACGATGATCACTCGCGTCGTGTCTGCTCGCCAGTGAGCGTAATTCTAGAGTGCATGCTATCGGCGGTCCAGTTTTCCTAGCGAGCTCGAGATGGTGGGTAGGGCAATTTTCGGAACCGGAGGATTTGGCCGCGATATCCTGCCGCTTGTGCGAGCACAAGTCGGGACCGATCACGTCGTTTTTGTCCAGGATCGAGTGCTGCCAGAGGCACGCTACGTAAACGGCGCGCGAGTCGTGTCATTCGACGAGTTCGCTTCCAAGGAATTCGATGGATGGAAGGTTGCGGTGGCTGTCGCGGATGTTCGCTCGAGGCGCGATATCGTGCAAAGGTTGTCCGCCGTCGATCGCGGGTCTTTCTCCATATTCGCGCCAACCTTCCTGATGTACGATCATGTCGATATCGCCGAAGGGGCAATTTTTTGCGACTTCAGCATGTGTACGGTAAATATCAAGATTGGCCGTCATTTTCATGGCAATATTTATTCGTATGTTGAACATGACTGCGTGATTGGTGATTTTGTCACCTTCGCGCCACGCGTCAATTGCAACGGGAATGTGGTAATCGAGGATGATGTCTATGTAGGAACGGCCGCGATACTGAAGCAAGGACGCTCGGACAAGCCGTTACGCATAGGGCGCGGGAGCATCATCGGGATGGGCGCTGTTGTCACAAAGGACGTTGCACCAGGAACAACAATGGTCGGAAATCCAGCTCGACCAAAAATTGGACGGCCCCCGAGCGCGACAACATACCCAGCCGTTGATGATTCAGATATTGAATGCTACGGACAGTTCAAATGATAGTGACCGATTATGGGATCACGCATGCGGGGTCCCCCATTAAGGGTACCTGATGGGTTGCGTAAATTGAGCTGACGTCGCTCATTGTCGAATATTGGAAGTGTGAACCGAAAATGAATACGCCTTTGTTCGAAAATAAAAAACTGTTGATTACCGGTGGCACCGGATCTTTTGGCTCCGCGGTTCTGAAGCGATTTATTGCCGAGCCTTTCGATGAAATTCGTATCTTCAGCCGGGATGAAAAGAAACAAGAGGATCAGCGTATACGATACAATGACCGTCGTCTGCGGCATTATATCGGCGATGTGCGCGACTTTCGATCGATCTCGAATGCTACCCGCAATATCGACTTTATTTTTCATGCCGCGGCGCTCAAGCAGGTTCCATCCTGCGAGTTCCATCCGATACAGGCGGTTCAAACGAACATTATCGGCACCGACAATGTTCTTGAGGCGGCCATCATCAACGGGGTGTCGCGCGTAATTTGTTTGTCGACAGACAAAGCAGTATATCCCATCAACGCCATGGGTGCATCCAAGGCAATGATGGAAAAGGTCATGGTCGCCAAATCGCGCGTTGCGATTGGAACGCCAACCACGATTTGTGGAACGCGCTATGGAAATGTCCTTGCCTCGCGGGGCTCCGTCATACCGTTGTTCGTGAATCAGGCGCGCAAAAATACGCCTATAACGGTCACGGACCCGGGCATGACGAGATTTGTCATGACGCTGTCAGAAGCGATCGATCTTGTCCTTTACGCGTTTCAGAACGGTGAGAATGGCGACATCTTCGTGCAAAAGGCACCCGCGGTGACGATCGGGACGCTCGCGTACGCCGTGCTCAATGGGATCGGCAAAGCAGATCATCCAGTCAAAGTCATTGGTTCACGGCACGGGGAAAAGCTCTACGAAACGCTTCTCAGTCGGGAGGAAATGGCTATTGCGCGAGACGAAGGTAGATACTTTCGCATAATTCCCGACAGCCGCGATCTCAATTATGGCGCTTATGTCGATATTGGGGAGCCGCGCATCGCCGAATTCAAGGACTATAACTCTCACAATGTGTACAGACTGAACCGCACCGAGATGACGGACATTATCATTAAACTTAATTATATCATCCGCGTGCTCGCGGGTGAAACAACGGACAGCGACGAATGACACGGGAGAATATCGCCGTCACCGGAGCCGAGGGGTTCATCGCCAAGAACTTCATCACGCGTCTAGGTGAATTGCCCGCCTTCGGCGTTCAGACGCTCACGCGCGGCTCGAGCGCCGCCGACATTGCTGCGACGCTGGCCAACGCCGATGCCTTAGTTCATCTCGCGGGCGTCAACCGGCCCCAGGATCCGGCCGAATTCATGCGCAGCAATCGGGATGCGACCAAAGCCCTGATCGAGGCGGTCGCATCTTCCGGCCGCCGCATGCCGATCATCTATGCATCCTCCGCCAAGGCGACGGACGCGACGCTCTACGGCGAAAGCAAGAAGGCGGCCGAAGACGCGTTGCTCGCATTCGCGGAGAAAACAGGCAATCCCGTTTATATTATTCGCCTTCCGAACGTCTTCGGCAAATGGTGCCGGCCCAATTACAATTCGGCGATCGCGACGTTTTGCCACAACATCGCACGCGGCCTGCTGATCACGGTTAACGACCCGAATGCTCCGCTGACGCTCATCTACATTGACGACGTGTTGGACGCTTTCGTCGAACTACTGAAAACTAAGCCAGACGCCTCGGGGTTTCACAAAGCGTCGCCTATCTATGATACGACGGTCGGCGAAGTCGCAAGCCTGATCCAGAGCTTTCGTTCCGATCGGGACGAGAATTTGATCGAAGCGGTGGGAACCGGTTTGAAACGTGCGCTCTACGCGACCTATGTTGCGAGTTTGCCGTTCGACGAATTCAGCTACCGGATCGTTTCCCACGCCGACACCCGCGGCGTTTTCTCCGAAATCCTCAAGACGCGCGGCTCCGGCCAATTTTCTTACTTCATGGCTTTGCCCGGCGTGACGCGCGGCGGCCATTATCACCACACCAAGACCGAAAAGTTCCTCATCGTCCATGGTGAAGCGCTGTTCCGGTTCCGCCACATCGTCACCGGAGAGACGCACGAAATCAGAACCTCGAGCGCCGACCCAAGGGTGGTCGAAACTGTGCCGGGGTGGGCTCATGACGTGACCAACGTCGGGACCGACACCCTGATTGCATTGCTCTGGGCGAATGAGATTTTCGATAGAGAGCGCTCTGACACATTCGCCGCGAAAGTCTGACATGTCTCGCATGAAAATCATGACCGTGGTCGGGACCAGGCCGGAGATCATCCGCTTGTCCCGCGTGATTTGTCGGCTCGACGAACACACGGACCATGTGCTGGTCCATACGGGCCAGAATTACGACTACGAACTGAACGAAGTCTTTTTCAAGGACCTCGAACTACGAAAGCCCGATCATTTTCTTAACGCGGCGGGTGGAAACGCAGCGGAAACCATCGGTCGTGTAATCATCGAAGTCGACAAGGTGCTCGTAACCGAGAAGCCAGACGCGATGCTCGTCCTGGGAGACACCAATTCCTGCCTCGCGGTCCTTCCTGCCAAACGACGTAAGATTCCGGTCTTCCATATGGAGGCGGGAAACAGGTGTTTCGATCAGCGCGTCCCGGAGGAGATCAACCGTCGCATCGTCGACCATACTGCGGACATCAACCTGACCTACTCGTCGATCGCGCGGGAATATTTGCTCGCCGAGGGTGTGGCACCCGATCGTGTGATCAAGACGGGCAGCCCCATGTGCGAGGTTCTGTCCCACTATCGTCCCGGCATCGAGCGCTCGACAGCTCTGAGGGACCTTGGTCTCGAGGCAGGCCGCTATTTCGTCGTGAGTGTCCATCGCGAGGAGAATGTCGACGCCGAGCGTCAGTTGAGGCTGCTTACCACCTCGCTCAACGCCATCGCGGAACAGTTCGGTGAGCCGATCTTGGTCAGCACCCATCCGCGCACACGCAATCGGATCGAGCAATACGGCCTTACATTCGATCCGTTGCTGCGGCTCATGAAGCCGTTCGGCTTTCTCGACTATATCGCGCTTCAGATGCATGCGCGCGCGGTGCTTTCGGATAGCGGAACGATCAGCGAAGAATCATCGATTCTGAACTTTCCTGCCTTGAACATCAGAGAAGCGCATGAGCGTCCCGAAGCGATGGAAGAAGCGTCGGTCATGATGACCGGGCTAACGCCGGAGCGCATCTTGCAAGGACTTGCGATCCTCGCGTCACAGCAGAGAGGCCATCGCAGGGACCTGCGCCAGGTAGCCGATTATTCGGTGCCGAATGTCTCCGACAAGGTACTGCGCCTGATCGTGAGCTATACAGACTATGTGAAGAGAACGGTTTGGAAAGAGTATTGATCAGGAACGGAGCCGACGTATGCGCGTGATGTTCCTGACGCAATGGTTCGAGCCCGAGCCGATCATGAAAGGCGCCGCGTTCGCCCGCGCGCTGGCGGACGCCGGACACCACGTCGAAGTGGTAACGGGCTTTCCGAATTATCCCACTGGCCGGATCTACCCGGGTTATCGTGTAGGACTTTTTCAGAAAGAGATCATAGATGGAATCGCCGTGAACCGGCTTCCGCTCTACCCGAGCCACAATAAGTCATCGCTCGGACGGGCAATGAACTACCTTTCCTTTTTCCTTTCAGTTCTAATTTATGGGCTTTGGGCCGCACGGCGCTTCGATGTGGTCTATGTCTATCATCCACCTATCACTGTCGGCGCCGCCGCGGCGTTGTTCGGCTTGATCAATCGCAGGCCATTCGTCGTCGACATCCAGGATCTCTGGCCAGACTCTGTTGCCGCTTCCGGAATGTTTGGAACCGGCGCAATCTCGAATGTTCTGGACGGTATCTGCAACTTCGTCTACCGGCGGGCCGCGGCGATCGTCACGCAATCGCATGGCTTCGAAGCGAAGCTCATTGAGCGAGGTGTTCCGCCTGCCAAACTCACGACCATTTACAATTGGGCTGATGAAGCGCTCACGAGACCCTCGGGCCATTGTGACGCCGCGGTTCTTGTCCCTCGCGGCCGATTCAACGTCGTCTATGGCGGGAATATTGGCCGTGCGCAGGCGCTTGACGCCGTTGTCCGCGCCGCAAAACTCGCAATGGATCGATCGCCTGGAATTCAGTTGACCTTGATCGGTAACGGAGTTGAGCGCGACAATCTGAGGCGGCTCGTGACTGAAATCGGCGCCCATAACGTCAAGATCGCTCCAGGAGTACCGAAATCAGAAATCGCCGACATACTCGCTGCCGCCGATGTCCTACTCGTCCATCTCGCCGACGATCCGCTCTTTGAAATCACTATTCCATCCAAAATTCAGTTCTACCTCGCCATGGGCAAACCAATTCTGATCGGCATGAAGGGTGAGGCCGCGAAGCTCGTGTCTTCCGCCGGCGCGGGCGTGACCGTGCCACCGGAAGACATCGAGGCCATCGCCCGAGCCATGATCGAACTCTCACAGCAACCCGCTGAAAACCTTCGTGCCATGGGCGAAAAGGGAAAATCCTTCTATGAACGGCGTTTGTCTGTGTCCGCTGCGATCGAGGCGACGATTCGCGTCATCGATAGCGTGGCGCTCCAGAGAAAATGAGACCGATCGGGCGGAACATCGAACGGGGGACTTCATGAAACCGATCCTGAAGCGCACCATCGATATTGTCGGCTCTTGCGCTGGGTTGCTCGTCCTGGCGTCTGTCATCGTTCTCATATCCATGGCGATCAGATTGAATATGGGACGCCCAATTCTATTCCGTCAGACGCGGCCAGGATTGCGCGGCGAGCCATTCGACGTCCTCAAATTCCGCACCATGCTGGACGCAGTCGACGCCGAGGGCCGCCCCCTGCCGGATGGAGCGCGACTCACCAAACTCGGGCGCTTCTTGCGTTCGACCAGCTTCGACGAATTGCCGGAGCTCTGGAACGTTCTCAAGGGAGAAATGTCCCTGGTGGGTCCGCGGCCTCTTCTCATGCGCTATCTCGACCGCTACACGCCGGAACAGATGCGGCGGCACGAGGTCAGGCCGGGCTTGACAGGCTGGGCTCAGGTGAACGGGCGCAATGCCATTTCATGGCCTGAGAAATTTGTGCTGGACGTCTGGTACGTCGACAACCATTCTATCGCCCTCGACATGAAGATCATCTTGCTCACCATCTTGAAGGTCCTGCGCCGGGACGGTATCAGCGCCGCAGGGGAAGCCACGGTGTCTGAATTCGGCGTCAACGCGAAAACGAGCAAGAACGACAGTGGACAGTAAAGCAGAATTCGGCACCCAGGAACGAGCCTGTAAGCGCCGGCGACGAGCCTGAGGACATTGAACGAGGCCATGGGCAGAGCCCGAGCAACAAAACGTCACGCAGAGCCGCACGGTTATGGAGCTAATCGTTTGTTTGAATAGGGAGATTGCCTTGACCGGTCCACCGGGTCGGTCGCCTCATCCCAGGAGCTGTGATAGACGTCTGCCGAACTGATTTGGACAAGTGGTTCGGCTGAGAGACCTGCAAGAATCCCAACGCTTCATTCCCGCATTCCCCGGATGACGCGCAAATTTGTGTCGATAGCTAATTAACTTGGCCGGATTTGGTAGCACATCAAAAGTCCGCTTCTTCTGTTTTTGTTCTCCTGTGGGACTGTGGTCAAGGCGCTTGCCTTGTCCACATTTCCACAGGCC
>Ga0182024_10025421_pt1 | contig 10457 bp, 9 predicted proteins | sample P32metaG_FD_120480 | JGI IMG/M metagenome (GOLD analysis project Ga0182024, IMG submission 120480) | Permafrost microbial communities from Stordalen Mire, Sweden - P3-2 metaG (Illumina Assembly) | ecosystem: Environmental > Terrestrial > Soil > Wetlands > Permafrost | place: Sweden: Stordalen...
CTTGAGCAGCCGCTTCTCCATCCGCACTCCGGTCTGCACCCGCTCCACCAAAAGCTTCGAATCATCAACCATGGTACCAATGTACCACGATATATGAGTACACGCAACAAATAGTAGCGCCGCCGCCCCGGAAACAGTGGTCAGTGGCTAGTGGCTGCTAGTGGCTAGTGGTCGGTGATAGAAGCCACTGATCACTGACCACTGACCACTGCCTGCCAGCCATTCAATCGCCAGGTTGTTTATAATCGCGTTTCACCCAAACGCTAGCCGCGCCCCAAGGCGCAATCCTCTTCACTAAAGGACTCTCTTGGCATTCGACGAAAATATTTACGAACTGCGCCGCCAGAAGCTGAAACAGATCGAAGCGCTGGGCCAGCTCGCCTATCGCAGCAAGTACGAATTCACCCACACCATCGCGCAGATTCTCGCCGACTACTCCGACAAGACCGCCGAGCAGTTGGAGAATCCGCGGGTCAACGTCCGCGTAGCCGGACGCATCATGGCGATCCGCCTCATGGGCAAGGCTGGGTTCTGCCATCTGCAGCAGGATGGCAAGCGGCTGCAGATTTACGTGAAGAAAGATGCGGTCGGCGACAAGGGCTTCGAGCTGTACAAGCTGCTCGATCTAGGCGACCACATCGGTGTGAGCGGATACTTATTTCGCACGCGCACTGGCGAGCTAACCATCCACGTGGAGGAGATCACGTTCCTCAGCAAAGACCTGCTGCCTCTGCCGGAAAAATTTCATGGGCTTACTGACGTCGAGATGCGCTACCGGCAACGCTACGTTGACCTCGTGGTCAACCCTGAAGTGCGGGAAGTTTTTTTGAAGCGGAGCAAGCTGGTGCAGTCTCTACGGCGCACACTGGAGGCGCATGGCTTCATCGAAGTGGAGACGCCAATGATGCAGCCCATCGCGGGGGGCGCGGTGGCGCGTCCGTTTGTGACGCACCACAACACGCTCGACATGGATTTATATTTGCGCATTGCCCCCGAACTTTATTTGAAGCGTCTGGTGGTCGGCGGATTCGATCGCGTGTACGAAGTCAACCGCAACTTCCGCAACGAAGGCCTGGGCTGGCGCTGGAATCCTGAGTTCACCATGCTCGAGTTCTATCAGGCCTACACCGACTACCAGGGCGTGATGGCTCTCACGCAGGAGTTGGTTACGCAGGCCGCGATCGATGTGACTGGCGGAACGAAAACGAAGTGGGGCGACGTGGAGATCGACTGGGCGAACTGGAAGCGGATGACGATGCGCGAGGCGATCATCAAATTCTGGCCTGAAAAAGCCAAAGGCAAGCCACAGCTCGCTGAGTTCGGATCGCCCGTCATTGTTAGCTCTATGGTCGGGGATCTTCGTAATTCGGGCGTCAACCTTCCCTATGACCCAGAGAAGCCGGTGGGTGCGACGATTGCGGCGATTTTTGAGGCGGTCGCTGAAGAACACTTGGTTCAACCGACTATCATTTATGAGTTCCCCACCGCGGTGTCGCCGCTGTCGAAACAGAAGCCAGACGAGCCGGAGTGGACGGAGCGCTGGGAAATTTATGCGGGTCAGATGGAGATCTCGAATGGGTTCAGCGAACTCAACGACCCAGAGGATCAGCGGACTCGTTTCGAGGCGCAGTTGCAGGAGCGCGAGCGTGGTGACCTTGAGGCGCACCAGATGGATGAGGATTATATTCGCGCGCTGTCGTATGGGATGCCTCCTGCCGGCGGCGTGGGCGTGGGCGTGGACCGGTTGTGCATGCTGCTTACTGACTCGCATACTATCCGCGACGTGATTCTGTTTCCGCTTTTGCGGCCTGAGAAAACCTTTAACACAGGGGACACACAGGGTAAGGCCTAGCCCTTTTAGAGATGTGTTCCGGCGGGAACATATGTTCAGTATGTTCCAGTTGGAACATAACTCCAGTATGTTCCGGTTTTGGTTTTTATCTGTGCAGTTCTGTGTTTATTGAAGTGTATGTACATTCCTTTTAAGCCTTGCAATCCATAGGAGTTGATGGCTGCCTCATGGTTGAGCCTGGGAGGGGGCGAAAGGGGCGAAAGTGTTCCGGTAAAATTGGCAATTGTGTATGTACGATTTTCTACTCCGAGGAAGTCTTCCGGATGGTTGGCGGCTTAAAAACCTTAAACACAGGGGGGCTATCAACACCGATCCTATTGTGTTCAGAACTGGCCTCGCAGTGGGACTGCCGTCAAGAGTCACATTGTAAACAGAAATCCGAACACAGGCCGCCGCCTAGCGAGAGTGGTCAAGCGGCTCGAAGCGGTGAAAGATGGAACATCGCAGCCTTGCCATCAAGGAGCTAGAGTTGTAGCATCATCACATGGTGAAGTGGCGTGCCATCCTATCTTTTGTTCTGGTCTCGGTATGGACGGCTACGCCCGCCCTCGCGTGTGTTCCTAAATCGACCATGACAAAGGTCGAGATGGAATGCTGCAAGAAGATGGCAGGAGACTGCCACATGGGTTCTCGCAATCATCCGTGCTGCGAGAAAAACGTGAATCAACCCTCGTCGGTTGCCACTGTTCAGCAGTCCCACGTCGTGCATCCTGTTTTCACAGCAGTCAAGTCAGACGTACAGACATCTGGCCTGCCGATGCGAGATGCTGAATCTCACAGTCTGGCTCTAGGTCTTCCACCGCCCGCACCGCCAAATCTCAACTCCATTCTAAGAATCTAGTCTCCATCTGCTCACACCCCGTTACGGAAAGTGTGTCTTGCAGACAGGGAGAAACCAAATGAAACGAGCACTGATTCTGCTCGCAGCATTGGCATCGCCGTATGCCAATGCTGCGAATCATGGCCCCGTGTTTGGGATTGCTACACCAACAAACTCGCAGGGTGAATGGAGCTTTGACCAAGGCGTATTTGACCGCACTACGAGCCTCGGATCACAAGCATCAATTCGAGAACTGGTCGGATACGGATTCACCCCGCATCTCACCCTGTCCTTCACTCTTCCCGGCGTCGTTGGAAACACGTCACTTCCGCCGACTCGTATCCAGCCGGGTGACGATTTTGATTCAACACTCGCTTGGCGTTTCCAACACACGGCAACGAAGGTCGGTACTCGGATGGAGAGCACGGCATTCGCGGGCGTGGCGGTCCCCGGCCCGCAGTCGGCATTCGATGGCATCAAGCCCACTAGCATCCCCGGCTTCATGGTCGGAGGGGTGACGGGGAGGGCTTCATTGAGTCATTACGTGTGGCTCGGCGGAACCTTCACGAGGTTCTTTGAGCACGAGGGCAGCAAGCGGCCTGATGTGTTCGACTATAGCCTCGTTTATGGATACCGGCCCGCGAGGTGGCGAAGACCGCCGGACAAATGGGACTGGCGACTCTTCGCTGAATTGGTTGGCGAGCGCTCTGGGAATCTCCAGCAAGCGAATGCAATAGTTCCAAACACGCAAGCACACCAAGTCTTCCTCGGCCCGACGGCACTTGGAATTTTTCATAATTACACGGTGAGTTTTGGAGCACAGTTCCCCTTGTACCAGAACGTCGAGTTGCAGTTCCCGAAGGAACGTGTGCGTCTTGCAATCAACTTCAGCTACCTGCTGTTCCAGCATTCACACCAGGAGACGAAATGAAAAACGCCATCGCCTTGTTGTCAGTCCTGTTGCTCGTTGTCACTTCTGCATCGGCTGAAATCAAGTCAATCGACATCACGATTTTCGGCATGGATTGAGAAGTCTGTGCCCACGCCGTGAGCGTGTCCTTGAAATCCGTATCAGGTGTCGATTCCGTCAATGTGAGCCTTGCGAAAGGGCTTGCAACGGTCAAGATGAAACCGGGGAATGCAGCGACTCTGAAGCAATTGCAGACTGCGATTACGAAGAACGGGTTCACGATGAAGCAGTCAGCGATCGCAGTTGCCGGAATCGTTGTCGTTGACTCTGGCAAGGCACAACTCAGGGTCTCCGGCTCGAATGAGATGGTCAATCTAATTCCCGATGGACAAGGGACAACGATTGCGAACTCTCTGAACGGCAAGTCGGTTCTTATCGACGGGTTCGTCCCTGAAACAACAAAGGGCCAAGCATTTTCAATTCACTATCGCTCAGTGACGGAGCAACAATGACGGCAACGCCGACTCAGAACAGGACGAAACGCTCGGCTCTGTTGAGTTACTTCTCCCTATTCACATCTCTCGGAACCTTGCTTTGCTGTGCCCTGCCTTCTCTGCTTGTCTTATTCGGCCTCGGAGCATCAGTTGCGTCGATGCTTTCGTTCTTGCCGTGGCTGGTCACGCTGTCACGGCATAAGCAATGGACGTTTGCCATTTCTGGCCTGTTGATTCTTCTCGGGTTCGTCAACATGTACGTCGTTGCTCCCCGGCTGAAGGCAAAGACATGCGACCCCGGCGACAGAGCGTGTGACGACGCAAGCAAGGCGTCGAAGATTGTGCTGTTAGTGTCGGCAGCGATCTACGCTGTGGGTTTCTTTGTGGCGTATGTTTTGGGGCCGATATTGACGAGGCTCGACCGATGAACTCATGGCGGGCCGATCTACAATCTGCTGATGTGCGGACGCTACCGATTATCGCGGAGGAAGCAGCTTGTCGAGGAGTACTTCGGCGCGGCGTCTGACGAGCCGGAATGGACTCCCCGGTACAACATCGCACCAACCCGGCCTGTCCCGTCATCCGGCGGAACCCAAAGGAACCTCGCCGGGAGTTGACCCTGATGCGTTGGGGACTCATCCCTTCGTGGGCTAAGGATATGTCGGGTGCAGGGAAGATGATCAACGCCAGATCGGAGACAGCCGCCGCTAACGCGGCGCTGAAGCGCCGCTCCACGCATAGGCGCTGGCGGAGAAGGCGTCGAGCTGCGGCTCGACGGACAGCCGAGGGCGGCTGTCCCCACATTGCTTTTGTGGTGCCTTACAATGCACTAGAAGTGGGGCAGTTTGGTTTTTATACTAGCGGCAGTAGTTTGGGCTCTGAAGTGGCGGCGGTGCCGTAGTGTCCCGCAGTGGGCATTGGGTCGGCAGCGCTTTTGCCTTTTTCCTCTTGGAACCTCCGCGAGAGAATTCGATTTCGATCGCAACATTTCTTGGCCTTTCGTTATCCAACTTTTGGGATTGGCGGCGCTACCGTAGTTGTTCGCTTTGGCGACACTGTTGGTAGCGCTTTGCTTTTTGTGGGAGTCGGGTGCCGGTGCGGTTTGAAGAGGTGTAAAGACAGCGCGTGAGTCTTTCTGTCGTCCCTCCGGGACTTGGTTCCCTTTTCTGTACTTACCCCGGACTCGCGTCCGGGGCTGCATTATTTCGGCCCTTCGGGGCTTGGATCCGGCTGGTGCGGGCTTGTTTTCCACAGTATTTCGGGCGGGCGTTCCGACAAAGAGAAATATACGTGCATTGGACACTTGCTTCGCCGCAACCTCGGACGTACCATGAACATCATAGGAAGCGTTGTGGGTCGACTTCTGCTGATTGACGTGGCTGGGTCCGTCGCCTTGCTGGGACTGTGGTACTTCGTGTTTTCCACCTACAATCGAAAAAAAGGAGCGGCCGCTTTGCGCCGGGTGCAGATCGCTTGCGCCGGCAAGGGACGCATTCTTGAGTCGCACTGGGAGGGGAGTTCGCGGCTGCAGGCGCGGCTGCATTTCGCTTCGCGGTGGTTTGAGAACGCGCACGTGACGGTGAAGTTCAGGCCGCGAGCGTTGCCGGTGCACTGGCTGCTGAGTTGCTGGAAGCGGCAGAAAGAAACCTTGACGTTTGAGGCCGATTTGGGCGGGTCTCCGAGCTTTCATCTGGAAGTGGTGCGGCACCGATGGAGCGCGCATAACCGGGGAGTGGCGTCGAGCAAGAGCGACGGGCGGGAGTGGGATTTGTATCAGCCGGGGCCGATTGTGCTGACGACGCGGACGCATTGGAAGCAGGATCCGAGCGCGGAGTTGAATGCGCTGATGTCGGCTCGGCGGCAGGATATTTTGCAGGTACACTTCCGACCGGAGTCGCCGCAGTTTTCGGCTACGGTTGACCTGGATGCGCTGGCTGATCCGGATGCGGCTGCGGGGTTAGTGAGTGCGTTGCGCGAGATCGCGGCGGGAGCTTCGGCGCACCGGCAATAGAGGGCCCTCCTCATTTATTTCGTTTGTTCTTTTCATTTCTTCAGCGTCATTCAGTCGTTTCATCCAGTTTCATTTTTACATTTCATTCTTTTCCAGTTCATTCTTTTCCCGTTTGTTGACCGCAGATTAGAGAAAAATTCCGGCGAATTTTAGGTAAAAACACTAAAGCGAGCATGCAGAAAATTGCACATCGGTAACGAGTGCGCAGGGCGGTTTTTGCTGGATTTTATGCGGTCCGGCAGTGCACAATAGGTTATCCCCCCAAGAGCCGCAGAGAATCGAGAGGTCCTTCTGCCATGAGTTTCAATTACAGGCTTGCCGCCTGGCAGTGCGCCGCTGTGTCCGCTATTTTGGCATTCTCGACTTTATTGTTAGCGCAGCCGACTGTGAAGCTATCTCCAACCTCGTTGACTTTTGGCAGCCAGACGGTTGGAACCAGCAGCGCTGCGCAGATCGTCACAGTCACTAATACCGGCACGTCGACGCTGTCATTGATGGGGATCAAGTTAACCGGGGGCGATCGTCTCGACTATACGCAGACGAATACTTGCGGACCGACGCTGGCTGCCAACGCGAGTTGCACGATCAGTGTGGTGTTCACTCCCACCCAGACTGGGAGCCGCACGTCTACGGTGAAAGTCACGGACAATGCGGCGGGAAGCCCGCAGAGCGTGGCTTTGAGCGGAACGGGGACGGCGCCGGCGGTCACGCTGTCGCCTACGAGCCTCAGTTTCAGCGGAGTATTGATAGGCAAGAGCAGTGCGACGAAAGCCGTCACCGTGACCAACTCAGGAAACGCCAGCTTGACGGTCAGCAACATTGAGGCTACGGGAGATTTTTCGGAAACCGACAACTGCAGGACGGCGCAGGTTCCGGCGGGATCGTCTTGCAAGATCACGGTTACGTTCAGTCCGACTGCGGCGTGGTCCCGCAGCGGCAGCATTATTATCACGGATAATGCCTATACCAGTCCGCAACAGGTGGTGTTGTTGGTGGGGATGGGGAACAGCGGTGCTACGGCGAGCGTGTCTCCGGCTTCGCTGAGCTTTGGGAATGAGACTCTGGGGCTGACCAGTGGGGCGAAGACGATCACGTTGTCGAATACCGGTACGGCGGTGTTGAACCTTAGCAGCATTCTTGCCAGTGGCGATTATTCGCAGACGAACAACTGTCCGGCATCGCTGAATGCGGGCACGAATTGCACGATCAATGTGACGTTCGCTCCGTCGAATACGGGATCGCGGACGGGAGACATTACGGTCAATGATACGGATCCTGCATTTCTGCAGACGGTGAGTTTGAGCGGCACTGGGGTCGTGGAGAGTTCCGCGGTGAGTGTAAGTCCGGGACGAGGATCGATTACGCCGATACAAACTGAGCAGTTCAGCGCCACGGTGAATGGGGTTACATCGACGAATGTGACGTGGTCGGTGGATGGCGTTACTGGCGGGAACAGCAGCGTGGGAACGATTTCTACTTCGGGGCTTTATACGCCACCCGCTACGAGTGCGGCGCACGTTATTCAGGCGACGAACAACGCTAATACCGCGCAGACTGCGGTTGCGTTTTTGGCGGTCAACAATTTCGCGGGAACGTTCACGATGAAGAACGATACGTTCCGCACCGGACAGAACTTGAACGAGGTTGCGCTGACCACCGGCAACGTGAATCAGAATCAGTTTGGGAAACTCTTCACTCGCAGCGTGGATGGAAATATTTACGCGGAGCCGCTTTATGTTCCCAATGTCACCATACCCGGCGTGGGGACGTATAACGTAGTGTATGTGGCGACGGAAAACGACAGCGTTTACGCCTTTGACGCCGACGGGACGGTAACCTCGCCGCTGTGGCAGACGAGTTTCCTGACGGGCGGGGCGCAGGTCCTGGATACGACAGACGTTAACTGTGCGAATATCACGCCGACGTACGGCATAACCTCGACGCCGGTCATCGATCCGGCGACGAATATGATGTTTCTGGTGACCCGGACCAAAACCGGGACCAGCGGAAACTACACGTATTATCAAACGCTGTGGGCGGTGGACATTTTAACAGGCGCAATCGTGCAATCGGTACAGATCCAAGGCTCGGTTCCTGCAACGAACAAGACCGTAAACTTCAATACGTTAACCCAAAACCAGCGCGCTGGACTGCTGCTTTCGAACGGCGTGGTCTATATTGCGTGGGCATCCCATTGTGACAATGCGCCGTGGAACGGGTGGGTGATGGGATACAACGAAACGAACCTGCAACAGTCCGGTGTATACAACAGCACGCCCGGCGGTTCGGACGGAGGTATCTGGATGGGCGGCGGCGGACTTGCAGCGGATGCCAGCGGCAACATTTTCTTCAGTACCGGCAACGGGACCTACGACGCCAACACGGGCGGGGAGGATTACGGCGACAGCGTGGTGAAGCTCACTGCTACGGATGGCGTGCTGTCAGCGGGCGATTCTTTCACTCCCTGGGATCAGGCCAACCTGGATCTACTGGATTGGGATTTGGCTTCGGGAGGGGTGATGCTGCTGCCAGATCAGGCCGGCTCTTATCCTCACGTCATGCTGGCGGGCGGGAAAGGCAGCACGGTTTACGAACTCAACCGTGATTCGCTAGGAGGATTCAACACGACTGCAAACCAGAACTTGCTCACGGTTCCGACGGTGCTGGGCGCCGCGGAAGATGGAGCCGGTAACCGCGCGGGCGGGCCTGCCTACTGGCAGGAGCAAGTCTACTTTTCCGGTTCCGGCGGATATCCCATGCAATTCAGTATTCAAAACAGTTTGATTTCCACGGTTCCGATTGCGCAATCGAACAAGCACTTCGGATACCCGGGAGGTTCGCCGACTGTTTCCGCCAACTGGAATAGCAATGGAATCGTGTGGATACTGGAGACCGACAAGTTTGGCGTTAATGGCAATGCGATCCTGAGAGCCTTCGACGCTGCGAATGTTTCCCGCGAGCTTTACGACACCAGTCAAAATTCCACGCGGGATGCGGCCGGTCCGGCGGTGAAGTTCACCGCGCCGACGGTGGCCAATGGGAAAGTTTATGTGGGCACGCAGACGGAGTTGAATGTTTATGGGCTGCTGCCATAAAAAGGACAGACCGAGCTTCGCTCGATGGATAGCCGGGGCGACTGTCCTTACATCAACAACTCTCAACCAACCTGGCACTGCCTGAGATCGCTCTTTCTTCACGATGGCGGCTGTGCTATTGTTCCGGGCCATGAGTGATAGTTTCGGCAATCCGATACCTCAGTTCGGCACGGCCGAGTACGCCACGAAGCCGGGTTCGAGCAATGTCTGCGAATTCTGCCAGCAACCGTTGAGCGGAGCTTATTACAGGGTGAATGCGGCGAGGTCGTGTCCTGGGTGCGCGGAGCGGATGCGCAGCGAAATTGACCGGGACAAGCACGCAGCGTATGTGCGCGCTCTTACTTATGGCATTGGCGCGGCCGTGGTGGGGCTGATTGGATATGCGCTGATTGCGATCCTGCTGCAAGGATGGGTGATCAGCTATATGTCGATCGGCGTGGGATGGCTTGTGGGCACGGCCATGATGAAAGGATCGAATGGAGTGGGCGGACGGCGCTACCAGATTGCCGCGATCCTGCTGACTTATGCGGCGGTGTCGATGGCCGCGGTTCCCATTGGAATTCATTTTGCCGGCGAACGAAAACAGCAACGAGAACAAAGACAAGCTCAACAACAGAAGATTGAGGACGAGCAGCGGCAGTTGGAGCAGGAATCCGGGCGGCAATCCTCTTTGCCTCCGCCCGCGCCGAGGCCAACGGTAAGCTTGGGAACGTGGCTGGGACGGTTGGCACTGCTCGGGCTGGCGTCCCCATTTCTTGAGCTTCAGAGCAGTTCGGGCTGGGGCGCAATGGGCTTGTTGATTCTCTTCTTTGGAATGAGAATCGCGTGGAGAATCGCTGCGGGCCGGCCGTTTGGAGTGTATGGGCCGTTTGCCAGTGCTCCACCAAGTTAGCGAGTGCGTTAATCCAGAAGCATTTTCCCTAGCTGTGTCTACTTCAAATCCAGACCCGATTCGCAATTGCAAGCGCTGCTCGCGCGAACTTGCGCCGGGAGCGCTGGCGTGCGATCACTGCCACGCGCTCGTTCATTCTGAGGACTTGGAGCAACTGTCGGCGGATGCGAAGGCGCTGGAGGCTCGCGGAGATCTGCGGCAGGCGCGCGAGAAATGGCTGCGCGGGTTGGCCTTGCTGCCGCCGGCATCGAAGCAAGCTGAGTGGATCAGGCAACACGCGCAGGCGCTCGACGGTGCTGGCGGTGTGCGACGGCCGCAGGCCGACAACCAATGGGCGCAAGCGATGGGCCCGGCGGGTTCAGCCGCGACGATGGGCGACAGGA